>CXRL01000009.1_pt1 | contig 276880 bp, 236 predicted proteins | sample 591271 | NCBI WGS metagenome assembly CXRL01 (sample SAMEA3491322, study PRJEB9169) | human gut metagenome | biome: ENVO:mammalia-associated habitat; material: ENVO:feces | place: Bangladesh | collected 2010-04-07
ACTCTAAAAAATGGACTTACGAAAATGGGATTGCTGTTTTGCGTATATAGCCAATGCTTATAAGAACACATCAGCAATTGCAATATCTTCGTGCCGGTGTCACGCGTCAAGGCTTGCTAAGTTCGGAAATAGAATTTATGGCGGTAGGGGAGAGAATTGATGAGCGAAAGTTTCCAAACACAAGCCATCCACGCCGGATACGATCCGCTGGCTAACGGTCGTGCCTCCGTGCCGCCAATCTACACTTCCGCCGCATTCGACCTCGGCGATGCGGCTCGCGGCGATGCGCTCGCGGGTGGCGACATCGACGGCTTCGAATACTCCCGTGTGGCCAATCCCACCGTCGATGCCTTGGAAAGGCGACTCGCTGCGCTGGAAGGCGGTATCGGTGCCGTTGCAGTGGGCTCCGGTATGGCCGCAGTGAGTTATGCGCTGATGTGTGCGGGGGAGGGCGGCGGCCGCATCATCGCCCCGACCGACCTGTATGGCGCCAGTGTGGATGCGCTCGGCGATTTTCTGCCGCAGTTCGGCATTCACACGGATTTCGTGAAAGACATCAACGATCTCAAAGAGGTCGAATCCAAAATCGGTCCCGATACTCGGGCGATTTTCGCCGAAACCGTGGCCAACCCCTCCACGGCAATCCTTGATATCGAGCCACTGGCCAAGCTGGCCCATAGTCACGGCATCGCCCTGATCGTGGACAACACCGTACCTACGCCGTATCTGCTCAATCCCGTCAAGTTCGGCGCCGACATCGTCGTGCATTCCACCACCAAAGGCATCACCGGCCACGGCAACGCCATCGGCGGCGCAATCATCGACGGTGGCAACTTCGACTGGGCGAACGGCCGATTCCCGCAATTCACCGCACGCCAACAGGTCATCAGCAACGACCGCGCCGGCGAATGGCACAGTTTCGCTGAAAATTCGGCAATGCCGCATTCATCAAACGCATTCGCATCAAGTACCTGCGTACGTTCGGTGCTGTGCAAAGTCCATTCAATGCCTACCTTTCGCTCGTTGGGCTGGAGACGTTGCCCCAGCGCGTCAGTCAGCAGGTGGCTTCGGCTCAGCGCATAGCCGAACATCTGACCAGTGCCCCGCATGTGACCAAGGTCAACTATTCCGGTCTCGGTTACATGCCGCAATACGAACTTGTAGGCAAGTATTTCCCGCGCGGTGTGGGGCAAATCCTGAGCTTGCAAGTGGATGGCAGTGCCGACAATGTCCGCCGTATCATCGACGGTGCCAAACTGTTCAGCTACGTGCCCAACATCGGTGATGCCCGCTCTCTTATCGTCGACCCCGCGCACATCACGCATCGCGAAGTGCCGGCCGAAGCGCGTATAGCCGCCGGCGTCAGTGACAACCTGATTCGCCTATCCATAGGTTTGGAAGATGTCAACGACCTGATCGCAGACCTTGATCAGGCCATCGCCGCAGCATACTGATTGGATGCCGCACATCTTTTATAAGAAGCCAGCATGCACACATAGTGAACAGTTGTACACATATGCGTACGATGTCTACCGCTTTGTTTGAACGCTGATACGATGGAAATCACGAGTCGAGGCCGAGGGCGGTTTCGACGTGGATGAAGGGAAAACATCATGGCCGTATTCTTTGCTGGCCGGCTGATTGCATTGCTCATTATCATCGTGCTACTCATTGTTCTGCTGAGTGCCGCACTCTTCGTCGTGCCGCAGCAGCAGGCCTACATCATTGAGCGATTCGGCAAGTTCCTTAAGGTGCAGTTCGCAGGTATTCATATCCGCATTCCGTTTGTGGACCGTATCGCTATGAAAACCAACATGCGTGTCAACCAGCTTAACGTGCAGCTGGAAACCAAGACTCTTGACAACGTGTTCGTCACCGTGGTGGCCTCCACTCAGTTCCGCGTGAACCCGAACGATGTGGCCACCGCTTACTACGAGCTGCGTGACCCGGCCGGTCAGCTGCGCTCCTACATGGAGGACGCGCTGCGTTCCGCTATCCCTGCACTGTCTTTGGACGATGCCTTTGCCCGCAAGGATGACGTGGCTTTCGATGTGCAGAAGACCGTGGGCAACGAGATGAGCCGGTTCGGCTTCACTGTGGTCAAGACCCTGATTACCGCCATCGATCCGAGCCCGCAGGTCAAGAACGCCATGGATTCCATCAACGCCGCCCAGCGCGAGAAGGAAGCCACCCGCCAGCGCGCCGAGGCCCAGCGCATCCAGATTGAGACCCAGGCCGCCGCCGAGGCGGAGAAGACCCGGCTGCAGGGTGAGGGCCAGGCCAACTACCGCCGCGAAATCGCCAACGGTATCGTCGACCAGATCAAGAGTCTGCAGGCCGTGGGTATGAACATCAACGACGTGAACAACGTGGTGCTGTTCAACCAGTACCTCGATGTGATGCGTTCGCTGTCCGAGTCCGGCAACGCCAAGACCGTGGTGCTGCCCGCCTCCACGCCTGGCGGCTATCAGGATCTCTACGAACAGGTCACCAAGGCCATGCTCACCGCCAGCGAAACGAAGTAATCGGCCCATTTGCAACCGCATTCATCGTTAGTGAAGCCCCTCCAAGCGAGGGGCTTCACTGCGTTTCAGCTCTGATTCCATATGAATTGATATCGTCGCGATCGGTTTAGATTTCAACGAGTGCGAAAATTGACTGTATGCAGATTGTAACGAGTGCGCGAATTACTCACCTATGGATTGCGACGAGTGCATAAAGACCCTGAGTTCTAAATAGAAGTGCAACACCTTCTTAAGTTAGAAACTGAACACTTCCAACCTTAGACAAGGTGTTGCACTTCTATTTAGAACTCAGGAGATGAATTCCTTTGGCTTACTCGTGCTAATGTTGCGCTGCCGGCATTTAGTGTTGCTGCCCCCGTGGCTCCGCTGAGAGCCAGTAAAGAACGTCGATTGCTGAAACTGTTCTATTCCGATGTGGGATTGCTGACCAGCTCGTATGGCAAGAAGTCAGCACTGGGCATACTGGATGGTCAGGCTGCAATGAACATGGGCGGAGTCTACGAGAATGTCGTGGCGCAGGAACTCACCGCGCATGGATTTACCAATCTCTATTACTTCACGAAAAAAGGGATTGGTGAGCTGGATTTCCTGATAGAGACCGATGACGGTGATGTGTTGGCCCTGGAGATTAAGTCGGGCAAATACTACCGTTCTCATGCAGCCCTTGACAATGCGCTGAACACTGACGGCTACGCCATTGACAGGGCGATAGTACTCGCGGAAACCAACGTATTCCAAGAGAAAGGAATCACCTATCGGCCAATGTATATGCTCTCAATGCTGATTAATGAGTAATTGCCACCTTGCCTTGCAAACTTTCTCGCTGACGGTTGCTCAGTGAGAAAAATCCGCAAAACTTACTTGCTGAGGAACTCGGGGATGGCCTCGGCCGCCGCATAGCCTTTGCGGTACATCATTTCCAGACCCTCGAAGTTCTTTTTTAGGGTGTTGAGACCATAGAGGTCTTCCGGGGCGAGAATCAGCACGCGGCCTTCTGCCTCATACTGTTTGGCCATCTCGATTTCGTCGTTATAGGTCTTGTACCGCATGCGCAGCTTTTCAGCCGCGGCGGGGTAAGAGCGTTCGAGGATACGGGCTGGAGCCAGATCCTTCTGCTGTTTGCGCACCTCGTTGCGCAGACGGGAGAGAATCAGAATCACCTTGTCGTAGCCATCATCCAATGCCTTCTGCACCGGGACTGGATCGGCGATGCCGCCGTCGAAATACGGCACACCGTCCACTACATACGGTTCGCATGCCACTGGCACAGCCGACGAGGCCTTGATGACATCGAAGTCATCGAATCGCGCACGCGACTTGTCGAAATACTTGGTCGAACCGTCTTCGGCGTTGCACGCTACCACGGTAAAGCCGGTGGGATTGGCCTCGAAAGCCGCGTAATCCACCGGGTTCTCGCCATCGTGGTTGCTCAGCGTGCCGTAGATATAGTCCAGGTTGGCAAAGTTGTGATTTTTGAAATAACTTTCCGCGCTCGCGTATTCCTTACGGAACGCGTACTTGGTATAGAAAGTGTGGTTGCGCCCATGCTGGCGGGCGATGAACGAGGTCATATTGGCTGCCCCCGCGGACACGCCGTAACACATGTCCACATCAATGCCATCTTCGAGCATGCGATCCATCACGCCGCAGCCGAAAATAGCACGAAAGCCGCCGCCTACATCAATCATTGCGGTCTTTGCCATACCAAACCCCCTATTTTGCTCAAGTAGTCATGAGCTTACGCGCGCTGTTTGGACAAAGATGTGGGCAATGGACCCACGAAATGTCTGTTTATTTGCCTTGGCTCCCCTCAAAGAGGGTGGCCAAGGTCAGGCACTCAGCAGGTCATGCGACAGCTTGGCAATGCGCTCGGATGGGTCGGAATTTGAAATCTCCACGCGGCCAAGTGCATCCTCCGGTGCCAGCTTGCCCAATGATTCCAATACCACGCCAAGGTGACGAACCGTACCCTCGTTGCCATCGATGATTGCGGCATGCTTGGGCAGCAGTTCACGGAAATAGTCGCGGTAGAACACGAAATGCGTGCACCCCAACACCACAGAATCAATGCGGTCCAGGTCATATCGGTCAAAGTAGTGGTGCAGCGTGCGCATCACCAGATCATGATTGCCAAGCTGACCGGACTCCACAATCTCCACCAGGTCCGGGCAGGGTTCCTTGAAAATCGTGTTATCGGAGTCGAAACGCTTCATAAGCTCGGCGAATTTCCGCTCGCGCAAGGTCAGGGGAGTAGCTGCCACAATCACCCGCTGTGGAATATGCTGCTGGCCGAGAGGGGCGTCCCCGCGGTCGCAAGCCACTTTCAATGCCGGCTCCATGCCGATGATCGGAATGTCATAATGCTCGCGCAAATCGTTCACCGCGGCGGAGGTAGCGGTATTGCAGGCAATGACCACGGCCTTGACACCGTGTTCAACGAATCGTTCCACGATGTCAAAACTTAAGGCCTTCACTTGCTCCGGGGTCTTGACGCCGTACGGGGCGTTGGCGGAATCGCCGAAATACAGCACGTGCTCAGCCGGCATGTCCTTGGCGATTTCTCGGGCAACGGAAATGCCTCCAAGCCCTGAATCAAAGACGCCGATGGGCGCTGATGAGCTCATGCCAGAATCCTCCTACAAGACTGCGTACCGGTACGAAATGCCCGAGGCCGGCCGTGCGGCCAGTCCCACACTGTTCACGGAAACAGTCTGTGAACAGTATTGTTTCGTTCCCTAGAGTACTCTGAAAGCCATGAGTCTTCCGCAACGAGTAACTAAGACACACGCAACCGGCAATGATTTCGTGGTGTACCTCGACAAAACCGGCGATTTCGAGCCCACTGCCGATGAGATACGGTTCCTGTGCGACCGTCATTTCGGCATCGGCGGCGATGGACTGATTCGCCTGACCAAGCCTGAGTTCGTGTCTGATCTGAGCGATGAGCAAATCATGGCTGTGCAGGCAGGTGACGCTGAATGGTTCATGGACTATCGCAATGCAGACGGGTCGTTGGCTGAGATGTGCGGCAACGGCACACGCGCCATCACTTTATTCGCCCAGCGTGAGGGCGTGGCTGACTCCACCGAGCCGTTCCGCCTTGGAACCCGAGCCGGCGTCAAGATTCTGACCCCTCGTGGCAACGTGAAGCCGTATGGTGCCAATGTGTTCCAGGTGGAAATGGGGGAGTGGAAAATCGGCGAGACCGACGCCTATGAAGTCACTATTCCCGGCAACGATGGCTCGGCACGTGGCACGTTCGTCGACATGGGCAACCCGCATGTGGTGGCGGTGATTGAAGATGCCTTCTCCACGCTGCCAGTGGTCGAGGATCTGGATTTGGTCACCAAGCCGGTGGTCAACCCAACTATCGAATCCGATCAGAACGTGGAATTCGTGCGTATTGATGATATCGACCACAACACCGCAGTGGGTGAGGCGACGATGCGTGTTAACGAACGAGGCTGCGGAGAGACCCTCTCCTGCGGTACGGGCTTGTGCGCCACAGGCATTGTGCTACGCGCCAAGACCGGCATCTCACACTGGGACATCACCGTGCGCGGCGGCACTCTGCGAGTGGACGTGACCGACGAGGACGTCAAACTCACCGGCTCGGCCACGCTGGTTGCCGATATCGATTTGCTCCGTTCCTGACCTCCCTCTGGTGAGAGAAGCGCCAGCCGTGAGGCTGATGGAGGGAGAGATACGTCGTTATTAGCCGCTTATGCGGCGAACAGTGCTGCGCCCTCGGTGACGATAATCAGTACTACAATCGCCACAATCCACAGCACGTCAACCATAAGGTCGATGTTGAGGCGGTAATACTTGTTCAACCCGGCCGGTATCTGCGGCATATCGGAAGCGATGCCGTTCTCTTCGTCAGTGACCTTGCGAGACGGCAATCCCTGCACGGCCACGGTTGCGTGGCTCAACGCCATGAACTGGATGGTGGTGGAGAACATCAGCGTCAAGCACCACGGGCATAGCGCGTGAATCACGAACAGCGACTGCGTGCTCAACCAGTATGAGTAGGCCAATGCTGCCAAGCCGCCAAACCATGTGCAAGTGGCAAACCATCGCGGCACGCGCACGCGCGCCATACCAATCACGGCAATGGTAATGAACACTGATTCGGCGGCGATGCCGAAGAACGCATTCGGATAGGAGAGCCCGCCGAATTTCACGAGTTCCGCCTGCCATGATTGAGCCACCGTGGAACAAGAGACCACGGCATTTACATCACATCCCAATGAGGACTCAGGATGGCGTGCCAGCTGTAGCGTCTCGGCCGAAAGTATGAACGAGGCTCCCAATGCCACTGCCGAAGCAATCAGCATGATGAGATAAGTCCATGTGGCGCTGTGCCTCCAGCCAGTGAGCCGGGGAATTGAGGCAGTACTGGTATCGTTACGTGCGCCGTTTGTGCTGTTCGTGTGCGTCATGGAATCCTCCGGTGTGGGTACTGCGCTCAAGATTAACCGCTGTGGTTGTCAGATAGGAAGAGAATGTTCGGTTTTGCCTGGTAGCGAATCGAGTTGCAGGCATGGGAGGGGCGAAATGAGGTTACGATGGACAGTATGACTGGATACGTGATGCCTATGGAACCGCCCACAACCGGGTGGGACATCCATTGCCACACCGCCTTCTCCGACGGCACGGAGACGCCGGCTGTGTTGGCCGAGCAATCCAAGGCTGTGGGGCTTAAAGGTGTATCCATTTCCGATCATGACACTACTGCCGGTTGGCCTCAGGTCGAGGCCGCGGCACGCCAGGTAGGGCTGCCGCTACTGCGCGGCACTGAAATCACGGCCACCGATGACGGTGTTTCCGTGCATATGCTCGGATTCCAATATGATCCCACGAATCAATGCATCGTGGATCTGTTCGCGCGTACTCGCCAGGCACGATTGCGGCGTACGCAACGTATGGTGGAACTTATGTCCAAGGACCTTCCGATTTCATGGGAGTCCGTGCTCGCCCAGATCAAGGAAGGCGGGAACACCACTATAGGACGCCCGCATATCGCCGATGCGCTGGTTGCTTCCGGGGTGTATCAAAATCGTTCTGAGGCGTTTGCCGATGCGGTCAGCGCGTCCTCCAAATATTACATTCCCACGCCGTCGCCGACCGCGCGCGAGGTGGTTGCTGCCGTGAAGGGGGCTGGCGGTGTGATTCTGATTGCTCATGCCGGTGATTTGAGCCGAAACCGGAGACTGCTTTCCGATGAGCAGATTGAAGCGTTGATTGCGGAAGGGCTGGATGGCCTGGAAGTGTGGCATCGTGGCAACCTTCCCGAACAGCGCGAACGATTGCTGGGCATTTGCGCACGTTACCATTTGCTGGTCACAGGCGGATCGGACTGGCATGGTAAGGGCAAACCGAATCTGTTGGGAGAGAACCTGACCGATGAGGCCACCGTGGCCGAAATCGTCCGACGCGGCGCGCTGCCGTTATACCGATAGCACAAAGCCTCCGCTCTCGCGGAGGCTTGCTGTAAGCCCTTGAACAATCCGTATCGTCACAGAGCGCCGAAACCGACGGCGTGCTTGGTCTCGGAACCGATGATGGCATAGCCCAGTGCCTTGGCGGGCACGATGATGTGACGACCCTTATCATCGGTCAGATTGATGGTTTCGTCGTTGGTTACGGCCTGTGCGATAGCCTTGCCGACGCTGTCGGCCGATTCCTCGGTACTGAAGTTCACCGGTCGTGCCACGTTTTGGATGCCCAGTTCGATGTCCATGAATGCTCCTCGATGGTGCCCGTCGCCGGGCGGTTGATTGTTGGCTGTTTCCAGCCATATCCGTTGGTTCTATTGTGCCGCGTAACGTCGGCATGAGATGACCGGTTACGCGCTCGGCGTGGTTTCCGGAACTCCACGTGAAGGTGTGTCGTCCTGACCGTCATGCAAGGGATTGCCCTCGTCATCGTACCCAGCCAGTCCTGCGCGAGCGTCACGCAACGCCCTTTCCTCGCGCTCAAGCAAGGGAATAACCGTGGTCTCAGCACCAGACTGCGACAGGCGATCATTGGTATCGTCATCAGCCTCGCCCTTGCCGGCATCCTCCACGTTGGCGGAAGGTGCCGACGCCGCCTGCTGATCGTTCATCTCAATGAGCTCTTTGAGCGTGATGGTTACCGCGTCGTCACCTTGCTCGGCATTGGCGGGCTGCGGCTTGGTTGAGCCAGTGCCGGTCACCGGACTGCCGGCGGTTTGATCGTTATCCTCAGCGGCGGCAGGCACAGCCGGGGTCACGTCTGCTTCTCCCACGGCAACGACCTCGGCCGAGCCGGTACGATCCGGATCGGGGGTTTCGTCGGACGGTTCCGTGGTTTCGTTGGTAGTATCGTCAGCCTCGGCGTAGCGGCGGTCATCCTCCCGCAGCAAAGTGCCGACGGTAATGGTGGATGGGGAAGCGGACTTGGCGGTTGCGCCAGCGGCCGGAGCGGCCGTAGACGGCGTAGTATCACGGCTGATAACGCCCAGCTGATGAGCGAGACGCTCAACCTGAGCCTTAAACTGCATGATGCGATCATTATCCGCACGATTCAATGCTTGGATAAAGTCGCCGACCTGCTCCATCTGCAACCATAGGTTGGCGCGCAGCATGATCAGGTCATCAAGGCGAGAGCCCATCATGCGGCCGTATGCGGAAAGCACCGCATTGCGGTGGGATTCGTCAAGTTTGCCGAAAATCCAGGCAAGATCGCGCGCAGGATCATTGACCTGCATATCCTGCCAATTGGTCACGGCAGTAATAGCCGAACCCGAGAACAGGAAGTCGCCGTCTGAGAAGCCGCCATGCACCATGCATGTGGAGAACGACCACAGTCCTTCGGTCTCTATGATTCGCGCCCAACTATTGGTGATTTCCTGCGGCACATGTCCTGCCGAGCGCAGACGCTTAATCCAGGCGGTCAGTTGCGAACGAATCTGGCCGGTGGTGAACACCGGATATTTGGCGACCGAGAGAAATGCCGTTGGCAGGCGATGAATAGCACCCAATGCAGTGCCGACCGAAGCGCAGTCATCAAGAGTAAGCAGGTCAAGAGAGCGTGCCTGTCCCTCGCGGTGAACTGCAATCATCACTGCAGTTTCCCCTGTCGGGCCGGGCTTACGGGCGCTCTGAGCCTCGGGCTGATTAGCGGACTGCGTGGTCGTCGTCTGCCCGATCTGAGGCTCGTCGCCGGGAATGAATGCAATGACACGATCCAAATCGAATCCAAGGCCACCCGGCTCGCGGGCCGAGGCAAGCGTCTGAGCCGCTTGCACACGCCGTGTCAGACGAGCGCGTCCCTCTTTGGTGTCAGTGGCATATACGTCATACAGTTTGCCTGAGGCATCCTGCACCACTGCCTGATCGATGCCCTTGCCCTCATCGGTTGCGCTGGGCTGCGTGCTTCCGCGCACGCCCGCGATGGCCAGATTCGGCAGGACAGCCGAGGTAAGCGCTGCCAGCATATAGTTGCTACGTTTCATCACTCTTCCACACTAATACATGTCCGGCTCTTCATGACGTAGTTTTCGCACTGGTTTTCGGTTTCGTGCCACAATGGAGGTCATGGAACAAGCGCAGCAGATTCTTGAAGGGCTCGATGAGCAGCAGCGCCGGGCGGCGACTACGCTGAATGGCCCGGTGCGCATCATCGCCGGTGCAGGCGCGGGCAAGACCCGTACCGTTACGCGACGCATCGCCTATGCCTGCGCGACGGGAGCATGGAAGCCCGAGCGGGTGCTTGCCGTTACGTTTTCGGTGAAAGCCGCTGCCGAAATGCGTGCTCGACTTGAGCAGCTGGGGCTGCAAGGCGGTACATCCGGTGTTACCGCCGCTACTTTTCACTCTGCGGCATTGCGCCAGCTCAACAGTGTGTGGGCCGACGTCTGTGAAGCGCCATTCCCGCATCTCATCGAAGATCAGCGTGACACCGTATCTCGTGCCATCACTCGTGCTACCGCTGTACGAGATATTGATGCACTGACCGTGCGCGATGTACTGGCTGAAATCAATTGGGCCAAAATTTCTCTGGTACCCATCGATGATTACGCGCGTATCAGCGTAGAGGCCAATCGTCAGCCGCCCGCAGGGTTCGATGCCGCTCGATTCGCCGCTATCTATGATGCGTATGAGCAAGAGAAAACATCGCGAGGAGAAATCGATTTTGACGACATCCTGCTGCTGGTATGCCACATCATGGATGATTTTCCCGAAGCGGCGGCGCAGATTCGTTCCTCCATCGGCTGGCTCACCGTTGATGAGTATCAGGATGTTTCTCCGCTGCAGCATCGTTTGCTGAACTTATGGCTTGGGGGAGGCGGGCCGGATGGCAAGGCCGCTATGAACCGCAATGTATGTGTGGTCGGCGACCCTGCACAGACCATCTACTCGTTCGCGGGTGCATCCAGCTGGCATCTGTTGCAGTTCGCCGATGAGTTCGGCCTTCTGTCTGCAGACATCAACCTCAACACCGACTACCGTTCGACTCCTGAAGTGGTGGGTCTCGCCAATCGGGTGCTTGCCGCGGCCCCCAATCGTGAGGATTATTTGAAGCTGGTTTCCGCCAGGGAGAAGGGGGTACGCATCAGCCGAACGGCCTATGACACCGATGACCTGGAAGCACAAGGTGTGGCGGCTCGCATCGCACGACTTGTTGCGCAGGGTGCGAAGCCCTCCGATTGCGCGATTCTGACGCGCATCAACGCGCAGCAGCCGGTTTTCGGTGCGGCATTGCGCGCGGCAAGGCTGAAATTCCGCGTGCGTAAGGATTCCGGATGGCAGTCTTCGTCGCTCGCGGATGATGCCACGACACGCAGGGCCCTGTTGGAAGCCATGGGATTGGACGCCACAGGCAGCCAGCAGAGCACCGACCCCGGCGTCATGATTTCCACCATCCATGCGGCCAAAGGTCTGGAATTCAAACACGTCTTTCTGATCGGCTGCTCCGAAGGGCTATTGCCGTACGGGGCACCGGAACCGGGGGAGACGTTGGAAGAGGAGCGACGGCTTATGTACGTGGGCGTCACACGAGCCGAGGACTCGCTGCATCTGTCATATGCGCGGACCAAGGATGGGTATGGGGCGCAGCAGCGCTGCCCTTCCCGCTTCTTGTGAACATTGCTTCAAGCAGCTTTTCTTCGGCTCGCTCGGTGTAAATAATGTGCCCTAAGCGATGACGATGCCGTCACTCGTTCGGCTGTTGAGGATTGTCGGGCTGGTCCGGGGTATCCGGGCCGTCGCTGCCATCTTCGCCGAGCAGTTTGGACAGTTCGGCATCCCAGTCGATGTTGTCGGTCTTGCCATCCGCTGCAGGGTGCGAGGTAGAGCTACCGGCATTGACGGAGGATTGAGACGAATCACTCGATTCGGTCGCAACGCCATCCGCGGGCTTGTCACCAGGCAAGGTCGGCAGCAAATCCGGGTGCGACCATTTGGCATCACGTCCGTCCGGCCCCTCGGCCACCGTGATCATCTCCCACAGGCCGGCGGCTTCACGCATGCGCTTAGGGCGTAGTTGCAGGCCGAGTAGGTTCTCGAAAGTGCGTTCCGCTGGGCCTCCCATTGCACGCTCGCGGCGCATCATTTCGCGCAGCTGCTCGATATGCGGAAGGTGAGCCATGCCGGCACGCCACACCACGCAATCCACCCAGCCTTCAACCATGGCCAGCAATGATTCCAACGATGCCAGCGCTTCACGCTGTTCAGGCGTATCGGGGATGCCTACTTTGGTGAGATTCACCGCTCCGGAAATCGATTCAGGATCCATGGAAGTGGCATCTCGCAGTTGTTCTTCCATGGCATCCAAATCAATGGAGATGCCGCGCGCATACTTGACGATGAGTGCTTCAAACCGGGGCATCAGCCAAGGAACCGAAGCATAGAGGCGGGCATGGGCCATTTCCTGCAGCGCAAGGAAAGACAGCACCTCGGACTCGGGAATCTTTTCGTTGGAGTCGAATCCGGCGAATGCTTCCTCGAATGCGGCGGTGTCTGCGGCGTTTGCGTCATCCGAGGACTCGACGGTTGTGCTGGTTTCGCTCGAATCGGAATTGTCAATCGTGCCGGCACTGGTTGCGGCCGAAGTGAAGCCAATGGGATTGGTTGTTTCACTTGTCTTGTCAGTGGCTTCCGCAGGCGCCTCGCCATTCAGCAATTTGGCGTATTCGGTGGCGTTCTGGGCTATCAGGCCACCGGCAGGGTTCTTCAGCAGGGAGATACCCTGATCGAAGCTGCCATGCACTTCATGGCTCAGATTGCCAGCCGCATGACCCAGCTGCATGGCAAAGGACGTGTTGCCCAGCAATTTCATGAGTTGGCCGGGATCCTTCATGCCGTCAGGAATCGGAATCGGCACTGGGCCTGCGAACACGCCGGCCACTTCGCCGTCGCCAAGCATGCCGCCGAGGCGCTCGGAAATCACCGAGGCCAAAGCGTCGTTCATCGACTCGGCCACGGGAGCGGCGAATTTGGCCCATTGGTCGATGGTGCCTTCCACCCATCCGGCGCGGGTGAGCACATCGGGCTCTCCGGGAGCGGGATCGAACTCGCATGCCGTGTCCAGCCACAGATTCGCCTCGCTCATAGCACGTCGAGCGGCTTCACCGTCCACTGCGGACACGCTGGGCTGAGAGCCGGAAGCGTTGGCCTGCTGCAATGCGATCGATTTGGCGAGCTTGACGTTGATCGGTCCCTCTTCGACCGTGCGCTGCATATCGCCCATGGTGTTCAGGCCGCCGGCACTGAACGCTGCCATCATCTGCTGGACTTCCGCAGGATCTGGCAGACGGCTCGGATCCTGGCTCATCATCTGCGCGCGAATCTCCTCTGGCAGCTGGCTGATCTGTTGCCAAGCCATTTCTCCCTGAATCGGGCCGAAGCACTTGATCAGCCATTCGTGAATCGCGTTGTCGTCCATGCGTATCCTTCTTTGCCGCGGTGTGTTATCCCAAGTGTAGGTTGTGCCCGCGCCCGTTCGCTGGCGGCCGAGGAATATGTGTGTTGTGTGTTCATTTCGGTCACTCGCATACACTGTTGCATATGTCTGTACGTCACACGAATCGGCAATCCGGGTCTTTGGCCGCTATGGAGGCACAGCCAGAACACGATGATTCGGCCGCGTCATCTTCCAACTCATCCAAGGAAACCGGGCAATCGCGTTTTTCGCGCGCCGCGCAGAGGGTGAGACGATACCTGGCGGCTCGTTCTCCGCGTCATTTCATCGGCGCGTTCGCCGTATTGCTCGGTGTGGTGATACTACTGCTGCCTAGCCCGTATGTCATCGAGGGGCCGGGGCCGACCCAGAATGTGCTCGGTAGCGTCGAGGACGGCGCAGTCATCGATGTATCCGGCAAAGGCGTTTCCACGTACCAAGATTCCGGCTCATTGCTGTTGACCACGGTCAACGCTTCCGGCGTGCCCGGCTACACGATTATCAATGCACAGGCCGTGTGGGCATGGGCGAACCCGAAGATGGAGATCATGCCAAGGGAAGCGACGGTGCCAGTGGGGCAGACGGCCGACGAATATCAGAAGACGGTCGACAAGGACATGGCCGGTTCCCAGTCCTCGGCCAGCGAAGTGGGATTGGCGTATGCCAAAGCACACGCCGATGAGTTGGGCATTGATGCCGCATCGCTCGCCCATGCCAAGGTGACGATGCATGTGGATAGCATCGGCGGGCCGTCCGCCGGCATGATGTACACGCTGGGCCTTATCGACAAGCTGACTCCCGAGAGTGAAAGTGGCGGCAAGACCATCGCCGGCACGGGCACTATCGACAAGAAGGGCAATGTCGGCAAAATCGGTGGCATTCAGCTGAAGATGCTTGGTGCCAAACGCGACGGTGCCACATGGTTCCTGGCTCCTGCGGATAATTGCAGCGAGGTGGCAGGCCATGTGCCCGACGGGCTGCGCGATGTCAAGGTCGCCACCTTGGGCGAGGCCTATCGGGCACTGGTGGCCATCGGCAAAGGACAGGCCGACGACTTGCCGCATTGCACGGCGTGAGCGCTTGGAATTTTGCGGTGAAACGGTCACAAAGCGAGATTTTTGGTCGCGTTAACGTATTTGTTCGCCATGACTTGCTAATGTAGCCCCTGTGAATCAAACGGCATCGCAGAACGCTGAAGAATTTGGTTTCAAGCCCGGCGACATCGTCCAGGAGTGGCTCTGGGACGACGACGTGGACGACTCCGTACGCGCCAAGATCGAGGAGCTCACGGGTGAGGAGCTTGTAGACGAGGATTATGACTCCGCCGTGGATGGTGTCATTCTGTGGTGGCGTGATGGCGACGACGAGGACGAACTGTCCGATACCATCGTCGATGCCTACGCGGTGCTCGGCAATGACGGCCCATTGTGGGTGTTGACGCCGAAGCCCGGTCGTCCGGGAGCCGCCAGCTCTTCCACCGTGCAGTCCGCCGCCCAGACCGCAGGCATGAACGCCGCCACTCCGCTGACTGTCAGCCCGGACTGGAATGGTATCCGTCTGCGCGCTTTCGGCAAGGGCCGCTGAATCGGAACGACGGGCGGAAGCCATGGCCTTGGCGAAAGGTCATGATTGCGGCGTCCGGCGTGTGCAAGTGACGGCTGTGCCGTCCTTACGCTATTGTTGACATTCGCGGGCAATTAGCTCAGTTGGTTAGAGCGCCACCTTTACACGGTGGATGTCAGGGGTTCGAGTCCCTTATTGCCCACTTTCACTGCGCTTTCGAAATGAGGCCGACCAGTGTCGAGAAGGCCAAAAACTGTGAATTTCCGCCTAAATACACGCGAGCGTCGCAACAATCACGTACAGTTATGGACAGATTTGTTTATCCAGCAGGAGGTCGATTAGCCGATGGCGCAGGAACTTCGCGAAGGAGACGGCAAGGCAGGCATCGCACGTGCAGGCAAGCGTAAGTGGGGATATGATCCTGCTCAGGTCGACGCTTTTCTAGAGCGGGCCCACACTTTGTACGACAGTGAGGGAATCAGACTCACCCAGCGCGATATTCAGGCGGTGTCGTTCGACCTGACCAAGGACGGCTATGTGATTGCCCAGGTCGACGCAGCGCTTAATCGTCTCGAGCGTGCGGTGGTCGACAAGCAGACCGCATGGGAGATCGCCCAGCATGGTCGTGTGACGTGGAAGGCACAGACTGAGAACCTGTACCAGCAGATTCTCGAGCATGTGGAACGTGAGCAGGGCGAGCGCTTCAAGCCCGGTGAGGCCAAGCGGCCGTCGTATGACAAGAAGCAGGTCGACCGTCTTACCGATCAGATTGTGGATAAAGTCGCTGCATCCCTCGGCGTCGACGGTGTCACCGAAGACGATGTCCGTGACTTGGCTGATCTCAACGCCGTTTCGGTGAGCAATGTCATCTTCACCCAGCGCAAGGGCAAGAAGGGCTATGACGAGCGTCAGGTCGACTATTTCCTAAACGCGTGCGTCCAGTTGCTCAGCCGTATTGAGTCCTACGCTCGAGTCGGTGGCGCTTCCGCCAACGAGCCAGCCGTTGCTGTGGCCCCGGCTCCCGCAGCAGCGGTGGCAGCCCCGGCGGAAGCCGTTTCGCCGCTGTTCGCTGCCAATGCACAGCGCCCGGCTGCCGACGCACGTTTCGCACCTCAGGCCGCCGCCTCTGATGATGCGTTCGATGCTTTGCATCAGGCCGAACAGAATCTGTTTGTGGCTCGTCCTGCAGCTGAGCAGGCCGATAACGCGTCTGCTCCAGCGGCATATCAGCCGGCGTCATACGCACCTGCTTCGTCCGCAGCACCGCAGCCTGTGGTCTCCGATGCACCGTCGTTCGGAGCAAAATCTGCCCCCGCGGCCCCGTCTACTCCGTCGGCTCCTGCGGTTCCTGTGGCTCCGGCAGCTCCGGTGACCCCGGTAGCTCCTGCGGTCCCTCCGACGGCTGAGAGCGATTCCTCGCTGGCCGCCTTGGCCCATATGGCGCAAGCCTCACAGGATATCCCTGCGGTGAGCGTGCCGTCTTTTGAACCCAAGATGCCGAGTCTGGGCACGCCGGAAGAACTGAAATTGAACGATATGCCGGCTCCTGTTGCTCCGGCTGCCGCACCGGTTACTGCCGCAGCCGCCGCTCCTGCAGCGCCGAGCGAAGCCCCTGCAGCACCGGAGCCGCCGCACGCGCAGACGCGTCACCAGCCTGCGCCTGAGACCATGCCGGTCTCCTTTGCGCCGGCCAACAAGCCGGTGCGCACCACCGGGTCCGTTCCGATTCCGGTTGCCGACCACTCTGATGATGTGCCGGCCGAGCCCGTGAGCACACCGAAGCCGGCAGCCCAGCCCAGCAAGGATGCCGAGACAAAGCGTCCGGAACAGATTTCCGACATGCCGTTCCCCTCGCTGTTCCCAACCAGCGATGATTTCAATTCAAGCATCCCGGATCTGTCTTTCCCGACGCTGGATCATGATGATACGAAGAAGGAACAGTGAGCGTAGTCTCCAACTCCACCGTCGTAATTCTTGGATCTACCGGATCCATCGGCACACAAGGCCTTGATGTCATTGCACGCCATCCTGAGCGTTTCACTGTCACGGGTTTGGCCGCCGGCGGCGCTCATATCGAATTGCTGGCTCGTCAGGCCGCACAATTCCGCGTGCCGGAAGTCGCGGTATTCGACAGCACCAAGATTCCCGCGCTGAAAGAGGCGCTGCAGCAGGCCGGTGCCCGCGACACCCGCGTGACCGGTGGGCCGGATGCCGTAATCGCATTGGCCGGTTCCGGCGCGAACGTCGTATTGAACGGCATCACCGGTTCCATTGGCCTTGAGCCGTCCATCGCCGCGCTGAAAGCCGATTCACAGCTTGCACTGGCCAATAAGGAATCAGTGGTTGCCGGCGGTCATCTGCTGTTCAGCGCGCAAGTGCGCGACGATCAGATCAATCCGGTTGACTCCGAACATTCCGCCATCTGGCAGTCGTTGCGTTCCGGCACCCATGCCGAGGTCTCCAAGTTGGTGGTCACTGCTTCCGGTGGTCCGTTCCGAGGCTGGAAACGTGCCGATATGGCGAATATCACGCCTGAGCAGGCGTTGCATCATCCGACGTGGAACATGGGTCCGGTTGTGACCATCAACTCCTCGACCCTGATGAACAAGGGACTCGAGGTTATTGAGGCTTCCCGACTGTTCGATGTGCCGCCGGACCGTATTGACGTAACGGTGCACCCGCAATCCATTGTCCATTCCATGGTCGAATTCGTGGATGGCGCCACTATCTGCCAGTCTTCGCCGCCGGACATGCGCCTGCCCATCGCGCTCGGCTTGTCCGCGCCTGACCGCATGGACAATGTGGCTGCCGCATGTGACTGGACGCAGGCTGCAACCTGGACGTTCGAGCCGTTGGACAATGAGGCGTTCCCCGCCGTCCAGCTCGCCCGCCATTGCCTGGGTGCATCCGAAAAGCATACGGCCGTGCTCAACGCGGCCAATGAGCAGGCCGTGCACGCCTTCCTCGACCATCGTCTGCCGTACCTTGGCATCGTGGACACGGTGAAGGCCGTGCTCGACCAGATGGATGCCGAACTGCGTGGCAACCCGCTGTTCACGGACGTGGAGGAAATGGGACAGATTGAGCTTGAAGCTCGTCACCGTGCCGATGATTTGATAAACAAACAATGATGAATACCTTGAATACGGAAAAATCCGCCGAAAAACCGTTCCGCAAAACCGGTAATCCGGTCGAATTGACCAGCGAATCGCCGCTGCACCCGCGTCGCAAGTCTCACCGCATCATGGTCGGCTCGGTGCCGGTCGGTGGGGGAGCCCCCATCTCCGTGCAGTCGATGACCAACACGCTTACGGCCAATGTTCCTGCCACATTGCAGCAGATTGCCGAGCTGACCGCAGCTGGTTGCGATATCGTGCGCGTGGCTGTGCCGAGTCAGGACGATGCGGACGCATTGCCGGAGATCTGCAGGAAGTCGCCGGTGCCGATCATCGCGGATATTCACTTCCAGTCCAAGTACGTGTTCCAGGCCATCGATGCCGGCTGCGCAGCCGTACGCGTGAACCCCGGCAACATCCGTAAATTCAATGAAGTCGGCCCCTCGATCTGCAAAGCAGCCACTGATGCCGGCATCTCTCTGCGTATCGGTGTGAACGCCGGTTCGTTGGACAAGGAACTCTACGCCAAATACGGCGGCCCCACTCCTGAAGCATTGGTGGCCTCCGCATTGAAGGAAGCTCACATGTTCGAGGACGTCGGCTTCCATGATTTCAAGATTTCCGTCAAGCACCATGACGTGATCACCATGGTCGAGACCTATCGTCTGCTGGCCTCCAAGGGTGACTGGCCGCTGCACCTCGGCGTCACCGAAGCCGGTCCGGCCTGGCAGGGCACCATCAAATCCTGCCTGGCGTTCGGCGCACTACTCGCCGAAGGCATCGGAGATACGATTCGCGTCTCGCTGTCCGCCCCGCCGGTCGAAGAGGTCAAGGTGGGCTGCAAGCTCCTTGAATACATGGGATTGCGCCCGCGCAAGTTCGACATCATCTCCTGCCCGAGCTGCGGACGAGCCCAGGTGGATGTGATTCAGCTTGCCTCGGCCGTGACCGAGGGGCTGAAGGACGTGACCGCGCCGATTCGCGTGGCCGTTATGGGTTGCATCGTCAACGGCCCCGGCGAAGCCCGCGAGGCCGACCTCGGCGTGGCTTCCGGCAACGGCAAGGGACAGATCTTCATCAAGGGCAAGGTCATCGAGACCGTGCCCGAAGACCAGATCGTAGACACGTTGCTTACCAAGGCGCAGGAAATCGCCGCCCAAGTGGAGGCCGATGGCCTGGTTCCCGTCAACGCCACCGGTCCGGTGGTGGTTCCCATTCAGCATCCCAATCGCTGAATGCGCCCCACGGCATAATTACCGTGGAACGGCTACAATAACCTTTCGTGCCACAAGAAGAGCAGCGTCTGACCGTGAAGGCCAAGCCGTGGACCAGCCTCCACCGGCTCATGGTCAGTCTGCCCATCTTCATCATGCTGATGGGCGTGCTGGTCTCTATCTCCAATCTCACTACCGTGCCATGGAATATCGAGCCCACCGGCCAATCCATGGCCACGCTTACCGATGATACGGACGTCACTTTTGCCAATCCGACCGGCGAAGCATTGCCCAGTAAAGGCACCTATCAGGTCAGTGAACGGTATATCACCCTGAATATGACCAGCGACGGCAACCTGACTCAAGAGACCGGAGTGCGCGGCAAGGCCAACAAGAACGGCGTGCAGACCATCAAGGTGCTTATTCGCGAGCCGCAGGGAGCTGCCGGCAAACGACCGGGTGTGGTGTTCATGCACGGTGCCGGTTACGGCACTTGTGATAACTCATTTGGCGATGTGGCCTCCGACATGGCTTCAGCCGGTTTTGTGACCGCAGTACTCGATAAACCAGTTTGGAACACCACCGACGTCAACCGCGACTACATGGCCTCCGCCAAAGCCTATGATCAGGTGATTGCATATTTGCGGCAGCTTGAGAACGTCGACAATGCCAAGGTCGGCATTTACGCCACGTCCGAATCCACTTGGATATCCTCATACCTGCTGCAGGATGACCCGGATGTTGCTTTCCAGATTCTCTTGAGTCCGATGGTATTCAGCCCACGCCAGTCGTTGGGCTTCTTCGTCACCCAGGACTTTACGCTTGCCGGTGCGAATGATGGCTATCAGTCCATTGTCCAGCGTGTGTTCAGCGCGGACACCGATTTGTTCTCGCTGACGAATTTCGATCTTGATACGCTCAAACCTGCCGCCTACGCCGTTCCCACTTTTGTGGCCTATGGGTCGAAGGATGTGATGACCGCACAGGTCGATGGTGTGCGCGCGATTCTGCACAACGCGCACCAGGCCAACAACTGGGATGTGACCGTACGCAGTTATCCCGTGGCCAACCACGTGCTCCGCTTGGGGGACGAGTCGGAGGCCGGAACTCCATTCGCGGATGCCTATGTGAATGACCTGATCGACTGGGCGGTAGGTACCACGGCAGGCTATACGCAAACCAGTGAACGCGTGGCCGGCGCTGGCCTGTACCAGTCGATTGGGTTGCCGGGAGCGTTGAAAGCCCGTCGGGTGGGAACCATATACGGCGTGATCGTGCATGTCGCCGTTGTGCTGCTGCTTATGGCCTCAACGATATTGGGATTGGTAGCGCTTGGCCGCAAGATCGCGTTGAACGCACAGTGGCGGCGCAATCGGAGGGAGGCAAAGCGGGCTGGCATGCTTCTGCCTGCCAAGCCCGTGGTATTGGGTTTCGCCCATGGTTTCGGCGGATCGTTGCTGACGCTTACCCTTACCACGCTGGCCGCGATGCTGATCTTCTTTGCCGGACTGGGCCAAGTGATTATGGGTGTGGTCAAACTTGCCTGGGGTGGCGCGCCCACGGAAACGCCCGGGGTGATGTATTGGAGCTGGCCGGTGATCCAAGTGGTGTCTGTGCTGGTGGTCTGGGCATGGTCTCGCGTGTTCATGAGGCTTATAGAGGTGGCCTGGCATCGTGGCCTTATCCAGTTGCCGCCCAGGCGCGAGGCGGTTCGTAATATCGTCACCGGTGCCGAACCGGTGCTCGCCTCCACTCGACTTGGCCGCGTACTGTTCTGGCTGGTGGCGTTCACTATGCTGAACGTGTTGTTGTTCTTCGCGTTCTGGGGTCTGTTCGTTTACTGACATATGGCGCAAACGTTGCGAAAGGAGGGATGATGCCGCTGTACCGAGATGAAGGCGTGGTGCTGAGAACCGCCAAACTTGGTGAGGCCGACCGCATCATCACCCTGCTGACGCGCGAGCATGGCAAGATTCGAGCCGTGGCCAAAGGCGTACGACGTACTAAATCACGGTTCGGGGCACGCCTTGAACCGTTCATGCGCGTGGATCTGCTTATTGCTGAGGGCCGTTCGCTGGACGTCGTTTCACAGGCTGAATCCGTCGCTTCGTATGGTGCCGCAATAGCTGCCGATTATGCGGCGTACGAGGCTGCCAACGTCATTGTGGAGACCATTGATAAGCTCGTCAGCACCGAGCATGAGCAATTGCCGAACCAGTATCGGCTGCTTATCGGTGCATTGAATGCGCTCGCCAAACATGCTCATGCATCGCAGACCATCAGCGAGTCCTACGTGATGAGGGCCCTGGCGCTGGCCGGCTGGACGCCGCGTCTCGCCACTTGCGTGGTGTGCGGCAAGCCCGAGCGCCGTTACTTCTCCATCGCGTCAGGCGGTGTGATGTGCGAGGCCGACCACACCACCGATGCCCGACGTATCGCGCCGCTTGTATTGAGTCAGCTTGATGCCCTGATTCGAGGCGACTGGTCGATGCTTGATAACGCGCCATTGGAGCGTATTGTGCAAGAGTTGGTTGAAGATTGGGGGGAGTATTACCTCGAACGGCCGATTCGTTCGCTGCGCTTGATAGATTCATGAGTATGGCTTTTGAGAACGTTGATTACACGTCGTTGGACATCCCCGCAGCTCCGTTCAGCGACCCCTCCCGTATCCCTGATTTCCCCAAAAACAAAGTGCCCCGGCATGTGGGTGTGATTATGGACGGCAATGGCCGTTGGGCCAAGCAGCGCGGCATGATCCGCACCAATGGCCATCAAGCGGCTGAGCCGGTGGTGTTCGACACCATTGCCGGTGCCATAGAGGCCGGTGTGCGCTATCTAAGCCTGTATACGTTCTCCACTGAAAACTGGAAGCGATCGCCGCAAGAGGTGCGTTTCCTGATGGGCTTCTCCCGCGAGATTATCCATCGCCGAGTGGCGCAGATGGATGAATGGGGCGTGCGTGTGCGCTGGTCGGGCCGCCGTCCGAAGCTGTGGAAGTCGGTGATTGACGAGCTTGAAGTGGCAATGGAACGCACCAAGAACAACAAGGTCATCGATGTGGTGTTCTGCATCAACTATGGTGGTCGTGCCGAGATTGCCGATGCCTGTGCAGCCATTGCACGAGAGGTGCGTGACGGCCGAATTTCCGGAGACCGCGTCACCGAGAAGATGGTTGCCGATCATCTCTATAATCCGGATATCCCTGATTGCGACTTGGTGATTCGCACTTCCGGCGAGCAGCGTACCTCCAACTTCCTGCCGTGGCAGGCCGCGTACGCCGAGCTGGACTTTGTACCTGAACTGTTCCCCGACTGCGGCCGTGAGGTGCTCTGGCGCGCCATTGATAACTACATTCACCGCGATCGTCGATTTGGCGGCGTGAAGTAAAGAACAGCCCTGTGGGCTGTTCGTTCACTCCGCCGAGCCGGGCGCGGTAGTGTGCGGCTCGGCGTGTTGAGTCCGGCGAAGCCGGTCCTTAATTGCTGGGGCGTGGAGTAAGGAACGAGCTACTCGCTGATATCCGCGTCGGCTCCATTGCCGAGCAGCAGCCATTCGACCAGTGAAATCAACCCTAGCAGTATTGCGGTTTCGGCGATCACCACTACAGTGGCGGAGAAGATCAGCGGAGTGCGGAACGAATTGAACGCGGCCTGCAGCCAAATGCCCAGGCCGTTCATTGCGCCCAGATATTCGGCGGTGGCCGCCGTTCCGAAAATGTAGGCGGCCGAGATGCGAATGCCGCCAAAGATCTGGCGTGCGGCTACACGCAGCTTAACGTGCCAGAGTGCCCATGCACGTGTGGCTCCGCAGGTCAGTGCCACGTCTTCGTAAAATTGCGGCACGGCGGTCAGTCCACGGGCGGTCTGCACGGCGATGGGAAATACGCCGAACACGGCGACAATAACGATTTTGCCCAGTGGCTCGAATCCGAACCAAATCATGAACAACGGAGCCACGGTAATCAATGGAATGGTCTGTGCGGCCACCAGCAGCGGATAGAACGCACGGTGCAGGGTTTTGGATAGGTACAGCCCGATGCCAATGAGCACGCCCGCCACGATGGCGATGGCAAATCCAGTGAGAGCCTCATATGTGGTGATGGCGGCGGCATCCATCAAATCCGGCCAAGTGCGCACCATGGAGGCGATGATCTGGGTGGGGGAAGCAAGTACACGTTCCGAGACATGTCCCGCGCGTACGGCTGCCTCCCACACCACCAGCAACAGGCCGATGGTAATGGCCGGTGGCGCTATACGCACCAACCACGACTTGAGATTGTTCATCATTTGCCTTCGAAATATATAAATGGCTCCCCTCAAGAATGAGGGGAGCCGGCCTCCCTACAGTCGCTCAGTCCACGTAGTCGTTAGTGGCGAGTTCCTTGGCCTGCGGAGCCTGCTTGGGGTTCTTGCCGTCCTTGTCCTGGTAGGTGCCGGCCTTGTACTGGAAGTCAAGGTAAGGCTGGGCGTCATCGAAGTTCACGGTGCCGGGCAGCGACTTGGCATCATCGGTGGTCCAGTAGCCGTTCTTGACGATCTCTTCCATCGAGGTACGGGTCAGCTTGGAATCCAGCTGGGCTTCCTTGGCCTGCGCCACGAGAATATCGGCGGCCTTGTCCGGGTTGGACAGGGCGTAGTCGTAGCCCTTCTTGGTGGCGGAGAGGAACTTCTTCAATGCGTCGGCGTTGGCGGAATCCTTAAGCCAAGAGCCCTTGACCGCGAAGCCGAGCTGGTCCGGGTTGCCGGGAACGCCCCAATCGGAGGCAACGAAGCAGTTGAGCGCCGGGCCGTTCAGCTCGCTTTCCACACCCTCCCAAGTCACGTAGAAGCCGCCGAAGTCACCCTTGCCGCTAGTAAGGGTCTCGAAGGTGTTCGTGCCGGCGGTGGCGGTCTTGAATTCGCCGGTGCCGCCGGCATCCTTAATCATCTCACGCACCACGGCGTTCTGCTCTGCCGAGCCGAAGCTCACGAAGGTTTTGCCGGACAGGTCTGCCGGCGTCTTGATGTCGGTACGGGAGGCCAATGCGCACCAGCGGGCCACGGGCTTTTGCGTCAGATCAAAGACGAATTTCAGATCGGAGCCTTGCGAGTTGAATGCGGCCACATTGCTCAGCGTGGTGAAACCGACGTTTGCCACACCGTTCTCCACACTGGTTTCCGCGCCGGCCTGAGCGGTCGGCAGAATCTTCACGTTGACTCCTGCGTCCTTGAAGTAGCCGAGCTTCTGGGCTACGTACAGGCCGATATGGTTCGTGTTCGGCGTCCAATCAAGCATGAACGAAACGGTGGGTGTACTGGAATTGCTGGAATCGGCGGTGTTGGCGTTGCCGCATGCCGCAACGGACAGTCCGAGCGTGGCGGCTCCCAACACGGCCACCATCCTGACCAGACCCTTCTTGACTTCAATCCTCATCTTCATGTCACCTTGCCTTCTGCGCATAATGCGCTCAAGGTCTGATGCATCGTAAAGCGGAAAGGTGAGGAGCCCGCGCGAAACATCAAACCGTACGCCACGCGCATAAGCGAGGGCGTGTATTCCAAATGATATCGGCACGGTTGCTGCCACCAACCGCGCGAACGACTCACCAGTATAGCCGTATGGCTGGAAGCGCAAGCATGCTGCTTTGGTCTCGAACCGCGGCAAGGGTCGGGGTTGCCACGCTCTATCGTAGGGAGATATGAGCGTGCATTTCTCCTCCCGAGTGGATATTTCCGATCCGAATCCGATTGCGGCCGCCGAGGCTGCGGCCAGGGCAAACGGTACTGCGCTGGGCAAGCTCAATGATTCCAATCCGACGCGACATGGACTGGCTCCCGCACTGGTGCCGAGCGTATATACGGCCGATCCGCGCGGATCGTACGCGGTTCGTGAAGCTCTGGCTGCATTCCTGAACGAAGCCAATGCGGACCGCTCCCAGATGAACGCATCAGCGAATACCGCCAGCAGGGGCGTGAAGCCGGAGCAATTGTATGTGTTGAGCTCCACATCCGAGGCATACTCATGGCTGATCAAACTGTTATGTGATGCCGGAGATGCAGTGCTGGCCCCCAAGCCGGGATACCCGCTGATCGAGTCGATCGCCCGGCTTGAATGCGTGGATACCGTCGAATACCAGTTGCGGTTCGACGGCTCTTGGTTCATTGACGTGGCCGAGCTGGAGCAATTGCTTGACGGACCGAGCGGCGCTCGTATTCGTGCATTGGTACTGATTAATCCGAATAATCCGACCGGATCCTATGTCAAGCCGGCCGAGCGGGAACGTATCGTGACGATGTGCCGGGAGCGAGGCATCGCCCTTATTGCCGATGAAGTGTTCTTTGATTATGCCCTTGAGCCATTTGCCGGCAACGCGCGTTTGGCCGGAGAGCAGGGTGTGCTTACTTTTGCGCTTGACGGGTTCTCCAAAATGCTGGCGGCGCCTCATGCCAAAGTCGGGTGGATTCAGGTGTCCGGGCCGGCCGAGGATGTTGCGCAAGCCCAGCGCCGACTTGATGTCATAGCCGACGATTACCTGCCGATGAGTGACATCATCGCACAGCGGATTCCGGCGCTGTTGGAGGCCGCGACTGAGCAAACCGCGCGTGTGGAGGAACGAGTGCGCGGCAATCTCGCGATTTTGCACGAGCTGCTGGATGCGGACCCGAATGGGTTGGTCAGCGTGCTGCGAGCCGAGGGCGGCTGGAACGTGCTGCTGCGCGTGCCGTCCGTGATTGACGAGAACGAGATGGTGCTGAAGCTCATCGCCGAGCATGGCCTGACCGGACAGCCTGGATATTTCTTTGATATGACCTCCAACGGCTATTTGGCGGTTTCGCTGCTGCCTGAGCCGGAAGTGTTTAGACAAGGCATTTGCGCCGTGCTCGCCACTGTGGAGGCGTTGCTGGCATAATGGGCGGCATGGGATTCTTTTTTCAGTCCAAAGAGCTGCCGCGCCCGGCTTCGCTGACGTTCACCTTGAAAGAAGCCGGCCATACCTATGATGATGGGCATGTTGGCCTTGCGCCCACCATGCTGACCATCAGCGAACAGCGCGTGGCTGTGATTGGCCTGAATGGAGCTGGCAAATCCACATTGTTGGGATTGCTCGATGGCTCTCTTAAAGCCAATATCGGCACGGTTATGGTGTCCGGCGGCAGCGAACAACTGAACCCAGCCGTGAAAAAAGACCTGAAGCGCATTGACGACCTTGTCGGTAAAGTGCGTCGCGAGGAGATTCCGAACAGCTTCTACCGGGCCGTGAATATCTCCGAAGCGGTGTCCGAAGCACTGAAAAAGCACAAGGTGCCGGAGTCCGAACGCCATGCGCGCATCGGCAATTTGTTCGCGCATTTCAATCTGGCACAGGTCTCCAAGGCCAAGGCCAGCGAGCTTGACTCCGAGAAACGACATCTGCTGGCCATTGCCGCCGCATTGAGCTTTGAGCCCAGTGCAATCGTGGCTGACGAGCCCAGCAAGGGTTTGGATGAGATTGGCACCGCACACGTGGCCAAGGCATTGTTCAGCTACAACAAGCAGGTCATCTTCGCCACGCATGACACGGATATGATTCGCCGGCCCGAATACGCAATCGACCGCGTACTCGTACTGGACGAGCACGCGGTCGTGTGCGATGACGCGCCGGCCGCAGCCGTGGCGTTTTATGAGGATCTGATTCGACGCAAGTACGAGGCCTCCAAGCGGTAATGCTCCCCTCAGTCACCTGCGGTGACAGCTCCCCTCAGAGAGGGTAGCCAAGGGTGTGTCGCTCGGTCGCAGGCCGATGCCGCTACGCGAAATAGAAGCCGCGGAAGCCGTACTGGTAGACGCGGTAGGTGTTCGTGCCATACGGGTTCGTCTTGGTGCAGATGTTGTCGACCGTGCGCTCCTTGGCATCGCGCTCGTCAGCCATCTCGTCATCCATCATCTGCTGATATTCAGTGGTGTACACGCTTTCGATTTGCGCGTTGAGCCGCTCTACACGACGTTCCTTGATGGAGGCGCTGACATCATCCTGCGAGAACAGGCATAGGCCAATGGCGATGGCTGCTGCGGATATTTTGAAAACACGACTTCGGACGGCAGTAGACACAGGGAATCCTCATGGTGCTACAGATGAACAACGGTGAATTACATCACATACACTATGCCGCGGGTCTTGGAGAAAACTGCCTGCAATGCTGGGAATATGCTGGACGGCCGGTAGGGTGCGACCGTGGCCTGGCTACAGCAGCGTAAACCAGGACTGAACCTGGTGCCACAGCGCGGCATTATTCGTCAGCATGGCGTCATCGCGGGCGGGAGCAAAGCACCCTAGTATGGCGACGGCCAACGTCCAGATCAGCATGATGAGTACGGTCCATCGCATCAGCCAACGCCATGGAGTGACACGGGCGATGCCGTCGCCAGATGCGGCGTCGTTCGCGCCGGCCAACGAGGTGCTGGGCTCTCGGCCGTTGACCAGCCACAGCAGTCCCGGAATCGAAGCGAGCGCCACCAGCCAGCCGAAATCAGCCAAATATCGCCAGCCCAGACCGCCCACATAACTGTCGAACACCATCAGTACACCGGCCAGAGCCAAACAAGACATGAGCCAACGACGCATGCCATGCATCTCCAGCTTATGCAGGAACGGCAGCACTAATGCAAGCAGCATCAGCGGCGTGGCGGTGAACAGTGCGCCGACCATCACCTCGTAATAGCCCCAAACCGGCATTGGCGCAGGGGAGACCGCCAGCCACGGGAAGTTTCGTACAAATCGCACCGGCAGGAACAGGTAATACCAGACGGTGGCCGGCATGTCGGCAATCGGGGTGGCATAACGGGTCATGTCGGAGACGGTGAATTGGTAGGCGTTGCCGAAGTCGGTCAGACTGCCGAAGCGCACTTTGTTCCACAACATCAGCGGAATGACCACAACCAATGCAGGTATCACCATGGCAAGCGGCGCGCGCAACGCTTTGAGCATGGTAATGCGTCGATGCGCAAGATCGCTGATCATAGCGCGGATCTGCGGCCAGAACAGGGCGATGGCCAGCAGGGCCGTGAGCGCAAAGGTCGGCCGGCAACCGAAGTTCGCCGCGATGCATAGGGCGCCGACGGCCAGTCGCGGCAAAGACAGTGGCTGTGCGTCGCCGGCTTGCCAGCGGTCGGACGGTATTAGTGGGCGACTGGATGTATCCGCACCCAGCCAGAACCATAATCCCAGTGAAGTCAACGCCAGAGAAGCGGCGAAGGGCACTTGGTAGAAGTTGGTGCGGTAAGCCAGATAGCCCACTTGCGCCCCGAGCAGCGCACTGACGGTGATGAGCGAGGCGGCGGCCAATGATGTTTTTGGCATCACGCGGTGAATCACACGCAGTACGAGCAGGGAGAAGAAGATGATGAACAGCAGCACCAGGAACTGTTCGGCTGCGGCGGTCGGCAACATTTGCCCGGTAATCAGACGATACGGCACGAACAGCAGCGCGGCAGGCAGCACGCCGAAGTAGGAGTACCAGTGGCCTTCGTAATAGGCGTAATCCCAATACATCGGGCTGACCCCATCCTCCAACAGTTTGAGACGAGTCGGCACATCATAGGGGTGAGCGCTTTGGGCCAGTTGGCCGGGTACGTCAAGGTCTAGCCATGGGCGGCCTGCGATTAGGGAATCGGCCACATGACCGTACTGGTCGAAGTCATAGGTGTAGCCGCCTGCGGTATGGAAGGCGAGCGGCATGGCATGCGTGAGCTGCCAGATGATGGAAGCGCCGATGGCCAGTGTCGGAATCGCCGCAATGGCCGCGAACGCCAGCCGCTGGCGTGTGCTGGAGGGGTCAAACGTGATACGCCACAATCGAGAGCCGGGCCTCCATATGGCGACCAGCAACGCCAGCGCGGCCATTGCCGCGACGCGGATCCAATCGATGACAAAAGGCACGTGCACGTTCGCGCGTGCGTCGGTGATCGGCACAATTGCGCCGCGTTCCTCCTGAATCCAGATGCGTACGGTGCCTGCACCCACAGCTTTGACATAATGGCTGCGTGAGGTGCCGGGATTCATCGAAATGGCTTGGCCGGTACTGCCGTTCACATCCACGCGCACATGGATGGTGTCCAGTGGCTTGAACACCGCCTTGTCCCCATTGGCCCGTGATTCGGCCTCGGCCTGTTCGTGAACCGCATCGATGGTGTCGTGCGAGGGGGAGTCGATGCGCAGATATGCTGAAGTGCCGTCTGCGGCCAGTTCGAGATATGCCTTGGTCGGATCGGTGACGGTCAGCATATCGTCATCGGTGCGCACCAGGCCCGGGCCCAAGGTGTTATGCACGGCGTTGGTGTCGGTGCTGGCCCCCAGCGTGCGCCAGAATGGCAGGTTGAAAACGATGCACTCCATGCCGGCGATAATGGCCGCAACAGCCAGTAGCGCCGCAAGCGGGCGCCACGACAATCGGCGGCGTACACGACTGGTGAGATGACTGTCTTCGGAATGCACCCCATTATTCTATAGGCTTTATGTCTGGCAAACAGTAGAGAATGTGAATCATGCCAAAACGTATGTCGAATCACAGTGAACGATCCGGTCCGTCCTTCTTGAGCGGGCTGAAGGATTCGATGAACGCGCTTGCCTCCGATCTGGGCTTATCCAAGCCTCGTCAGGCCAGCACCAACCCGTTTGGCGATGCGTTGAGCGAGGCCAGCGAGCGCAAGGGCGGCATCATCGATGAACTGACCAAGCATGCGGTGCCGCTGAGCCCGGTGGTCAAGAGGCGTTCGTTCCCCGCCTTGGAAAATGTTCCCGAGGGACTGGTGCTGGGATGGGCGCAACTGCCCTCCACGCGGGGGCGTGGATTCTCCTTGGGTATCTTCCCCGATCGGGATCACTTTGCGCAGGTGGCGTTTGCCGATACCCATGGTCGCGTGTTTGTGGGCGCCGATTTGGATATGGACATCCAGGATATGCAGCCGCGCTTCATGTTCGGCAAGGAAAAGGAAGTGACCCTGCCGAACGGTGAGCGGCTGGGCCATGATATGGGGCAGACCCGTCGCAATATGTTGGGCCGTGCGATTCGGAACAATGGCGAGGTGAAGGCCATCACCGGAGGCGTGATCGGGCGTGACGACACCGGTCGTATGACGTGGCTCGCCTCGTGGCTTAAGGCCGGCAACCGGTACACCTTGGAGCAGATGCGCGCCAATCTGCCGGCTGATATGCGTCATGATCTGGAATACCGTGATGCCGTGGCCATTGCGTTCTTCACCGCCTACATGCTGCCGCAAATCAATGGGCTGTTGATAGGTTTTGGTTCCGGCAATATTTTCCGCCGTCTCAATCGCGAGGCTCCCATCGGTGCGATCAGGCGTTCGATTCGCGACACGATGGAGGCTCGTGCGCATGGTATGCGTGCCTCTGGCCTGGAGGATCATTTTGCGGATCTGATGCGCGAGGCCGGGGCTTTGGATAACACGCCGGGTTTGGAAGCCGTGCATGGCGCCGAGCCGCTACATTTGTATACTTCGACGTACTCGAGCGGCTATTTCTTCACGTGGGATAAGTCATTGGCCTTCAATCAGGCACTGAAATCCCTGAAAATCGAAGGCAATCTCAATCGCTTTGCCGCGGTGAGCGCCTGGCTGGAGCGCAATTCCTCGCGTGGGCTCAATCCCACGGAAGACACGGTGACCCGTGCCGAGGCCGCGCAGATCGATATGAAGCTCATCGAAAACCCCGCGATTATGGCGCTCGACCCGTATGACGGATCCGATGAACGCCGTGCGGTGCTGAGCCTGGTCAATGCGGCCGAGCACGCCGCAGACCGGATTCGTGAGGAGTTCCCCGACCCGAGGAATGCAACGCCTCGCACGGACGAATGGGTGTATCGGCAGACATTGTCGTCCCTGCTGCGCAGATTGCGTCTACCGTATCGGTTTGATGTCGAGTTTCGTTCCCGACTGGATTCGGGGGAAGTAGCCATCGGCTTCACCACGGCGGGCACGTCGATGATGCCGGATAGCAGATATGACACCGAACGGCGCGCGTGGAGAACGCTGAGCAGCGTCGAGCGTGCATCGATGAGCGCCTCCTACAACTTGCGCGTCGGCCTGATGATGGCGGCGCTGAGCTTCGGCACCAGCCAAGCCGTGCATCAGGTGTCTCTGCACATCGATTCCATCGGTTTGGAAGAGGCGATTGCCGAGCAGGACTCGGCCATCGAAGAGATGATGAGCGAGGCGTTAAGCGCTTTCGAGCATTTGCGCAGCGGCGATTTGGGACGTGTCAGTTCCAAGGCTGATCCCAAGGATGGCGATTTCCATGGCGATCCGACCCGGCCGATCACGCATGAGGAGACCTTTGGGCAGCCGCCCACTGGCACCGGTGATGAGCAGCCTGCAACGGACGCGGAGACGGATGGGGCGGGCCCGTCTCAGCAGAATGCCGAAGACAGCGACGACAGCGCATCCATCGACTCCCAGTTCGAAGACCTTATGCGGGGCATAGATATTGACGAGATGGCTTTCGGCATGGCGTCGGATGACGGCAACGAAACCGAGAATGCGGGTGCGGGTGATGATCCGATGAGCGTGCTGCGCCGTAACCCCACCGTGCGCAACATGGTCACCGTCACATTCGCCAGGGATGCCTTCCTGCAACGTCTCGACACCGATGGTCTTGACCACCCTGAAGAAACCTACCGGATGTTTGGTGCGGTGATGGATGTCGACGGCGAGGGCGGACTCAAGCCCATCAACGCCGACTTCGACTTGGCCGATAGCCGGTTCTCGCCCGTTGGCTCCCAGGAGGAGCCGGAACTTGCCGACCGTCAGTTCAACGCGTCGACCGCGCGAGTACTGGGCGCGCAGAATAGCGCTGGTCTGGCGATTCAGCGTGTGGACCTGCTGCAGCATGGCGTCAATGCGTTCCACGACATTGCCCGTAATACGGAACTTGATTCCGTGGAGAAAGCGCAGCGGGCCATGCAAATCATCGAATCCATCAGCGATCCCGAACTGACGGGTCTGGCCTCGCAGGTCACCAGTGCGCTGATTGATGGCAACGATACGCCGGACTTTGCCTTCACTCTTGCCGACGAGCTGGATAAGGAACGTCTGCGCGCTCGCGATCTGCTGTTCTCCGGACAGGCCGATCAGGCCATTGAGATGGCCGAAGCGGCTGCGGCCCGTATGGACCAGACCTTTGCCATGGGGCCTGGAGTGCCACGATACTTCAATTCCTATGCCGAACGAGTGGTGTATAACCGCCTGTTCACCACATTGGATGAGCGCACGGTTCTGATTCCGGACAATCTGTTCTATGCACATATGGAACTAGCTGATGTGCTGGGACAGCTCAAAGGCGCCAAAGCCGCGATTCCACACCTGAATCGTATGGTGGCCTACGCGCCCGCCTATCCGCTGTCGCACCTGAAATTGGCCATTCAACTGGCCCGCAATGAGGATTGGGATTCGGCGCGCGCCGCCTGCCTGAATGCCTTGCGAGTGGCTCTGGATCGTGATGATGCGGCGTTCGCCTATTACCGTTTCGCCTATGCGGAGTGGATGCTGGACCGATTCGATACGGCTGCCGCAGCCTACATCATGAGCGACCATATTGCACCTGGAGCAATCGGATCGCTGGAGAGCGAGTTACAGGAGCTGGTCTCCCGAGCCGATTCGCAATGCATCCGTGTGCCGGAATCGGTGGAGAGCGCGGCGCAAGTGCTGTCTTCGCATGATCTGCCGGTCTGGCCGCACATTGAAGTGGCCGATATCGTGCGTGATGCCGCTCGTGTATGCGTCGATGAGGGCATGTTTGTGCCTGCCCGCACGCTTTCGGTGGCTGTTGCCCGTATGAATGATGGCGAAGGCGACAATATCGACGTTATCCAGGCCCAATTCCTTCGTTCCCTTTCTGCGTAGCCGTTTCAGGGGGAGTTCGCCCGCTAGGATAGACAATCATGAGCACGAACGAACAGTTGGCATGGGATTTCGACGATGGGGATGCGGCCGAGATCCGGCCCGACGAAGGCGTTACCCGCTTTGCCCCCGGTTCCGAGCAGTGGGTGGCCGCGCTTGACGCCACCGATGATGACGCGATGCGGCTCGATCGTCTTGACGTCAATACGCTCAATGCCGAGGTCGCGGCGCGTCTGTGGGCTCGTGTGGCCGCTTGGGTGGAGGCCGACCAGATCGCCTACTACATCGATGATGCGCCCGTCAGCTCCGATGCCGCCTATGATGCGCGCCTGCGTTGCCTGCAAAAGCTTGAGGCGGCGTTCCCCTCGCTGGACAATCCACAGTCGCCCACCCATCGAGTTGGCGGCTCGTTCTCCAACGATTTCACTTCCGTGCGGCATCCAAGCCGCATGATGAGCCTTGATGATGTCTTTTCTATCGAGGAACTCAAGGACTGGTACGATTCGGTGATTCGCGATCTCGATTGGCCGGACGGCAAGCCGTTGCCAATGAGCTGCGAGGTCAAAATCGATGGTCTGGCATTGAATCTCATCTATCGAGGCGGCGTGCTGGAGCAGGGGCTGACTCGTGGCGATGGCGTCACCGGTGAAGACATCACACTGAACGTGCGCACTATCGGCTCCATCCCGGCGCAGCTTGGTGGGCCTAAAGAGGATATTCCGGACTTCGTGGAAATCCGCGGCGAAGTGTTCATGCGTTGGGATGATTTTCATACACTCAATAGCGAGCAGGAGGATGCAGGCCGAGCGCTTTTCGCCAATCCGCGCAACGCCGCAGCCGGTTCGTTGAGGCAGAAGGATCCGCGCATCACCGCCACTCGCCGGCTGAGCTTCTATGCGCATGGTTTAGGGCAGCTCACTTGGGGACCTGATCATCCTCGTGGCACCCATGACGTGATAGCCGACCAATCGCAAGCCTATGATTTGTATGCCAAGTGGGGCGTGCCGGTCTCTCCTCACAATCGTTCGGTCACGTCCTTCCATGAGATTCTCGACATGATCGATTACTACGGCGAGCACCGCGGCGATATCGAACATGCGCTTGACGGCATCGTCGTCAAGGTCGATGACCTTGGCCTGCAACGCACCCTTGGCGCCACTTCGCGGGCGCCGCGTTGGGCCATCGCCTATAAGTACCCGCCGGAAGAGGTCAATACTGAGCTGCTCAACATCACCGTGCAGGTGGGGCGTACTGGTCGTGTGACGCCGGTTGCGGTGTTGAGACCGGTGTATGTGGCCGGTTCCACTGTGGCTCGCACCACGTTGCACAATGGTTTCGAGGTCAAGCGCAAGGGCATTCTCATTGGTGACACGGTCGTAGTGCGCAAGGCCGGTGATGTGATTCCCGAACTGGTCGGGCCGGTGCTGGAGCGTCGCAAGGGGCGTGAGAGCGAACTGAGAGAATTCGTCATGCCCGAGTTCTGCCCGTCATGCGGCGCGAAACTGGCTCCCGCCAAGGAGGGCGATAAGGATATTCGCTGCCCGAACGTGGAAAGCTGCCCAGCGCAGCTCACCGAGCGTGTGATTTCGTTGGGCTCCCGCAAGGCCTTCGATATCGAGCATCTGGGCGAGCAGTCGGCCATCGCGCTGACCAACCCGGAGGAGAACCGTCCCGATTCTGTGGCGACCTATGCGCCGAATATCACGGAGATTCTGGTAGCTCCCGGTGAGGAACCGGACCCTTACGAGCCGGCTCCGGGATTGGCATTGCCGGCAGTGCAGCGGCCGGTGCTTTCGAACGAATCCGGACTGTTCGCCTTGACTGCCGTCGATTTGCGTGACGTGCAGGTGTGGCGTGAGGCTGCGATTGTCGAAGTGCATGAAGTGGTCGATGCCAACGGCAAGAAGAAGAAAGTGCGCAAGCGCGTGGGCGGCTCTGGCCTGTGGCATCAGGTGCCCGCTTTCTGGACGGCTCCTACGGCGGCCAAGAGACTTACCGCCAAGCAGTTGGCTGAGCGTGCGCAGGTGGCGACTGCTACGGCTGCTGCCGCGGAGGGAATCGAACCGGCTGTAGTGCAGTCGGCACAGGGGAGTGCATCGGACATCATGCCCGGCTCATCTGGCGAAGCCGCGGTTTTGCCTGATGCGAAGCCGGCCTTTGTCTCATCGCGCTACCCGGAATATGACGTGCCGGCTGATGCGGTTATCGTTCGCGTCGACCACAAAACCACGCGCACGGGCGTCACCGATGTGCCGGTGTATATCAGGCCCGGCGAGAATACGCGCAAGATGTTCGATGAGATGGACAAAGCCCGTCACGCGGACTTGTGGCGTGTGCTGGTGGCATTGTCCATTCGACGGCTCGGGCCTCCCACCGCGCGTCTGATTGCCTCCGCTATGGGTTCGTTGGGCGCCATTGAAAACGCCACGGTCGAGGATTTGACCGCCATCGATGGCGTCGGTCCGGAAATCGCCGAATCGGTGGTGAACTGGTTCGCCGCGGCCCGTGAACCCGGAGACTGGCGTGGCGAGACGTTGCGTGCGTGGCAGGCCGCCGGCGTGGGCGTTGACGTAGCGGAGACCAGTACGCTGCCGCAAACCTTGGCCGGTAAAACCGTGGTGGTCACCGGTTCCTTGGAGGGCTATTCTCGCGACTCCGCCAAGGAGGCAATCATTGAGCGTGGCGGTAAGGCAGCCGGTTCGGTGAGCAAGAAGACGGATTACGTGGTGGTCGGCGAAAACGCCGGCTCCAAGGCCGCCAAGGCTGAGGAACTCGGCATCCCCATGCTCAATGAGGCTCAATTCGCCCAACTCCTCGAAAACGGTAGCATCTGATTTCTTGGCTCCCTTCTCTGAGGCTGGACTGTTTGTAGATGAAGAGCGAACGACAGCGAGCCAGAGGATGCGAACGAAGTTTGTTCATAATTGCGGATGAGCTGTCGCATCAGACGACTGAGGAGAGTAACCATTGCGAGCCAAGGAGTGAATTCTCAACGCAGTCCTGCCCCAGTGTGACTTACTCCACTCTCTCTGGCATGCCGCCGCAACACACGCTAGGGTAGTACAGGTTCTTAAGGAGGATACGGATTTATGAGCGACGCACGTCAGATCGAAGCCGAGATCTATGAACGCCTGAGCAAGGTCATCGACCCTGAGCTTGGCCGTTCGGTCACCGACCTCGGCATGATTGCCGCCATCGAGGCCACGCCTGCTGATGCCAACGTTGACACTGATGCCTATGACGTCACCGTGCATGTCGAACTGACCGTTCCTGGCTGTCCGCTGAGCGAAACCATTACCAACCAGATCAACGGCGCAGTGAGCTCCTATCCTGGTGCACGCCTGCTGCCCCATATAGAGGTCGGTTCGATGAGCCGCGATAAGCTGGCTGACCTTGTTGCTGATCTCAAGGCCGAACGTAAACAGAACCCGTTCAGCAAGCCCGGAGTCAAAACCCGAATCTTCGCCATCACCTCCGGCAAAGGCGGGGTCGGCAAGTCCTCGGTCACGGCGAACCTCGCCGCCACTTTTGCGGCACTTGGCTATGACACGGCCGCCATTGACGCGGATATCTATGGATTCTCCCTGCCGCGTCTGTTCGGTGTGCACACCCAGCCCACCAATCTGAACGGCATGCTCATGCCGGTCACCGCATGGGGCGTAAAGCTGATTTCCATCGGCATGTTCGCCGGTGCCGATCGCGCGATTCTCTGGCGTGGTCCCCGTCTGCAGCGATCTTTGGAACAGTTCCTCTCCGATGTATGGTGGGGCGAGCCCGACGTGCTTTTGCTTGATCTGGCTCCCGGCACCGGCGACATGGCCATCTCGGTGGCCCAGGCGTTGCCCAACGCCGAACTCGTGGTGGTCACCACCCCGCAGCCCTCCGCCTCCGACATCGCCGTGCGTTCCGGGTTGGTTGCGTTGCAGGTGCCCATGAAGGTGCGCGGTGTGGTGGAGAACATGAGCTACTACGAGCATAAAGGTGAGAAGTTGGAGATTTTCGGCGCAGGCGGCGGCCAGCGCGTGGCTGAGCAGCTGACCGCCGCCCTTGGCTATGACGTGCCGCTGATGGCCCAGCTCCCTCTGGAACCCGAGGTGCGCGAGACCGGTGAGGCCGGACGACCGGCGGTCCTGACCTCCGAGGGCGCTCTGCGCACTGATGGCATCGGCCAGACCTTCCGGGGCCTTGCCGAGCGCCTTATGGCGCTCTGATCTGCGCAGCGAATGATTCTCGATAAGAAAAGTGTGAGCCTCACATACTTGTAATCGCACATTGAGTTGTGCGAATCATCTATTGGTGATTTCAGACATCGTCGATGTCAGGTGACATACATTCCGATGAATCTCCTGCGCAACAATTTCTCGAAATAATCCTTGTTTTCGAGAAATCTTTGCACTGACGCTGCCTGAGCGCAAAGATTTCTCGAACAAAACCGCCATTTCGAGTTTTTTGCACTGACAGACGCTTAGCACAAGAAATTCTCGGGCAATGGGCTTTTTCGAGAAATTCTTGCGCTTATGTCCAATTACGTCAGAGGAATGCTTGTTATCCTCATGTGCGTTTGGGCGATAATGTGCATTTGGCTCACACTTTTCCCGCAACGAACCATTTTGTGTGAGTGCATACGGGAAGACCCCCGACCGCAGAAGCGGTTGGGGGTCTTCTTGATGAGTAGTAGAACTCAGATGTGGAAGTAGAGCTCGTACTCGAGCGGGGTTGGAGCCAGGCGAGCCTGGTCGATCTCGTCGCGCTTGAGGCCAATCCAGGTCTCGATCAGGTCGTCGGTGAACACGTCGCCGGCGGTCAGGAAGTCGTGGTCCTCTTCCAGGGCGTCCATAGCCTCGGCCAGGGAGCTTGGCACCTGCTTGATGCCAGCGTGCTCTTCCGGCGGCAGCTCGTAGAGGTCCTTGTCGACCGGCTCCGGAGGCTCGATGTGGTTCAGGATGCCGTCCAGGCCAGCCATCAGCTGAGCGGAGAAGGCCAGGAACGGGTTGCAGGATGGGTCCGGAGCGCGGAACTCGATGCGCTTGGCAGCCGGGGAGGTACCAGCCAGCGGAATACGGATGGCTGCAGAACGGTTACGAGCGGAGTACACCAGGTTGACCGGAGCCTCGAAGCCCGGAACCAGACGGTGGTAGGAGTTCAGGGATGGGTTGGTGAAGGCCAGCACGGAGGAGGAGTGCTTGATCAGACCACCGATGTACCAGCGAGCCAGGTCGGACAGGCCAGCGTAGCCCTTCTCGTCGTAGAACAGCGGCTTGCCGTCCTTCCACAGGGACTGGTGGCAGTGCATACCAGTGCCGTTGTCGTCGGCAATCGGCTTCGGCATGAAGGTTGCAGCCTTGCCAGCCAGAGCAGCGGTCTCGTGGACAACGTACTTGTACTTCATCAGGTCATCGCCTGCGTGCTGCAGGGTGTTGAAGCGATAGTTGATCTCCTGCTGACCAGCGGCGGCCACCTCGTGGTGGGAACGCTCGAGGATCAGACCGACCTTCTGCAGGTTGGCGACCATGTCGTCGCGCAGGTCCTGGGTGTGGTCGATCGGAGGAACCGGGAAGTAACCCTTCTTGACGCGGTTCTTGAAAGCGATGTTCGGGGTGCCGTCCTCTTCGGTGTCAACGCCGGAGTTCCACGGAGCCTCGATGGAGTCAACCTCGTAGAAGGAACGCTGCATGGAGTTCTCGAAGCGAACCTTGTCGAAGATGAAGAACTCGGCCTCAGGGGCGAAGGAAGCGGTGTCGGCGATGCCGGTGGACTTCAGGTAAGCCTCGGCCTTGCCGGCGACCTGACGAGGATCGCGGGAGTACGGCTCGTCGGTCAGCGGGTCGACGATGGAGAAGGCCACGTCGAGGGTCTTGTGCTTGCGGAACGGGTCAACGAAAGCGGTCTCAACATCCGGGACCAGCTTCATGTCGGATTCGTTGATGGCCTGGAAGCCCTGAACGGAGGAACCATCGAACGGCATGCCGTCGGTGAAGGCGTCCTTCAGGAATTCGCTAGCCGGCACAGTGAAGTGCTGCTGAACGCCGATAAGATCGGTGAAACGGACGGAGACATACTCGATGCCTTCCTTGTTGATAAGGGCCTCGGCGTCTTCCTTGGACTTGAGTTCGGTCACGGGACCGCTCCTTTCATGTGGAATATAACGGTATCCATCGTAAAATCGCGCGTTTCGCCGGCTCGAAACTTGGGTTACGAGAATGTTTCGTGACTATGGACAGCAGCCGGCAAAGCGCGGTATTCCAAGGAAACGTCATTACGGAAAGGAAACGTGACCAATCGGGTGAATGAATACGGACGTCCGCAACGTGGACAGTGGGTATTGACAGATGGAGATGATGCTTATAGGGACGAATATAAGAGAATCCCCGCCAACCCAGGAAAGTCAGCGGGGATTCGTTACGGAATATGCGGCAGTCTATCAGCGGCCACGCATTGCGCGGCGGGAGATCTTCTGCGGGCGGTTCGGATCCATGCCCTTGGGGATGGAATAGCCCTTCTTGGACTGCAGCGTGCGCAGGCGCTCGTTCAGCGTTGTCGTCTCGGCCTTGGTCAGCAGGAAGCGGCGGCGCGGGTGAATCTTGGCTACCAGCGCGTTCTTGTGATTGGTGGGCTCGTAGCTCTTGGCTTTGGTCACCGTGCTGCGCAGCTTGTCCAGTGGCACCTGCTTGGGGCCGTGTCCCACGGCAATGCGGTACACGGGAATGGCGGAACCAGCGGTGACTCCCTTGATTTCATGCTCTTGGCGGTCCATGGCCTTCATCACGCGGCCGTACTCGCCTTCGCCGATGAGATAGATGCCATTCATCGAAGTGCCGCGCCAGATGGCGTCCTTGGTCTTCGGGTCGATCCACACCGGCTCCTGCGGGAAGTCGAAACCGGCCTTCTGCATGTTGCTCAGCACGCCGATTGCGGCGCCGGGCTTGCCGTCGATCTGCTTATAGCCGACCTTGTCCGCACGGCGGGTGAGCAGCATCATGGCCAGCAGGATGCCGAGCATCACGGCGGTGATCATGGTGAAAATCCAGGTCAGCCAGGTCCACTTGGCAATCAGGCCGATAATGACCATGATGACCACGGGCAGCAGGAAAGCGCCGGCCTCGAGCCACGGCAGGGCCTTGTCTTCCTTGGCCGTGTACTTGTAAATCTGGATGATCTGCTTGATTGTGCTCTGCTTCTTGGGCTTAGCGTCCTTTTCCGCCATCACTTCTTCCTTTTGCTGGGACGAAACACACTGGGCAATATCGTATCAGGTGCGCTGGTCTGGCTCAGCGCGTGTGCAGCGGTCGGTCGTCGGCCTTCAGCAGCGCCTCGCCGAGCGTTTCGCTGAATGTGGGGTGAGGATGGATGAGCCGGGCCGCGTCAGCCAGCGGCAATCGGTTACCAACCAATTGCTCGGCTTCGGAGATGATGTCGGAGGCCACGGGAGAAACCATGTGCACGCCAAGTACCCGTGGAGTGTCAGGGTCGGCAGCATCGCAGCCGGAGACGATAGTCAGTGAACCGGCTGTGCCGCTCATCAACATGCGGGCATTCGCCAGCATTGGGTAGATAGTCTCCTTGACTTCGAGGAGATTCTCACGTGCCTGCGCCTGCTCGATCGTCAGCCCCACCGATGCCGCCTCGGGTGAGGAGAACACGATTTGCGGAACGGTGTTCTCGTCAACCGGCTTGGGATTGAGACCCGCGATGGTTTCGGCGATGACGATGCCCTGTTCGAATGCGCGGTGAGCCAGTGCATGGCCCGGCGTCACATCTCCTACCGCCCATATGCCCGATTTGTTGGTGCGGCCAAACGCATCTGTGACAACATGGCCGCTCTCCGTAAGTGCGACGCCCCATGATGGGTCAGCAACTGGTGTACGTCCAATGGCCGCCAGTGCAATCTCGCCCCATACGGATTGTTCGCCATCCTGCCCTTCACGTGTGTAATGCACGGTGGCACCCAGATTAGCGCCGGTATCCACATGGGTGACGATGGTATGAGTGATGACGTTCACGCCGCGACGCTTGAGCTCTCGGGTCAACGTTGTGCCGGCGCGACGATCCCACGCGGAGAGTACGCGATTCTTGCGAATCAACAACGTTACCTGTGAACCGGCCGCGTTCCACATCGAGGCAAATTCGAGAGCGATCGCTCCAGCGCCGATAATCACAGCGGATGAGGGGAACTCGTTGACTTCCAATGCCTGCGTGGAATCGATGAGCGCGCCGGCGAACGGATTGCCGGGCAGCGGACGAGGCTTGGCGCCGGTGGCTATGACAACGTTGTCAGCCGCCAGATCGATACTAGCGTCGGTCGGCTCGGGGACGTCCGCCTTGTGATAAGTGAGAATCTCGGTTTGCCCAGGGGAAGGGACGAGATGAACAATATGCCGGGCGTTGTCTGCTGCATCGGTTTCTTCCGCATTGAAGGATGCATCGGCGCGCAGCACAGTGATATTACGGTGCGCTAACAGCCCCGTCAAACCTTTGACCATGGTGTCCACCACGCGCAGCCGGTAATCGCGCAAAGTGCCGAAGTCTATGCCGTTCACCGAGGCGTTGACGCCGAGTTCGGCCGCCCGATGCACGGTGTCGATGGTGTGCGTGGCGGTAATCAGTGCCTTGGAAGGAATGCAGCCGCGGTTCAGACAGGTGCCGCCCACGGTGGCGTCGCGCTCGATAAGGGCCACACTCATGCCAAGCTCAGCTGCGCGCAATGCGGTGGAATAGCCGCCGGGGCCGGCACCGATGATTGCCAAATCGAATTGTTCGTTCATATTGACCTCCTCGGCAGTATGTTTCGCAAACCAGTATGGCTCCCATCATAGGAAGCCATACTGGTTTGCGCTGTCAGCATTGCATAAAAAAAGGCTTCCTCGCAAGGAAGCCAGAAGATGAGTATCAGTCCGCAGGCCAGTGACCGCGTTTCGGGTAACGCGGCTTGGGGAGCCTCCAGCGGCGCATCTGAATGGCACGGCTCCACGCGTAGGAGAAGGAGCGAGATCCCTTCGACACAGACGACTCGCCATACTTGGCAATGAGCTTGGCCTTAAGCTTGCGCCACATCAGCCACACGTCGATGATTACGGCAATCAGGTAGCCATACATGCACAGCATCATGATGATGGATACCCACTGGTTCTGCACGAGAGACGTGACAAGCATGGACGCAATCAGGATCGCAAATGCCACGGGAATAAACCATTCGCCAAGGTTAAAACGGGCGTCCACGTAATCACGGATGTAAATGCGCCAAGGCAACCGTTCGGCCTTGGGCATGTGATTGATGTCGCCCTTCTGCATTGCCTCGTATTCGGCGTTTTCCTTCTCGCGTAGACGAGCCTTGGCGGCTTTTGCGCTGGCTTTGCGGTCCACCGGAACCAGCGGACGGATGCCGGCGGCCTGAGCCTGCTTCATCTTTGGAGTGGGACGGCCTTTCTTCTCGTTGGGTGCGGCCTTCTTCGCGGCTTCCTCAACGGGAACCTGAGCCTCTTCTTGTTTCTTGAACGGATTCCATGTCATGCTTTGAGGTTACGGTGACGTTCAGACACCCGACCATAAGGCGTAGCCATTGCAATAACGCCACTTACAACATATATAGAGGAGAACTACCATGGCCGCATTGACTGCCAACGAGATTCGTTCTCGTGTGGAATCCGACTGGAATCGCATCGTCAAGGTGTTGAGCGAGAAAGTGGCGCTGCAGTCGATTTCCGCCAACGGCATTACCGCCGAGCACATGAGGCGTTCCGCGCAATTCGTGGCCGATGAACTACGACTGGTCGGTGTGGATGCCAAGGTGGTGCAAGCCTCCAATGCGGACGGTACTCCAGGCGCGTGGGAAGTCATCGGCTCACACATCGTGAACCCGGATGCGCCCACCGTGCTGCTGTACGCACACCATGACGTGCAGCCCGTGCCGGATCCGACCGAATGGAACACCGACCCGTTCGTGGCCACTGAGATCGATGGCCGCCTCTATGGTCGTGGTTCCGCCGATGATGGCGGCGGCATTGCCATCCATTCCGGCGCGCTGAAGGCCCTCGGCAATGACCTCAAGGTCAATATCAAGGTGTTCATCGAAGGCGAAGAGGAGATGGGCTCGCCGAGCTTCATCCCGTTCATCGAAGCCCACAAGGACGAGTTTGCCGCCGACGTCATCATCGTGGCCGATTCCGGCAACTGGTCGGCCGATATTCCCTCCCTGACCACCTCTCTTCGCGGCAATACCTGCGTGGATGTGACCGTCAAGGGTCTTGAACACCCAGTGCACTCCGGCCAATATGGTGGTCCGATCTTCGATTCCAATACGCTGGCCGCCCTGCTTATCGCCTCCATGTATGACGAGAACGGCGATCTGGCTGTGCCCGGCGTGGCTGCCGAAGAGCCGATCGGCGGCCTGCAGCGCGACCTCGACGAGACCACCGTGCGTGAGGATTCCGGTGTGGTTTCCAGCTACGAGTTCGCCGGCACCGGTTCCCTGGCTTCCCGCCTGTGGACCAAGCCGTCCGTGACCGTGATCGGCTTCGACGCGCACCCGGTCGAAGGCTCCTTCAATGTGATTTCCCCGGAGACTCGTTTCCGTCTGTCTCTGCGTACCGCGCCCACCCAGCGCCCTGAAGAAGCACAGGAAGCCTTGGCCGCGTTCCTTGAATCCCACGCGCCGTTCGGTGCCAAGGTCACTGTCGAGCGTGGCGAAAACGGCATGGGTTGGGCCATGGACCCGACCGCCATCGCCACCAAGGATGCGCTGGAAGCCATGACCGAGGCGTTCGGTATGGAACCCATTAACAAGGGTGAGGGCGGCTCCATCCCGTTCATTCCCGAACTGCAGCGCATCTTCCCGTCTGCTCAGGTGTTGGTCACTGGCCCCGAAGACCCGAAGGCCAACGCACACAGCCCCAACGAGTCCATCTCCCTGCCGGGCTTGAAGAGCAACGTGATTACCGAGGCCCTGCTGCTCGATAAGCTCGGTAAGTAGTTTTGTACTTTGAACCTTGGCTCATCACTCCACAGCGGCGCTGATTTGCCAAATAGCGGCATCGTGTCTTCACTGAGAGCCTCGCCACATTGCTTACCGAATCTATTGCCTTTGACGGTGGTTTGCTTTATAGTCGGGGAGTTGACACGGGAGCTGCCGACAGGCGGCTGAGAGGAGACGCATAGTCTCGACCGATGGAACGTGACCGGATAATGCTGGCGCACGGAATTGTCGCTCTTATTTACCCGTGCCTGAACCAATCGTGCAAGCTGCTGTGGTTTGCGTGAGAAGAGAAGAAAGGCACATCATGGCTGAAGCTGTGGCCAAGGCTAATTACAAGTGGCGCGTTGTCGATATCGTCGTCGCCGCTATTCTCGCCGTTGCATCCGGCGTCATCTTCTGGGGCTGGGATATCGTTTGCCCCGCCCCGCTGACTCTGTTTGAGGGCGTGACCCCCGGTTTTGAAGGTCTGCTCAATGGATTCTGGCTGTTCGCCGGCCCGCTTGCCGCCATCATCGTGCGTAAGCCCGGCGCCGCCCTGTTCGCCGAAACTCTCGCCGCTTTCCTTGAGCTCACGCTGGGCAACCAGTGGGGCGTCGGCGGTTCGCTGATCGTCGGCATCATCCAGGGTCTGGGCGCCGAGATCGGCTTCGCCGTTTTCGCTTGGAAGAAGTGGAACCTCGGCACCACCATCCTTTCCGGTGCGCTTGCCGGCGTTGGCTGCTGGGCCTACTACTGGGCCACCAACCCGGGCTGGAACGCCATGCGTGTCACCTGGTACCTGGTGGGTTCCATCATCTCCGGCATCGTGATTGCCGGCGTGGTGGTCTGGTACCTGTCCCGTGCGCTCGCCGCCACCGGTGCGCTTGAGCGTTTTGAATCCGGACGTAGCAAGGCACGCGTCTGATGCAGGTCGATCCGGCTGCGGTAGAGGCTAGCGGCTGGGGCTGGCGGCACGCCACGCGCAAGGATTTCGCGTTGCGTGCCGTCGATTTCACCATCCGGCCAGGTGAACGTGTGCTCTTGCTCGGTGCTTCAGGTGCGGGCAAAAGCACAATGATGGCCGGTCTCGCGGGTGTGTTGGGCGGCGATGAGGAAGGCGAGCAGGAAGGCTCGCTCACCATCGACGGTGTTGACGCGCGCGAGGCGCGAGGCCGCGTGGGACTGGTGCTTCAGGACCCGGACTCGCAGATCATTCTTGAACGACTGGGCGATGACGCGGCGTTCGGCTGCGAAAACCTCAACGTGCCACGTGAGGAAATCTGGCAGCGTGTGCGCGAATCGCTGGATATGGTCGGTCTCGGAGGGCTCGAACTGGGCCGCTCCACCCGTCATTTGTCCGGCGGACAACGGCAGCGGCTCGCTCTGGCCGGCGTACTGGCCATGAAGCCTGGCCTGTTGTTGCTGGACGAACCGACCGCCAACCTCGATCCCGAAGGCGTGGTCGAAGTGCATGATGCGGTCAAAAAGGTCATCGAGACCACCGGCCAGACCATGGTGGTGGTCGAACACCATATCGACGTATGGCTTGATTTGGTGGACCGCGTGATCGTGCTCGGTCGGCCCGATGCCGATTCTCTGGCTGGAGCGATTATCGCGGACGGCAAGCCCGATGAGGTATTTGCGCAGATGGGCGACGTTCTGGCCGCCGGCGGCGCGTGGGTGCCGGGACGTGCGATTCCCGATTATCGTCCCGACGATGAAACCCGTGGGGAAACGGTGCTCAGTACCGAGAACCTCAGCTTTGGACGCGGCACGGCGCTGGGTACCGGCATCAATCTGGATTTCCACGCCGGCGAAGTCACGGCACTGATGGGGCCGAATGGTGCGGGCAAATCAACCATGGCACTGACCTTGGCGGGTCTGCTGAAGCCGATTGATGGCAAAGTGCTGATTGCGGATAGTTTGAAACCGCCGCACGCAGGTCAAGAACCCATCAACTGGAAAAGCAAGGAACTGCTGGGGCGTATCGGCATGGTGTTTCAGGAGCCCGAACATCAATTCGCGTCTAACTTCGTGCGCGATGAGGTGGCCATCGGACCCAAATCGATGGGACACAGTGAAGACGAGGCTTACCAGACCGCGGATCGTATGCTCGAGCAGATGAACCTCACCCGCTTCGCCAAAGCGAACCCCTACACCTTGTCCGGCGGAGAAAAGAGGCGTTTGTCTGTGGCATCCATGTTGGCCGCCGCACCCAAAGTGCTGGTGATGGATGAGCCGACATTCGGGCAGGACTTCAGCACCTGGACCGAAATGGTGAAGTTGATTGCCGCGATTCGCGATCAGGGATCATGCGTGATCATGGTGACGCACGATGAGGCGCTGGTTGACGCGCTGGGCGCGCGACGGGTGATGTTCGAGGAGACGCGGGCATGAGCGACGTGATTCGATTCGTTACTGATGATGCCGGTGCCGGAGCATCTGGGGATACGGTGTCCGGGAACGCCGCGGCAAAGCCGGCAAGTGCGGCGGCCGCTGTCGCGGTAAGCGATGTGGTGACGGTCAGTGCGCAGGAGACGCGCGTGGAACCGGTCAGAGTCTCTTCGCCTTCCTGGTTTGTGGCGCGTATCAACGCGGTCAGTCGCATTATCGGCGCGTTGCTACTGTGCATTCCGATGTTCATCAGTCTGGACGTGGTGTCCGCATCGGTGGCGCTGGGCATCGAATTCGTGCTGCTGTGGATTGGCGGTGTGGCGCCTTGGACCGTATGCCGCAAGACCTGGCCGGTGTGGGTTGCGGCAGCGGGCAGCTTCATCTCCGTGTTCCTCTATGGCCGTACTTCAGGTGAGATTCTGTGGCAAAGCGGCTGGATTGTCATCAGTGAAGGATCCATATATCTCGCCATCGCTACTGCCATCAGGGTAGCGGCGATCGCCGTACCGGGCGTGATTCTGGCGTTGGGACTTGACCCCACCGATCTGGCTGACGGACTGGTGGAGATTCTGCATTTCTCGCCGCGATTCGTATATGGAGGTCTGGCCGGACTGCGCATGTTCACCCTGCTGCAGGAGGACTGGCGAGCACTCGGTCTGTCCCAACGCTCGCGCGGCCTCGGTGACGGTAACGCCATAGCGCGTGCGCTTTCCCAGGCATTCGGCCTGCTGGTGCTCTCCATTCGCCGTGCCACCAAGCTCGCCACTGCCATGGAAGCACGCGGCTTCGGCTCCAATGCCCCGCGCTCGCAAGCGCGTATCTCCCGCCTGAAGCCCATTGACTGGCTCTTCTACGTCATCTGCCTAGCCGTCCCGTTGGTCTCCCTAGGCGTTGCCATTGGTACCGGGAATTGGCACTTCGCTTTTCAGGGTGTCTGAAAGACAACGTAATGCCCCGGCAGTAGGGTAGTGACCATGCCCATCACGCCTAAGATTCTTGATAATCCGAAGTCCGACCGTGTGCGCCGTATCACCGATTTGGCCCGCGCCAAAGGCCGGGAACGTTCGGGCCGCTTTCTTATCGAAGGCCCTCAGTCCGTGCGAGAAGCCGTCACATGGCGGCCCGACGTGGTGCAGGATTTGTATGTGGAAGTCGCACAAGCGCTGGATCATCCGCGCATCGTTTCCTCCACGCTGGAGAGAATCGTCGAAGCGTCACAGGATGCCACCATTTATGTTCATCAGTGCACTGGTGATGTGATTCGTCGTATCAGTGCGGATGCCCAAGGCGTTCTGGCGGTGGGCAATGCGCAGGTCATGCAGTCGGACGTCGATGACCTCGCCTTGGATACCGCAGATTATGCTCCGCGGATTGCCGCATTCTGGCAGGTGCGCGATCCGGGCAATGCGGGTACGGTAATCCGCGCGGCTGATGCCGCAGGTTGCGATGCCGTCATATTCGTGGATGATTGCGTGGATGTGCTCAATCCCAAGGTCATCCGCTCCACTGCAGGATCCTTGTTCCACCTACCGGTGCTCACCATGCGTACGGACGAATTCTTCGATTGGACTTCCGACCATCATGTGGACGTGTGGGCCGCTGACGTATACGGTACCGAGAAACGCAAGCCGGAAAGCCTGCCCGCGGTATTGGCGGACAAGGCAGCGGTAAGCATGTCTCAGGCTGTGCTGTTCGGCAATGAGGCGCGTGGATTGGAACCGGAGATCCTTGAACGATGTGGCCGCATCGTCTCCATTCCGCTCTATGGAAAGGCCGAATCGCTGAACCTCGGTACTTCGGCCGCGGTGATGCTGATGTCGCTGGCTATGTCGGGTCATATTGAAAGAATGTGAAATCGGTAAAAACGCTAGAAATGCTGAGAAATCATCAGATGAAAGGGTTCTCGTGGCAGAACAAATGGTGTTCGACGCCGACCAGGTGACCGCAGCGGTCGCCGAGGGCATCGAGAAGATCCAGCACGCCTCCAACCTGGAGGAACTCAAGGCCATCAAAACACAGTACGCAGGCGCCGATTCGGCGATGACCCAGGCCAGCAAGGCCATCGGTTCCCTGCCGGCCGATCAGAAGAAGGAAGCCGGCAAGCTGATGGGCAAGCTACGCGCCGATTTCGGACGCGCCTTTGGCCCCAAGGAGAAGGAACTCAAGGAAGCTGCCGAACAGGCCGCCCTTGCCGCCGAAACCGTGGACATGACGCTGCCTGTGAACCGTAAGCCTTTGGGCGCCCGTCATCCGCTAGCCAAGTTGATGGAGGACGTCGAGGACTTCTTCATCTCCATGGGCTGGCAGATTTCCTCCGGCCCGGAAATCGAAGCGGAATGGTACAACTTCGATTCCCTGAACTTCGGCCCGGATCACCCGGCCCGCCAGATGCAGGACACCTTCTACGTCAAGGGCAACCAGGCCAAGGACGCAGCCGGATTCGTCGGCTCCAACATGGTGGTGCGTACCCAGACCTCCTCCGATCAGGTTCGCGCCCTGCTGACCCGCGGCGTGCCTCTGTACATCGCCAGCCCGGGCCGCGTGTTCCGCACCGACGAGCTCGATGCCACCCACACCCCGGTGTTCCACCAGTGCGAGGCCCTCGCCGTCGACAAGCACCTGACCATGGCTGACCTGAAAGGCGTGCTGGACAAGCTCGCCGTCGCCATGTTCGGTCCCGAGGCCAAGACCCGACTGCGTCCGAGCTACTTCCCGTTCACCGAGCCGAGCGCCGAGCTCGACCTGTGGTTCCCCGATAAGAAGGGCGGCCCCGGCTGGCTCGAATGGGGTGGCTGCGGCATGGTGAATCCGAACGTGCTGAAGTCCGCGGGCATCGACCCGGAGGTCTACACCGGCTTCGCGTTCGGCGTGGGCATGGAGCGTACGCTTCTGCTGCGCAGCGACATCAACGATATGCATGATTTGGTTGAAGGCGACGTGCGTTTCGCCGAACAGTTTGTGATGGGGGAGTGAATTACCCATGCCTATGATCGACATCGATTGGCTCAAGGACCACGTCGAGGTCCCCGAAGGCCTGACCTATGAACAGCTTGCCAAGGACCTCGTCAAGGTGGGCCTTGAAGAAGAGGAGATTCACTCCTCCCAGGTGACCGGCCCGATCGTGGTCGGCTACGTGGTGGACGCCACTCCCGAACCGCAGAAGAACGGCAAGGTCATCAACTGGTGCCACGTGGACTGTGGCGACGAATGGAACGAGACCGACGAGAACGGCAACAAGGTGCCGCGTGGCATCATCTGCGGCGCACCCAATATGAAGGCCGGCGAGAAGGTCGTCGTCACCCTGCCTGGCGCCGTGCTGCCCGGCGACTTCAAGATTGAGCCGCGCAAGACCTACGGCCATATCTCCAACGGCATGTGCGCATCCGAGCGTGAACTGGGTCTTGGCGACAACCACAACGGCATCATCCTGCTACGTGAGTACGGCTTCTCCGAGGCCGAATACGAAGCTCTGAAGCCCGGCCAGGACGCCATGCACCTGCTACATCTCGACCAGCCGCTGCTCGAGATCAACATCACCCCGGACCGTGGATACACGCTGTCTTACCGTGGCGTTGCCCGCGAGTACCATCACTCCACCGGTGCCGCCTACACCGATCCGGCCATCGCGCTGAACGAGAAGGCTCCGGAGCCTGCTGATTACCAGCCCGGCACTCCGGTGGACATCGACATTGAGATCGATGACAACAACCCGATTCATGGCGTTCCCGGTTGCGATCGTTACTACGCTCGCGTCGTCAAGGGCTTCGACCCCAACGCCCACACGCCCAGCTGGATGCGTCGCCGCCTGATTCGTGCTGGCATGCGCTCCATCTCGCTGGCCGTGGACGTGACCAACTACGTGATGCTCGATCTCGGTCAGCCGATGCACGCCTACGACCTCGATAAGCTCGAGGGCCCAATCGTTGTGCGTCGTGCCAACGAGGGTGAGAAGCTCACCACGCTGGACGGCAAGGAACATGACCTGAGCACTGAAGATTTGCTCATCACTGATTCGCCGAATGGCGAACGCGGCTCGCGTATCCTCGGCCTTGCCGGTGTGATGGGTGGACTGTACGGCGAGGTGACCGCCGACACTAAGAACATCCTGCTGGAGGCCGCGCACTTCGATCAGGTGACCATCGCCCGTTCCGCTCGTCGCCACAAGATTCCGTCTGAAGCATCCCGTCGTTTCGAGCGTGGCGTCGACACCGAGCTGCAGCCTGCTGCGGCTCAGATGGCCGCCGAGCTCATGGCCAAGTACGGTAACGGCGAGCCCAGCGAGCATCCGAACGATGTGGATAACACGCCGCGTCCGAAGGTCATTCACTTCAAGGCTTCCGAAGTGGCCCGTGTGGCCGGTCTCGATGTGGACATCAACCGCATCTCCGACATTCTCACCGACATCGGCTGCGTTGTGGCCGGCGGCGGCAACGGCGAATTCTCCATCACCGCGCCGAGCTGGCGTCCAGATCTGGGTGAACCGTGTGATCTGGTCGAGGAAATCGCCCGACTGGTCGGCTACGACCAGATTCCGGTCACCGTGCCGCCTGCACCGGTCGAGGGCCTTGTGGGCCTGACCCCGGATCAGACTCGCCGCCGTCGCGTGGCGGACGAGCTGGCCGAATACGGCATGGTCGAGGCGCTGAGCTACCCGTTCGTCGGTGATGACGATTACCGCGCTTTCGGCTTCGACCCTGAAGCCACCAAGAAGGTCAGCGTCGAGATCGCCAACCCGCTCTACGGCGATCGCCCGTACCTGCGTCGTGACATTCTGCCGACCTTGGCCACCACCGTGCAGCGCAATATTCGCCGAGGCATCGAAAACGTGTCCCTGTATGAACTCGGCCATGTCTATCTGTGGGATCCGAACGCGCCCGCAATTCCGTCTCTGCCCGGTGGCGTGCGCCCGACCGATGAGCAGCTGGCGGCGCTGGACGCCGGTCTGCCGGATCAGCCCGACCACGTGGCCGGCATCCTGACCGGTCTGGCTGAGGACGATGGCTGGCTGGGCGGCAAGCGTCCGGTCGATTGGTCGGACGCCGTTGAAGCCGTGCATCGTCTTGCGGATCGCATCGGTGCGAAGATCGTGCTTGATCAGCCTGCGGCCGAAGATGTGCCTGCACAGTGGCATCCGGGCCGTGCTGCCCGCGTCATGGTGGGCGACGTGTTCACCGGTTGGGTCGGCGAACTGCATCCGCGCGTCAACGAGGCACTTGGCTTCCCGGCGCATTCCGCGGCGTTTGAGCTGAACCTCACCGCGCTGTTCGGCACCCTGACCGGCAAGCCGGTGCAGGCCAAGCCGATTTCCACCTTCCCGCCAGTCAAGCAGGATTTGGCCTTTACCGTGGATGCGTCGGTGAGCGCCGATCAGCTGGAAGCAGTGATTCGTGAGGCGGCTGGTGCCAACCTCGAGTCCATCGAATTGTTCGACGTGTTTACCGGCGAGCAGGTGGGTGAGGGCAAGAAGTCCCTGGCCTACGCTGTGGTGTTCCGTTCTCCGGACAAGACCTTGTCCGCCGATGACAGCGACGCCATTCGCCAGGCTATCGTGGCCAAGGCTGCCGATCTCGGCGCCCAGCTGCGTGCCTGATCACTGTACGAAAGCATGAGGAGCGCCATGAGTGAACCGGAACATAGCACACCGGAATACGGGCAATACCAGAAGCCCGCATATGGTGCGATGTCGGGCCAATACGGGCCAAACTACAACCCGTACATTTATGGCGCTCCCGAACCCGATGCCAATAACGGCTCCGCTGCTGATAACAACGGAGCCGGAGCCGGGCAGCCGAACAATGGACGGCCCTCTTCTTCCGGCAATTCGTTCGGCGGCAATCAGCAGTATGGGCAGTCCCAGCAGGGCAACCCGTTTGGACCCCAGTACGGGTCGTGCTCCCGGTTTGGCAGCAGCCAGCCGAATGGCCAGTCCCAGCAGCCTCACTACTACAACGGTATCGATCTCAATGACCCCAATCAGAATCCGCTGTACGGGCATTGGGATTCCTATGCAATCATTTCCTTCGTGCTCGCCATGTTCTTTCCCGTACCGGTGCTCTCCGCTCTGATGGGCGGCGTGGCGATGTGGCGGACGCGCACGTTCCATATGAAGGGCTTTGGCCTGGCTCTTGCAGCCGTGATCATCAACGTGTTCTACACCCTTGCGGTTATTTGGATGGCATTGAACGGCTATGATGCCATGACTCTGTATCAGGACATCCTTCAGCAGTTCACCGGTAGCGGCACTGGTCCCTCATCTGATTCCATCTCTGCATAGGGCTGAGTTGCTGCAACACACCCACTGTATAACTATGCAATAGTCTGCATAATCGCGTATACTCATGCGAAGTACGTCAGCGGAAAAGAGATGAGTATGGCGAAATATACAGTGGCCGTAGCCGGTGCTACAGGCTATGCCGGCGGCGAGGCGCTGCGCATTCTTGCGGCACACCCCGACTTTGCAATCACATGTGTGGCAGGCCATTCCTCCGTGGGGGAATCGATGGCCAAGCATATGCCGCATATTCCGCAACTGGCCAATCTTGTTGTTGAAGACACCACGCCTGAGGTGCTCAACGGCCGCGATGTCATTATCCTTGCCTTGCCTCATGGCGCTTCCGGCAAGCTTGCATCCCAGCTCGACCCGGATGCCGTGGTCGTGGATCTCGGTGCCGATCATCGTCTCGAAGAACAGGCCGCATGGGATGAATTCTATGGCGGCGATTTCTACGAGCACTGGACTTACGGCATGCCTGAGCTCATCACCGGCAAGACTGCCGATGGCGCATACACCCGTCAACGTGAGGCGCTGCCTGGTGCCAAGCGAATTGCGGGCCCTGGCTGCAATGTGACTGCCACGACTCTGGCTCTGCAACCCGGCATAGCGGAAGGGTTGGTCGAGCCGAAGGACATCGTGGCTGATTTGGTCGTCGGCTACTCCGGCGCAGGCAAGAACCTCAAACGCACCAACCTGTTGGCCGCCGAGGCATTGCAATCCGCGCTGCCGTACTCGGTGGGCGGCACGCACCGTCATATTCCTGAAATCCTGCAGAATTTCGCCCATGCGGCCGGTGAGACCGCAGCTGATGCAGGCAAGTTCACGCTTGGCTTCACCCCGATACTGGCGCCCATGTCCCGAGGCATTCTCGCCACCGTGTCGGCTCGCATGACCGACAAGGCCAAGGCGATGAGTGGCGAAGCAATCCGAGACGTATGGGCAAAAGCTTACGAAGGCCAGGACTTCATGGTGCTGCTGCCTGAGGGCACATTGCCCGCCACCGGCAACATCATCGGTTCCAACGCCGCTCACCTGCAGGTTGTCACCGACCGCAAGTCCGAGCGCATTTATGCCTTCGCCGCCATCGACAACCTCAACCGTGGTACCGCCGGACAAGCGGTCCAATCATTGAATATCGCACTTGGCCTGCCGGAAGATGCAGGCCTGACCAAGATCGGAGTAGCACCGTGAGCGTCACATTCGCGCAAGGATTCTCGGCTGCCGGCGTGGTGGCGGGCATTTCATCGGTTGAAGGCAAGAAGGATCTCGCTCTCGTGGTCAACAACGGCCCGCTTGACGCGGTGGCCGGCGTGTTCACGTCGAACCGATTCTGTGCAGCCCCTGTGCAGTGGAGCCGCAAAGCCGTGGCGGACGGCCACGCCAAAGCCGTGATTCTCAACTCCGGCGGTGCCAACGCCTGCACCGGTGAGGCGGGATATCAACAGTCCGTGTCCACCGCCGAGGCGGTCGCCGAACTCGTCGGCGCACAAGCAGAGGATGTTGCTGTGTGCTCCACTGGTCTGATCGGCGAGCTGTTGCCCTTGGATAACGTTTTGGCCGGTGCCAAAGCCGCTTATGCTGCTCTTGCCAGCACCGCCGAGGCCGGGGCGGACGCCTCACACGCCATTATGACCACCGACACCAAGGCCAAGACCGTCGAACTGACCGGTTCCAACGGCTGGAAGATCGGCGGCATGGTCAAGGGGTCGGGCATGATCGCCCCGCAGCTGGCCACCATGTTGTGCGTCATCACTACCGATGCCGTGGTCAGTGCCGGTCAAATGCAGGCCGCGCTTACCGTGGCCGCCGAGCATTCGTTCAACCGTATCGACGTGGATGGTTGCATGTCCACCAATGACACAGTGCTGCTGCTCGCCTCCGGAGCCTCCGGCGTGGAGCCCGACAAGGACGAGTTCAACAAGCTCGTGCGCGAGGCCTGCGCCTCCCTGTCCCGTCAGATTATCGGCGACGGTGAAGGCGCTTCCCATGACATTCGCATCACCGTTACCGGTGCCACCAGCGAAGATGCGGCCCTTGCCTGCGGCCGTGCGGTCGCGGCCTCGAATCTGCTGAAATGCGCGATCTCCGGCAATGACCCGAACTGGGGCCGTATCGTCAGCTCCCTAGGCACCGTTTCCCCTGAAGTTGCACCTTATGATTCCGAGAAGGTGACCGTCGACGTCAACGGCGTGCGCATCTGCGAGAACGGTGGTGCCGGACGGGACCGTAGCGAAGTCGACATGACCCCGCGCGAAGTCCACATTGACATCGACCTCAACACCGGATCGAACGCCGAGGCCACCGTCTGGACCGACGATCTGACCCACGAATACGTCCACATCAACGCCGACTACGAAAGCTGACATCCACCATGCTCTCGCTGGCGGATGTCGCCGTGAAGCAAATGCCGAGAGGTGTTTGTAGGCGACGTGTTCGCCGACAGGCGAACCGACAAAACGTAGGCAACGCCTACTGTAATTGCAGGACGCTGTCCGGTGGAACCGGACTGAGGGTGGTCTCGCCAAACCACCCCCAGTCATGCGCAGCATGACAGCCCCGTCAGCGGGGGCAAAGTTACGGAAAGAAGAACATGGCTACTGAATTGAAGGGACCTGGGTTCCATTTCGACGTGCATACCGATTTGCGCGCCGATCAGAAGGCGGAAGTGCTGATTGAGGCGCTGCCGTGGCTGGAGGAATTCGCCGGCCAGCGCATCGTGGTCAAGTATGGCGGCAATGCCATGATCGACGATCACTTGAAGCAGTGCTTCGCCGAGGATATGGTGTTCCTGCGCCAGGTCGGTTTGCATCCGATTGTCGTGCATGGCGGTGGACCTCAGATTTCGCATATGCTCAAGGCCCTCGGCATCAAGTCGGAATTCAAGGGAGGCCTACGCGTCACCACGCCGGAAGCGATGGACGTGGTGCGTATGGTGCTGACCGGCAAGGTCTCGCGTGAACTGGTCGGCATGATCAACGCGCACGGCCCGATGGCGGTCGGTCTGTCCGGCGAGGATGGAGGTCTGTTCTCCGCCATGCAGCGCAAGCCCGTTATCGACGGCAAGCCCACGGATGTCGGTCTGGTCGGCGATGTGGTGTCCGTCGATGCCTCCGCGGTCGAGGATTTGGTCGCGGCCGGTCGTATTCCGGTTGTTTCCTCTGTGGCTCCGAATGAGGAGGACGCCACCGAGGTACTGAATGTGAACGCCGATTCCGCGGCCGCGGCCCTTGCCGCAGCCGTGGGCGCGCACAAGCTGGTCATTCTGACCGACGTGGACGGTCTCTATGCCGACTGGCCGGATAAGAATTCACTTATCGGGCGTATCGGCGTGGAGGATCTGCGCGACATGCTGCCCGATCTGGAATCCGGCATGCGCCCCAAGATGGAAGCATGCGTGCGCGCCATCGATGGTGGCGTGCCCCAAGCCCACATCATCGACGGTCGTAAACCACATTCGATCCTGAACGAGATATTCACCTCCGCCGGTATCGGCACCATGGTCGTGCCCGAAGGCGGTATGGAAATGAGGAGTTCCTATGAGCACTGAGCAGAACGAGACGCTGGGCGCTGAAGACAGCAAGTGGCTGGGGGAATACTCCCAGGTACACATGAACGTGTTCGGCACGCCGCTGCGTGTTATGGATCACGGTCAGGGCGCGCATATTTGGGACGTTGATGGCAACGAATACCTTGACTTCCTGGCTGGCATCGCCGTCAATTCGCTGGGCTATGCCCATCCCAAGTGGGTGAAAGCCGTGTCTGAGCAGGCGGCCAAGGTGGCTCACATCAGCAATTATTTCGCTTCCGAGCCGCAGATCGAGCTCGCCGCGAAGCTGGTCAAACTGGCCGGTGCCCCGGAAGGCTCCAAGGTCTACTTCGGCAATTCCGGTGCCGAGGGTAATGAAGCGGCATTGAAGCTGGCCAAGCTGTATGGTCGCACCCTGCCCGGCGCACTGCCGTCCATCGGCGGTAAGCCCGCCCGTATTCTTGCCATGACGCACGGCTTCCATGGCCGTACGATGGGTGCGCTCTCCGCAACTTGGAAGCCGAACATCCGCAAGCCCTACGACCCGTTGGTGCCCAACATCGAATTCGTGCGCGCCGGCGACAAGGTCGCCCTGTACGAGGCGTTCTCCCAGACCGGTCTTGGCCACTATGGCAAGGGGCCGGTGGCGGCGGTGATTCTGGAACTCATTCAGGGTGAGGCCGGCGTGCAGCCGTTGGGTGCCGATTACGTCAAGTTCGTGCGTGAGCTGTGTGACATCAACCATGCGCTGCTCATCATCGATGAGGTGCAGACCGGCATCGGCCGTACCGGCAAGTGGTTTGCATTTCAGCGTGAGGATCTTTCCGGCGGCGTGACCCCGGATATGGTGACCTTTGCCAAGGGAGTGGCCGGCGGATTCCCGATGGGTGGCATGATTGCCTTCGGCGAGAAGCTTGCAGCCCTGTTCACTCCGGGCTCTCACGGATCAACCTTTGCCGGCAACCCGTTGGGCGCGGCGGCTGGACTTGCCACACTCGGTGTCATTGAGGACGATAACCTCATTGCCAATGCCGAGGTCCGCGGCCAGCAGCTGCGCGATGGCATTATGGCCACCGGCAATCCGCTCTACGTATCCGTGCGCGGTCGTGGTCTGCTCGATGCCGTAGAGCTCAAGCATCCCTGCTCCCACGCCGTCATGAACTACTGCCTCGAACACGGGCTCATCGTCAATGCGGTGGCCCCCAATGCGCTGCGTTTCGCACCGCCGCTGATTGTAACCGCCGAAGACGTTGACCAGGCGCTCGCCGTTCTCAAGGACGTGCCCGCTGATCTGCCGAACGACTGACTTACCTGACCTATATAAGGAGATCACCATGACCCCAGAACTGCGCCATATGCTGCGTGATGACGACCTCAACCATGAGGAGCAGAAGCAGGTGCTTGAGCTTGCCATCAAGTTCAGCAAGAACCGTTTCTACAAGCAGCCGTTTGCCGGTCCGCAGGCCGTCGCCGTGCTGTTCGACAAGCCTTCCACCCGTACCCGCTCCAGTTTCTCCATTGGTGTTGCCGAGCTTGGCGGCTACCCGCTGGTCATTGACAAGTCCGGCTCCCAGCTGGGCCGTGGCGAGCCTGTGGCCGATACCGCCCGTGTGCTCGACCGTATGGCCTATGGCGTGGTCTGGCGCACCTTTGGTCAGGATCGCGTGGAGGAAATGGCCAAGTATTCCACCCACCCGGTGGTCAACGCGCTGACCGATGACTTCCACCCCTGCCAGATTCTTGCCGACTTCCAGACCATCGCCGAACACCGCGGCGGCGTGGACAATCTGAAGAACCAGACCATCGCCTACCTCGGTGATGCCGCCAACAACATGTCCAACTCGTATCTGCTCGGCGGTGCCGTTGCCGGTATGAACGTGCGTGTGGCCGGACCTCAGGGCTACCTGCCGCGTCCGGATATCGTGGCCGATGCCGAACGCATTGCCGCTGAGAACGGCGGTTCCATTCTGGTGACCACTGATGCCCGTGAGGCCGTCGCCGGTGCCGATTGCGTGTTTACTGACACCTGGGTTTCGATGGGTGAGGAAGCTGAATACGCCATCCGATCCAAGCCGTTCTGGGATTATCAGGTCAATGCCGAGCTCATGGCTCTGGCCAAGCCGGATGCGCTATTCCAGCACTGCCTGCCCGCCTATCGCGGTAAGGAAGTCACTGCCGAGGTGATTGATGGCCCGCAATCCGTGGTGTGGGATGAGGCGGAGAACCGTCTGCACGCGCAGAAGGCGTTGCTCACCTGGCTGACCGGCAAGGCCCGTGGAGACGAAAGCCTGCTCGCATGAGTGAGGTCCTGCCGTCCCTGCAGCGCCCTGCCACCAGGGCCGCGCGACTCAGTGCCATTGAACAGGCGCTGACCACGCATGTCATCACGTCACAATCGCAGCTGTCGAAAATCCTATTGGACGAAGGCATCGCGGTTACGCAGGCCACGTTGAGCCGCGACCTGGATGAGATGCATGCGGTGAAAACCCGGCTGAAGGACGGTACGGTGGCCTATACGGTTGGACGTGGTTCGGCGGTTGCCGATGTCGAGGACGTGGGGGAGCGCACCGAGGCTCAGATGGCTCGTGTGCTCAATGGTCTGGTCACTTCGGTGGCCGCTGCCCGCAACCTTGTTGTGGTGCATACCCCGTCCGGAGCCGCACAATATGTGGCTTCCGTGATTGACCGTCAGCCCATCGACGGCGTGCTTGGCACCATCGCTGGAGACGATACCGTCATGGTGATCTGCGCTGACGACGGCACTGCCGTCTCCCGCTCTGACTGGCTACTCGGCCTCGCCTCCAAATAGTGTTTTTTCTTGTCCCCCCCCCCAAGGTGAGGGGAGCTGTCACTGTAGGCGACTGAGGAGAGTTGCCCAATCCTCCCCAACACGCCGTGCATAAATATACAATCCTCTGTATATACTTACATCAGTTTGTTTTTTTGGACCTTGAATGAAAGGGAACTCATGGCAGATAACAATCGCCTTGTTCTGGCCTACTCCGGTGGTCTTGATACCTCCGTCGCCATCTCGTACCTGAAGGAGCGCACCGGCAAGGACGTCGTGGCCGTGTCCCTCGATGTAGGTCAGGGCGGTGAAAGCCTTGAGACCATCAAGGAGCGCGCCCTCGCCTGCGGCGCCATCGAATCCTACGTGGTCGACGCCCGTGACGAATTCGCCAACGAATACTGCATGAAGGCCCTCAAGGCCAACGCCATGTACGAAGGCGTCTACCCGCTGGTCTCCGCCATCTCCCGCCCGCTGATCTCCAAGCACCTCGTGCGCGCCGCCCACCAGTTCGGCGCCGACACCATCTCCCACGGCTGCACCGGCAAGGGTAACGATCAGGTTCGTTTCGAGGTCTCCATCGCCTCCATCGACCCGACGCTCAAGGCCATCAGCCCGATTCGTGATCTCTCCCTGACCCGTGACGTCGAGATTGCGTTCGCCAAGGAGCACAAGTTGCCGATCACCCAGACCGAGAAGTCCCCGTACTCCATCGATCAGAACGTGTGGGGCCGCGCCATCGAGACCGGCTTCCTCGAGGATCCGTGGAACGGTCCGACCAAGGACTGCTACTCCTACACCGACGACCCGGCCTTCCCGCCGGTCGAAGATGAGGTTGTCATCGAGTTCAAGGAAGGTATCCCGGTCAAGATCGACGGCCGCGACGTCACTCCGCTGCAGGCCATCGAAGAGATGAACCGACGTGCTGGCGCCCAGGGCATCGGCCGTATCGACCTCATCGAGGATCGCCTGGTCGGCATCAAGTCCCGCGAGCTGTACGAGGCTCCGGGCGCCGTGGCCCTGATCACCGCTCATCAGGAACTCGAAAACTGCTGCCTCGAGCGCGAACAGCACCGCATCAAGCGCGATATCGACAAGCGCTGGGGCGAGCTGGTTTACGATGCGCAGTGGTTCTCCCCGGCTACCCAGTCGCTCAACGCTTTCATCGAGGACACCCAGAAGTACGTGTCCGGTGAGATTCGCATGGTCCTGCATGGCGGTCGCGCTGTGGTGACCGGCCGTCGTTCCGACTCCTCGCTGTACGACTACAAGCTCGCCACCTACGATTCCGGCGATACCTTCGATCAGAAGTCCTCCAACGGCTTCATCGACATCTACGGCCTGCCGTCCCGCGTGGCTGCCGCCCGCGATGTCAAGTTCGGCAACGGCATCGAGGTCCCGAAGAACACCGTCGAGTGATTCTTACTCAGTCGCCCCCGCTGCGAGGCTGTCGGCATAGCTGACTGGGAGTGGTCTTTGAAAGGACTGTCCTCAGTCACACTCCATGTGACAGCCCTCGCCAGCGGGGGCAACTGTATGTTTGAACACATTGCTACGCTTAAACACAGCTATTTTCACTTTTCAAGGAGCTTTCATGACTGAGAACAACGAACATTTGGCCTTGTGGGGTGGTCGTTTTACATCCGGTCCGTCTCCGGAGTTGGCCCGACTGTCCAAGTCCACGCAGTTCGATTGGCGTTTGGCTGACGACGACATCGCTGGTTCCCGCGCCCACGCCCGTGCTCTTGGCCGTGCGGGACTCCTGACCGCCGACGAACTGCAGCGCATGGAAGACGCACTCGATACGCTCCAGCGTCACGTCGATGACGGTTCCTTCGCTCCTATCGAAGACGATGAGGACGAGGCCACTGCGCTTGAACGCGGACTCATCGACATCGCTGGCGACGAACTCGGCGGCAAGCTGCGTGCCGGCCGCTCTCGCAACGACCAGATCGCCTGCCTGATTCGCATGTGGCTGCGCCGTCACTCCCGCGTAATCGCCGGATTGCTGCTTGACCTGGTCAACGCACTGATCGAGCAGAGCGAAAAGGCCGGCCGCACCGTGATGCCGGGTCGCACCCATATGCAGCATGCCCAGCCGGTGCTGCTCGCGCACCAGCTCATGGCCCACGCATGGCCGCTGATCCGCGATGTGCAGCGACTCGTCGATTGGGACAAGCGTATCAACGCTTCTCCGTACGGCTCCGGCGCTCTAGCCGGCAACACTCTCGGCCTTGATCCGGAAGCAGTGGCTCGCGAGCTCGGCTTCTCCCGCGTGACCGACAACTCCATCGACGGCACCGCAGCCCGTGACCTGGTCGCCGAATTCGCATTCGTGGCCGCCATGACCGGCGTGGACATCTCCCGCTTGTCTGAGGAAATCATTATCTGGAACACCCAGGAGTTCGCTTTCGTTAAGCTCGATGACGGCTACTCGACCGGTTCCTCCATCATGCCGCAGAAGAAGAACCCGGATATCGCCGAGCTCGCACGCGGCAAGTCCGGCCGTCTCATCGGCGACCTGACCGGTCTGCTGGCCACTCTGAAGGGTCTGCCCACCGCCTACGCACGCGACCTGCAGGAAGACAAGGAAGCGGTGTTCGATCAGGTCGACACGCTCGAAGTGCTGCTACCCGCGTTCACCGGCATGGTCAGAACCATGCGCTTCGATGCCGACCGTTTGGAAGCTGAAGCCCCGACCGGCTTCGCTCTGGCTACCGATATCGCCGAATGGCTCGTCAAGAACGGCGTGCCGTTCCGCCATGCTCACGAGCTCTCCGGCGCCTGCGTCAAGCTCGCCGAAGGCCGTGGCCAGGAACTCTGGGATCTGACCGACGAGGACTTCATCGAGACCTTCGCCGCATTCCTGCCGGCCGGAAAGGCTCCGGGCGTGCGTGAAGTGCTCTCCAGCCACGGTTCGGTCGACTCCCGCAACGGCAAGGGCGGCACCGCCTATGGTCGTGTGCGCGAACAGATTGCCGACGCCAAGGCCAGTGTCGAAGAGCTCAAGCTGTTCCCGGCCTCCACTTCTGACGGTTCCGCGTATAAGGCCCCCGGCACGTTTTAAACTGTGCGCTCCCGTTGGCGGGGGCTGTCGGCGAAGCCGACTGGGGGGGGGCGAAGGTCTTTGTCCACATGACCACCCTCAGTCTCGCTCCGCGAGCCAGCTCCCGCCAGCGGGAGTTAGGTTTTGCGTTGTCATCGCAACGGCCTACACTGAATAACCGTAACGAACGGGAGCCGTAAGGCTGAGAGGAAGTCGCCAGACTTCGACCGGGGAACTTGACGCGGGTCATGCCGCCGTAAGGAATCGTTGTTCTTGGTTTGTTAGGTTTCCTGCAACAGTCTTTCATTCCGTTTGCATAATTTAGCCGTATGACGGGTCGTGGTGTAGCCAATGCATCGCGGCGGCCACACGGTCGCATGATTGGGTTCATGAATGGGCGCACCACTTAAGGTACGGTTCGTTTCGTGCACCCTTTTTTACTATTCGGAAAGGTTGTTATGCAGGTCAACGGAGAGCAAGTCAAGCTCGATACGCCGGTCAGCGTTGCCGACTATCTCGAAGCACACGGATTCCGCGCCGAACGCGTGGCCATCGAACTTAACGGTGAGATTATTCCGCGCGACAAGCGTGCCGATGCCATGCTTGACGACCAGTGCGTTATGGAAATTGTACAGTTTGTTCAGGGTGGCTGAAAGGAAGAGCTATGAGCAATATCAATCCGGTTACTGAAGCATCCATTGAGGCGACGCCGTTGCCGCCGCAGCCCGCCGTCACCAATCCGGTCGGTACCGCTGCGCCGATTCTGCCGGTGGAAGACAAGCCGCTGAATCTGGGAGGCCACGAATTCCAGTCGCGATTCATCTTGGGCTCCGGCCGCTATGACCTGAACCTCATCAAGGCCACGGTCGAGCACGCCGGTACGCAGATCGTCACCATGGCATTGCGTCGCGCGCAGACCACCGAAAACAGCGTGCTTGATTACATTCCTGAGGGCATTACGCTGCTGCCGAATACTTCTGGCGCGCGCAATGCCGAGGAGGCCGTGCGTATTGCACGACTGGCCCGCGAAGTATGCCACACTGATTTCGTCAAGGTCGAAATCGAGCATGAAACCAAGTACCTTCTGCCGGACAACGCCGAAACCATTCGTGCCACTGAAATGCTGGCCAAGGAAGGCTTTGTGGTCATGCCCTATATGTTCCCGGATCCAATCGCAGCCCGTCAGCTTGAAGAAGCCGGTGCTGCCGCAGTTATGCCGCTCGGCTCGCTGATTGGCTCCAACATGGGCTTGCGCATGCGTGATTTCATCGAGATCATCATCGCCAATGCGCATGTGCCGGTTATTATCGACGCCGGCATCGGCCGCCCGAGTCAGGCCTGTGACGCAATGGAAATGGGCGCGGACGCGGTCATGGCATACACGGCCGTTGCCTCCGCCGGCAATATCCCGCTGATGGCCGAAGCGTTCAAGCATGCCATCGATGCCGGTCGTGCGGCCTACCTGTCTGGTCTCGGCAAAGTGACCGAAGGCCAGGCTGTGCCGTCCAGCCCGACCACAGGGTATTTGCACTGATGGGGAGTGGCTCCTCTCTCTGCGGGGAGCCAGAAATATGGAGACAATATGGCATTAACGGATGAACAGGTGGAGAGGTACGCTCGGCATCTGATTTTGAAGGGTGTTGGAGTCAAAGGGCAGAAACGTCTGCTGGCCTCCAGCGTACTGATCATCGGTGCCGGAGGACTCGGTTCTCCGATCGCCCTGTATCTGGCGGCAGCCGGAGTAGGCCATATCGGGCTGGTAGACGGCGATACGGTGGATCTGAGCAATCTGCAACGTCAAATCATTCACACTACAGCGCGCGTGAACGAACCCAAAGTGGAGTCGGCCGCCACCGCCATCCGTGAACTCAACCCGGACGTGACGGTAGACACTTATCAGGCGATTGTAGATGCCAACAATATCACCGACCTTATCGAACCGTATGATTTGGTGATTGATGCCACCGACAATTTCGCCGCAAAATTCCTCATCAATGACGCTTGCGTGTTAGCGGGCAAACCGTATATCCATGCCGGCGTGGTCGGGTTCTCCGGCCAAGTGATGACAGTCATCCCTGGCGAAGGCCCCTGCTATCGCTGCATTTTCCGCGACATGCCGGCAGCCGGTGAGATTCCGACCTGCAAGGAAGCCGGCGTATTGGGGGCGGTAGTCGGTGTGATCGGCAGCTTGGAAGCCACTGAGGCCGTGAAGCTGATAGTCAGCGTGGGGGAGCCGCTGGTGGGCCGAATCCTCACCGTGGATGCGCTGACCATGAATATCCGGCGAGTGCCGCTGCCGAGCCATGTGTCTGATTGCCCGGTGTGTGGCGAACATCCGACCATTACCGCCATTAATGCAGCCAACTATATTCAGCCGGCCTGCGCGATTTAGACCTTTGTGGCTTCCCTCAGCGAGGAGAGCCAAGTATTACGCTGCATGAAGGGAGAAGAACATGCCTATTGCTTTGCGTAATGCGGTTGATGATGACGAGAGCAGCGAAACCGCATACCGCCATATCGCACCCGAAGAACTTGCCGGGCTCGACCCGAACACGGTCACGTTGCTCGACCTGCGCGAGCCGGCCGACTTTGCCGCGCATCCGGTGCCCGGTGCCATCAATGCGCCGTTCGACCCGTTGGCCCATGTGCTCAAGACCGTGCCCAAGGACCGGACAGTCGTCGTCTATTGTGCGGAAGGATGGTGGAGCGAGGAAGTCGCAGAAATCCTTGCCGATCGAGGCTATGACGTGGCCAGTCTGACAGGCGGCTTTCGCGCGTATCAGGAATACCGGCAGACGCATCTTCAACAGACGGAAGTGCATCCACAGATGCCTCGGTAACTCGCAGATATCGTGGTATCTTCACACCGTTGGCCGTCGCATCAGCCAATCATCCCTATGGATGAACCCCCTCGGACATAAGCTTGCCCTACAATCGGTCGTGGTTCTGCGTGCCATTCGTTCAACCGTCCTCATGCAATGGCAGAGCGGACACGAATCAGCCCAAACAAGGGAAGGATCGAAATCGTGGGACATCTGCTCACCCGCACGCAGATTCGACGCCTGGTCGCCAGGCATGGCCGTGAGGTCATCGAACATCGGCGCATGCAGATCGAACGTTGCTGTTATCAGCACGGCAACGTCACCACGTTCGCGCATTCCGTACGCGTCGCCTGTCTGGCCGTGTGGATGGCCGATTGTGCGCATTTGTGGCATCGCGTTGACCTCAAATCCCTGATTCGCGCGGCTTTGCTCCATGACTATTTCCTGTACGATTGGCATGACTGGGATAACGGCGAACACCGATGGCATGGATTCACCCACGGTCATGCCGCATTGATCAACGCGCTTATGGATTTCGATCTCAACGATATCGAACGCAACAGCATTGAGAACCACATGTTCCCGATGACGCCGATTCCGCCGCGCTATCTCGAAGGCTATCTGGTCACCTTGGCAGACAAATGCTCGGCCACCGTCGAGACCTTCTCGTTCGACCGGTTTAACAAACGTGCATTACCTGATGCAAAGCCCTATGCCGAAATAGAAGCTCGCCGATGATTATCACACTTGAACACTACTTCCTGTGGTTCCTGTTCTACAGCTTCGTCGGCTGGGTCTATGAATCCATTCTCGTCTCCTGCCAGCAGCATCGTCTGGTCAATCGCGGATTCCTGAACGGTCCGCTGTGCCCGATTTATGGCACCGGCGCGACACTCGCCATCGCCGTTCTCGGGAATGTGCATAATCCGGTGATCATCTTTCTGGTTTCGATGGCGGGTGCCACAATACTCGAATACTCGACCTCATGGGTTATGGAACAACTGTTCCACGCCCGCTGGTGGGATTATTCGAATTTTCGCTTCAACCTCCAAGGCCGCGTCTGTCTGCTAGGTGCGTTGGTTTTCGGTCTCGGCGGCGTTGGCGTGGTACTTGGTTCGCAGCCGTATGTCGAGTGGGCCACGGATATGATTCCGCTGCCGATGCTGCATACGCTGGTCACGGTGCTGGCCGCACTCGTCATCGTCGATTTGGCGGTTACGGTGGCCGGTATGCTCGGATTCGAGCAGGTGCTCGACTCGGTGGCTCAGGCGGTGCAGGATGTGGCTGCGCGCGCAGGCGGAACCTGGCAATGGGGTGCCGACGCAGTGTCTGACAAGATGCGCGAGCTGTCGCAGGATACGCTTGAGCGTCTGCGTTGGGTGATCAGCGGTGTCGTCAATGCCCAGCAGAAGCGTATGCTGAAGTCCTTTCCGAAGTTCCAGATGCCCGGTCGTCAGGACATCATCGACTCGCTGCGTGAACTGATGGGCCCACGCAAGTAACACAATCGGGGCTCGTCAGATTGTGTGCATCAAGTTACCCGGGCCGTCCACCGAAATCGAACGTTGGGATTCTACACTGGAACCGGGCTCCTTGTAATCAGTGATGCCGGCACCGGTGTTGGGCACGATTGACGAGTAGATGTTGTCACCCACATACGCCACCAGCAGCACGATGGCCACGATGAACATAATGCGGCGATTCGCGCGGGCGAGCAGATTATCCAAAACCGGGGCGAGTAAGTATGCGATGGCCAATCCTCCCAGCCCAAAGGTCAGCAGACCTTCGGCGCAGATGCGGCCGTTGAGGTTCAGGAAGTAGCCGGTGTAATCCCACCAGCGCTGGCCGTCATGGGTGATCTCCAGATACCATGACGAGAAATATTCCAAGCAACCGCACAGAATCACCGTACCGACGAACAGTAAAGCGGGACGATGGCGCAGCTTCTTCAGCAGAGTCAGGATAATGATGCCGCCGGTGCCGTAGATCGGCAGCCACGGGCCATGCAGCGTGCCTCGGTTGACGAATCTGCCTTCGGTGATAAGCGCCAGCATCACTTCCCATGTCCAGCCGACGAAGCAGAAGATAAAGAACAGCATCACCAAATTGAGCACAGTGTAATTGCGCTGAGGATTCAGCTTCGTGCGCGTGTCCAGACGGAACTCCATCCTTGCCGGGGCAAGACGGCCCGGATAGGTGAGCCCATGCAGGATGTCCTCGGCCTTGGCCATGCTGTCGAGATCGGACTCATACTGCTGCCATGCGTCTACGCGGTCATCTTGCCTGATTGTGATGCCGAACCAGTCAGACATCCACCCGGCAAATCCGGTGGGTGCAGACACTGTGGCACCTCCGGCATATACGGTGGCCGCGCCCCGCACCACATCGGCATACGTGTCGTTCAGCAATTCGGGGGAAGGCTTTGCATACAGGTATTCGTCGCACAGCCATTCCGATCCCTTGATCCCGGCGCTCTTGGCCGTGGCACGCAGCTTCACGTAATATTCGGCGAAGAATGCGGCGTTATACCCGTTGGAATAGAAAATCGCAGACAGTCCGAACGTGGCGATGGAAAGCAGATACCATCCCAGGAAACTCAGTTGCGCCACAAAACACTCCCACTTGTGGCCTTTCATCATACGTCGCGAGAGACTGATCGCTTCGTTCGCGCTGATGTTCGGATTCTCAGCCACGATGTACGGAACCAGGAAGTATGAATAGGTTTTGACGATGCCTCCCACCACCGTGCACCACCACAGCAGCCGATATACGTTCTCCACCAGTAACACCCATGCCATGCGCACCCAGCATCCAGTCTGCAACGGGTAGAGGAAGCGACGCAACGGCACCTTGTCGTAGGTGCGGGACTCCAGCACGATGCGTCGCAGTACCACACGGAATACTTCCGTCACGAACAGGCCTGCGGTTAGTGTGACAAGCAACGCCACAATCACCAGTATCGCGATGGCTATGCTTTCCGAGCGAATGATGGAGGCAGTCGCATCGGTGACGGATAGAAGGAACGAACCGGTGGAAAGGGAATTGACTACTGCGGACAGCACGCCGCGTGTCCGCCCGAGCGTTGCGACGGTATCCTGGTTGGCGATGGTCCGTTCATTGTCCCGGACTCGGTCGCGTGCTCCGTTTGCGTCCCCCGAGGCCATCTGTAGTAACAGGCCGAAGGAATCGGATGCGCCGGTATTTGATTCCCCGGTCCGGCTGGCTTCCTGTGAAGCGGCGTTCGGATTCATGTTGGTGTTGAGCGCGGCGGGCGACGACCCGTAATCCGCACTCAGAAACGCCGCGAACAAACAGACTATGACCAACAGCCAATAATGTCGTTTCAGGGTTTTCCGGGCTTCGGCCTTTAACGTCTTTCGCTGCATCTGTGCTTCCTTAACTGGTGGAGCTTTCTCCCACTGTAACGGAGAGGACGGCAGTATCGTCACAATTGACGGGTTTCGCACTGTCGCCATGTTCTGCGAAACTTGACTGTGCCCAATTGGGCGGTTTTATACACAATTCGATAGGGAGAAGCGACAGGCTATGGCTCACGTCACCGACTTCAAGGAAGCGGGTTTCAACACCCTGCTTGAGGAACTGGAATGGCGCGGGTTGATTTCCCAGTCCACGGACAGGGATCGACTTGCGGAAGCACTGAACGGCGAGCCCATCACCTATTATTGCGGCTTCGATCCCACTGCTGCATCCCTGCATATCGGCAATCTGGTGCAGCTCATCAACATGCGTCATCTGCAGTTGGCAGGCCATCATCCAATCGCCCTGGTCGGTGGCGCCACCGGTCTGATCGGCGATCCGCGCCAGTCAGGTGAACGCACGCTCAATCCGAAGGACGTGGTGGCCGGCTGGGCCGACCGCCTCAAGAACCAGATCGGCGGCATTTTGGAGACTGAAGGCGCCAACTCGGTGCGTTTCGTGTCCAACTACGATTGGACCGCTTCGATGACCGTCATCGACTTCCTGCGCGATGTCGGCAAGAACTTCCGCTTGGGCACCATGCTGGCCAAAGACACCGTGGCTCGCCGCCTGAACTCCGAGGAAGGCATCTCCTTCACCGAGTTCAGCTATCAGGTGCTGCAGGGCAACGACTTCCTCCACCTGTTTGACGAATACCACTGCACGTTGGAACTCGGCGGCTCCGACCAGTGGGGCAACCTCACCTCCGGCCTGGACCTGATTCACAAGGTGCGCGGTGTGGACGTCAATGTGTTCACTAGCCCGATCATCACTGATGCTTCCGGCAAGAAGTTCGGCAAGTCCGAGGGCAACGCCGTCTGGCTCGATGCCACGATGCTCAGCCCGTACAAGTTCTACCAATTCTGGATCAACCGCCCGGATGTGGAGATGGAAAGCCTGCTGAAGGCGTTCACCTTCCTGTCCAAGGCCGAAATCGAACGACTGGTCGAGGAATCCAAGACCAACCCCGGCAAGCGCGAGGCCCAGAAGACCCTCGCCTGGGAGGTCACCAGCTTCGTGCATGGCGAGGCCGCTACCCAGGCCGCCATTGACGCTTCCGGTGCGCTGTTCGGACGCGGTGGCAACCTCGAAGACATCGATGAGGAAACGCTGGAATCCGTGCTCGACGGTTTCAAGGTGGTCGACGAGAACGGCGAGCACGTCTTCCCCGTCTCCAAGCCCGGCGATCGCGTAATCGACGCCGCCCAGGTTGCCGGACTGTTCAAGTCCGCTTCCGAGGCACGCCGCGCCATCAAGTCCGGTGGCGTGTATCTCAACAACAACCGTATCGAGGATGAGGAGCAGGTGCTGGCCGAAGCTGACTTCCTGGCCGGCCGCTTCGCGCTCATCCGTCGTGGCAAGAAGGCGCTCGGCGCCGTGGAAAACCGTTAATCAACAACGAATTAAGGAAAACAAGTAATGGCAGAAGGTAACGAGCGTTCCGGCAAGTCCTACGGCGGCGGCCATAAGGGGTATGGCGATCGCCGACCGGGCAACCGCGGTGGCAAGGGTTTCAAGCCGCGCGGCAAGGGCGGTTTCAAGCCGCGNCATGATGGTGAGGGTTTCAAGCCGCGTCGCCGCGAGGATGGCGAGGGTTATGCGCCGCGTCGCGATGGTGATGGTGAAGGTCGCGGCGGCTACCGCAAGTCCTACGGCAAGTCCGGAGGCTTCCACAAGGGCGGCTACCGCGGCAATGGTCCGCGTCGTGACGGCGACGGTTTCAAGCCGCGCCGCGAGGGTGGCTACCGTTCCCACGAAGGAGAGAACGGCGAGAACCCGCGCTACCAGCACCGCGACAATGATCGCCGTGATTTCCGTCGCGATGGCGATCGTCGTGACTTCCATAGGGATGGAGACCGTCGTGACTTCCATCGTGATGATCGCCGCAATGATCGTCGTGACTTCCATAGGGATGGCGATCGCCGCAACTTCCGTCGCGATGACCGTCGTGACAATGACCGCCGTGACGGCTACCGCGAGTTCTCTCAGGAGGAGAAGCGCCAGTACCGTGAGGAGAAGCGCTCTGAATACATGAACCGTCCGCGCCGCAATTCCGACGGCACGATGAGCTTCCCCTCGCAGAACCCGTACACCGATCGTCGCCCTGACGAGCCGAAGATGCCCAAGGGTATGGAATGGTCGATGCTGTCCTCGGATGAGAGGGAGCGTCTGCGCGGCCTGTCCAAGGAGCACGCGGAGAACATCGGTCTGCATATTCTCGCCGCCTTTGCGCAGGAGGAGGACGATCCTCAGAATGCTCTCGAGCATGCCAAGTGGGTGGCTCGTCAGGCTTCCCGAATTGACTTCGCCCGTGAAACGTTGGCATTCATCGCCTACCGTCAAGGCGACTACAAGCTCGCCTTGCGCGAATTCCGCACCGCTTACCGCATGAACGGATTCCAGGACTACCTGCCGTTCATCGCCGACTGCGAGCGTGGCCTTGGCAACCCGAAGAAGGCCGTGGAACTGGCGCTGTCCGACGAGGGCAAGGCACTGCATGGCTCTCCGAAGGTCGAGATGTTCCTGGTGTACGCTGGCGCTCTCGGCGATTTGGAAATGTGGGATAAGGCCATTGATGTGGTTCACGCCGTCGGACGTTCGCAGGGTCTGCCGGGGGAGTACCGCATGCGTGCGGTACAAGCCGAACAGTATTTCCTCGAGGAAGCCGGCCGCAACAAGGAAGCCGAGCAGCTTAACGATTTGCTTGACCGCCTTGAAGACCAGTACGCCGACGAAGACATCGACGAGGATAGCGATGACGTGGTCATTGACCATGATCTTGAGGACATCACCGACGACTCCGAAGTGATGGAAACCCTCGGTATCGACCCGTCCGAAGCACAGTATGCTCCAGAGCTTGAGCCTGAAGAGTCTGAGGAGCCTGAGGAATCAGAAGACGCCGAGGAACCGGAAGATGATGAAGCTGCGGAGGAATCCGACGTAGCTGAATCTGATGCCACTGAGGAGTCCGAGGAGAGCGACGAACCGGCCGAATCCGAAGAGTCGGCTGATGATGCTCCCGCCGAAGCCGAATCTGAAGAAACCGAGGAGTGAGCGGCGTAATGACCCGTTTTCTCAAAGGCACCGATCATCCGCTTGCCGAGGCCTATCAGCTTGCGCTGCTGGACCTCGACGGTGTGGTGTACCGCGGCAAGAACCCGGTCGACTATGCGGCTGATTCCATCCGCGCTGCCGAACAGGCCGGCATGACTATCGAGTACACCACCAACAATTCCTCACGATTCCAGCATGTGGTGGCCGATCAGCTCAAGGGTTTTGGCCTGGATGTGGAACCGTGGCAGGTCATCACCTCCTCGGTGGTGGCGGCCCGTATGGTAGCCAAAGCGTTGCCGGCCGGTGCGCGCGTGCAGGTATTGGGTGCCGATCATCTTCGTGATGAGGTCACGCGAAACGGTTTGACCATCGTGAATGGCCCGGAAGACCATCCGCAGGCGGTTATTCAGGGATGGTATCCCGAGATGACGTGGCAGATGATGGCTGAAGTCTCCTATGCGGTCGAAGCCGGAGCCACATATTTCGTGACTAACCGCGATCTGACCATTCCGCGTGAAATGGGCATAGCGCCCGGCTGCGGCTCGATGATTCGAGCCGTGATCACCGCCACTGGTGTCGAACCAGTGGCCTCCGCAGGTAAGCCGAAAGCCTATATGTACGATGAAGCGCGTGAACTCAACGCCGCCGAAGGTCATGACTTGGTGCCCAAAGAGTCGTCCATCGCCATCGGCGATCGTCTCGACACGGATATCGAGGCAGGCAACCGTGGCGGCTATGATTCGCTGGCTGTGTTGACCGGCGTGACCAACCCGACCGAGCTTATGCTGGCTCCCGAACACTTGCGCCCCACGTTCATCGCCCGTGATCTGCGCGAGCTTGGCGAGATTCAGAGCGAACCGGTGCGTTGCGAGGACGGTACTTGGGAGTGCCGCAAGGCCAGCGCATGGTTTGAAAACGGACGGGTTCAGGTCAGTGATCCCACGAGTATGGATGGTCTTCGTGCTGCGGTATGTGCCGCTTGGGAAGCCGCCGACAAAGGCGCGCAGATGAATGAATCCATGGTGCCGAACTTTGTCCTTGGAGAGCAGCGATGAACAGCGAACCTCAGTCAGCCGGCCGTACGCCGGTGTCGCAACGGTACCCGGATCTTGTGGATATTGACAATCAGGACAATGACCGCAAGCTCGAGATTTACCGCAATGTGCTTGACTCATTGCACAGTGAGCTCGACGAGAGCCGTGACTGATTGATGTCAGAACATCCGATTGATCCCGCAATGCCGCTTGACCGTCTTGACATGATGCTTGTGGCCTCCGATCTCGTTGAGTCCCGATCCAAGGCGCAGCGCCTTATTAAGGCCGGACATGTGCGTGTTGACGGAGAGACCATCACCAAGCCGTCATTCATGGTCAAAGCCGGTCATTGTGAGCTTGCCGTGGATAAGGGTGATGATTATGTCTCTCGTGGCGCTTACAAGCTGCTTGGCGCGTTCAAGGCCTTTGCCGACGATGGGCTGACCGGGCCGCAAAGTCTGGAATGTTTGGATATCGGCGCATCCACCGGTGGATTTACCGATGTGCTACTGCGCGGGGGAGCGGCCAGAGTCGTGGCCCTCGATGTGGGGCATGGGCAGCTTGACCCGCGTATTGCAGGAGATAGCCGCGTCATCGAAATGAGCGGCGTCAATATCCGTGAAGTCACGGCCGATGATTTGCCATATCGCCCGGCGATGATCGTGTCCGATGTCTCGTTCATTTCACTGACCTATGTGATTCCGGTGATTGCGCGCATCGCCGCTCCCGGCGCTCAGGTGGTGCTGCTGGTCAAGCCGCAGTTTGAAGTCGGTCGGCAAGGACTCGGCAAGCATGGCATTGTGGACGATCCGGCATTGCGCGAGCAGACCCTTGCCGATGTCGTCGCCTGTGCGCGGCAGCACGGGCTGCACGTCGTCAATACGGCCGACAGTCCCATTGAAGGCATGCACGGTAATGCGGAATATCTGCTTTATGCGGTTTTCAAATGATATCTTCGGCATTCTCGGTTGACCAGCATCACACAGGATGTTCGGTCAAGACCTATTGAAGTCGAGCAAATAGCATGCTCCACCATGCTGTTATCACACAATATGGCAGTGCCGGCTTGTAACGTACGGCACGTCAGCCGATGAGCCTCGATCTTGTTGACGTCTATATGCGAGGCTGAGCTGCCTCCCTCATATTTCAGCATGTCGAATCTGGTGAACATCGCGCTGCGCAATGGCCGGATCTCCAGACTGCTGCCGTTGATGCGATGCCCCTGAAGCACGCCGTGGAGCAGAATGTTGCGCGCGCGGATATGACGGCTGGTCAGCGATCCCTTAACGAGCAAATCATCGTTACACGTGATATCTCCGCCGGAGTGCAGGTCGCCGGTGAGCTCGATGCCGCCGCAGATGATGCTGCCATCGGTGATGATTCTGCCTCTGCCGGCAATGCGCTCGACATGAACATCGCCGGAACATCTCACTGTACCATTGTCGACAATCAGCTGATTGCCGGTAATGGTGTTTGCCTCAAGCGTGCCGGTGACCATGGTGGTGCGAAAACGTACATCGTCGGCGAATGTGGTACGGGTTGTCACGGTAATGAGCCCATAATTTCCGTTACGTACGTGCCCTGTGTTGCCGGTGTGGTGATGCAAGATACCTCCTGTGCTTTGCGTACCGCAAGTGTCATCATCGTTGATGAGCTAATGCTAACGTTTGCATTATGGGTATATAGTAACAGGACGGGGGTATCGCGAGAATCAGCCTTGGATAAAGCGGTCGATCTGATCCTGCTTGCCCATGATGATGAGCTCATCGTTGCGATGCATGATTAGTTCCTTGGAACCGTACTGGAATTCCTTGCCGGGGGCCTTGATGCCGACCACGGTCACACCGTACTTGTCATGCACCTGCACATCCTCGATGTTGCGACCCACCGCGTACAGCGGGGTGTGAATCTTCACGACGTTGTATGGGCCGTCGATTTCGATGTAATCCAGATAGTTGCCAGCCACCAGATGACCCACGCGCTTGCCGGCATCGGTTTCCGCATTGATGATATGGTGGGCGCCAATGCGCTGCAGAATGCGGGCGTGCTTCTGAGAGACCGATTTGGCCCACAGGTCGGAGATGCCGGCATCCAACAGGTTGCCGATGATGATTACGGAAGCCTTGACCGACAATCATTGCGGCCGCAAGAATGAACAGGCATGCTGGGTTGCCGGCGCTGGCCACGCCTGCGGAATAACCACCCAATGCGACTATCGAAGCAAGGGTCATCACGCCAAGTCCACCGAACTGGATGGAAAACAGAATGACCAACTGGCCGAACATCGACCAGTACTCGCCGGTGTTCACCACCGGAATGCCGCAGGTGGACAGGGCGGAAACCGCGGTGAAGAACGACACCGGAAAGTTGCTGAAGCCATCGTGATTCGTAGTGGAGATGGGCAGCATCAATAATCCGGTCGACAGCAATATCAATACGGAAAAATACAGAATGGACAGGCGGCCCGGATGCCTGATGAGGCGATCCGTGAGCGTCGTGCGCCGGATGCGCTTGGAGGCCCGGTCCTCCTTGTTTTGGCTGATTACGTCGGTCGAGTACCACCATGACAGGCCTTTCGAGGTCTCCTTGTTTGAGGAGGACTCGTCAAAGTCGTTGGATATGGTTCCTGCTTCCCGCCATACTGATGGCGTAATGGTGTATGGCTGTAATTGTAAGCCGAAGCCTCACGATAATCGACTCCGTGGAACAGCATGCGGTGTGCAATAGTATCGACGCCCATATGTTGGCCTTGTCTGATGTCCGAGGGCCGGTGACGTGATGTGGCCGATGGCTCAGGCGATGATTAGGATAGTCATCAGTGCGACCGATTCAATAGGAGGATGTCCATGGCCAAGCGCAATGCGGTTGTGGTGACGCATACCAGGCTCAGGCAGTCCGGCACAGTGGTGTCCGAGGCGGTGAGCCAGCTGCGCAGCGCCGGCTTCGAAGTCACGATTATCGATAACACCGAAGCTCCGGATTTCGGCGTAAGTCCCGCATGCGTGACGGACGATACGGAAATCGTCGTGGTGCTGGGCGGCGACGGCACGATTCTTCGCGCGGCCGAGCTCGTGCATTGCACCCAGGTACCGATTCTCGGCGTGAACATGGGGCATGTCGGCTTCCTGGCCGAATTCGAGAGCTTCCAGATCGACGAGGCGATTCGGCGCGTGGCCGAACATGACTATTCCATTGACGAGCGCATGATCGCCCATGTCGATGTCTGGCTACCCGGTGCCACCAAACCCATCGAGGATTGGGCGCTGAACGACATCACTTTGGAACGCGCCGATCGTGGCAAGATGGTGGAGCTCTCCATTCGCGTGGACGATGTGGAAATGAACTCCTTCGGCGCCGATGGCGTCATCGTCTCCACGCCCACCGGTTCCACGGCCTATGCCTTTTCCGCCGGCGGTCCTGTGATTTGGCCGAATGTCAAGGCTTTGCAGCTGATTCCGTTGGCCGCGCATGCGTTGTTCGCCAGGCCGCTGATCATCGGCTCCGGCTCGACCTTCACCATCGATATCCTGGACGATTCCATGTCCGAAGGCTGGATCTGCTGCGATGGCCGCCGCCAGCGCGCCCTGCCGCAGGGTACGCGCATCATGGTGCGCGAATCGCGCGATACCTTGCGCCTCGCCCGACTCTCCGGTGTGCCGTTCACCAACCGTCTGGTCTCCAAGTTCGATCTGCCTGTGGTTGGTTGGCGTGAGCATGCACGCAATGAGGCCTCGGGCCAGCCACTGCATCACGGACACACGTTCCCGACTGCCGCTGATGCCGTGTCTGATAAGACGGACGAGCATAACGGCAAGGCGGAGGGCTGATGCTCGAAGAACTCGATATTCGTAACCTAGGGCCGATTCGAGAAGCCTCCATCGCGCCCGCCCGTGGCATGACGGCCATCACCGGCGAAACCGGTGCGGGCAAATCCATGCTGCTGTCCGCCATTCGTCTGGTGTCCGGCGATGCGGCTGAATCCTCGCGGGTCGCCGCAGGAGCAGACGAGGCATGGGCGCAGGCGATTTTTGCGTTCGATGATGATGCGTTGGCCGTTGGTTCCGAACGTCATGACCAAGCCGGTTCCTTAAGCCATACCGATGCCGACGATGCCACAGTTCTCACCGGTGTCGCAGCGGCTGTTGCCCGAGCTCGCGATGCGGGCGTCGAACCCGAAGACGGTGAGCTGTTCCTCTCTCGCACTGTGCCGGCTTCCGGCCGATCTCGTGCCGTACTCGGCGGCAAATCCGTGCCGCGATCTGTGCTCGGTTCTATTGCCGGAGAATTGGTGACCATTCACGGGCAGGCCGATCAGCTGAAAATTGCCTCCGCCGCACGTCAACGAGAATTCCTTGATCGTGTGGCCGACGACGAGGTGGAGCTTGACGCTTACCGGCATGCATGGAATGAGCTGACCGCCATGGATGAGCGGTTGGGGCGACTGCGCTCGCAGGAGTCCTCCGCTCGTCAGCAGGCGGACTATTTGCGTGAATCCATCGACCGTATCAACCGTACCAATCCGCAGCTGGGGGAGGACGAAGAACTGAAGTCGCGTCGCGAGCGTATCGAGAACGCGGCCGATATCGCCCAAGGAGTTGGCGCGGCGTTGGGCGCGTTGGATGCCTCACAGGTGGATGCCGATGCTGATGGTGCGTCGGCCGTAGATCTCATTAACCATGCGGTGACTTCGTTGCGTGCGATTCGCGTCGGCGGCGAGTTCGCCGAGCAGGCGGATCGATTGGAATCCATCAATGCCGATTTGGGTGACGTGGTGTTCTCGCTCACTCAGGAATTGGGCGATGAGGGCAGTGTCGAAGACCTTGACCAGATCAACGGGCGTATTCACGAGCTGAACGAACTCACTCGCCGTTGGGGGCCGACTTTGGCGGATGTGATTGCGTGGCGTGATAAGGCCACGTTCGACTTGGAGGACCTGGACGCCTCGCCGGAGAAGGTGGCCGAACTGGAGACCGAACGACAGTCGCTGTACAGCGCGGCTTTGGCCGCCGCCGATACGCTGAGCGCCGCCCGTACCAAGGCTGCCGCATCGTTGGGTGCTCGTGTGACCGATGAGTTGAGCTCATTGGCTATGTCTGGTGCGTCCCTTGAGGTTCGTGTCACCCCTCGAGAATTAAGTGACGGCCATGACAACGACCGTGAAGCGGCGGCTGGTAATTCAGCGGGGGATACCGGTCCTCTCGGGCCGTACGGTCGTGATGACATCGCTTTCCTGTTCACCCCGTTCGAGGGTTCCGCACAGTTGCCGATGGGCAAAAGCGCTTCGGGCGGCGAGCTCAGCCGATTGATGCTGGCTCTGGAACTTGTGGCGGCGGACGTCCGTGGCGGCAACGATCAGACCTTCATCTTCGATGAGGTCGATGCCGGCGTGGGAGGCAAGGCCGCAGTCGAATTGGGCAAAAGGCTCGCGCGATTGGCTCGCAACGCACAGGTCATTGTGGTCACCCATCTGGCACAGGTGGCTTCTTGGGCGGATGCCCAGTTCGTGGTGTCCAAGGAATCGCAAGGCGTGGGGGATGAGACGGCTGGCGTTGCAACCACCGTCTTGGAAGTACGTGACGATCAACGTGTTCATGAAATCGCCCGCATGCTTTCCGGCAGCGAATCCGAAGCGTCCCTGGACCATGCCCGCGAACTGCTGAAGGACTTCGCACTATGACCAAAGCAGCCATATTCGACCTCGACGGAACCCTGCTCGACTCCATGGGGGTCTGGGATCAGGTCGACATCGACTTTCTTGGCAAGAGGGGCATTGAGGTGCCGCCGGATTACATGATCAAGGTCTCCTCCATGCAGTTCCAGCAGATCGCGGAATACACCATTGCGCGTTTCGGACTCAAGGACACGCCTGAGGAGCTGATGCAGGAATGGGACGATATGGCCCGCGTGGCCTACTCCACCACAGTGGAGGCCAAGCCCGGCGCGCTCGACTATCTGCGTGATCTGAAGAGTGCCGGGGTGAAGATGGGCGTTGCCACATCGTTGCCACCGCAGCTGCGAGAGCCGGCGTTGCGACATGTCGGCATGCTCGACATGTTCGATGACATCGTCTCCGTCGATGACGCCAATGATGTCGGCAAGGACCAGCCTGACGTATATCTGCTCGCCGCCGAGCGGCTGGGCGCCAAGCCCGCTGATTGCACGGTGTTTGAAGACCTGCTGGTCGGTATCAAATCAGCCAAGTCGGTCGGTATGAAGGTATGGGCCATGCACGACGATTCGTCTGATGCCGACTGGCCCGAAATCTGCGATATCGCGGACGGCGTCCTCTTCGATTTCCACGACGCCCCACGTTCGTTGTAAGCACATACAATAAGCCCCTCTGATGAGGGGCTCCCGCGAAGCGGGTGGGGAGAAAAAGTTGTGGCATGAGCCGTGCGATTCAATATCGGGCACAGCCCGATTCCACTTGCGCTTACTCAGTCCTTACCGTCGAGCAATCCTGCCAGACTGCCTTTTGGCCTCAAGCCGTTGCTCTTCCAGCTTCTCACCCTCCGCACGCGCGGACTCCGCAGCGGCGATACGCTCCAGCAGCATGCTGACCGGCGCTTCGTGCACCACCTCATCGAACCAATGACCGCCACGTTCCACCGCGTGCTCCGCGCGACCTGTCTCTTTGAATCTCAATGACTCATACATATGACGTGCCCGCAGGTTGAACGACCACGCCTTCAGCGTGATGGTCTTCGCGCCAAGCTGCCGTACCCGTGGTTCTGGTAGTACGGGCCGATGAGAATAGTCATCGTGGTGTTGTGGTCGGGCGCGGTGCAGTCCTTGGCGATGATATGGCCCACCGGATGCCCGTCCGGGCCGAGGGTCGTGCGGCCGAAGCGCCGGTCGTCATCCTCGTCGCTCCACGTATGGAACATCTGGTCGATGGTCTTGTCCGGCACTTTCTCCATCGTATGACGGCAATCGTCGGCGATGGCGTGATCGTTCCACCAGATCTCAAGCTCCGGATAATCGTTCGGTTCGGTATGGCGTAGCGTAACGGCGTTGTTCGGCATAGGTACCTCTTTCCGAGGCCATTGTAGGCACGGCCCATGTTTCGACACTGTATGTTGGCGAGGTGTTTGTTCACTGTTTAGCTGTTATGTAACACACCTTGACAGTTAAGCAGAACAGTTATACTGTGTTGTATAACAGCTAAACAGCTGGGGTGCTAGTCAACCACAATCGAAAGGGGCATAGATGAAACTGATCATCTCATCCGTGTCCGGTGAACCCATCTACGAGCAAATCAAAACCCAAATCCGTTCGGCGGTGCTCAGCGGCGAGTTGAAGGCGGGCGAGGCCCTGCCGTCCTTGAGGAAACTCGCCAAGGAGCTGCGCATCTCCGTACTCACCGTCACCAGGGCGTACAACGAACTGGCCGATGAGGGCGTGGTGCAGAACATTCAAGGCAAAGGCACTTTCGTGATGGACAAGGGCAACGAACTGATGCAACGTCAGCTCGAAACCCAGATTCGTGAAAGCCTGGCCGAGGCAAGCCGGGGCGCCAAAGCCGCCGGCATTCCGCTGAACGCATTGGACCGCATGCTCGAAGAGGAATACCGCAAGGAATAACCTCAAGAAAGGACCATGGACATGACCGCCATATCCGAATCCGACGCGATGGCGTTGCAGGTCACCGACGTCACCAAACACTATGATTCCGGCTTCACGCTGGACGACGTGACCTTCGACCTGCCCAAGGGCTACATCATGGGACTGATCGGCCCGAACGGCGCCGGCAAATCCACCCTCATCAAACTCATCCTCAACATGATCCACCGCGACGCCGGTTCGATTCACGTGCTCGGCCTCGACAACATCGCCAACGAGGAGCCCGTCAAAGAACAACTCGGCGTGGTGTTTGACTTCAGCTACATGCATGAACAGTGGCAAGTCAAGAACATTGAACGTATCGTTGCGCCACTGTATCCATCATGGGACGGTGGATGCTATCACAAGTATCTGGATACTTTTGGCCTTGGTGACGCACAGAACGGCAAGAAACATATCAAGGATCTTTCCCGCGGCATGCAGATGAAGCTGATGCTCGCCATCGCATTGAGCCATGACGCCAAACTGCTGATTCTCGACGAGCCGACCAGCGGACTCGATGTGCTTGCCCGCGACGAACTCATGGATATCCTGCATGCCTACATTGAGGATGGCGAACATTCGGTACTGTTCAGCACCCATATCACTGCCGACCTCGAACGTGCTGCTGACTTCATTACCTACATCACCGATGGCCGTCTCTACTACACCGGTCCGAAAGACGAGTTTGAGGAATCGTTCCGCCTGATTAAGGGCGGTCCAGACGAACTGGCACAACTGCCTGCGGACGTAGTGCTGGGCTCACATACGTATGCCACCGGATTCGATGCGCTGGTCCGGTCAGACAGGCTTGATGCCGTTGCGTCGGTGGTTTCGGGGCTTGTCGTTGAATCGGCTTCCATTGATGACATCATTCGACTGACCAATGCCCATGATTCCAATCGTGACTTGAGCGGGAGGTGAGCGGCCATGGAGGCAATACTGAGGGTGTCGCGGTCTCGGCAACATGCATTGACCACTGCATTGCGCGTCGATATGGCCTACCTGTGCGTCGATGTACGGACTGTGTTCTCGTTGTTGTTGGCACCGTTGTTCTCCGTCATCTTTCAAGGTGAAGCTTATGGTGATGGCTTCGGCTATCGCATGGGTGTCATCATGACGGTATTCACCTGCGCCATGTGGGTGCTAACCATGGCGGTTGCTGACTTACAGAACGGATATCGACTTCGTGGCATTATTCCGGCTTCGAGGAAGAGTCAGGTGGCCGCGCGATATGTGGTTGGATTGGTGATTTCCGTATTGTCGATAGCGATGATTGTTCTGATTGACGGGTTGCAAGTGCTGGTCAATCCAGATTGGTCATTCGCGGGCAATCTGTGGGCGGCGCCGTTGGGAGGTTTCTGCACCGCGCTGATGGTCGCGCTTATCGTGCCCACGGGTTATCTGTGGACCAAACTAGGCGGTCTTCAAGTCACGATGATGGTGATCTATGTCGTTGCATTGGCTGTATCCATACTGCTATCTATTTTGCCTGCTTCGGTGACCAGAGGATTGGCCCATGCCGCGAATGCCATCATCGCGCAACGATTGTGGCTGGTTATTGCGGTATTGACAACGACGGTTGTGGCATATGGAATCTCGTATGTAATTGCCTCTCGCATATTTGCTTCAAGGGAATGGTGACGATGAACTGGAAATCCGTAGTAAAGCAATGTCGATTCGATTGTGTCGGGATGGGTCTGTTTAGCGTGGCGAATATGGTATTTCTGCTGGTTCTCCCGGTGCTGTCTATCGTGGTATCGCTGGTGATGATATCGACCCACGTCGATGAACACGTTGCCAGTGGTCTGATGGGCGGACTCGGAGGTTTGGCATCGACGATGGCATGTATGAGTGCATTGGGGCCTGCGTCATCCGAGGAATCTGCAGGGCACAGTGCCATGCGAGGGCTGATTCCTGTTTCACGCACTGCACAAGTTGTAGGTCGGTACCTTTTTCTGTTGGTGGTTGGTCTGCTCTGGGCTTTGGACGTGGCGATATGCGGCGGCGTCTTCATTGTCTTTGGCGATATAGCAGATATGGGTTGGATTGGTACCTTGGCAGCAGGTGCCTCCATCTTCGCTTTGGCTATCATTCTTGGGTCGGTGCTGCTGGCCTGTGCATACCGGTTCACCTTCCGCAAGATGATGGTGGCCTCTGTCGCGGTCATGGTTGGCTTGTATGCCGTCATTGCGCTGCTGGCCCGATTGCCTGTTGACTGGCAATGGCTATTGCTGAATATTGCCGATTTCCTGACGATCTGGTGGCATACGGCGCTTGTTCTCGCCGTGTTGTGTCTGCTCGCATATTTTGGCTCCATGCTTATAGCCATCCGCATCTACCGAGCCAAAGAACTCTAACCGCGCATCTGTCCGACCGCGATGATCTTCAGCCACATGTCGATCGGCAGCGGCACGGTGCGGAACATCGCTCTGCCGAACTGCACCACCAGCACCTGAAGTGCGAACATCAGCGCGAACACGCCGATCATCACCTTATTGCGTAGCAGATTGGCGAACAGGCTGGCGTTGCCCAGCTCGCGGCTGTTGAAGGCGTTGAACAGCTGGAATACTACGAACAGCGTGAACAGAATGGTCGACTGCTGAACAGCTGGAATACCACGAACAGCGTGAACAGAATGGTCGACTGCTGTTCGGCGGTGCCGCCCATGAAGTTCGTCCAGCTTCGCGAGCTTCTCCTGCAGCGGCGTCATACCGGTGTTGGCGGCTTTGGCGCTCGGCACGCTTTATTGCGGTTTGGGCCGAGCCCTTCGCCGCAATGCTGTCTACTCCCTCATGGGACTATTCAGTTGCAGGAACAGAATCTGACAAGCCACATGGATTTTCCCATTCGCCGGCAGCATGGCGATTCCCGCCTTCCTAGAAAATTCAAGCAACACGCCGTTGGCCCATTGCCGGATGTTCAACCGAGATTCGCATATCTTGACTCATACGGCAAAACTGTTATATTTGATGTAGAACAAATAGAACAGTTCTTGAGAGGGGTGGAATTGACCGTGATTGTGGAAATCGATCAGCGCAGTGACGTGCCGATTTACGAGCAGCTGCACAGGCAGCTCATCGCAGCCATCGCGGGCGATGAGCTGTCGCCAGGTGACTCGTTACCGTCCGTGCGCTCGCTGGCCGTGGACCTTGGCATCAACCTGCACACGGTGAACAAGGCCTATGCGCTGTTGCGTGACGAGGGATACATCGTTATGCGTCGTGGTGCCGGTGCAACCGTCGCCGAGCATGACGGCGGGGGAGAAGCACCGAACCGAACTGCCGAAGCACAGGATGAGCGGATGGGCGAGGAACTCTATCGCCTTGCCTTGGCCTACAGGGCGCGCGGCGGTGATTCGGCCGCATTCCTCGATGCCACCAAACGGCAATGCGAACGGGCATACGGCGTGCGCTCCTCGCAGAGCGTTACTGACGGTGCAACAAAAGGAAATCAGGGGAGATAACGATGAATAATACAGTCGTGTCGATGAACATCGCGTTGTGTGCGTTTTTACTGTTGCCGGTGATAGTGACCGCCGGCCTGGCAGGGGTTCCATGGGTTACCGACCGGCATGAGGTGTTCGGTGTCACAGTGCCGGCCGCCGCCCATGTCAATACGCGCATTCGCGGATTTAAAGTCGCGTTTTCGGGAATTACGGTGGCGCTTGGCGTATGCGCCATACTGGTCTCGCTGGCCGTTTGGCAACTCTGCGGAGTCGACGCGGCGTTCTGGACTGTGTCCATCGCAGCGGTGGCGATTGCGATATGTGGTTTCGTGCTGCAGCAGATGTTTCGCCGCAAAGTACTATCCATCAAAGTCGATCAGGGATGGGAGGCGTCCAGTGCCCGCCGTGCAGCATTGATAGGTGAGCGGGACAATCCCGACCCGATGAGCTTGAAGTGGGAATTGCTGCAAGTCGTTTGTCTCGCTGTCACCATTGCTGTCGGGTTGCTGGGCTATGACCGGATGCCGGAGCGGGTGCCGATTCATGCGGATATCGCCGGCAATGTGAACGGTTGGGCCGAGAAGAGTCCGATGGTGATTTGGTACGCCGTGCTCGCGCAGGTGGTGCTGGCAGCGGTGATGGTGGCCAGCCATGCCGCGATCATCTACGCCAAGCACCCGATTGATCCCGACCACCCCGCCGCCACCGGGTATGCCTATGGTGTGTTCTCGCGGGTCTGGAGCATCTACGTGCTGGTCATCGGACTGCTGGCAGCCGGTGGATTGGGCCTAGGCGTTCAGCTTGTCACCATTGGCGTGCTGGATATCAATCTAATCGGCATCATCGGCATGTTCATCGCCGTGGCGGCTCTGGTCGGCGCGCTGATGATCGGCGTGTATTACGGGCAGAACGGGGCGCGCGTCTATGCCGGTGTTCGGCACAGTGACGGCGGTGACATTTCGGACGATAATGCCATGCCGTATGACGATGACCTGCACTGGATTGGCGGCATCATCTACATCAACCGTGACGATCCTGCCATCATGATCCCCAAACGTTTCGGCGTCGGCTGGACCGTCAACCTCGCACGCCCCAGCGTGATCATCGGCACTATCGTGCTGTTGGCAATCGCCATAGGACTGCCAGTCGCCGCGATACTGATGTAAACGCAATTCTGATGTAAAAAATGGCTCCCCGCTCTGAGGGGAGCCAATGTGCTGGTATGTTTTACAGCGCCTGGGCGGCCTTCTCCACGTAGTCCTCCATGCCGTCGATGGCCACGACGTCCTTGAACTGCACGTCGGCGGTCTCGAGCCCACGCAAGGCGGCCGGGGCGGTGGTGCCGGTCTCGCGGGCCAGCACGTCCATGCATTCGAAGTCGGTGCCGGTGGCGTCGAAGCCCAGAGCCTCGTTCACCACACGCGGGAACTTGTAGGGGCTGGCGGTGGAGAGCAGCACACGCGGGGTCAGCGGGTCGCGCGGCATCTGCTCAAGCAGGTAGTAGCCGCAGGCGGTGTGCGGGTCGATTACGTAGTGGTTCTCATCCCAGCAGTGCTTGATGGATTCGCGCACCTGGTCCTCGTCGGCCCAACCGGTGCCGAAGATCTGGCGAATCTTGGCCAGCAGCTCTTCTGGAATCTCGTACGTGCCCCACTGGTTGAGATCGTTCATCAGCATGGAGATCAAGCGTGTGTCGCCCTCGGACAAGTAGTACAGCATGCGCTCCAGGTTGGAGGAGATGAGGATGTCCATCGAGGGGGAGATGGTCTGGAAGAACGGGCGCTGACGGTTGTAGGTACCGGTGGTCAGGAAGTCGAACAGCACGTTGTTCTTGTCGGAAGCCACCACGAGGTGCTTGACCGGCAGGCCGAGCAGCTTGGCGTAGTAGCCGGCGAGGATATCGCCGAAGTTGCCGGTCGGGACCACGAACTCGACCTCATCGCCAACGTTGATCACCTGATCGACTAGCAGCTGGGCGTAGGCGGAGAAGTAGTAGACGACCTGCGGCACCAGACGGCCCACATTGATGGAGTTGGCGGAGGAAAGCACCACGTGCGAATTGCCGGCGAGGCGCTCGGCCAGGGCACGGTCGCCAAAGATGCGCTTGACCGCGGACTGGGCGTCGTCGAAGTTGCCTTCCACAGCGGCCACCTGCACGTTCGAGCCGGCCTGCGTGGTCATCTGCAGCTCCTGGACCTGAGAAACCTTGCCTTCCGGGTAGAAGACGGTGATCGCGGTGCCCGGAGCGTCCGCGAAGCCGGCCAGCGCGGCCTTGCCGGTGTCGCCGGAGGTGGCGGTGAGAATCATGATCTTCTCGTCCGCGTCGCCGTCGGCTGGCGTGGTGTGCGCCATGAAACGCGGCAGAATTTGCAGGGCCACATCCTTGAATGCGGAGGTTGGACCGTTGAACAGTTCGAGCACGTAATCGTCGCCCAAAGGCTTCAATGGAGTGATACGCTCGTCGGACCACTGCTCGCCATAGGCATCGGCGATGCACTGGCCCAGTTCCTCGGCGGTGAAGTCCGGCAGCAGCGCGCCCAGCACTTCAGCGGCGATCTGCTGGTAGGTCTTGCCCGGCAGCGAGGCGACATCCACCTTGGTCTCGCCCAATGCGTCCGAGACGAACAGGCCGCCGTCGTCGGCAATGCCCTTACGAATCGCCTGCTTGGCGGTCAGCGAATCGATGGTGCTGCGAGTGGAATGGAAGGTGGTAGCCACGGTTGAATCCTTATTCTCGGGAATGAAAGATACTACAAATCTTCATTATTCTATCGTCTGCCTCGGTCAGACGTCGCGGACGTCTCGTTTTGTCTGTCTAGCGACAGAAATTCAGGAAATTCGTCCTATGCTCCTAAATTTCTGTCGCTGAGAAGTACTCAGTGACAGGAATTTAGGATTAATGGGTTTATTTCCGAGAATTCTGACGCTGAGCGGAGCTGAGCGACAGAAATTTAGAAGTATAGGGGTCATTTCCTGAAATTCTGTCGCTGAAGGATGCTGGAGGGATAGTGATGAGGGCAAAAGGTCAGAAAATATAGTCGCAGGCGCAATAACCACGGAAATTACGCTGCGTTAGGCCATTTGGTGAGTTAGGCTTGAATGTTATGAGTGATGAACTGAGTCCTGAGGTATTCGACGCGGTGTGCCGTCAGGCCGATCAGGCCGCGAGCGCACAGCAACGCCTTGCCCAGGCGAACGCCGAAGCCAAGAACGAGCTGCTGCTGGCCATTGCGGATGCGCTGGATGAGCATGCCGCCGATATCGAGGCCGCCAATGCGCTGGACATGCTTGAATCCAAGGAAAACGGCATGGACGCGGGCAAGCTCGATCGCCTGCTTTTCGATACGCCGCGCGTGGCCGCCGCAGCCCAAGGCGTGCGCCATGTGGCAACGTTGCCCGATCCGGTTGGTGAAATCGTGCGTGGCTATAACCTGCCTAACGGATTGCGCCTCACCCAAACGCGCGTGCCCGTGGGCGTCATCGGCATGATTTACGAAGCTCGCCCCAACGTCACTGTTGACGTGGCCAGCCTGTGCCTGAAGTCCGGTAATGCTGCGCTGCTGCGAGGTGGACATGCCGCCGAACGTACCAATGCCGCCACCTTGAGCGTTATCGCCCCAGTGCTGGAAGCTCACGGTTTTGATCCGGCTCTGGTGCAGTCCGTCGACCAGTACGGCCGTGCCGGCGCCACCGCCATGATGGAGGCCCGTGGCCATATCGATGTGTTGGTGCCACGCGGCGGTGCGGGGCTCATCCAAGCCGTGGTGCGCAATTCCAAGGTGCCGGTTATTGAGACCGGTGCCGGCAACGTTCATATCTATATCGACAGGTCCGCAGACCTCGTCAAGGCCATTCCGATTGTGTTGAACGCCAAAACCCAGCGTGTGGGTGTGTGCAATGCGGCCGAGAAACTGCTGGTGCATGAGGACGTCGCCGCTGAATTCCTGCCTCAAATCGCCGCAGCGTTGACGCAGGCGAACGTCGTGCTGCAAGCGGATGAAACTTCGTACGACATCCTCGAAGGCGCCGCCATTGAAGGGCTTGAACTGAATCAAGCCACCGAGGAGGACTGGGATACCGAATACCTGGCGCTCAAGATGGGTATTAAGGTGGTGCCAGACCTAGAAGCGGCTATCGACCATATCAACACTCATTCCACCGGTCACACCGAATCCATCATTGCCGAGGACTATGCGGCCATCGAGGAATTCACCAAGCGCATCGACTCAGCCGTGGTCATGGTCAACGCTTCCACCCGTTTCACTGATGGCGGTGTGTTCGGATTCGGCGCCGAGCTCGGCATCTCCACCCAAAAGATGCACGCGCGCGGACCCATGGGCTTGAGGGAAATGACCACCACGAAGTGGATTGGCTACGGAACGGGGCAGGTGCGCGCATGAGCGAGAATGTGAAGAGCAAGGACAACGCCGCAGTTGAGCTACGGCCGGATATTGATCTCAACGATCCCAAACTCAATCTCAAGATTGCGGCTGAGCGCCTGAGCATTGTGCGCTACGTATTTCTCGTGCAGATTGAGGATGGCATCGCTTCGGCGGCGCAGCGAGCGTCGCTCGAGTACGCGGATGCAGTGCTTATCGGTTGGCCGGAGAATGAATCGCCGGAGATTGCGGATTTGACTGACTCCCAGCTCAAAACCGTGCGTGAGCATATGGAACTGATGGAAAGTTACATCGCCAAATACACGCAGATGGAGCATGATGGCGATATCGATGGCATGACGGACACGCTGATTCGCATCACCGAACGCGTGGCCGAGGTCCGTCGACTGTATCAGCCGGACTTCCCTCTGCCTACGTTCGCTGAGATTCGCCGCGTGGTGCAGGATGAGTGGGACGAAGACATGGGTAAGATCGATCCCAAGGAAGACAATCCCACCGCCAATGAAATCGAGCAGGAAACCGAAAGCGCCAACGAAGGCGGCGAAGGTGGCAAAGCATGAGCAGCAGCGATCCGGCTGAAATCATTGCTGTCGCACAGGGCGAAGCCGAACGGCGTATGTCTGATCTGTCTGTGCCGGGCGGCGCGAATAGCCATGGCAAAGGTCGCCTTTCCGCGCGCGGCAATTGGCACACGCGTCTGCGCATCGGCATTATGGGCGGCACATTCGACCCGATTCACAACGGCCACTTGGTCGCGGCGTCCGAAGTCGCATGGGTGTACGACCTTGATGAAGTGATTTTCGTGCCCACGGGTCGGCCTGTATTCAAGCTTGATAAGGAAGTCACCAACGCCGAGGACCGCTATCTGATGACAGTGATTGCCACGGCATCCAACCCCAAGTTCACCGTGTCTCGCGTGGATATCGACCGTCCAGGTGTCACCTACACCATCGATACGCTTAAAGACATTCGAGCCCAGCATCTCGATGCAGAGTTGTTCTTCATCACCGGTGCTGATGCCGTGGCTGAGATCATGCAGTGGAAGGATGCCGACTTGATGTGGGATCTTGCCCACTTCGTGGCCGTCACGCGCCCCGGATATTCCAGCCCGGATGGCGTCACGCTGCCCGAAGGTAAGGTCGATACCCTGGAAATACCGGCTTTGGCCATCTCCTCAACCGATGTGCGCCGTCGTGCCGAGCACGACGAACCGGTCTGGTATCTGGTCCCGGATGGCGTGGTGCAGTACATCGGCAAGCATGGCCTGTATTCCAAGCAGCACTGACGGCAACCGCAGCGGATCGTTTATGCCAACCCCATCTTGATTTTCAACGTCATCACACGAATCGCCGACTGAGTGACCTTATTGGCGAAGGCGGGATCCGATGCCGCCCGCGTAGACAATCCATCCAGAATCGGCACGACATAGTTGGTGTCTCCGATGCAGACCAAATCGCCGCCGGCTTCCACGAGTTTGACTCCCAATTGAGTGGTGTCATAGGCGCTCACAGCCGCTGCCGACATCGAATCCGAAATCACTACGCCGTCATATCCCAGATCGCCGCGAAGATGCCCGTCAATGATGATTGAGGAAAACACCGCGGGATTATTGGGGTCAATGGCCTGATAGGTGGCCAATGCCATCATCACCATGGCAGGGTTGGCCTGGTCGATGGTGGTGTCAAACGCCTTGATTTCCGTGCCATCCAAGGTGGTGGTCGTATCCAGGATGCCGTCGGTGGTGAAATCCGTGTTGCCGGTCACCGCGCCCAATCCCGGATAATGTTTGATGGCGGACTGGACTCCGGCATCGGCCATGCCCTGCACAAACGCCGTGCCATGAGCCGCGTTGCCTGCCGCGTCCAGTCCGAAATCGCGATAGAGCGCACCAATGGGGGCGTTGGCGGCCCGATTCACCACTACCGTGCCCAGCACGGGTGCAAGATCGACGTTAATGCCGGCGGCTGCCAGCTGTGAGCCCCATACGCTGGCCGATTGACGCAACTGATTGGTCGACATGGTTCCTGATCTACTGCCGTGGGCATCCGATCAAAACCAGGGCCGGTCAGATGCTGTACCCAGCCTCCCTCTTGATCGGTGGAGATAATCAGGCGGTTATCACCGGGGCATACCCCTGCAACTGGTCGTCCGCAGCCCGCACCGAAGCAACCCCTCCGGTCCATTTGCCGATGATGAGCACCGATCCCACATGGCGGTCGGCGATGAGTGAAGCCAGTGAGGCCGGGTCGTTGCCGGCATACAGCGGTGCCATCACCAACTGACCAATTCGAGTGTCCATATCCATGGCATTGACCATGCGATGAGCTTTGCCGGCAGGGGAGGGATCCGGCTTGGGGGTCGCCGAACGTGCCAACTGCTGCGGAGTGTTCCGTGCAGCGTCTGCTGTAGCGGAACTTGCCGCGGCATCATTTCCAGTCATCGATGCAAACCAGCCGATGCGCCATCCATACAGCGCCGTGACTACCAGCGCTAGTACGCACAATACGGATCCGACCAACACGCCCCAATGCGAAGTCCTATGGCCATCCCGATAGGGGCGTGCCGACGGTTGCTCAGGACGATTGCTCATAATCTTCCAGCATAGGGGAATCTCATACAGCTTGCTGGCAATCCGCTGGCAGTATGTGTTCAGGGTTTGTGAGGAACCCGCCAAGCTGAATACAAGCCGAAATCCAGTGCGCTGTGCTCAGGGCATAACCTACTTTCCCGACCTTTCGCTACGCTTGAATCATGTCTTTTAATGATCCTTTCTCAATACTGTTCGGCAATGGCGGCGGTTCCCGGCGCAATAACTCGAATGATGATGATCCGATCATTCTTAATGTTGAGGCCGATGGAGACACCCCCAACAGGAATGGTTCCAACCCCTCAGGGCGAGGTCCGGCCGGTCCGCGCTTGCCCCGCAGACCCTCCGGCAGCCATGGCAACAGCCGAGGCACCAAAATATTCATCGGCGTGGTGCTGGCACTGGTCATCATCGTCGCACTGTTCTTCGGTCTGTCCCGATTCATCACCGATCTGATGTGGTACGGACAGCTCGGCTTCCAATCCGTGGTGTGGACCCAGCTCGGCGTGAAAATCGGTCTATGGGTGGCATACGCATTGCTGATGGCCTTGACCGGTTTTATCGCCGCATGGCTGGCCATTCGCGCCCGCCCGGACTCCGCGGATGGTTCCACGATTCGCATCAACGGTGATGTGGTGGAAGTCGGCAAATCGGCGAGCTCCAAGACCGCACGTCGCGTGTCCGTGGTGATTTCGCTGATTGTCGGCGTGATTTTCGGCTCCCAGTTCAACGCGAACTGGAGCGAGATCCTGCTTATGTTCAACGCGCAGAAGTTCGGTACCACAGACCCGCAGTTCGGACTCGACAACGGCTTCTACGTGTTCGTACTGCCTGGACTGAAGCTCGTGCTCGCAGCCATGGCCATGCTGCTGGGCGTAGGCCTCGTGTTCTCATTGGTCACGCATGTGCTGATGGGCGGCATCCGCATCACCATGCCGGTCAACGGCCGTGGCCTGTTCTCCATCACCAAACGCGCTCGCCGTCAGCTCGGCATCTGGCTGATTCTTAACATGCTTGCGTGGTCCGTACGTCAGGTGCTGGGTGTTTTCGAACAGCTCACCGTGCAGGGCTCGCGTATCACTGGCGCTTCCTACACCGCAGTGCATGCCAACATTCCCGTCACCTTCATCATGGCCGCATTGACCGCCATCCTTGGCGTGGTGCTGGGCGTATGGCTGATGCAGTCCCATGCGCTTGAAGGCCAGGCGTCCATCGGTGTGCGTGCCTCTGCTGCTCTCAAGGCCTGGCGCGTGCCGGTAACTGCCATCGCCGTCACCGTGGTGGTCGGCATGGTGCTCACCATCGCTTGGCCCATGCTGCTGCAACGTTTCCGCGTCAACCCGAATGCGCAGGAGATGGAATCCACCTATATCCAGCGCAACATCGATGCCACTCGCGCCGCTTACGGTCTCGACAAGCTCAAAACCGAGCAGTACAAGGTGACCGACAAGGGCGAGCAAGGTGCACTGGCCAAGGAGGCCGACACCACCGCGCAGATTCGTCTGCTCGACCCGCAGGTCGTCAGCCCCACGTTCAAGCAGCTGCAGCAGTCCAAGCAGTACTACACCTTCGCCGACACGCTTGCCGTCGATAAGTATGAGATTGATGGCGTCTCCCAAGACACCGTGATCGCCGCGCGTGAGCTTGACCTGGCTGGCAACGACAACCGCAACTGGGTCAACGACCACACCGTGTACACCCATGGTTATGGCGTGGTGGCCGCTTACGGCAACAAGGTGACTGCCGACGGCCAGCCCGAATTCTTCGAATCGGGCATCCCCACCCAAGGCAAGCTCACCGAGTCCGAAAAGTACGAGCCACGCATCTACTTCTCGCCGAACACCACCGAATACTCGATTGTCGGCGCACCTGAAGGCACGCAGGCTTGGGAGTTCGATTACCCGACCGGTTCCGAAGGCGCTTTGACCACGTTCAAGGGCGATGGCGGACCGTCGGTCGGCAACCTGTTCTCCCGGATTCTCTATGCAATCCGCTTCGGTTCGGACCAGATCCTGTTCTCCGACCGTGTGACCAGCGAATCCCAGATTCTCTACGACCGTTCCCCGAAGGAACGTGTGGCCAAGGTCGCGCCGTACCTGACGCTTGACGGCCGTGTGTACCCAGCTGTGGTCGATGGCCGCGTCAAGTGGGTCGTCGATGGCTACACCACCTCCGACGCCTACCCGTATTCGCAGATGACCGATCTCGGCAATGCCACCAAGGACTCCACCACGGTGTCTTCGTCGACGGTGTCCAGCCTGGGTTCGCAGCAGGCCAACTATATCCGTAATTCGGTCAAGGCCACTGTGGACGCATACGACGGTTCCGTGGACCTGTATGTGTGGGATCAATCCGACCCGGTGATCAAGGCGTGGGAGAAGATCTTCCCCGGCCAGTATCACCAGTTGTCCGAAATCTCCGGTGACCTGATGAGTCACCTGCGTTACCCGGAAAGCCTGTTCAAGGTGCAGCGCGAACTGCTCTCCAAGTACCATGTGACTTCCGCCAACCAGTACTACTCGGGCGAGGACTTCTGGCAGACGCCGGTCGACCCCACTGAATCACAGTCCCAGCAGGATCAGGACATCCTGCAGCCGCCCTACTACCTGACCTTGCAGACCGGTGGCACCAAGGAGCCGGTGTTCTCGCTGACCTCCACCTATATTCCGGCCGGCCAGTCCACTCGAGAGATTCTGACCGGATTCCTTTCGGTCGACTCCGACGCCGGTAATGAGAAAGGCAAGATAGGATCGAATTACGGCACCATCCGATTGCAGGAGCTGCCCAAGGATTCGAATGTGCCCGGCCCCGGACAGGCACAGAACAATTTCAACGCCAATGCCGATGTGTCCAAGGAACTGAACCTGTTGCAGTCCGGTGACACGCAGGTGGTGCGAGGCAACCTGCTCACCCTTCCGCTCGGTGGTGGCTTGGTGTACGTGCAGCCCGTGTACGTCAAGTCTTCGGGTGCCACGTCGTTCCCGCTGCTGAAGAAGACGCTGGTGGCATTCGGCGATCAGGTCGGCTTTGCCGACACGCTTGATGAGGCGCTCGATCAGGTGTTCGGTGGTGACTCCGGTGCAGCGGCCGGCGATGCCGAGAATGTGTCTGGCGACGGATCATCCGACTCCTCGAACACCGGCGGACAGGATGCCAGCAATCAGTCCGGCTCCGACACCTCCGGTGACCAGTCCCAGTCTGATGGCCAGTCCGGCACCACGGACGGCAAGTCGGATTCTGGCACGTCATCCTGGCAGTCCGGCACCGCTCGCAGTCCCGAACTCCAGCAGGCATTGAACGATGCCGCCCAAGCCATGAAAGACAGCCAGTCCGCCATGAAGAACGGCGATTGGACCGCTTACGGCAAGGCCCAACAGCAGCTCGAAGAAGCCCTCAACAAGGCCATAGAGCTCGACAAGTAGTTCACCGAAACAAGGTGGCTCCCGCTGGCGGGAGCTGTCAGCGCAGCTGACTGAGGGTGGTCAAGAGTGACTAATGCTATCACCCTCAGTCGCGGATAAACCGCGACAGCTCCCGCCAGCGGGAGCCATGCTATTGTCTGGAGTCATGCCATACACTTTCCGTCCAGCCGTCGAGTCTGATATCCAAGCCATCACCGACATCTACAACGCCTCGGTGGTGGTCGGCGGAGCCACCGCGGACCTGACTCCGCGCACCCTCGACCAGCGCCGTGCGTGGGTCGAATCCCATAAACCTCCATATGGTGTATTCATGGCGGAATCAGAGGGCGGGCAAGTCATCGGCTTTGGTTCGCTCTCCGTGTTCTACGATCGTGCCGGCTATGACGGCGTCACCGATCTCGCCTACTACATCGCCCCCGCATGGCAAGGCAGGGGAGCGGGCACGTTCATGCTGGACAATCTCCTACGCGAGGCCCGCGCCCGTCACATGCGCAAAGCCTGCGGCATCATCTTTGCCGACAACGCCGGCTCAATCGCCCTCATGCGACGATTCGGCTTCACCCAGTTCGGCCTCATGCTCGCCGCCGCCACCGACTCTACCGGCACCATGCGTGATATGTCCTACTGGTATCTCGACCTCTAAGTACAATCGTTGCGTTTGTAGGCTGGCGAGACAAGACGAGGAACGGATATGGCATCGGATTTTTGGCTGATTGCGGGACTGGGCAACCCGGGCAAGAAATATGAGGACACGCGACACAACATGGGCTTCATGACAGCCGACGTGCTCGCCGAACGCTGGAGCGTGAACTTCGCCGATCACAAGGGTCTTGCCATGCTCGGTAAGAGCACGATGAATCTTGACGGTCGCACCATCAAGTTTTTTCTGGCCAAGCCGTTGACCTACATGAACGACTCGGGCAATGCCGTGGCCTCCATCAGCGCCTACTATCAGATCGAGCCCGACCACATCGTGGTGATTCACGACGACATGGACTTGGAATTCGGACGCATCAAGGTCAAGGCTGGTGGCTCCGCGGGCGGACATAACGGCATCAAATCCATTGACCGTTCGCTTGGCACACCGAAATATGCACGTGTACGTATGGGTGTCGGCCACTCCAAGCGTGGTGCGCATGCCCATGACAACACGGTGAACTGGGTGCTGGGTGGCTTTGGTCCGGATCAGCGCAAGCAACTGCCTGAATTCCTGGCTGATGGTGCCGATGCCGCCGAAGGAATCATCTTCCATGGTCTTGCCAAGACCCAGGAGAAGTTCAATGGCCGCTAAGGCGAAAACTTCCGACACGCAGTCTTCCCGTGGACAAGCGGCAGACAGCCGGACCGTGTATCCGGATCTGATCAACGGCTCGCTTGCCGGCATACTGTCCGAACTTGAGCGGGACAAGACATTCCTGAGCCTCGCCGCAGGCGACATCGAAGCTTCGGACGACGTCGACAATTCCATTCTGGCCGGTGTGCCTGAGGGTCTTCGCCCGGCGCTGGCCGCGGCCATTGCTCAGGGCACGAACGGCAACTCAGGCAAGCCGGTGGTGTTGGTCGTGGCTTCCGGTCGCGAAGCCGAGGAAACCGTGGGATCGCTGCGCTCCTGGTATGACGGCGACCCGAACGATATCGCCCAGCTCGAGGCGTGGGAAACCCTGCCTCACGAGCGCCTGAGCCCGCGCGCGGACACCGTGGCCAGCCGTATGGCCGTGTTCCGCAGACTGAAGCACCCGAGTGACGCCAATCCGATGTTCGGGCCGATTCGCATCCTTGTCATGCCGATTCGATCGCTGATTCAGCCGGTGGTCCAAGGCCTTGGCGACGTCGAACCACTCGTATTCACGGTAGGGGAGGATCTGCCGCTTGACGAGGCAGCCAAGCGACTCATCGAAAACGCCTACACGCGCGTGGAACTGGTCATGGATCGCGGCGAATTCGCCGTGCGTGGCGGCATCCTCGACGTGTTCCCACCTACCGCGCCGCACCCGGTGCGTATCGAATTCTTCGGTGACGAAATCGACACTATCAAGGAATTCCACGCTTCCGACCAGCGCACCTATGGCGAGGGGCTCAAAACCATCTGGGCCACCGCTTGCCGCGAACTGCAATTGACCGATGCCGTGCGCACCCGTGCCAAGGCCCTGATCGGTTCGATTCCCAACGCCGAAGACATGCTCGAATCCATCGCCAACGCCATTCCGGTCGAAGGTATGGAATCTCTGATGCCCGCGCTTGTGGATCACTTGGAACCGGTGGGCTCCATGCTGCCCAAGCATGCTGTGGTGCTGCTTAGCGACCCTGAAAAACTACGCCGTTCCGCTGAAGATCTGGCCAAAACCGCCAACGAGTTCTTGGCCGCCAGCTGGCATGTGGCCGCATCCGGCCACGGCGCCGGCGCGCCCATCAGCTTCGACGAAGCCAGTTTCCTTGACTATGCGGAGACCGTCAGTTCGCTTGAATATTCAGAGCATCCGGTAGTTCGTCTCACCAGTTTCGGTGTGGACACCACACTGGCCGGCCATGTGCAGCTCGACGCGCAGAATCCAGCGGAATTCCGAGGAGACGAGGCTAAAGCTTCGCAGGGCATCGACGGTCTGTTGGAAGCCGGGTTCCATGTCACTATCACCGCCGCTGCTGCCGGCACCCTGGCCCGTCTGAAGCGTGCGCTCAACACCACCGGCATCACCACGTTCGATACCATCCGGTCTCAGGCTATCGATGGATTCGTGGGCAAGGCCGCCAAAATCGCCCTGCTCACCGAACGCGACTTGACCGGTCGAAGCTCTGCGGTTGCTGTGGCCAAAACGCCGAAACGTCGGCGCAAGGCCATCGATTTGGTGGAACTCAAAAAAGGCGATTACGTGGTGCATGAGCAGCACGGCATCGGCCGATTCGTGGAAATGCGCCAGCGCACCATTGGCACCGGCGCCAACAAGACCACCCGTGAATACCTGGTCATCGAATACGCGCCTTCCAAGCGCGGTGCACCGGCGGACAAGCTGTTCATCCCCACCGATCAGCTTGATCAGGTCAGCAAATACATCGGTGCCGAAGTCCCCAAGCTCAACAAACTCGGCGGCTCCGACTGGGCGGCCACCAAGGCCAAAGCCCGCAAGCACGTCCACGAGATTGCCGAAGACCTGATTAAGCTCTACTCCGCCCGTCAGCGTGCCAAAGGTTTTGCGTTCAGCCCGGACACTCCATGGCAAAAGGAGCTGGAGGACGCCTTCCCCTATCAGGAGACCGCAGACCAGCTCACCACCATTGACGAAGTCAAGTCCGACATGGAAAAGCCCGTGCCCATGGACCGTCTTATCTGCGGTGATGTGGGCTTCGGCAAAACCGAAATCGCCGTACGTGCCGCATTCAAAGCCGTACAGGACGGCAAGCAGGTGGCGGTGCTCGTGCCCACCACTTTGCTCGTTCAACAGCATCAGGAAACCTTCACCGACCGCTTTGAAGGATTCCCGGTGAATGTGGCCGCCATGAGCCGCTTCCAAACCACCAAGGAGATCAACGAAACCATCGAAGGCCTGGAAAACGGCACGGTGGACGTGGTCATCGGCACACACAAACTGCTGAACCCGAAAATCAAGTTCAAGGATTTGGGACTCGTCATCATCGACGAGGAGCAGCGTTTCGGCGTGGAACACAAGGAAACGCTGAAAGCCCTGCGCACCAACGTGGACGTGCTATCCCTGTCCGCCACGCCTATTCCGCGTACGTTGGAAATGGCCGTGACCGGCATTCGTGAGATGTCCACGCTCGCCACACCGCCAGAAGACCGCCTGCCGGTGCTGACCTATGTGGGTGCCTATGAGGACGCGCAGGTCACCGCAGCCGTGCGCCGAGAACTGCTGCGCGGCGGCCAGGTGTTCTATGTGCACAACCGCGTGCAGGACATCTCGTCCATCGCTGACAAGATTCACACGCTGGTACCTGAGGCGCGCGTCGGCATCGCCCACGGCAAGATGGGGGAGAAGCAGCTCGACCAGATCATCCGCGACTTCTGGCATCGCGACATCGACGTGCTCGTATGCACCACGATCATCGAAACCGGTCTCGATATCTCCAATGCGAACACGCTGATCGTGGACCATGCCGACCGATTCGGTCTAAGCCAGCTTCACCAGTTGCGTGGCCGTGTGGGCCGTGGCCGCGAACGCGCCTACGCCTACTTCCTATATGACCCGTCCAAGCCGATGACCGAGCAGTCACACGACCGACTCGCCACCATCGCTCAGAACACGGCGCTCGGCTCCGGTTTCGACGTGGCCATGAAGGATCTGGAACTACGCGGCACCGGCAACCTGCTGGGTGACGAGCAGTCCGGCCATATCGAAGGCGTGGGCTTCGACCTGTATGTGCGCATGGTCTCCGAAGCCGTTGAAAAATACAAGGAACCCGATGAGGACGTCGAGCCGGTGTCCGTGTCCATCGATCTGCCTATCGAGGCGTCGATTCCGATTGACTACATCGATTCCGACAAGCTGCGTTTGGAGGCATACCGCAAGCTCGCTTCCGCACGCAATGAAGCCGACCTCAAGGATTTGAAAGAAGAACTCACCGACCGTTACGGCAAGCCTCCGGTCGAATTCGAAACTCTCTTCGACGTGGCTCGCTTGAAGTTCAAGGCGCGCGAGCTCGGCGTTTCGGAGATTCTGGCGCAATCCAACCGCGTGCGTATCGGACGCATTGACCCGCCCGAATCCATTCAGATGCGCATGACGAGAATCTACAAGGGCACCCAATACCGCCCGGTCACTCACCAGCTCATCGTCCCCACCCCGTTCACCGGCTCCCTGGGCCAAGGTCCCATGAGTTCCGATCAAGTAGTTCTTTGGACCAATCAGCTCCTCGATGACTTGGCATGGAGGCCACGACGATGAAAAACCAACACACGGCAACACTTGCCGGCTACGAAATTCCTCGACTCGGCATGGGCACGATGGCGCTCGCCATCGAGGGGCGGCCGACCAATCGTAATCAGGCGATCGAGACCATCCATGCCGCGCTGGATGCCGGGGTCCGTTACCTTGACACGGCGTGGTCCTATTACCTGCCCAGCAAGCCAGGAACCGGCGAGCCGGAGGACATGGGATATGGCGAATACTTGGTTCGTGACGCGTTGAACTCGTGGCACGGCCCGAAGGACGAGGTGCTCGTGGCCACCAAAACCGGCTGGTTGCGCACGCTCGACAACCATGGAAACTATAGCTGGCAGGCCGATGCCCGCCCTGAAACCATGATTGCCAACGCCAAGGAATCCGCACAGCGCCTCGGTGTAGAAACGCTCGATCTGCTGTACTCGCATTGCAACGATCCGCAGGTGCCCTACGAGGACCAGATGGGTGCGCTCAAGCAGCTCGTGGATGAGGGCGTGGTCAGAGCGGTCGGCATCTCGCGCATCGACAACAAGGACATCAAAATTGCCCATACCATTCTGGGAGACAGGCTGGTCGCCGTCCAAAACCAGTTCTCGCCGGTCCACCGCGATCCCGACCACACGATGGAAACCTGCGAACAGCTTGGACTGGCTTTCGTCTGCTGGTCGCCGCTTGGTGGCTTTCTCGATCCCTTCAATGAGCATCTGTTCGACCGATTCAAGGAAGTCGCCGACAATCACGGCTGCTCCTACCAGCGTGTCACGCTTGCTTGGGAGCTTGCACAATATGGCAATCTGTTTACGATTCCCTCCGCTAGAAACCCACAGGAGATTCAGGACTCGTTCAAAGCGGTCACTTTTGAATTGTCCGATAGCGAGATCGACTATCTCAATGATGTAATCAGCGCCTAAGCGTTTTCCTCCAAAGTTGACTGCAATCACGCGGCACACCGACATTGTGAGCGCTCACACCAAATTTTGGGCGTGTTGTTCACAACGTCCACAAATCGCACTACTCTTATGAATGTCATTCAAGATACACAACCGTTTTAAGGAGTAGTTGTGGCAGCAATTGAAAGCGTGTACGCACGTCAGATTCTGGATTCCCGTGGCAACCCGACCGTTGAGGTCTACCTGGAGACCGAAGACGGTGCTCAGGGCAAGGGTCTGGTTCCCTCCGGTGCTTCTACCGGTGAGGCCGAGGCTTGGGAGCGTCGCGATGGCGACAAGTCCGTCTACGGCGGCAAGGGTGTTCTCAACGCGGTCAAGGCCGTGAACGAGGTCATTGCTCCGAAGATCATCGGCATGGATGCCGCTGATCAGCGCGCCCTCGACGACCTGATGATCGAGCTCGACGGCACCCCGAACAAGGGCAAGCTGGGCGCCAACGCCATCCTTGGCGTTTCCCTGGCCGCTCTGTACGCCTCCGCTGAGTCCGCAGGCCTGCCACTGTACCGCTACATCGGCGGCACCAACGGCCACATCCTGCCGGTCCCGAACATGAACATCATGAACGGTGGCGCTCACGCTGACTTCGCCACCGACATTCAGGAGTACATGATTTCCCCGTACGGCTTCGACACCTACTCCGAGGCTCTGCGCGCTGGCGTTGAGGTCTACCACACCCTGAAGAACGTCCTGAAGAAGGAAGGCCTGAACACCGGCCTCGGCGATGAGGGCGGCTTCGCCCCGAAGATGAAGTCCAACGAGGACTCCCTCAAGTACATCATGGACGCCATCTCCGCTGCCGGCTACGAGCCCGGCAAGCAGATCGGCATCTGCCTGGATGTCGCCTCTTCCGAGTTCTACAACAAGGAGACCGGCAAGTACCGCTTCGACGGTGAAGAGCGCGACTCCGCCTACATGCTCGACTACTACGAGAACCTCATCAACGAGTACCCGATCGTCTCCATCGAGGACCCGTTCAACGAGGAAGGCTGGGAGGACTGGGCTGCCATTACCGCTCGCCTCGGCGATCGTCTGCAGTTCGTCGGCGACGACCTGCTGGTCACCAACCCGGCTCGTCTGCAGAAGGCCATCGACCTCGGCGCCGCCAACTCCCTGCTGGTCAAGCTGAACCAGATCGGTTCCGTCACCGAGACCCTCGACGCCATCGAGCTGGCCACCGCCAACGGCTACACCTCCATGGTTTCCCACCGCTCCGGCGAGACCCCGGACACCACCATCTCCGACCTGGCTGTCGCTAAGAACACCCGCCAGATCAAGACCGGTGCCCCGGCCCGTGGCGAGCGCGTTGCCAAGTACAACCGCCTGCTCGAGATCGAGGAGGAGCTCGGCTCCACCGCTCAGTACGCCGGCTACAGCGCTTTCAAGGCCTGCAAGAAGTACCTGGCCAAGTGAATTGAAACGCCCGTAAAGGCGTGATATTCAGCGCAAGCTTGATGCCCGTCGCATTCGTCAAGTCGAATGCGACGGGTATTTTCGTGTGTCATGAGCAAGTCGTTCCGCACCGGCAAGTCCGGTAAATCTGGCAAAGTCGGTAAACCCGGCAAAGCAACGGCCAGAAAGAAAAACAGTGCGGGACCAATCGCATTTTTCGTTTCTCTGTTTATCGTGGCTCTTGGCACCATTCAATTGGTTTCCACGTTTCACACCTATGCGCTGAACCTTGCCGAACTCAATGGCCTCAAACGAGAGGAAGCCTCGTTGGTGGCCAAAAAACAGGAATTGGAAAACGACATCAAACGTTGGGATGACAAAGCCTACGTCACCGCCCAAGCTCGTGAGCGTCTCGGCTTTGTGTTTCCCGGGGAGACCGCAGTTCATGTGCTTCATCCGGAAGCCGTAACCGGTGACGAGGATTCCGAGTCTGATTCGTCCTCGTCCTCGGAATCCAACAAAAAAGTGCTGCCATGGTACAGCGAGCTCGCCTACTCGTTCAAGAAAGCCGACGAGCCTGTGTCTCAATCAAAAGATGACAGCTCGGGCGGCTCTGATTCCGGCAATACGCAGGATGAACAGAACAACACGCAAGACAGCAATCAGACCAACACAGGGGAGGGAACCCAGCAGTGACCATCGATATCGACGCCAAGGCCAAGGCTCTCGTTGACGCGATTCTTGCCGAACCCGCGACCGACCATGACATCGATGTGGTGCAACGCCAGCTTGGACGCTATCCGCGCGGCATGGTTGCTGTGGGTGCCCGATGCGTATGCGGGCGTCCGCTCGCCGTCATCACCCGGCCCGTGCTGCCCGGCGGCATACCATTTCCCACCACCTGCTACCTGACGGGGCCTGAGGCGGTCAAGGCCGCCTCCCACGTGGAAGCGGCCGGCATCATGCAGCAATACAACGACATGCTGGGCGCCGACGAGGAACTGCAGGCCGCCTATAGGCAGGCACACGAACTGTATCTGGCCTTCCGCCATGAACTGGCAACCCGTTTGGGCGACAGCGAGGAGCACATTGAGGGGACCTCGGCCGGCGGCATGCCTGTACGTGTCAAATGCCTGCATGCGCTACTGGCCCAATCGCTGGTCATGGGGCCGGGAGCCAATCCAATCGGAGACATGGTACTCGAACGAATCAAGGATGAGTTCGACCCTGCCCTCTGTCGCTGCTCGCTGGAGGACTGAGCAACGATTCCACGCATGACACGTGTGCCATTGTCCGCACAAGAAGAAGAGGAAAGCAATGAGCAAGGAATCCGTAACCGTTGCCGGTATTGATTGCGGCACGAACTCCATCCGATTGAAAGTCGCGCGCGTGGACGCCGACGGCATGCATGAAGTCGTACCCCGCATCCTGCGGGTGATTCGACTCGGTCAGGACGTGGACAAGACTCATCGTTTTGCCGACGAAGCATTGGAACGCGCGTATGAAGCCGCCCGTGAGTTCGCCGGCGTACTCGCCGAGCATCCGGTCGACGGCCTGCGATTCGTGGCCACCTCTGCCACGCGCGATGCCGAGAATCGTGAGGAATTTGAGGATGGCATCGAGAGCATCCTTGGTGTCCGTCCTGAAGTCATTCCCGGTACCGAAGAAGCCGATCTCAGCTTCTTGGGTGCCACTTCCGTAGTCAACCGAGATGATTTGCCGGCACCCTATCTGGTGGTTGATTTGGGAGGCGGCTCCACTGAACTGGTGATCGGCGGTGATGGCGTGAACGCCCCCACCACACAGGTGCAGGGTGCATTTTCCATGAATATCGGATCCGTGCGCATGACCGAACGCCATCTCGTCACCGATCCTCCCACACAAGCGGAGATTGATGAGGCGATAGCCGATATCGACGAGCATATCGATGAGGCGTTCCGTACTGTGGACGCTGGCAAGGCACGTACCATCATCGGCGTGTCCGGTACGGTGACCACCATGACCGCCCTGGCCATGGGATTGAAGGAATACGATCACACCGTGGTCGATGGCCATCGACTGAGCCTTGAAGATGCGTACGCAGTGGATGACCGATTCCTGCGCATGACCCGAGCCGAACGCAGCGCATACAAGACGATTCATCCGGGCCGTATCGATGTGGTCGGTGGCGGCGCTGTGGTCTGGAGCCGCGTGCTCGCCAAAGTGAGCGAGGCGGCCCAAGCCGATCACGGCGAGGCCATCGACTCGTTCGTCGCGAGCGAACATGGTCTGCTGGATGGCATTGTGCTCGATTATGGGCGCCGTCTTCTCGCTCGGTAGCGTACAATAACTAAGCCGGTGAAAATCCGGCAGGCCTCCATGGCGAAATTGGTATACGCAGTCGACTTAAAATCGACCGCTTCGGCTTACGGGTTCGAGTCCCGTTGGAGGCACCCTCACTCCCCGTGATCAGCATCGTTTGCCGCGGGGATTTTTCGTATCGGTCGCCTTCCCGAAACAAACAGCCGTTAGTCTGTGTGATGTTGTGACGATGAATCTGATGAAATGAGGGAACGCACATGGTTTCACGCTGGACCGACGTCGAACGGGTCGATGAGGGCGCCTTGCCCACCATGCTCGCCCAGGCCGTCATCGCAGGCACCGCGCTGACCATCGGCGCCATCGCCTGTTCCGGCTTCTACCTGTCCATGATCGGCAATGTGGTAGCTTTGCTGCCGTGGATGACCGTCATGGTGCTGATCGCCGTGGCTTTTTCCTACGTCGTCGGATTCGCTTTGCTATGGTGCTCCGAAGCGCTGACCATGCGCATGAAGGACGCCTTCAAGCCGTGGGCCTATGGCGTCGTGGGACTGCTCGGCTATGGCATCTGGGGCATGTTCGTCATGAGCGCCATGATGAACTCGCTCAACCAGCCGTTGAACGGCGTGGTATTGGCTAATGGCGATGTCATTGCCCTGACCGTCAACTATGCGGTGTTCGGATTCATCGCGTTCCTGCTGGCGCAGGCGTATGCGCCGAAAATCGCCACTAAAAAGGGTTTGACCGTTGGACTCATGGTGGTGCAGATCGCGCTCGCCATCATCGGCATCATCGTGCTGGTGATGATGTTCTCGGCATTGTCCCACTAAAGCATTTTCGGCCGTGCCGCACTGAAACTGGCACAGAGCCGAAGTGCCGTGTCTCCTTCGCGGCACGGACGTATGCTGGTATATATCGTTAATGGCTATACGGCGACGCTTGTTCAGGAGAAGGAGAGCTATTGTTCAGCGTGCTTGACATGTTCACCATCGGCGTGGGTCCCTCTTCCTCGCATACCGTGGGGCCTATGGCGGCAGCATACGCGTTCTCTTCCTCGTTGCAGCAGCGGCATGTGCTGAATCGTGTTACGCGCGTCAAAACCACGCTGTACGGTTCATTGGCCTTGACTGGGCTCGGCCACGGTACCGATCGTGCCGTTATGGCCGGACTCGAAGGCAATGTACCGGCCACAGTGGATACCGATCATATGCTGCATATTCGCGAGACCTGCGCGCTGGATAACACCTTGAATCTCGCCGGGGCCAAGCGTATTCATTTCGATTATGACCATGACGTGATTTTCGAGCAGTGGAAGCGCATGGCCGCCCATCCCAACGGCATGCGATTCCAGGCATTCGATGATGCCGCCAACTTGGTCGACGAACAAGTCTGGTATTCCATCGGCGGCGGTTTCATCCGTCAGGGTGCGCCCGATGATTCCATGATCGGCATCCATGACCGTCCTCCGGCCGGCACGTCCTTCGCCGATGAAGACGAGTCCGCTGTGGAACCCGTAACCGAGGTACCGTATCCGTTCCATTCCTGTACGGAATTGGTGGCACTATGCCGGCGTCACGATATGAGCATTGCCGATATCGTATGGGCCAATGAAACCGCGCTCCGCCCGGAAGAGGCTGTCAAGGCCGAGCTAGATGGCATATGGCAGGTGATGCGCGACTGCGTGAGCCACGGCTGCACATCCAAGGAGACGGTGCTGCCCGGCGGACTTGACGTACCCCGGCGCGCGCCCAAGATGTACCAGCGTCTTGCTTTCAACTCCGATGTGCTTCGCCGCAACAGCCGTCGTAAGGATGCCGTGCTGGAATCCTCGGATGCCGCATGGGTGGATCTATTTGCTCTGGCTGTTTCCGAGGAGAACGCCGGGGGAGGCCGTATCGTCACTGCGCCGACCAACGGTGCGGCAGGCATCATCCCCGCCGTGCTCCACTATTATTGGCACTTCGTGGACGATGCCGATGATCAGGGTGTGGCCACGTTCCTGCTGACCGCCGGAGCCATCGGTTACCTGTTCAAACGTAATGCCTCGATTTCCGGTGCTGAAGTCGGATGCCAGGGCGAGGTCGGCTCGGCCTGCTCGATGGCCGCTGCAGGTCTTGCCGCTGTTATGGGCGGCACACCCGAACAGGTGGAGAACGCAGCGGAGATCGGCATCGAGCATAATCTGGGGCTCACCTGCGATCCGGTGGGTGGTTTGGTGCAGATTCCCTGCATCGAACGCAATGCGATGGCCGCCAACACCGCCATCAATGCGGTACGTATGGCCATGCTCGGCGATGGCTCGCATATTGTGACCTTGGATCAGGCCATAGCCACGATGAAGCAGACCGGCGAGGACATGATGGCCAAATACAAGGAGACGTCCAAAGGCGGTCTTGCCGTCAACGTCGTTGAATGCTGACTTCCGCAGGTTTGCCAATAGTGCTATTGTAGGGCGCATTGTGTCTGTGAAGGAGGACTCATGGCAGATCAGATGCCCAAGGTGAATGCCGAATTCGGCACCACGCCCGTTATCGAGTTTCCGGCGCCCGAGGCCCCGAAGGGTCTCAAGGCCGTTGAGTTGGCTGAGGGCGACGGCCCGATGGTTCGTCGCGGCGACACCGTGACCGTGAACTACCACGGCGTGGTGTGGGGCAAGGACACCCCGTTCGACTCCAGCTTCGACCGCCACCAGCCTGCCAGCTTCGGCATCGGCGTGGGTCAGGTCATCAAGGGTTGGGACCAGACCGTGCCGGGCCACAATGTGGGTTCCCGTCTCGTGGTGTCCATCCCACCGGAATACGGATACGGTTCCCGCGGCGTTCCGCAGGCCGGCATCGGCGGCGAGGACACGCTGGTATTCGTCATCGACATCATTTCCACCCGCTGACGCCTGCTCAGCATGTGACGAACGCCGGGGTCGCAGCCGGCGTTTTTGTTATAGATAACGTATCTTCATTCAGCATCAAACGGTTCAGGAGGACGATATGGCTGAGGACAAGGTCTACCTGCTGACGCAGGAAGCATATAACAAGATGAAGGAAGAGCTGGCCCATCGTGAGGGCGAGCTGCGTGAGGAAATCGCTCACAAGATTGCCGTGGCTCGTGCCGAGGGGGATCTGTCCGAGAATGGCGGTTATCAGGCCGCCCGCGAGGCGCAGAGCAAGAACGAAGGCCGTATCACCGAGCTCACCGTCAAGCTGCGCGACTCCAAGATTATCGAAAACGCTCCCGAGGGTACCGTGGGCAACGGTTCCGTGGTGACCATCGAGCTCAACGGCAACGAGATGACCTACGTGCTCGGCAGCCGTGACATCGTGGCCGGCACCGACTACGAGATCATGACCCCGGATTCCCCGATCGGCAAGGCCATCGAGGGGGCCAAGGTGGGCGACACCGTCTCCTACACCGCACCGAACGGCCGTGAGCTGTCCGTGACCGTCAAGGCCGCCAAGCCGCTGGCCTGAGTGGGCACAAGCGCATAGAGCAAGAGCCTGAAACCTCGTATTGAGGTTTCAGGCTCTTGCTCTATCGGCTCTCGCGCGTTGCGATTAATGCCACAGTGCCACTATTACCATATAGATCGCCACCATGTGGCAGGCATAGCCGGCTACGGTGCCGCAGTGGAAGATTTCATGGAATCCGAATACGCGCGGCCAGGGATCCGGCTTGCGCAGCGCGTAGACGATGGCGCCGAGGATATAGCAGGCACCGCCCGAGCACAACAGCACCACCACGGCGGGGCCCGCATACGGCGAATTCCAGAACATCACCATATAGGCCAGACCATAAATGCCGAAGATGATGTACACCACCGTATATAGCCATCGCGGCGCATTGATCCAAATCACGTGGATGATGATGGCTATGACCGTGCAGGCCCACATCGAAATAATGATGATATTGCGCCAGAATGGTTCCAACGCGAATGAAACCGGCGTGTATGTGCCGGCGATGAGCAGAAAGATATTCACATGGTCGATGCGGCGCAGCACATCGGTGACGCGGGGGCTCCAATCACCCAGATGGTAGCAGGCTGAATTGGTGAACAGCACCAACGATGATGTCATGAATACGGCGCATGCCCATTTCAGACTGGCTCCGTGTGCCAGGCAGATCAGTACGATGCCTGCGGCCAAAGACAGGGGAGCGGCCACCGCATGAATCCAGCCGCGCATAGCGGGCTTCGGACGGCCGTGAACATCGAGACGAATCTTGCGCTCCACTTCCGCAGGGGCGATGCCCTCGATTTTCAGTGCCCGGTTCTCTGCCTTGGCCAGCGTGCGGCTGGCCTTCTCTTCGGCTTTGGCTCGAATGGCTTCGGCCCTGAACTGCGCCTTGACGCGCACTGCTTCCGCTTTGGCCTGCAGCGCCTGTTCGCGTGCCTCTATGACGGCCTGACGCTTCGTCTCGACATACGAGTCGGACGGTTCGTTGACGGCCTCGGAATTGGTCTGCTGGGTCGTTGCCATCTTGTCGTCGGTTGCTGATGCCATATGATTCCTCGTTCCGCGCGAGCTGACGGTCATTCCTTACGTTTCCGTAACTTACGTTAGCGTAACCTACTGGATTGTCAATACCGACTCACCTGTAATTTATCATCAGATCACATCACGTAATTCGGCGATAAGCGGAACCTATCTGCGTATGATGGACACATGGCTGATTTTTCACATATTCTCGCAACACGCCCCGATTTCGACGACGACGACCGCGAATGGCTGCACCATCTCGTTGCCGACTGGCAGGTCATCGCCGATCTGAGCTTCGCCGATCTGCTGTTGCTCGTGCAGAACGGCGACGGCAAGTACGTGGTTGCGGAACAGTGCCGCCCCTCCACCGTGATGACCCTGCGCGGTGATGATGTGGTGGGAGACACCATGCCCGATGATATGACCGGTGAGCTGGACGCCGCCATGCAATCCAGCGTGGTGTTCCGTTCCACTGTGCTGCGTACCGTAGGCAAGGCCACGGTGTGCAATGTATACGCTCCGGTGCGGCACAATGGCAAGACGCTTGGCTTGGTGGTGCGTGAGACGAACATGGCCACGCGTGAATCCAATGGTCGCTACGAATCCGAAAGCATCAATGCCGGAAAGCAACTGTATGAGATGATTCCGCGCGGTCAATTCCCTTACAAGGATTCGGTGATGAGCCAGCGTCATATCGCGCGCGTGGCGGACGGCTTCATCATCCTCACCGTGGACGGCGTGGTGCGGTATGCCGCTCCCAACGCCATCAGCTGTTTCCGCCGTCTCGGCCTGCTCAATACCATGCCCGGCCAATACCTGAGCGAGCTGGGCACCCAGCTACTCAAGGAGAACGATCCGGTGCCGGATACTTTGCCGCTGGTGCTGGCAGGCAAGGCGGCCGTTGACTCCGAGCTCAATGCCAACCGTTCCGCCGTCTCCATGAGATCGCTGCCGCTGTACGACAATAACGGCCGTGTCGGTGCGATTATCCTATGTCGTGACGTTACCGAGCTGCGCCGTCGCGAGCAGGAACTGCAGACCAAGAACGCCACGATTTCCGAGATTCACCATCGTGTCAAGAACAATCTTCAGGCGGTTTCCGCGCTACTCAGGTTGCAGGCGCGCAAAACCAAGTCCGATGAGGTCAAGAAGGAACTGCAGGAGGCTCAGCGCCGTGTGCAGACCATCGCCATGGTGCACGAGGGGCTGAGCCAGACAGCCGATGAAGTGGTGGACTTTGACAAGGTGATCGCCAACCTGCTGCGCATGGCTGTGGATCTGGCAACCATGAAGGATCAGCACATCGAAATCAATTACATGGGCAAATTCGGCATGATGCCCGCCCAAGACGCCACGCCGTTGTCTCTGGTGCTTACCGAGCTCATCACCAATTCCGTGGAGCATGGATTCGAGGGGCGCAAGGAGGGACATATCACGATCTCCGTGGGACGTTCCGGTCCGAACCTCAATGTGGTGGTCGAGGACGACGGTTCCGGCCTCGGCTCTGAAGAGCAGGGCGGCATGGCACGTTCCTCCGGTTCCGGCTTGGGTACGCAGATCATCAACACCTTCGTGACCAACGACTTCGGTGGTTCCGTGAACTGGGAGTCTCGCCGCGAAGGCGGTACCCGTGTGGTGCTGGATATGAAGCTGCGTGCCGCACAGGACGAGTAATAGCCCTAACGCAAAAACCCTCCCAAACGGGAGGGTTTTTGCATAAACAAGCAAAAATATCAGATCTGCATCTGCATAGCCTGCGAACGGCGGGCGCGCATGGCGCGGCGCTTCAGAGCGCGGCGCTCGTCTTCGCTCAGACCGCCCCAGACGCCATAATCCTGATTGGTGTCCAATGCGCACTTGAGGCATGCATCAATCACCTTGCAGGTACGGCATACGGCCTTGGCCTCTTCAATCTGATTGTATGCGGCACCGGTGTTGCCCACCGGGAAGAACAGTTCCGGATCCTTGTCACGACATGCGGCCTTGGCTCGCCAATCAAAAGCGTTGCTCATTGCTTGCCTCCCTTAAAAGCCCTGTGGCTGATGTGATTTTCCTTAAGTCCTGTACAAGGTAACCACGAACCGGTGCGTTTTTCAAGAGGTTTTGCCCAGAAAAAAGCGGAGATTTTATGACGCGCACTGCACAAGGCATGCCGAGGCACCCGCAATCAGAATCGCGCGGCCAGGCGTGTCCAAATCCTCCTGACTCATCGTGTTCACCAGTGATGATGGTATGCCCGCTACCAAATCTGCCGTTCGATCTCCGCAGGGGAACACAATGCGTGTGCTGCAATGGTCCGGGACCCGTATGTGGCGGGGTGAGCGCACCGCGAATATCACGATAATGGACGAATCGGCAAGGGCTTGCCTGAACCGTACGGCCTGCGTATCGCAGCAGAGCGGATCCAGCAGGTCGTCGGCGTCGTCAACCAGCCATATCAAACGTGGTGGTGCCGGTGCGATGCGCGTTGATGCGGCACTGAGCCGGGAACGATGCTCGGTCGTCGTGAGTCGTTGGCCCCTGTATAGACCGCTGATATGCAGCATCATGCCGTCCATGGCACTTACCTGGCGGGCAATGACTTCGAGCAGCGTGGTTTTGCCCCGTCCCTGAGGTCCGATGATGGCGATATTGCCGCAGTCAAGGGGCACAACCGCATCGGTGAGTGTGATGCCGTTATCCGATAGGCCAAACCGAATACGATCCACCTGCCCGGATACCGGATGGTCTTGGACACTCCGTGGCAGGGGAGAGGTGAACAGTGGCGGTCGCGAACGTGTTCCCACGAATTGGGCAGCGAACGCGATTTGCCGGCAATATACATCGATATTGTCGGCTGGCGCGCATCTGAATGCCGTCACGTGTTCGCCGTCATTGCAGTAGGCGGCACCCGGCAGTGCGGGACTTATGGTCGCAGCTCTGGAATCGCCCAGCAGCTCGGTGGATTGCAATCCGTCTCGCACGCGCAGACAGATGCTAATGGCCATATTCGCTTTCATATCGGTGCTGACCTGACCAAGCGGATTCTGCGTGCAGGCGATTAGATGCATGCCCAGGGAGCGGCCAAGCGAGGCGATACGCACCAAGCGCGGCATGTAATCCGGCAGCTGGTCTTTCAGCGCATGGAATTCGTCGATGACCACGACAAGTCGAGGCGGTGCGTCGCGCATGTCATCAATATCGGATACATGCAGGTCGGCAGACAGCTTTTCACGGCGGGTCAGTTCGGCTTCCAAGGCCTTGAGCGCCCGTGCGGCATGGGCCAGATCGAGATCGCAGACGCTTCCGATGGTGTGGGGCAGTTGCTCGAGTTTGCGGAAAGCGGCACCGCCTTTGAAATCAAGGAAAACGAAATTAAGCTGATCCGGACCATTCATGGCCGCCAAAGCTAAGCACCAGCTTTGCAGCAGTACCGATTTGCCGGAGCCGGTGGTGCCGGCCACCAGAGCATGAGGGCCCTGCCTGTGCAGGTTGAGCATGAACGGGCCGGACGCGGTGACGCCAAGCGGCACATCGTAATCGGAAGGCTCAAGCCAGTTGCGGACTATGGTTCGCCAGCCAAGGCGGTCGAACGTCAGCAGGGATTCGATGGAGGGCACATCGGAAGTGCAGAACATGTCGGCAGCGTCAGGGGAGGGGCCTCGGGGAGCGTGGTGTGTCTCAGTGGACTCGACAGGGCTTTGGGACGGTTCGACATATGGCAGCGGCAATGTGACGAGCATCGATGCAAGGCCACCGACGATGCCGGGAACCATGACTAGGGCAAACATCCATTGCCCGTGCAACGCCATCATTGCCAGCATCATGATCTGCGCCACTATCGGGGCGGCCGCAACGAGCACCATCACGCGGGAGCGTGCGCCGCGCGGAGCGGTTGTGGCACCCTTTCTTGCAGGGGCCGGTAATGAACGATGAAATCGTATTGTGCGTTGCCTTTCACGAGTCATGCTTTCAGCGTGAATGAAGGATGCGCGTAGCGCAAGCGATAACGGGATATGTGGTTCCAGCTTGCCGGGCGTGCGTCGCGGCAAGCTGATTGGCTGAATTATCAGCTTTCGGCGAGTGTACCTACGGTTCCTGCGGCGTGGGTGCCCGCAGCGAGCTGGCTGAACAGTTCGGTGTTCTTGGCATCGTCAAGCAGCACGGAGGAGCCGACGCCATCCACGTAATAATCGGGATTGGACCAGTACACGCTGCCGGATATGCCCTTGCTTCCTGTGGCGTCTTTGAACGCCAACGCCATATTCACCAAGGTTAGCGGCGTGGTTTTCCCATCGACGGTAAGCGCACTCAAGCCGGCTTCAGCCATGGTCATCACCGTCTTGGGATTGGTCAACGTCTCCTTGCTGGAGGCCTTCTTGACAATGGCGGAAATGACCTGACGCTGGCGGGCATTGCGGCCAAAATCGCCGGTGGCATCGGCATAACGCATACGAGAGAACGACAATGCAGTCGAACCGTCCGCGTTATGGCATCCAGCTGTCCAGTTCAGGCCGGAATAAGCATCCTGTACGTCCTGGTCGTAACACAATTCCACGCCGCCCAAAGCGTCTACGACCTTCTGCAAGCCTCCGAACTTGACCTGTGCCACATGATCGATTTTCTGTCCGGTCAACTGCTCTATCTCGCCGACCAAGGCCTTTTTGCCGACCAGCTGAGCCACGGCATTGATCTTCATGTATTGGTCGTTCACGTTCATCAAGGAGTCGCGCGGAATGGAAATCAGTGAACTGGGGCCGGATTTAGGCTTGGTCAGCACCAGAATCGTGTCGGTTCGGTATCCGCTGATATCGTCTACGCCACCAAAGTTAGTGGAACCGTCACGCTCATCGGAACCGAGAATAAGCCAGGTGGAAGCCGGCGTGTCGGCTGCGGTGGTCAGCCAATCCGCTTTGTTGAGCTTGCCGTCCACCCAGCCCCAGGCGCCGAACACGGCGAGCACCAGTGCTGCGATAAGCAATATGACTGCGCCGATGACGCCATTGCGGACTTTATGACCACGGCCGCGTATCGCTATGGCACTGTTGTGCCCGGACGTCATAGCTACCACGGGCGTTCTGGAGGGGGTGGCGGAGCGAATGACGGATGATGCCGGCGTGCTGGCATTGCGAGATGAGCCGGACGAGCGGCGTGCCTGCGTCGGTGGAATGCTTTGCGGCTGGGAGGAGGCCGAGGTGCTTCTGCGAGCGGATCGGTTCGCATTGGGGGAGAAGCTGGGCGGTATGCCGTTATCGTTGCCGCCGGCGGCTCTGGGTGTTCGCGACGATGATGAGGGAGTGATGGTACGTGGTGTCTGTGACGATGCTCGTGAACGTCGGCCTGCCGAAGGAATAAAACTCGGCGGATTGATCTGCGGATCTGCCCCACCTGATTCCTGCGTCATGCAATCCTCCCAAAACTGCTCAATTTACTGAATGACACTTTTGCACATGCTGTGCCGTGCCATACCTAGGGAGCGCTGTTCCTGTGCAGGAACGGCACAATATTCATCTCAATTGGTTATGAAGTGCAGTGCTCGGTGGACGGCGTATAGCACATTGAGGCGGAAAAAACTGTAATGACACGAGACTTGATTTGACAAATTCCAAGTCACATGTGTGTAATTTGTGGGTACAAGTACAACTCATAGGCAAGGAGGGTCGCATGTGGGGTGCGATTGACGATTCTGCCGAAGAGCCTTTGAATGAGTTGTGGGGACTGTTCAAGCCCGATGGTGATGTGTCTTGGCAGCACAAAGCATTGTGCGCACAGACCGATCCCGAAGCGTTCTTTCCGGAAAAAGGTGGTTCGACACGCGACGCCAAGCGCGTATGCGCCAAATGCGAAGTCCGCGAGCAATGCCTGAAATGGGCTATTGACCATGACGAGCGTTTTGGTATCTGGGGCGGTATGAGCGAGCGTGAACGCCGCCGGTACAAGAAGGACCACAGGGAACAGGCATAGCTATATGCACGGCCACTTCAAGGTCAGTGCGTACACTGGGAGTTTATGAATCCGACAGCGAATAGCGATATCCATGAAGCTGTGGTCGATGCCATATCGGCAAGGCCATACACGCACCGGCAGGATGTGGATGCCGGCATAGTGGCGGTAGTCACCGTTGAAGCGGATATGCGTTTTCTCAATGCCACGCTTCGCTCGCTGCTCACGCAAAGCGTATTGCCGGGCGTTATCGTCATAGCCGATGCCACTGGGCTCACAACGCGATCGGTGCAAACTTCATTTGAGGTGATCCACTCACCTGCAGGTCCCGCAATGGAGGTGCCGCAGGCAAAGCAGGTGAGCGTGCAAGTGGTGCGTGCCAAGGGGGCGCGTTCATTTGGTGATGCCGTATCCAAGGCGCTCGCCGCCGCCGATCTTGATTCTTCCACGCGCGCGGTGTGGATGCTGCATGATGATTCCCGTCCTTCGGATAACTGGTGCCTGGAGCGATTGCTCGAGGCGTGGCGCAATGCTTCCGGAGCCGGCATCCTAGGATGCAAACAGTGCGATTGGGGAGGCACCCAATTGCATGATGTTGGTATGTACGCCGGCAATCATGCCGTGCACTCCCTCGTGGTCGACGGTGAGCCCGATCAAGAGCAATATGATGGTCGGCAGGATGTTTTCGCGGTTTCCCTTGCGGGAGCATTGGTTCCGTTATCGCAACTCAGACGACTGAAGGGCATTAATCATTGGTTCACTACCTACAGTGAATCGGTTGACTTCTGCCGCCGTGTCTGCTTAAGCGGCAGGCGCGTGGTTATTGTGCCGCAGGCGGAAATCGCGCATCGTCGCGCACGCTATGAGGGCATCCGTACCCGTGGCGGCGAACCGTTGAATGAGGAGAGTGCCATCAATCCGGCCATGACGGTGGCTCGTTCGCAGCAGCGGTATCTGTACACCGACATTGCACGCTCGGCATGGATAGTGGTATGGCTGTGGCGTTTATTGCGTAGTTTCGGCATGGCCATCGCGATGTTGTTCCGCAAAAAGCCATATGAGGCATGGGTGCAGCTGTGTCTGCCGTGGTTGGCGCTGACCTCCATCGCCGGTGCCATGCGATCGCGCAGTCTGGTGACTCGGCAATCCAAAGTGTCCATGTCCTCATTGCAGGTGCTGACTGCCGATCGCCAGCAAATCAAGCAATTCCATGACCGTCGTGACGCGTTCATGGCCCAGAAGGGGCTGGTATTGCTGAGCCCTCTGGAACGTGCCCATCTCAGGATTCGTCTGATGCGCCGCTGGGCGGGGGCCTTGGGATTGGCCGTGGTGTGCTTTGTGGCGGTGATGCTGCTGTATTGGCCGGTGTTCCGTTCGCTGTTCTCTGACGGATCGTTGTATTCCAATGCGTTGTTGCCCACGGGCGCAAGTTTCGAGCAATTGGTGCAGTCCGCCACTACGCCGTGGGTGTTTGGATCCGGCGTTGGCCTTCCCGCACCCCCCACGCCGTGGCTGTTGGTATTGATGGTCGCGTCCATCGTCACTGCTGGTCATGTTCCTGCCGCCTTGGGACTGATCTTGTTTGCCGCTGCGCCGTTGAGCGCCTTGTCATTCTGGGCACTGGCGGGTATCTTTACGCGTTCGGATGTCGTCCGTGTGCTGGGCGGATTGCTATGGTCCTCAACCGGCATGATGTTTGGCTGGTATGCACAGGCGAATCTTCCCATGCTCACCGTTCTGGTGTTTTTGCCTGCCGCTTTTGCATTCGTGTTCCGTGCAGTGGGCATGTACCACACCGAGGATCCGTTGAAGCCTCACCCGTCCGTACAAGCCGCGGCCATCTCCGCGTTGTGCTTTGTTCCCGTGGTGGCCGCTGAGCCGCAACTGCTGCTGGCGTTGATTGTGGTATTCCTTATTTTCCTGCTGTTCGTGCAGCGCAAGCGCGCCGCATTATTGCTGATTCCCGTGCCTGCAGCTTTTGCCGTGGCCCCCACCATTCTCAACTCCATCCGATACGCAGACGAAGGATTTTGGCGTCAGCTGTTCGGCGACATCATGTTGCCTTCCTCGGCGCAGAACGGATCGCCGGCCTCATTGAGCCTGCTTGAATCGGCTCAACGGGCGTTGGGCTGGAATCCTTTGTCCGGACAGGCCGTCGATATTGCAATGGCTGTGGTCTTCATAGCGATTACCATCCTGGCGGTTGCCTCGTTGGTGTTGCCTTTTGCACTGAGAACATCACGACTGATGTGGGTGGTCATCGTCTGCGGCGGTGTGCTGGCCATGTCTTCAAGCCGTATTGCCATCTCAGTCGATGCTGATGGCGTGGTGGCGGGTTCCGTCCAGCCCGGCATGCTGATGATGATCATGGGTTTCCTGGCCTGTGTCTGTCTGGTGGCCGGCGGTGCCGTCAAGCGGTTCCGTCCGCTGCATTCTTCGTCCGGCGAGCAGACCACGGAGAATCGTCTTCACCCGTTGATTGTCTTCGGTCGTGCCGTTCTTGCGGTGTTGCTGGCCGTCTGCATCGGTATTCAATGTTGGTATGGACTGGTGCGCCATCAAGATGAGGGACTTAATGTTTCCGGTTCCGGCCTGCCCATGGTGGTCACCGATTACCTGGAGTCCGGAGCGGACCATCGTGTGCTGGCGGTCAGCGCTCAGACACGCAATACGGTCAATTACACAGTGATGCGCACCTCCAGAGGCGATTTGATCGATAGTTCGCCGGTGGAACGGGTGCGTTTGCTCGATGGCAAGCATGATGACGTCGATCAGGTGCTGGCCAAGGCGTGCGCGACTTTGCTGTCCAATCCGGACGAGCAGGCGATTGCCGATATCAGCGCTCTTGGTTTTGGCGGCATCTATGTGGTCGCCGATACGCAATCCGATGCCGATACAGTGCCTTACGAACAGTTGAGCACCAATATCGCCGCTTCGGACGGCACGCAGTCGCTGGTCTCCACCGATGCCGGCAGCTATTACCGACTCACGCTGCAGAACGCCGATGCCCAGAACGTTGACACCTCTTGGCAGCAGCGTACACAGCAGAGCGCTTGGCGATATGCATGGCTGATTTGCCTATCGGTGATTCTGGTGCTGTATTGCCTTGTCGCAGTGCCGCGCAGACGGTTGCTTGCCGGATTGGAGGTGGAAGCATGAGCAAGGAGATAACTTCCAAGTCTAGGCGTGTGACCAGCGTGGTGATCGGTGCGATCACCATGATTGTGCTGATTGCGTTGCTGGCCGTTTTGGTGGTGCTTCCTGGATCCAAGCAGTGGGTGGATGCGGTGGCGGCCACCGACGACGCCATCGACCAGACCGTCAGTCCCACGCAGACTGAGGCCTATTGTCCTGCCCCTATGGGGTTGGCCGATACTGGCAGCTACGGGGATAGCGCCTTCCAAGCGACAACCGGTAACCTCAGCACACAAGCGCGTTATGCCGCTTTTGACTCCGTATACAGCGCCACGGTATCCGCGTTCGGTGATGATTCCGCTGACAACATCACCTTGAAGGATGCCGATCCGACCGATAACGACGCCGTCAAAACAGGGGCCCAGTCAATCGACAACGGGTCTCGCCTTCTCGATACACGCATGCTGCAGGCTGCTGAAGGCACAGGCACTGTCGGCTCCATTGCCTCCTGGGCGGATGACGGTGACCTCAAAGGTGTATCCGCATCATCATGTGAGACCACGGCCTTAAGCCAATCATTCCTGCTGTCCGGTACGGCGACCGGCACCACGCAGCAGCTGATTATCGCCAATCCCTCCACCAAGCCCACTACCGTGGAGATAAAGATTTGGGGATCGAAGCAGTCAGGCGAGATGGCATTGTCCACGCAATCCTCATTGGCCATTCCCGCCAGCGGCGAGAATGCACTGGACTTGGCAGCTGCCGCACCGGATCAGCAGGGGCTGTACGTCACCGTATCCAGCAAGGAGACTCCGATTGCGGCTGTTGTCCGCACGGTGTCCATGAATGGACTGACGTCAAAAGGCTCGGATTTCGCACTGCCGCTTCATGATGCGTCCAATGCCTCAGTGGCCACGTCGATCGCGAAGGGCGATGCGGTGGATGCCTACCTGTATGCCGCTTCCGCGACGGGTGTCACGTTGTCGTGGATCACCGAGCATGGTCTGGTACAGGCAAAGGATGCAACATTGCAGGCCAATCGGGTGACCGTCGTCGATTTGGGTGAGGCTCCCGAAGATGCATTGGGCGTGATGTCCACTGCCGAAGACGATGTGGCTTTCAGTGTGAAGGCGTCCCAGTCCGGTGATGACGATCAGGCTGATTTCGCCCTGATCAATGCCGCGGCTCCGGCTTCGTTTACTGGTCTTGCCATTCCTGATGATGTGGATGCCACGGTATCGTTGGCGAACTCGTCCAATCAGTCGCGTAAGGCCACGTTGCACGCCTATGACGCCGACGGCAAGGCTACCGCCTCCAAGGAAGTGGAGATTGACGCCAATGCCGCCACGACGATAGATATCAAGGACCTGTCGAAAGACAATGAATCGGCGGTACTGCTGATGCTCGAGGACCAGTCTCAGCAGATTGGCTGGGGTGTGCGATTGACCCACGCCGACCTTGGCGATGGCAAAGTCGCCGGTCTGGCATCGCTGGGTGCCACGCCGCTGATGCCTGCCACCACCCATGTCTGGGCGCGCAGCAATCCCTCGATCGTCCACTAGACGAGTGGACCCCGGGTTTATTTACAGTCCAAAGTCAGGGTCGATTTCCTCGGGTCTGCGGCCGTAGAGTTCCGCCATTCGGGAAACCAGCTCGTCACGAATCGCCAATTGCAGTTCGATTTTGGTTGGTGCTTGCGTCTGTAACGGCATGCGGTACAGCACGATGCGTGCCGGAATGCCATGCCCTGCGGGGAAGCATTGCGAGGTCATATTCGGCTCGACCTGCCACGGCACCGGATCCGACGGCGGCACATCCTCCACAGCGAATTGCAGCGGGCGCACCAGTTCGGGCCAGGCATCGCCGAGGCGACGCACCTGAGCGGCCACCATATCGTCGAACATGCCGGTACGTGTGCGGTAGCGGGGCAGTCGGGTGCCGAACATCGGGGTGCGCGTACCCCTGCCGTGACGATTGCGGTACACGCGAGCATTCCAAGGTGGCTGAAGCATGGTTCCACCATAGGCCAAGGCGACGGCAACATGCGCTAGGATTGGTTCATCGAATCGAATCTCATCAGCAAGGAGGACACGGCGAATGGTGGTACGTTCGTGGGCCGAACTTGATTTGGATGACATATGCGCGCATGCACGAGTGTTCGGCTTTGATCTGGACAACACGCTGGCCAGTTCCAAACAACCTATGGAACCCGCGATGATCGCACGATTCAGCGCGTTGACCGCGCACGCGACCGTGGCTCTGATTTCCGGAGGCGGCATGGACGTCGTCACCTCACAGGTGCTGGATGTATTGGGCCCGGATGCCGATCGCGGCCACCTGCATGTCATGCCTACGTCAGGCTCCCGCTACTATCGCTGGGATGGGGAGCACTGGGCGCTGGTCTACGCACATGATTTGGACAACCGCACCGTTGCCGCCATCACCTCCAGTCTGGAACGGCGCGCCAAGGAACTGGGCATGTGGGAAGAACATGTCTGGGGAAGCCGGATTGAAAATCGCGGCAGCCAGATTACCTTCTCGGCGCTTGGCCAGTATGCGCCCGTTGCCGTCAAGCAGTCATGGGACCCGGACAATATCAAGAAACGAGCGCTTGTTGAAGCGGTGAAAGCGGATTTGCCTGATTTGAGGGTGCGCTCCGGTGGATATTCCAGCGTGGATGTCAGCAAGCATGGCATCGACAAGGCCTATGCGGTGCGTCGTCTTGCTGAGATACTTGATGTGCCGGTTGGCAGCATCGTATTCGTAGGAGATCGCATGACTCCTGACGGCAATGATTATCCGGCCGTCGCAGCCGGTGCCGTGGGAATGAAGGTCGAGAACCCCCAGGATGCGTTGGGCCTGATGGATGCGTTGCTGCAACGTGTGGGAGCATCGGCCTAAACGGTCGGGAGGCCTGCCTGGGCGAAAGGGGATGCGTGTTGAGCTGGGATCGCCGTGATTCGTTGCTGGGCATGATGCGTGACGCGTTGTTTCCTCGTGGCTGTGCCGGGTGTGACAGACCGGATGAGGTACTGTGCGGCGACTGTCGTTCCCTATTCGCCAACTGGCGCAACCGGGAACTGGTATCAGGTCAAGAAACTCAGGGTGCTGTGCACACATGGTCCGCGTCAACATATCAGGGAGTCGTCAGGCATGCGATTCTTGCATGGAAAGACCATGATGATACCGAGCTCGATACGATATTCGGCGAGGTAATGGCCTCATTACTGGAACACAGCGCCATTCACCGCTCCTGTAGTCGGCAGACCGCCGTGCTCGTGGTTCCGGTACCTTCATCGCCGGCTTCGATGCGGCGTAGAGGGAGACGGCATATCGATCCGTTATCCAAGGCCGTGGCAAGCGCATTATGCGATCACGGCTTCGATGCGAAACCATATCGGGCATTGACCAGTATTGCATCGGGCGGCCGATCGGTGCAGCAGGCGTCATCGGCTCAACGCGCCCAACGCATCGGTGGACGAATCGCACTTGTCTCTGATGCCGTGATGCAAGGCCAACAGGTGGTACTGGTCGATGACATCATCACCACCGGCTCAACGTTGCGCCAATGCGCGCAAACCTGCAGACAGGCCGGCGCCGAGGTCATAGGGGCAATGACGCTTACCGAAGCCAAAAGGGTGGTATAACAACAAAGAATCCTCGCCGGATCGACGCGGATTCGTTTGCGGCCGTGCGGCCCTAGATCACTCATTGGCAATGTGATATTTGGGCAGGGTGATCTCAAAATCGGCGCCACGGGTGTCGTCCACGACCCTTACGCTGCCACCGTGCAATTGGGCGGCCCATCGTGCGATGGACAGGCCCAGGCCGGTGCCCCCGGATTCAGTACCCGGTCCCGTCTTGCCTTTGACGAAGCGGCGGAAAATATCGGAACGATCGGAAGGCGCAATCTGTGAGCCGAAATTGACCACATTGGTCACAATGGTGCCGTTGTCTTTGTCTTCATGCGTTTCGACCAGCACCGTGGTGTTATCGGGGGAGTGCTTGAGCGCGTTGGCGATGATGTTGGTGAACAGCTGACGGAGACGATCCTGATCGCCTTCCATCGTGATGTCATCACTCACGCGCATCTGAATATCATGAGCATGCCCGCCATCGGCGATTTCCAACGGTTCAACGGTTTCGTCCAGGAATTCGGCGACGTTGAACTGCTCGATGTTCAGACTGGCGGCTCCAGCTTCCATACGGCTCAGATCCAGCAGAAAGGCAATAAGATCACTCAGACGCTGCGTCTGGGTAAGAATGCCCTCAAGATTGGCTGGCGTGGGTTCAGTGACCCCATCAGCCATGTTCTCGACCATCGCCTGCAATGCAGACACCGGTGTGCGCAGTTCGTGGCTAACGTTGGCAATCATGTCCAGACGCATTTTGTCGGCATGCTCTAGCTCTTCGGCCATTTCGTTGAAGGAGCGTGCAAGCTGGCCCACTTCATCATGACGTTCCTGATCGATGTTCACACGCACGGTGTAATCGCCCTCGGCCATGGCTTCAGCCACGTCACGCATCTGGCGCAGAGGTGCGGTGATACCTCGAGAAAAGAAATAGGTAATGCCCAGCGCCACTACCAGAGTCAGTGGCATGGCAATCCAACCGGACCATCCGAACTTCAGGAGAAACCAGCACATCGCGAAGGCGATGGCGGTGGCGCAAACGATAAGCGCACTGAGCTCCAGCTTGAGCGAAGAGAACAAATCAACCGGCTTGACACGCTTGGTAGCGTTGTCAAGCCGGGATTTCGTTGATTGCGGAGATGCCATTACTCGGTCGGCGGTTCGAAGGCGTAGCCCACACCATGCACGGTGCGAATCATATCGGCGCCAAGCTTATGGCGCAGGGCCTTGACGTGGCTATCGACGGTGCGGGTGCCAGAGGCATCCACCCAGTCCCACACCTCTTCAAGCAGCTTCTCACGAGTGAGCACCGACTTCGGACGACGTGCCAGCGTGGCCAGCAAATCGAATTCGGTCGGGGTCAGGTGCACCTGCTCACCATTGACGGTGACGATGCGCTGGGCCGGATCGATGACCATGGAACCGAAATCAAGAATCTTCTCGTTCTCGGAATTCTTGGCGATGACCTTGGCGCGTTCCACACGGCGCAGCAGCGCCTTGCAGCGGGCGATGAGCTCACGCATGGAGAACGGCTTGGTCATGTAATCGTCAGCACCGGCACCCAGGCCAATGACCTTGTCGGTTTCATCGTCACGGGCGGTGAGGATCAGCACAGGAACCGGGCGCTCGGCAACGATACGCTTAGTGGCTTCAAGGCCATCCATAACCGGCAGCATGATATCCATGATGACCAGATCGGGCTTGAGCTGCAAGGCGGCCTGAACGGCGGAAGCGCCATCTCCAGCCACACGGGCGGTCCATCCTTCAGCAGTGATGCGCTGGGCGATGGCAGTGGCGAGCGTCGGCTCGTCCTCCACTACCAACACCGTGCGCGGAGCCGTGTTCTGACGCGCTGTGGAATTCAGCATGAATAGTTACCTTTCAGCCTGTTGGCTAATTCAGTTCTCTGGCTTCAAGAATACAACTGCGAGAGCTGGAACGGTGATTTTAGCCGAGAAAGGCCTTGAATGGTATTCTCCGGCGTCCGCCTCGAACGTGCCATTATGGATGTCGGAACCGCCATACTTGGCATCATCGGTGGTGAACACTTCGGTCCATTTGCCGCCGGTGGGCAGTGCCACCTGGTAGTCGGACCATGCCTCGCCGGAGAAGTTGACCACTACGGCCAGCGTCTCGCCTTTGGTTCCGATGCGCAGGAAGCTCAGCGTGTTGTGATCGGCATCGTCGCTGGTGAGCCACTGGAAACCGGCCGGATCGAAGTCCTGGCTCCACAGTGCCGGATTCGCCTTGTAGAAGGCGTTGAGGTCGGCCACCATGGTCTGCACCTGGCGATGATCCTGCCAGTTCAGGCAATCCCAGTCGATGGAGGCATCGTGATCCCACTCGCCCCACTGTGCCAGCTCGTTGCCCATAAAGGAGAGCTTCTTGCCCGGGTGAGCCCACTGGTAGGCGAACAGTTCACGCACGCCAGCCATCTTCTGCCAACCGTTGCCCGGCATCTTGCCATATACGGATCCCTTGCCGTACACGACCTCGTCGTGGCTGATGGGCAACACATAGTTTTCGGAGTAGGCATACACCATCGAGAAGGTGATTTCATTGTGATGCCACTTGCGGTTGATGGGCTCCTCATGCAGATATTCAAGGGTGTCATGCATCCAGCCCATGTTCCACTTGAGTCCGAAGCCGATGCCGCCGGCGGAAGTGGGGGCGGTGATGCCCGGCCATGCGGTGGATTCCTCGGCGATCATCATCACGCCGGGGTTGTTCTTGTAAGCGGTGGCGGTGGCCTCCTTGAGGAAGTCGATGGCCTCCAGGTTCTCGCGGCCTCCGTAGATGTTCGGGCGCCACTGACCGGGTTCGCGGCTATAGTCGAGGTAGAGCATGGAGCTGACGGCATCCACGCGCAGTGCGTCGACGTGCAGGTCCTCAAGCCAGAACAGGGCGTTGGCCACCAGGAAGTTGCGCACCTCGCGGCGTCCGAAGTTGAACACATAGGTGCCCCAATCGGGGTGTTCGCCGCGCAGCGGGTCTGGATCCTCGTACAGCGGGGTGCCATCGAAACGGCCGAGCGCAAAGGCATCCTTCGGGAAGTGAGCGGGCACCCAGTCCATGATCACGCCGATGCCGGCCTGATGGAACTTGTCGACCAGGTAACGGAAATCGTCGGGGGAGCCGAGGCGTGAATCCACCGCGTAGTAACCGGTGACCTGATAGCCCCAGGATCCGGAGAACGGGTGCTGGGCCAACGGCATGAACTCGACGTGGGTGTAGCCCTCCTGCTTGACGTAGTCCACCAATTCCGTGGCTAGGTCGCGGTAGCTCAGGCCCTTCTTCCAACTGCCGGCATGCACCTCGTAGATGGAGACCGGGCCGTTGTGCGGGTTGGTGGTGCGGCGGTGCTGCATCCAGGCGTCATCGGCCCACTCGTAGGAGGATTCGGTGATGATGGATGCGGTGTTCGGCGGGATTTCGTGCTGACGCTCCATCGGGTCGGCCTTCATCTCCCACACGTAGTTGGCATTGAGGATTTGGAACTTGTAGTTCTCGCCTGCGCCAAGACCGGGAATGAAGATTTCCCACACGCCGGAGGAACCGAGCTCGCGCATGGCGTGGCGGCGGCCGTCCCAGGCGTTGAAGTTGCCGACCACGCGCACGGCGTGGGCGTTTGGCGCCCATACGGAGAAGGCGGTGCCCACCACTTGTTCGCCGGGCGTGCCATCGGCACCGCCCATTGGGTCGTCATAGCGCAGCACGTGTGCGCCGAGGGCTTCCCAGAGCTTTTCGTGGCGACCTTCGCCGAACAGGTAGGTGTCCATTTCTCCAAGTGTGGGCATGTAGCGGTAGGGGTCATCCTCGATGAGCACGTCGCCGCTTTCCCATTCGGTTTTCACGCGGTAATCGGGAATGGTGGGCTGCTTCTTGGTCCCTGCGGCGGGAACGGTGGTCACGAATACGCCGTTGTATTCGTGTGTCATCGGATATTCGCCGTCTTGGGTGAGAATGGTCACGGATTTGGCAAGCGGACGCAGCACACGGATTGTGGCGGTATCGGCATGCTTGCCAATGCCGAGATGCCCGCCAAGAACTCCGTGGGGGTTGTAGAATTCAGCATTGCTCACCGCGTCGAGGTCACTTTGGGCAACAGGCACGGTGACGGTATCTTCTTTGATCTTCGTTTCATTAGCCATGCCCCAAAGTCTACGTGTGTTGGTGTCGGAAACGCTACATTGGCGCGTCGAAAATGGCGAATTTATGCCGCTTAGAGTGTTGTCGCCTGATTGTGAGCGCTCTCATTGTCCCAGTCCAGACCATATGGCACAATTATTCGAGTTTTTGTGAGTAATCCGTCAGTTCTCGGAGGATACATGTCTTATCAAGTCGGCGATATGGTCGTCTACCCACGTCATGGTGCAGCAAAAGTGGAGGCCATCACCGAGCGGACGGTTAAGGGCGTGACGCGCGAATATCTGCAGTTGTCCGTACTTTCCTCCGACGGTCTGGTCATCAATGTGCCGGTGGAAAACGCCAAGAAAGTCGGTGTGCGTGACATCGTCTCCGGTTCCGAGGTAGCCAAGGTGTTCGAGATTCTGCGAACCCCGATCATCGAAAAGGAAATGAACTGGTCCCGCCGTTACAAGCTGAATGTCGAAAAGATCGCCACCGGTGATGTCAATAAAATCGCCGAAGTGGTGCGCGATCTCGCGCAGCGCGACGTGGACGAACACGGCTTGTCCGCAGGCGAGAAGCGCATGCTGACCAAGGCCCGCGCCATCCTGACCTCCGAGATCGCGCTGTCCGAGAAGATCGATGAGACGGAAGCACAGCGTCTGCTTGACGTGAACCTCGGCTACGCACCTGCCCAGGTGGGTGATGACCAGCATCACGCTGCTGAGCCTGAAGAAGCGGCCGCAGACACGCTGGCGCGCGTCGAAGCCGAAAAGAAGTCCAAGAAGAAGTGATCCTGCGCGTCGGCCAGGGCTTTGATGCCCATCGGTTTGCCGCTTCCGGTTCCAGACGTGAATTATGGTTGGCCGGACTGTATTGGCCGGTCCCAGAGAACGCTGCACCGGCTGAGGCTGCCCGATATGAGGGCATCGAAGGTGATTCCGATGGTGATGTGGCCGCTCACGCCTTGATTGATGCGTTGCTCGCCGCTGCCGGTCTGGGCGATATTGGTTCACTGTTCGGCGTGGGCTCCCGTGCGCATGGTGCCGGTATGCACGGCTCGGATATGCTTCGTGAAACTGTTGCCCATCTTGCGGATAGCGGCTATCGGCCCGTCTCCGCGTCCGTGGCCGTCGTCGGCAATCGCCCGAAAATCGGTACCCGCCGCGCCGAGGCGGAAGCCGCGTTATCCGCGGCCGTCGGTTGCCCGGTATCGGTCACCGCCACCACCACCGACCATATGGGTTTTACCGGTCGAGGCGAAGGCATAGCCGCCATCGCCAGTGCTTTGGTGGAGCGTCGTTGATGACGAAGCCATAAGAGAGGAGCCCCTTTCCCATGCGGAAAGGGGCTCCTCTCGTTGAGAGTAGTGCGGAGTGCTACTTCCGCAACGTTTCCACAGCTTTGGCAAGTGCCCAGAACAGGGTGGACAGCGTCACGATAATGAAGCTTGGGGGAGCGGGGAACATCGCGGAAAGTACCAGTCCGGCCCAGATGGACACCAGGCACAGCACGCTGGCAATCACCATGGCCTTGAACGGCGAGCCGGCCAGAATATTGGCGGTGGCCGCAGGCGTGATTACCAGAGCGAAAATCAGCAGTGTGCCCACAGCCGGCACGGCAATGGTAATCACACCGGCCATAATCGCCATGAATGCCACATTCATCAGGCCAATCGGCACGCCTTTGGCTTGCGCCACCTGCTCATCGAGCGAACTGAACAGCAGCGGACGGTAGATAATCGCCAAGAGGACTAGCAGCAGCACGTCGAACACGGCGAAGCCAATGATCTGGCCGGTGGTGATGGTCAGGATTGAGCCGAACAGAATGGACTGCATCTGCTGGGAAGCCGAGCTGGACAGTCGTGCGAAGAACAGACCCAGACCGGTGGCAAAGGCCAGTACGGTTCCGGTGGCGATTTCACGTTCGGAGACGCGCTTGCCCAATGCGCCGATGACCAGCGCGCCACCGAGCGCGAACACGCCCATGCCCAGCGAGACGGGCAGGCCGAACAGCACCGCGCCGGTGGCGCCGGGCAGTCCGATATGAGCCAATGCGTGAGCGGCGAAGGTGGATCGTCGTGCGATGGTGAAGTAGCCCATAACGCCTGCGGCCAATGCGATGCACAGGCCGGCGATGAAGGCATTGGTCATGAACGGGGCAGATAGCGTGCTGAGCCATTCGGGATCATATGAGAAGTTGATGGTGCTCATGGTCTTTGATATCTCTGTGTCTCTTGTTTCCTCATGCCGCGGCTTGGTATGCGCAGCGATTCTGTACGGTGCTGACTGCTGTGCTAGACGTTATTGGTGCGAGGTCGCGGTATCGGTGCCGTGTTCGTGATGGTGCAGCTGCGCCACTTCGGCGGCGGTATGCATATCCTGCGGCTGGTCGCGTGGCTCGTCCGGAGTGGGGGTCACGAACATGTCTCCCTGCGGGGTGGTGACCACCTGCACCTGTGTGCCATACAAATGTGTCAGCAGATCGGAATCAAGCACCTTGTGCATATCGGCGTAATGCGGATGGCCGTCCAGCAGATATACGGCGCCGGTCAGAATCGGCAACAGCATGTTGAGATCATGCGCCACCACTTGGATAGTCATGCCAAGTTCGCGATTGAGTTTGGCAAGCACATGTACGGTGGATCGTTGGCTGGCCAGATCCAGATTGGCCAACGGCTCATCAAGCATGAGCAGCTGTGGGTCGCATACCAGCGCCTGGGCGATGGCGACACGCTGACGCAGGCCGCCGGACAGCTCGGACAGACGGTAATGGGCCTTGTCTGCGATGCCGGTGAATTCCATGGCTTCGTGTGCCTTGGCCTTCTGTGGTTTGGTGACGGGATGAATGCCGAATCGTGTACCGGTCAGTCCCAGTAGCACCGACTGCTCGGCGGTGAGATTGGAATCGACGTCGGAAACATAGCTTTGCGGCACATAGCCGATGCGTTTGTTCATCTCTCCGGCCGGCTTGCCCAATACGGTCAGGGAGCCGTGCGAGAGAGGCAGCAGGCCCAACTCGGCCTTCATCATCGTGGTTTTTCCGGTGCCGTTGGTGCCAACGATGGCGGTGACCGAACCGGTGGGGATGGTGAAGTTGCCATGTTGCCATATCGTGCGATCGCCACGCTCGATGGCGGCATCCGTGAACACGATGCATGCGGAAGATTCGTTCATAGGGCTCGATTGTGGCAAATGATGCTGACAATCGTTCTCAATATCGAATGATGCGGTTATACGGTTATGGCAAAGGCCATGCAACCGATGTCATATCGGGAGCATGGCCTTTGCGCATATGCATACTATGGTCACAGCTCGCCGCCGTGGACCCCGATCATTTGCCCGGATCGGTTTGGCCCTCGTTCGAAGGAGTGGTGCCTTCTGTATCGGTGGTGGAGTTGTCGGTCCCGAAGTTTGCTGAATCACTGGCGGAGTCGGCGTTTGTGGCCTTGCATTCGCGGATATAAGTGGCACCTGCATCGTTGGCGGAGTCGGACTGGTTTGCGGCAGTGTCGGAGGAATTTTCTCCGGACGCATCGCCTTCGGTGTTGTCGCCGGTGCCGGCATCACAGCCGTAAGTCGGATCCACCGCGTCAATGATGGTGTTGATGAGCTGGTTAATCCAAGCATTCAGCGTGGCGGCGTCCGCGGGCATTTGCTCGGAGACATCGACGACCGGCACATCGGATTTGCCTGCGGTGCCGGTGATCATATTGGTGGCATCGCTGGCTTCCTGCGTGTTGTTGATCAATACATCCGCGCCCTTGTCTTCAATAAGCGTCTGGAAAGCTTGCAGATCCGCCGGTGCTGGTTCGCCGCCGGAAGCCGTCGACTGCGTATAGCCCTTGGGGGTTGCGTCCTTGAACCCCACGTCGGCCATGAGATAGTAGGCCACGGGTTCGGTTGCCGCGTACGTGAGATCGGTATGGGTTTTGGTGAAGTCGTTGACCCAGGTTTCCAGTGTTTTTTCGCTGTTCAGCCAATTCTTCAGTCGCTTCTGGAATATTTTCTTCTTGCTGGGCAGAGCCTTGACATATGCCTCAGTGATGGCGGAGGCCATGCTCGAGCGTGCGTCCTTGGAGAACCATAGGTGAGGGTTGTCGCCTTCCATGGCGCCCATAACGGAAGCGGCGGAAACCAAGGTGGAACTTTTCGACAACGGCTTGGTCGCCCAGGAATCATAGCCGGCGCCGTTGGCCACCACGATCTGTGCTTGGGATAGTTTGGCGACGTCCGAGGTTTTCGGCTCGAAATCATGGGCATCCACATTGGTGGAGTTCATGATGGAGGTGACCGTCACGTCATCTCCACCAAGTTCCGCGGCCAGCGACCCCCATTGGTTGATGGAGGCGACCACGTTGATCGGACCGGTGGGCTCGGGTACGTTCTGCTTGGTGTTCGGCTCGGTTTGGGTTGTGGCCGAGCCGCAAGCCGCGGAAGCGAACAGCATGACGGCGCCTAGGCCGGCTGCGGCGAGTTTCGTGAATCGTGTAATCCGAATCCCCATGGCGTGCCTTCTTCGTTGAGATGGACGAACGATATAATCCTGATTTGTTCCAACGATAGCCTATCGTTTCGATAGAATGCGCCGAACAATATGGAAGGGTATGGATGTCCACGAAAATCGACGGCAAGCAGGTTGCTGCCACGATCAAAGCCGATCTCGCCGAACGTGTGAACAAGCTCAAGGCGCAAGGCGTGGTGCCTGGACTGGGCACGTTGCTGGTGGGGGAGGATCCCGGCTCGATGAAGTACGTGGCCGGCAAGCATGCCGATTGCCAGGAGGTGGGTATCACCTCGGTCAAGAAGGAACTGCCTGCCGATGCCAGTTTCGGCCAGATTGCCGAGGCCGTGCGTGAACTTAACGATGACCCGGCTTGCACCGGATTTATCGTGCAGCTGCCGCTGCCCAAGGGCGTTGATGAAAACGCGATCATCAACATGATCGATCCGGCCAAGGATGCGGACGGCATGCACCCGTACAACCTTGGCGAACTGGTGCTGCATGTACGCGCAGACATCGCAACACCGTTGCCCTGCACCCCACGCGGCGTGCTTGAATTGCTTGATGCCTACAACATTGACCTGGGAGGCAAGGAAGTGTGCGTGTTGGGCCGTGGCATTACCATCGGCCGCACCATCGGCCTGCTGCTCACGCGCAATGCCGTCAATGCCACCGTCACCTTGTGCCACACCGGTACGCGCGACGTGGCCGACCATATGCGCCGTGCCGATGTCATCATCGCCGCAATGGGCTCCGCCGGCTTCGTGACCCCTGACAAGATCAAGGAGGGGACGGTACTGGTGGATGTGGGCGTCAGCCGCGTATTCGATGAGGAGGCCGGTCGCTACCGTATCAAGGGCGACGTGGACAAGGCCTGCTATGACAAGGCGTCCGCATACACCCCCAACCCCGGTGGCGTAGGCCCCATGACCCGAGCCATGCTTCTGGCCAACGTTGTAGAAATGGCCGAGCGTTCCTCCCGATGAGGAACAGGTGGGCCGGGATGTTCTGTTGCCGGGCGTAAAGCTTGGCCTGAGCGGCCTGGAGCGGTCCCGGCAACAGAACATCCTGGCCCCATCTGTGGTCAACGCAAATTAAAGCGTGCGACACACCCGAATTTTTCTAGGGAATTTGGGCAGAGTTGCTTGTATCGTAAATATCTGTATGTCTGCAAGGGCATACGTATAACTGAATATCGAGAAATTATCCATCCACTATTAGAAACCATATATTTACATGGCAGAGAACAACATTGAAGTCACCAAGGTTGCCATCAACGACATCGGCACCGAAGAGGACTTCATCAAGGCAGTCGATTCCACCATCAAGAACTTCGATGATGGTGATCTGGTTGAGGGTACCGTCGTCAAGATCGATCACGACGAGGTCCTCCTGGACATCGGCTACAAGACCGAGGGCGTCATCCCCTCCCGCGAGCTTTCCATCAAGAAGGACGTTGATCCTGACGAAGTCGTCGAGGTCGGCGACACCATCGAGGCCCTTGTCGTCACCAAGGAAGACAAGGAAGGCCGTCTGATTCTGTCCAAGAAGCGTGCTCAGTACGAGCGTGCTTGGGGCGACATTGAGAAGATCAAGGAAGCTGACGGCGTCGTTGAGGGCACCGTCATTGAAGCCGTCAAGGGCGGCCTCATCGTCGACATCGGTCTGCGTGGCTTCCTGCCTGCCTCCCTCGTTGAGATGCGTCGTGTCCGCGATCTCTCCCCGTACATCGGTCAGAAGATCAAGGCCAAGATCCTTGAGCTCGACAAGAACCGTAACAACGTGGTTCTGTCCCGCCGCCAGTACCTTGAGGAGACTCAGTCCGAGGTCCGCGAGACCTTCCTGTCCCAGCTCAAGAAGGGCCAGATCCGTGAAGGCGTGGTGTCCTCCATCGTCAACTTCGGCGCTTTCGTCGATCTCGGCGGTGTTGACGGCCTGATCCACGTTTCCGAGCTGTCCTGGAAGCACATCGACCACCCGTCTGAGGTCGTCAAGGTCGGCGACAAGGTCACCGTCGAGGTGCTCGACGTCGATCTCGACCGTGAGCGTATCTCCCTGTCCCTCAAGGCGACTCAGGAGGATCCGTGGCAGCGTTTCGCTCGCACCCACGTTCCCGGCCAGATTGTCAAGGGCAAGGTCACCAAGATCGTCCAGTTCGGTGTCTTCATCTCCGTCGAAGACGGCATCGAGGGCCTGGTGCACATCTCCGAGCTCGCCAACCGTCACGTCGAGAACCCGGAGACCGTGGTCAAGCCGGGCGAGACCGTGTTCGTCAAGGTGATCGACGTCGATCTCGATCGTCGCCGCATCTCCCTGTCCCTCAAGCAGGCCAACGACTCCGTTGACCCGGCTTCCGAGGACTTCGATCCGGCCATCTACGGTATGCCGGCCGAGTACGACGAGCAGGGCAACTACAAGTACCCCGAAGGCTTCGACCCGAACACCAACGAGTGGATCGCTGGTTACGAGAAGCAGCGCGAGGAGTGGGAAGCCCAGTACGCCGCCGCTCACGACCTGTGGGAAGAGCACAAGGAGTTCGTGGCCAAGGAACTGGCAAATGCGGCCGAGTCCGCTGCCGCCGACGGCCAGAACCAGAAGGAAGAGAAGCCGGTCGAGGAGACCTCCAACTACTCTTCCGCTGCTCCGGCTACCGGCACCCTCGCCGACTCCGATCAGCTCGCCGCCCTGCGCGACCAGCTGCTCGGCAAGTGAGTTTGCCGCGAAGCTAACGCTTAGCGTCTGAAGAAACCCGGTCCGAGTGGGCCGGGTTTCTTGCGTTTTGGGGGTTATCCGCCAATGACTCCCCTTCCTGAGGGGAGCTGTCGGCGATAGTCGACTTGAGGGGAGTTGCAGCTACGATAGGCACCATGATGCGAATAGGACTGACTGGCGGTATCGCAGCCGGCAAAAGCACAGTGGCCGCACGGTTGCGTGAGCTGGGTGCGTTGCATATCGACTACGATGCCCTGGCCCGCCAGATCGTCGAACCTGGGGGAGTGGCGCTGCCGCAGATTGTCGCCGAATTCGGTTCTGATGCCCTTAACGCTGACGGCACCATGAATCGCCAATGGATTGCCGACCATATCTTTGGCAAGGATGCCAGAACGGGCGCGCGTGAACGCCTTGATGCCATCGAGCATCCGCTGATTTACGCCGAGGCGGCGCGTCTGGAACGTAAGCATCCCGAGACAATCGTCATCGTCCATGACATCCCGCTGCTCGCCGAAGTAATCGATACCATTCCTTTCACTTTCGACCATATCGTCACCGTCGAGGCACCGGTGTGCATACGGCTTGACCGTATGATCGAGGAACGCGGTATGAGTCTCGAACAGGCTGAAGCGCGCATCCGCCACCAGTCCAGCGAGGAGGAACGTCGGGCTATCGCTGACATCGTCATCGACTCCACCCGTCCAATACCTGAGATGCTGGTCCAAATGGATGAAATATACGTGGGATGGCTCACACAAAATGAACGGCACTAGAGAAAGTGTGAGGCAAACGCACAATATCGCTCAATCGCACATTGAAAGGAATGGCGGGAATGAGCTGTTTCTCGGGGAATTGTGTTCGATTGTCAAAGCGAAATCCTCACACTTTTCTTATTGAGAATAATTTGCTGTGAACCGGGACCGCTAAGATAAAGCCTCATGGGATTCAATATCGAGCGTGCGGACAAGCCTTTCGTCGTCAAATCGCCCTATCAACCATCTGGCGACCAGCCACAGGCTATCGCCGAGCTGTCTGAACGCATCGAAAACGGTGAAAATGACGTGGTTCTGATGGGTGCCACCGGTACTGGTAAAACCGCCACCACCGCCTGGCTGATAGAGAAACTGCAGCGCCCGACCCTCATCATTGAGCCCAACAAGACGCTGGCCGCGCAGCTGTGCGCCGAATTCCGCGAACTTATGCCAGACAACGCCGTCAGCTACTTCGTGAGCTACTACGACTACTACCAGCCGGAAGCCTATATCCCGCAGACGGATACCTATATAGAGAAAGACTCCAATATCAATGACGATGTGGAACGGCTTCGTCATCAGGCCACCGCAAACCTGCTGACCCGGCGTGATTGCGTGGTGGTGGCCACGGTATCCTGCATCTACGGCTTGGGCACGCCGGAAGAATATGCCGGCCGTATGCTCTTCCTCAAGGTGGGTCAAGAGATCAACCGTGATGACCTGCTGCGTCAATTTGTTGCCATGCAATACAAGCGCAACGACATCGCCTTCACCCGCGGTACGTTCCGCGTGCGGGGCGACACCGTCGAAATCATCCCTGTCTACGAGGAACTGGCGGTGCGTATCGAATTCTTTGGTGACGAGATCGACCGCATTTCCACGCTCCATCCGTTGACCGGAGACGAAATCGATGAGGAAAACGAGGTTCACATTTTCCCGGCCTCGCATTATGTGGCCGGTCCCGAACGCATGGAACGGGCCCTGAAAACCATTCGCGAGGAACTTGACGATCGTCTGGCCGAGCTGCGCAAGCAGGGCAAGGAGCTGGAAGCCCAGCGCCTCAACATGCGTACCACCTATGATTTGGAAATGCTCACCCAGGTGGGTGTCTGTTCCGGCGTCGAGAACTATTCGCGTCATTTCGACGGTCGTGCCGCCGGTACTCCGCCGCACACATTGCTTGACTTTTTCCCTGATGACTTCCTGCTGGTCATTGACGAATCGCATGTCACCGTGCCGCAGATCGGCGCCATGTATGAGGGTGACGCCTCCCGTAAGCGCACGCTGGTCGAGCACGGCTTCAGACTGCCCTCCGCAATGGATAATCGTCCGTTGAAGTGGCCGGAATTCCTGCAGCGCGTGGGCCAGACCGTATACCTCTCCGCCACGCCAGGTGACTATGAGCTGGGACTTTCGGATGGCGTGGTCGAGCAGATCATCCGTCCGACCGGCCTGCTGGATCCGAAAATCGATGTGCGACCGGTCAAGGGTCAGATTGACGACTTGCTTGGGGAGATCAAGGCGCGCGTAGACAGGAACGAGCGTGCGCTGGTCACCACATTGACCAAGAAGATGGCCGAGGATCTGACTGACTATCTGCTGGAACGTGGCATCAAGGTCGAATACCTGCATTCCGACGTGGACACGCTGCGCCGTGTCGAACTGCTGCGCATGCTGCGTGAGGGCAAAATCGACGTGATAGTCGGCATCAACCTGCTGCGTGAGGGCCTTGACTTGCCGGAAGTCTCCCTGGTGGCGATTCTCGATGCCGATAAGGAAGGCTTCCTACGTTCCTATCGTTCACTGATCCAGACCATCGGTCGTGCCGCACGAAACGTGTCAGGCACGGTAATCATGTATGCCGATGAGACCACTGATGCCATGCGCAAGGCCATTGATGAGACCGATCGTCGCCGCGCTAAGCAAATTGCCTATAACAAGGAGCACGGCATTGATCCGAAGCCGTTGATTAAGAAGATCAGTGACGTCAACGACATGCTGGCCAAGGAGGATGTGGATACCCAGACCTTGCTCGAGGGCGGTTATCGCAACGCGGGCAAGGCCGGCAACACACATCTGGGCGTGCCCGTGCTCGATCCCAACGAAGCCGACAAGCGTCATGAGGAAATCCTCAAGGCCGGACTGCCCGCACAAGACCTGGCCGATTTGATTCGTCAACTCTCTGAACAGATGCACACTGCCGCCGAACAGCTCCAATTCGAGCTCGCTGCCCGCTTACGAGACGAAATCCGCGACCTCAAAAAAGAGCTGCGTCAAATGACTGAGGCGAATAAGTAAACCCGTCACAGACATAAGTTAGTGTAGGGAATCATGGCAGAAACCCCACTCGCATTTGAAATCATCACCTTTGTGGTGCTCGCACTGTTCTTCATCGTCGACCTGTTCGTCATTGGCCGTCGCCCGCACGTGCCTTCCACCAAGGAATGCGTGCAGCATATCGCGTTCTTCGTGGTCATGGCGCTCATATTCGGTGGATGCATCTGGTTTTTCGCTGGTTCCAAGCCGGCCATCGAGTTCTATTCCGGCTGGCTGACCGAGTATTCGTTGTCCATTGACAACCTCTTTGTGTTCGTCATCATTATGTCGAACTTCGCAGTACCCAAGCAGATCCAGAAATATGTGCTGTCGGTCGGTATCACCATCGCGTTGATTTTCCGTGGTCTGTTCATTCTGATTGGTGCGGCACTGATCACCCGTTTCACCTGGGTGTTCTTTATCTTCGGCGCATTCCTGATCTACACCGCGCTCAAGTTGGTGCTTGGCGGCGATGAGGATGAGGAATACCACGAAAACGGCATCATCCGTGCGTTGCGTAAGGTCATTAAGATTACCGACGATTACGATGGCGAGAAGCTGCGCACCACCAAGAACGGCGTGCGCTATTGGACCCCGATGCTCATCGTGTTCCTGACCATCGGCACCACCGATGTTATGTTCGCGTTTGACTCGATTCCCGCCATCTTCGGTCTGACCAAGGACCCGTTCCTGGTGTTCACCTCCAATGTGTTCGCATTGCTTGGCCTGCAGCAGCTGTACTTCTTGCTTGGCGCCTTGCTCGACAAGCTTGTCTATCTGCCGATTGGCTTGTCCGTGGTGCTGGGCTTCATCGGTGTCAAGCTCATTATGGAGGCGCTGCACGGCAATACTCTGCCGTTCATCAACGGCGGCGAAGGCGTGCATTGGGTGCCTGAAGTGCCAACATGGCTCTCCCTTGCTGTGATTGTCCTGGCAATCGGCGGAGCGGCTTTGGCCTCTGTGGTCAAGATGAAGCAAGTGGAAAGCGCTGAGAAGGCCTGAAATCATAGGGAAATCAACCCTTCAAAACCCAATCGGCGCAACAGTGTGAGCGCTCACAACACACCGGGGAATAAACTTGTCATGAGCCGGTCTGCGCTAGTAGACTGGGTTGCGGCAAGTGAGGCAATCGCGCCTCGAACCAAAAAAAGAACAAGAATAGGCAGGCATTCATGCGTAAAGCCAAGATCGTAGATACCATCGGTCCTTCCACCGAGGATTACGACAACCTTCTCAAGCTCGTCGAAGCGGGTATGGACGTTGCTCGTCTGAACCGCTCCCACGGCACCCCCGAAGATCACCTCAATGTGTACAACAACGTGCGCAAGGCCAGCGAGGCCACCGGCCGCAACGTGGCTGCTCTCGTTGATCTGCAGGGCCCGAAGATCCGTTGCGGCTGGTTCAAGAAGAACGCCGACGGTGAGGACAAGGTCCAGTTGCAGCTCGGCCAGGAATTCATCATCACCACCGACGACGTCGAGGGCGACGAGCACATCACCTCCACCACCTTCAAGGGCCTGCCGGGCGATTGCCATCCGGGCGACCCGATCCTGATCGATGACGGCAAGGTCCGTCTCGAGGTCACCAAGGTCGAGGGCAACAACGTGTACACCAAGGTCATCGTGGCCGGCCCCGTGTCCTCCCACAAGGGCATCAACCTGCCGGGCGTCGCCGTCTCCCTGCCGGCCCTGACCGAGAAGGATGAGGCCGATCTGCGCTGGGCCATCCGCACCGGCGCCGACATCATCGCCATGTCCTTCGTGCGTTTCGCCACCGACATCGACCGCGCCCACGAGATCATGGACGAGGAGGGCCGCCGCATCCCGATCGTCGCCAAGATCGAGAAGCCGCAGGCTCTGGAAAACCTCGAAGAGATCGTCAAGACCTTCGACGGCGTCATGGCCGCCCGCGGCGACATGGCCGTTGAGTGCCCGCTGGAAGAGGTCCCGCTGGCCACCAAGCGCATCATCGAGCTGGCCCGCCAGTACGCCAAGCCGGTCATCGTGGCCACCGAAGTCCTCGGCTCCATGGTGAACTCCCCGGTCCCGACCCGTGCAGAGGCCTCCGACTGCGCCAACGCCGTCCTCGACGGCTCCGACGCCACCATGACCTCCAACGAGACCGCCGTTGGTAAGTACCCGGATGTGACCGTGGCTACCATGGCCCGTATTTCCGCTTACGCCACCGACCACGGCTTCGATCGTATCCCGGAGCTCAAGAACCTTGACATGTCTTCCACCGGCGCTGTTTCCTCCGCTGCTGTGGATCTGGCTGACAAGCTCAACGCCAAGGCCATCGTTGCTTACACCCAGACCGGTTCCACCGTGCACCGCGTGTCCCGCGAGCGTCCGGCCGCTCCGATTTACGGCCTGACCAACAACGAGCACACCTACCACTGGCTGGCTCTGTCTTGGGGCACCGAAGCCTTCCTGCTTAAGGAGGACTACCACGACAAGTCCCGCAAGGACCTCATGATCTTCACCGACAAGGTCCTCAAGGACGCTGGCAAGGTTGTTGACGGCGACAAGATCGTCATTCTGAGCTCCGCTCAGGGCGATCACCAGCCGGGCCGCACCGACTCCATCTACGTGCACACTGTTGGCGCTTGCGACTGATTATTCGCTCGCTGACTAGCACACGCTAGTAGTAGACGTAAGTCCCATCCGATTGGATGGGACTTTTTGTTGCGTAGGGAGAGGAGTCGCATTCGAGGCGAATTGTGGCTCTTGCCTCCTGCCTCCTCACTTAGTCATTGAGAGTCATTGAGATGCTGCAGACTGCCACTCTTCAGTCGCAGAATCGCGATCACGGTTTTGGCATCAAAAATCGTGCCGTTGACCACCATTTCATAGGCCTCGTCCACCGAGACCAGTCGGACGTCGGAACGAGGCGTTTCCGGCCCGATCTCCTGACGAGACACCGGCTTGAGACCGGTGGCAAAGAATATCGAGGTGTGCTGGGTGGAATAGCTCGGCGTGTTCATGAACCGGGTGAACTGCGTGAATTTGTCGGCGTCGAATCCGGCTTCCTCGGCCAGCTTGCGCTTGGCCACATCGGTCGGGCGTTCGGAAGGATTGTTGGCGTGCCCAGCCGGAATCTCCAATGTCCACCGATGGTTGGCAATACGGTACTGCTCAACCAACGGAATCATGCCGTCTTCGGTGACGGCCAACACAGCGACGGTGTCGCCGTTGTTTTCCTGGACAAAATAGCGTTCAAACGAGCCGATCTGATTCGATTCGTACGAGACATGATCGACATTGAAATAATGCGTTTCCACGATTTGCCTGCGGGAAATCTCCTTGACCGGAGAAGGACGCCACGGGTCAAACTGGCGGTAGGTTTCGTCGCTCATATGCCCTCCTAACAGAAGCGGAACATCAACCTATGGCCTATTGTAGGCCGCGGCGACACGCCTGACGATAGGCAACACTCGGGTACGCCGTTAGCGATGATGATGGCTATCGCGTGTCTTTTGGCGGGAGAGTCGAATTGATATGCTAAGCTCTGCAAGAGTGCTTTGGCACGCCCTCGTATCCCAATTGGTAGAGGAAGCAGCCTCAAAATCTGCGCAGTGTGGGTTCGAGTCCCACCGAGGGCACTTTCGCAAAAAGGTCAGACTCAAATAACGACCTTCGCGAATCGCGAGGGGTCATTTGTATTTGGTCACAATCGGAAAAGAGGGTGGCATGGCTGCAAGGAAGAAGTCCGAGGAACCGAGCATCGACGTCGACGAGGTGCTGACCGACGAAGAACTCAAGGCTGTGGCCGAGGAAGACGGCGAGCCTGCTGAGCGCAAAACCAAGCCCGAGAACGGCCCGCGTACCGTTGTCGTGGCCGAGGACGAGGCCGTGAATCGTATGGATCTGGTGGCCATGCTCGAAGACAATGGTTACGAGGTCGTCGGCCAGGCCGCCAATGGCGAGGAAGCCGTCGAACTGACCCGCAAGTTCCGCCCGGACGTGGTGTGCATGGACGTCAAGATGCCGCGTATGGATGGCATCGCCGCCGCCGGCATCATCTGCGACGAGAACATCGCTCCCGTGGTCATGCTCACCGCCTTCTCCCAGACCGATTTGGTCAAGAAGGCCACCGGTGCCGGTGCCATGGCATATGTCACCAAGCCGTACGAGGAATCCAAGCTCCTGCCGACCCTCGAAGTCGCCATGGGTCGTTTCGCTGAAATCAATGATCTTCTGGACAACGTCGAGCGCAGCGAACGCAAGCTTCAGGAAACCACCGATCAGCTCAAGGAGACCGAGGAAAAGCTCAAGAAGGCTGAGGACGCCCTCGAGGAACGCAAGCTTGTGGATCGTGCCAAGGGTCTGTTGATGGACAAGGCCGACTTCTCCGAGCAGGGTGCTTTCCGTTGGATTCAGAAGACATCCATGGATCAGCGCATTCCTAAGAAGCGTCTTGCTCAGGCCATCATCGCCAAGTACGGCGATCCGAAGCCATCCGAGACCGACGAGCGCTGAGCGCTGAGCCAACAAACAAACGAACCAATTAGGGGAGAGGCCAACGTGACCGAGCCCACCAATGAAACTTTGCTGGTGGTGGATGGCCACTCGCTGGCCTTTCGTGCGTTTTACGCCCTGCCGGTTGAAAATTTCAGTACCGCAGCAGGGCAAGCCACTAACGCGGTATGGGGCTTTGCCACCATGCTGTCTCAGGTGATTGAAGCGGAGAAACCAGACCATCTAGGCGTAGCCTTCGATATGAAGGGCGGCACGTTCCGCAACGACATGCTTCCGCAGTACAAGGGCACCCGTGAGGCCGCGCCCGAGGAGCTGCTCACCCAGCTGCCTTTGATTCAGCGCATGCTCAAGGCCCTGGGCGTCACGTATATCGAAAAGCAGGGGTATGAGGGCGATGACATCATCGCCACTCTCGCCACTATGGGAGACGACGCCGGCTATCACACGCTGGTATTGTCCGGCGACAGAGATGCCTTCCAGCTTGTGGACGACAACGTCACCGTGCTCTACCCAGGCCATCACTTCAAAGACCTGAAGCATATGACGCCTCAGTCCATCGTGGACAAGTACAAGGTCACGCCGGCGCAATACCCTGATTTGGCGGCTCTGCGTGGTGAGACAGCCGATAATATTCCCGGTGTGCCCGGCGTGGGCGACGGATATGCGGCCAAATGGATCAACCAGTATGGCTCGCTGGATGCCATTTGCGAACACGCCGACGAGGTCACCGGCAAAAAAGGTGAGGCGTTGCGCGCCAATATCGATCAGGTCAAGCTGAACCGCAAGGTCAATGCGCTGGTGCGTGACGTGGATCTCGGTGTCGATATCGAGGATCTGACGTTCGGCTCAGTGGATGTGGCCCAGGTTGATGCTCTCTTCAAAGAGCTTGAGTTCGGTCCGCGTACCAAGACCCGCGTGATGAAGATTTTCAATGGTGGCGTGAGCCCAGCTGGAACCGCCCAGGGAGCAGCGGCCGCACAGTCGGATGGTCCTGCAGAAGACGAGCTGGATTCCGGTTTGGACACACCGAAAATCATGGTTATTGAATCCGCGGAACAGTTCGAGCAGTGGGTCGCAGCCCATCGTCATGAGATCAATGTTCCTGACGACATTGTTGATTTCCCGGTTTCCGATTACAGCAATGAGGCCGAACGTCACATCATGTGCGGTGACGCGGTCGGTCATGCCTGGACGGTGACCGCATGGGGAGACGCGCGGCCCGGGCGCGCCCATGTGCAGGCATGCGCCGTTGCTACGGCATCCTCAGCGGCCATTATCGAGGCTCCGATGGCATCATCAGTGCAGACCGCTCTTGATCGGTTCCTGAAAGCCGAGCACTTCCGTACCATCGTCCACGGATACAAGGAACTGCTTCACCTGCTTTCTGCCGCCGGATTGGGCATGGCATTGCCGATGTTCGATACCAAACTGGGCGGATACCTTGCCCAGCCTGACTTCCATGCCGACAATCTCAATCAGGCAGCCGAACACTTCCTGGATATTCATGTTGTCGATGCCGAGCAGCCGGCCCAAGGTGTGCTGGATTTCGACGACGAACACACCGAGGAAGACCTGAACGAACGGCGTGTGCATGATTTGGCTGTTATCCGCGAACTGGCCGTTACTTTGGGGCCGGTCATCGACGAGCGTCGGCAATACTGGCTGATGCGTGCCATTGAGCTGCCGGTTTCCCGGGTGCTGCACGGCATGGAGCATTCGGGGGCAAAAATCGACCGTTCCAGGCTCACCGACATGCGTGACCGGTTTGCCGCCGATGCCCGTCAGGCACAGGAAATGGCATGGCAGTATGCAGGTGGTGAGATCAACCTGCAGAGCCCCAAGCAATTGCAGAAGGTGCTGTTTGTAGATATGGGTTTGAAGCCCACCAAACGCACCAAGAATGGCTCTTACACCACCAATGCGGCGGCATTGCAGAATCTCTACATCCATTCCGTGGATAATGAGCAGGCCAATGGATTCCTCGGGGCGCTGCTGCGTCATCGGGAAACCAATAAGCTTAAGCAGATCGTGCAGACGCTTATTGATGCCACGAATAAGGCAGACGAGCGTATCCACACTACGTTCGAGCAGACCGTGGCCGCCACCGGCCGATTGAGTTCGGTGGACCCGAATCTGCAGAATATTCCCAACCGTAATGCGGTCGGACGTGAGATTCGTAGTGTGTTTGTGCCGGGAGAAGGCTATGAGGCGCTGATGAGCTGCGACTATTCGCAGGTCGAATTGCGTATTATGGCCGATTTGTCTGGCGATGAGGCTCTGATCGAGGCATTCCGCTCCGGTGCGGACTTCCATAAATATGTGGCCTCGATGGTCTATGGCGTGCCGGTGGATCAGATTACCGGTGACCAGCGCAGCCATGTAAAAGCCATGAGCTATGGCCTTGCCTACGGATTGAGCACCTACGGATTGGCTCAGCAGCTCAACATTGCGCAGCGTGAAGCTGAGGCCCTGAAAAACCGGTATTTCGACACCTTCGGCAAGGTACACGACTACCTTGAATCATTGGTATCGACTGCCCGCGAGAAAGGCTATACCGAAACGATTTTCGGCCGTCGGCGCTATTTTCCGGCGCTGCGTTCCACGAACCGCATGGCGCGTGATGCTGCCGAACGCGCAGCGCTGAACGCGCCGATTCAGGGTTCCGCCGCAGACATCATGAAAATCGCGATGATTCGTGCTGGGCAGGCTCTGGACGAGGCCGGTGTGAAGAGCCGCATTATTCTGCAGATTCACGATGAACTTGTGGTGGAGATTGCTCCGGGCGAAGGCGAGCAGGTCACCGAGCTGATTCGCAATGCCATGGAACATGCCGTCGATCTTGCCGTGCCGCTGGATGTGTCCTGCGGTATCGGATCGGACTGGCAGCTCGCCGCCCACTGATTCGTTGACGGTTTCTTTTGCCGCGTAGTATGAGTTGCCCTCCCACCGAGGACAACCATTACCGTAGCAGACTGCGGAAATTTGATGAAGGGTGCCCGCAAACCGCAATCGCTGTCATCTCCACTACAATGAGACCTATGCCGAATCTCAAGCAAGTTATCGACGTTCTCGAGACCCTGTATCCGTTGCGTTACGCCGAGGAATGGGATGAGCCGGGCCTGATTGTGGGCGATCTAAACCATGAGGTGAATCGGATTGTCTTCGCGGCCGACCCGACCTCGGCCATAGTGGATAAGGCCGTTGCCACCGGCGCCGACCTACTCGTCACCCATCATCCGTTATTCTTCCGATCCGTGCATGAGGCCAGCGGACTTGGTTTCCGCGGCGATATTGTCCGTCGCCTGTACCAGCACGGTTGTGGATTATGGGTGGGACATACGAATGCCGATGCCGCATACCGCGGCGTGGGACAGGCCGCAGCCGATTATTTCGGGCTTGTTGGCTCGCAACCGCTTGTACCCATCGAAGATACGGCGGCCGCGCATCCGGTCGGGCTTGGACGTGTGGGTCGTTTGCCGGAGCCAATCACGCTCAAGGATTTTGCTCAGCGCGTATTCGATGAGGTGAGTGACCATGGCATGGTCACTCACCTCGGTATCCAGATGTGCGGCGATCCAGAGGCTCTGGTGCGGCGTATAGCCATCTTGCCAGGCTCCGGTGATTCCTTGTTCAATGAAGTGCGCGCGACAGGCGCTGATGTATACGTGACCAGCGATTTACGGCATCATCCGGTGACTGATGCCATTGAACAGGCGCGTTACGAGGCGCGAATGCGCGGTCAAGGCATTGCCCTCGGGCAGGGGGAGAGCGGTGATGGGCATGTGCGTCCTTATTTCATCAACACACCGCATGCTGCCATCGAATCCATGTGGTTCAATTATGCGCTTGAGGATGTGCCTGTTGCCGTCGAACGGGCGACAGGTTCTCGTCCCGAGGTTGAATGGTTCCGCGACACGACTGACCCATGGACGCTGTCCATCACCTCCCGTCAAGACTGAGCCACTACAGTAGGGTATTGAAAACGTTTGCGAAGGAGAGGCATGTTTGGCGAAAGCAAGCGGGAACAACTCGAGCGCCGGCTTGACCATAAGCTGAACGCTACTTCTGACGGTATCGACATGGATGTGCCCGCCAAGGTGGTGAGCAGTGAAACCGTGTATACCGGCCGCATCTTCCATGTGGACGATATGCGTATTGCATTGACCGACAAAGGCGGCGAAGAACATGAAATCAGCCGTCAGGTGTTGCGCCACGCGCCTTGCGTAGTAATGCTCGTGCATGACATGTCCAATGACCGATACCTTATCGAACGTGAATATCGTGCTGGTTCGGACATGTTCGCCTATGGGCTGCCCGCGGGTCTTATGGACGAGGGCGAGGATGTGCTTGACGCCGCATTGCGTGAATTGGGTGAGGAAACCGGAGTGGTTCCTGACTGTGATGCCATGGGTGTCGACTATGTCGGTGACTTCTATTCCTCTGAGGGCATGACCGACGAGTTGGCTCACATCATGGTGCTGCATCTCGGTCCGTTCAAACATGAGCCACGGCATTTCGACCCGGATGAGCATGTGGAGTCCGCATGGATTCCATGGAGCGATCTGGCCGCCACGCGCATCACCTCCTCCAATTCAATGATCGCCATCCAGCACGAGGCGCTGCGCAGGCTCCTCGCCAAGAATTCCGACAAAGACAAGCCGACGTTATTCTCCTGACGTTCACCGTGCCCGAACATCGGTAACACAAGAAAGTGGGATACTGAAGAGTATGCAGATCAGACCAGGATCAATGTATCCGCTGGGTGCCAGCTATGACGGCGCCGGTGTGAATTTCGCGTTGTACTCGCAGGTTGCGCAAAAGGTGGAGTTGTGTCTGTTCGACGAAGATGATGCGGAGACGCGTGTCGAGATGACCGAGCAGAACTCCTACGTATGGCATAACTATATTCCCGGACTGCAGCCCGGGCAGCGTTATGGTTACCGCGTCTACGGGCCGTACGACCCGGCGAACGGTCTGCGGTGCAATCCTAACAAGCTGTTGCTCGACCCATATGCCAAGGCCATCGAAGGCAATATCGACGGCGACGAAAGCCTGTTCTCGTACTGGTTCAAGAGTCCGGACGACAACACGGCGATGAACGACCTCGACTCGGCGGCTCACACCATGAAGTCCGCGGTCATCAACCCCTACTTCGATTGGGGCAATGATCAGCATCCGTATATTCCGTACCATGATTCGGTGATTTATGAGGCGCATGTGCGCGGCATGACCAACCTCAACATGGATGTGCCGCCGGATATCCGCGGCACCTACGCGGGTCTGGCTCATCCGAGCGTCATCGAATATTTGAAAAAGCTTGGCGTCACCGCCATTGAACTGATGCCGATTCACCAGTTCGTCAACGACTCCTTCCTGCAGGAAAAGGGTCTGTCGAACTACTGGGGATACAACACCATCGGCTTCTTCGCACCTCACAACGCCTATTCCTCTTCCGGGGAACGTGGCGAACAGGTCAACGAGTTCAAGGCCATGGTCAAGGCATATCATCATGCCGGCATGGAGGTCATTCTTGACGTGGTGTACAACCACACCGCCGAGGGCAACCATATGGGCCCCACTCTGAGCTTCAAGGGTATCGACAACGCCTCCTACTACCGACTGGTGGAAGGTGATCAGCAGCACTACTTCGACACCACCGGCACCGGAAACTCACTGCTTATGCGCTCGCCGCATGCCCTGCAGCTGATCACCGATTCGCTGCGCTACTGGGTCACCGAAATGCATGTTGATGGCTTCCGCTTCGATCTGGCCGCCACGCTGGCTCGCCAGTTCCAAGAGGTCGACAAGCTGTCCGCGTTTTTCGACATCGTGGAACAGGATCCGATCATCTCGCGCGTCAAGCTGATCGCCGAGCCATGGGATTTGGGCTCAGGTGGCTATCAGGTGGGTGGCTTCCCGTCCAGCTGGTCCGAGTGGAACGGTCGCTACCGCGATACCGTGCGCGACTTCTGGCGCTCGCAACCGTCCACTTTGCCTGAATTTGCTTCTCGCCTGATGGGCAGCTCCGACCTGTATCAGGTCAATGGCCGCCGACCGGTGGCATCCGTGAACTTCATCACCGCGCATGACGGCTTCACGATGAACGATCTGGTCAGCTACAACGAGAAGCACAATGAAGCCAATGGTGAAGGCAACCGGGACGGTGAGAGCAACAATCGTTCCTGGAACTGCGGTGTGGAAGGCCCCACCAACATTCGCGACGTCAACGAATTGCGCCAGCGTCAGATGCGTAACATGTTCTCCACTCTGCTGCTAAGCCAAGGCATTCCGATGATCTGCGGTGGCGACGAAGTGGCCCGCACCCAGCAGGGCAACAATAACGCGTACTGCCAGGATAATGAGATTTCGTGGACCGATTGGAATCTCGACAAGAACCAGGAAGAGCTTCTTGCGTTCGTATCCAAGCTCATTCATTTGCGTTTGGAACATCCGGTGCTGCACCGTCGTCGTTTCTTCACCGGCCGCGAACCGGGCGACGACTCCAACACGATTCCGCAGGTCGAATGGTTTGACCACACCGGTTCCATCATGGATATGGACGATTGGCAGAACACCCATGCGTTCTCCATGATGATCTACCTGAACGGATCGGATATTCCCGAGGTCGACTGGTATGGCAACCGGATGGTCGACAACGACTTCATCCTGATCTTCAACGCGCATTACGAGCCGATCATGTTCACTCTGCCGGATGAGCGTTACGGCCGTAAGTGGCAGCTGGTCGTGGATACGCACAACCCGAATGGGCCGGAACTGAGCTATGAGGCGGGCTTCATGATCACTGCCCAGTCCCGCAGCTTCCTCATGCTCATGAGCGCCAAAAAGCCCAAGAAGCCCATGGGCCTATAACCAGACCGAAGTCAAGCTCCCTCTGACGATAGAGCTCCCGGTGTAGCCGGGTGAGGGAGAGACCGCAGCAAAGCCGCGAACCCCTACTCGCGCCCCTTACGCTCCTCCACGAGCCGAGCATCCCCGAGCGCAAGCGGATGCTTGCCGACAAGCGGGCGCGGCTGGTCGAACAGCTTGCGGAAATCCAGGATTCCATCGACTTCATCGACGCCAAACAGCGCTTCTACGACAACGTCCTATCCGGCGCAACCCCATACGTGAGCGTGCTTATCCCGTCCGCCGCGCTTGCAAAGGAGTCAGAGGAACCGGGAGAATTGAAGGGTGCGGAGAGGAAATAGGTTCGACCGAGCCGTTTCTTCCTCCGGGATGCAAGCGCGAACAACGGTTTGTTGTACCCGCGCTTGGCGAACGGGCCATGCCCTTAGACTGGAATCAGCAAGCGCACAGCGAGGCGCTCGAATCGTTTTCCGATGTCGGGAGGTAGTCATGTCGATCGGTCAGGTTATCAAAGTCGTTCGCGAGGAGCGAGGTCTTACGCAGTCGCAGTTCGCGCACAAGCTGTTCGTCACCCAACAGGCGCTTTCCCGCTGGGAGAAGGGAACGGCAGAGCCGAGCATCGACATGATTCGGCTTATCAGCACCCGTTTTGAGGTGCCGATGGCGAGGCTTATGGAGATGCCGGACAACGGTTTTTGCCAAAGTTGCGCCATGCCGTTCTATCGCCCGGAAGACCATGGCACCGAACCGGATGGAACGCGAAGCGGAGATTATTGCAACTACTGCTATGACGACGGCGTTTTTCTTCAGGACTATGCCAATAGCGATGAATTGGTCGCCGCGTGTGCGCCGATGATGGCGGAATCCTGCCATATCAGCGTCGAACAGGCCGAGGATTGTATGTCGGCGCTGCTGCCAAACCTCAAGCGGTGGCGGCGTCAGGACGAGATCGATGCGGTGGCGGAAGGGGAATGAGCGATGGCGTTCGATTATAAGAAGGAGTATAAGGACCTGTATCAGCCGAAGACCATGCCGGCCATCGTCATGGTACCGGCGATGCGGTTCGTCGCGGTGGACGGTGTGGGCGACCCGAACGAAGAAGGCGGCGATTACGCCAAGGCGATGCAACTGCTTTACGGCATTTCGTTCACCGTCAAAATGAGCAAGAAGTCAAAGAACCCGGCCGAGCATATCGACGGGTACTTCGACTACACCGTGCCTCCGCTGGAGGGCTTATGGAGCATGGGGGAGGGTGTGTCCGGCGTCGATTACGCGCACAAAGCCGACTTCCATTGGACTTCGATGATTCGTCTGCCGGAATTCGTGACCGATAAGGTCTTTGCGTGGGCCAAGACATCGTTTGCCGCCAAACACCCGGAATCCGACGTCAATCGCGCATATCTCTTCGATTTCGATGAAGGCGTGGTCGCGCAGGTCATGCACAAGGGCCCGTACGACGACGAGCCCGCAACCGTGGCGATTCTGGATGACTACGCGCGCTCGCAAGGCTACGAGCTCGACCTCTCCGACGCCCGCCGACATCACGAAATCTACATATCCGATCCGCGCCGAGCAAAACCGGAAAACCTCAAAACCGTCATCCGTCATCCGGTAGTGAAGGTGGGTTGACTTTCGGCGAACTGCTCGAAGCGCTCACCGCGCAGTAGCGCGAACAATCTGCCGGAATCCTCACCGTGGTCAAAGAGCGCTACCAAGAACTCGATAAGCAAAATAACTAGAAGCACTGGTTCCTCTCGGAGAGATTCTGCCCGAGCGACCTTATGAATCCGGCACAGGTCATCTTTCCCGGTGCAGGAAGCATCCAGGCTCATGTGCATTGATGACGCCGATGGATTGCAGATAGGCGTAGACGATGGTGGTACCGATGAATCGCATGCCGTACGTCTTGAGATCCGCTGCGATGGCGTCGGACAGAGGGGATGTAGTCATGCCTGTCTCGTAGATGACGTGACGGCCGGTGAACCGCCAAATATAGTCGTCGAAACTGCCGTATGACACCTGGATATCCCGGAATGCGTTGCAGGTATTTTGGTGTCATTTGAGATTGGGAAGCGGAAATCGATGTCGCATGGAATCGAACTGACTAACAGGTGGGGTCCCAACATCACAAAAGTCCCTTAGACCGCAAGGCCATATAGGTTCTACGGTCATCGGATAAAATCGGATAAATCGTTTAGCAACCGGATAAAAGAAGAAGCCCGGAATCGTTGAGATTCCAGGCTTCTTTGTTTGTCGGGCTAGCGGGATTTGAACCCACGACATCCTGCTCCCAAAGCAGGCGCGCTACCAAACTGCGCTATAGCCCGATACGCCATTAAGGCACAAGGAATCATTATAAACGACGCTGGATACATTGCGTGTCGAGCATATGAATTCAAAAAGGTTCCGGATTCTCTTGATAGCATATGAGCGACATCTTTATACAATGATGCTCTACGGGAATCACAAGATTTTTGTAGTGTTTCAGATTTTCAGTAGAATGGCGACAGCCAAATCCCGCTGGCTTGCTAGTAAAGCGTTGTCCTCGGGGGGAGCTTTGTTTGTTGTTGAAAGATAACGCGGCATCGAATAGATAGGGGAGGACCGGCATGGGATGTCACCAACGTGCGGAAACCTCCGGCCTCATCTCCTTTCTGATTTGTGCCGTCGTCGGCGCGGTGTCCATGAACCTGTACCTGCAATTCGCGCCGGCCATCTGGCAGCTGACCCAACGCCGTTTCATGGTGTGTTCGGGCATCGTGTCCGCGTGCGGTGTCATCTCGTTCATCATCGGATACGCCAGCAAGTCACGCTCGCTGAACCTCAAACACGGTTGGCTCGCGCCGATTCGTCGTATGTTCGAAATCATCGCTTTGTCGGTGGTATACGCCTCGACCATCTTCCTGTCTTCGTTCGCCCTGATCGGCGCGGCCAGTGACATGATGGGCAAGGCACTGTTCTCCGGCTATCTTTCCAGCGTCTGCGCGGCCTTTGCCGGCGTGGTGGGGTATATGACCTTCGTGCAGGCGGAGATGATGAATGCCAAAACCATCGCCAGCTTGTTGCCGTTCTTCGTCATCTCCGGCGTGGTTACCGCCGGCATGACCACCGACGATCCATACTGGTATCACAACAATTTCTCCCAGCTGGGCGACCGCACCACATTCGCGGCACGCATGTTCAACTCCACGCTGATTCTGGCCGGCACGTGCATCATCATCGTCAGCTACTTCGCCATCTCCGAGCTGGTGACCACCGAACGGCTGCAGCGCCTGTGGCATGACCACACCAAAGCCGACCCGAACCGCGGTTATGAGATTTCGCATTTCATGTTCCGTATAGTCGTCCTGTCCATTCTGCTGACCGTGGCCGGCCTGGCGTTCATCGGCATTGGCGTGTTCCGCTATACACCGCACAATCTGTTGCACAACATCTGCGCCAAAGGCCTGCCGTTTGTGATGTTGCTGCTGTTTGTCCTCCTGCCATGGCTGGCGCCCCGACTGTCCAAAGCGGTGATGGTGGCCTCCGATTTGGCTGCACTCGTATGCGCCGCATTCTGGGTCAATATGATGATGGGGCACAACACGCTTACCAATGTGGAGGCTCTGGCTGGACTGGCGTTCCTCGGTTGGTTCATCGTGTTCTCTCGTCAAATCGCTGCCATCGAAGCTGATCGTATTGCCGCGCAGCTCTTGCATGCCCAAGCCATCGAAGGTGGACTGGAACAGCCCGCTGCTGAACCGGAACAGCAAATCGAATCTCGCATCGCTGCCGACCGCTGAGCCCATTCATTTGCTAGATTTGGCCTTATGACTGAACAACTCTCGAATCTCTGGCCTGCGCCGCTTGCTACACGACCGTTGAACGCCACGGTGACGGTGCCGGGCAGCAAATCGTTATCCAATCGTTATCTGATACTTGCCGCACTTGGCAATGAACCCGTCACTTTGGTCGGATTGCTGCGTTCGCGTGATACCGACTTGATGATGGGCGCTCTTGAAGCATTGGGCGTGCGATGCGATGTCGATACCACAACTGACACCACCGTAACGGTCACACCGCCTTCATCCGGCCGATTCAATGGCAACGTTGATGTGTTCTGCGGCTTGGCCGGTACGGTGATGCGTTTTGTACCGGGACTGGCACTGCTCGCCGATGGGCCAGTGAATTTCGATGGCGATGAGCAGGCTTATGCACGCCCGATGAGGCCGGTGCTTGACGGTCTGAAGCAACTTGGTGCCAAGATCGAATACCACGGGGAAGTCGGACGACTGCCGTTTACCATTACACCGCCAACCGAGCTTCCGGCTGCTCAGGCTCGGGTCAGTATCGATTCGTCCGGTTCCTCCCAGTTCATCTCCGGCTTGCTGTTGATTGGTTCCAAACTGCCCGGTGGATTGAGACTGACGCACACAGGAGAAAAGACCCCGAGTCTGCCGCACATCCGCATGACCGTGGTCGATGTGACCGGTGCCGGCGGTGCAATTGAAGCCGATGAGTCCGCCCGCACATGGACGGTCGAGCCTCGCGCGATACAGCTGTCGGATAAGGTGACTGTCGAACCTGACTTGTCGAATGCGGCGCCATTCCTCGGTGCGCCCTTGATTGCCGGTGGTACGGTCCGTGTACCGCATTGGCCGGAAACCACCACCCAGCCGGGCGGTCTGCTGCCTGGATACTTGGAGCAAATGGGTGCCAAGATATCGTTCCCGACGATTGACGGCGTGCGCTATTGCGAAGTGACCGGCGATGGAACTGTACGCGGCCTAGGCTCGTTTGATCTGACCGCAGCGGGAGAGATTGCGCCTTCGCTGACGGCGATTCTGGTATTCGCCGATAAGCCCACCGATATGGTCGGTATCGGGCATCTGCGCGGCCACGAGACGAATCGTCTGGAAGCCTTGGTCAATGAGATTCGCCGCATCGGGGGAGTGGCCGAGGAATTGCCCGACGGACTGCGCATCGAGCCAGTGCCGTCTGAGACACTGCATGAGGCGAATATGGAAACCTACGCCGACCATCGTATGGCCACGTTTGCCGCGATGCTGGGACTACGCATTCCCGATATTCAGGTCATTAATGTGGCCACCACGCGCAAGACCCTGCCTGATTTCGTTGGTATGTGGAACGGGATGCTGGCATAATTCAGCTCCCTTCAGTCCGCTGCGCGGACAGCTACCCTCAGGGAGGAGCCAAGTTAAAGAGTCCGGCGCCCCTCTTTAAGAGGAGCCGTCGCCGGAGGCGACCGAGGGGAGCTCGACGCATCGGACAAACCACGGCATTACAAATGAGTGTGGGGCTGATTCCGGTTGGAATCAGCCCCACACTCGTGTTGCAACTAGAGACTAGTTAATGCCCTAACGGCGGCCACTCACTTGGCGAAAGTGTTGCCGTAGGTGTCGGTGCCGGCTTCGGCGATCGCGGCGGACTTGCGGGCGATAGCCAGCTCTTCGTTCGTCGGAATCACGGCGATGATCACGGAGGAGTCCGGAGTGGAGATGATGCGCGGTTCCTTGGAACGGGTGGCGTTCTTCTCCTCGTCCAGCTTGACACCGAACGGAGCGAGCTTGTCGCACACCATCTTGCGCACGATGTCGTCGTTCTCGCCCACGCCAGCGGTGAAGGTGATCACGTCGCAGCCGCCCATCTGGTAGGTGTAGTTGCCGATGTAGCTGACGATGCGGTGCACGTAGACGTCCAGAGCCAGCTTGGCGTCCTCGTTGCCTTCGCCCACCAGACGGTGGACTTCGCGCAGGTCGCCGAAGCCGGTCATGCCCATCATGCCGGAACGCTTGTTGAACAGGGCGTCGAGCTCGTCCACGTTCATGTGGGCGTTGCGGATCAGGTGGAAGACCACAGCCGGGTCGATGTCACCGGTACGGCCACCCATCATGAGGCCCTCGAGCGGGGTCAGACCCATGGAGGTCTCAACCGGCTTGCCGGAGACTTCAGCGGAGGCGGAAGCACCATTGCCGATGTGCAGCACGATCTGCTTCAAGCCCTCGGCCGGCTTGCCGATGACGTCCGGCACCACGGAGGAGATGTACTCGTGGGAGGTGCCGTGGGCGCCGTAGCGGCGAATGTGGTACTGGTCGGCGATTTCCTTGTTCAGCGCATAGGTGCTGGCGGCCTTCGGCAGCTGGAAGAAGAAGGAGGAATCGAAGACGAAGATCTGCGGAACGTCCGGCAGCAGGGAGCGCATGACTTCGGCGCCCTTGGCCTCCGGGCCGTTGTGCAGCGGGGCGAGCACAGCCAGATCCTTGACCTGGTTGATGGTCTTGTCGGTCACGAGGGCCGGCTTCGGGAAGATGGAACCGCCCTGCACCACACGGTGGCCGACGGCAACGATGCCGGCGTCGGACAGCTTGGGGCCGTACTCCTCAAAGAAGCCGAGCACGCGCTTCAAGCCCTGCTCGTGGTCGTGAATCGGCTCTTCAAGCTCGTGCTTCTCGCCGTTGTACTCGTGCTTGTAGTGGCCGTCGACCGGCTCACCGATCTTCTCGACGAGACCGGAAGCGAGGCCTTCGCCGGATTCGAGATCAACCAGCTGGTACTTGATCGAGCTAGAGCCAGAATTGATGACAAGGACGGTTTTCGCCATTGTGGGCATCCTCCATTGTGAATTGAATGTTCCCGTGGATACACGGGTTACCGTTGATTAGATTACTCGTTGCTTGCTACAAAATGTGGCATTACAGCGGCTCCCCTCAGAGAGGGGAGCCGGAGTCGGAATCACTGCGCTTCGATGGCGGTGAGGGCGATGGTGTTGATGATGTCCTGCACCAGGGCACCACGGGACAGGTCATTCACCGGCTTGTTGAGGCCTTGTAGCACCGGGCCGATGGCCAGCGCGCCCGAGGAGCGCTGCACGGCCTTATAGCCGATGTTGCCGGCGCACAAATCCGGGAACACGAACACGTTGACGTGTCCGGCCACATCGTTGCCCTTGGCCTTGGTGGCGGCCACGTCGGGCGACCAGGCGGCATCGAACTGGATGGAACCAACCACCGGCAGGTCCGGTGCCTTCTCCTTGAGCAGCTTGGTGGCTTCCTCGACAATATCCACATCCGGGCCCTTGCCGGAGCCGAGCGTGGAGTAGGAGAGCATGCCGACCTTCGGGTCGATGCCGAAGGCGCGTGCAGTCTCGGCGGACTGCAGCGCGATCTCGGAGAGCTGCTCCGCATCCGGGTTCAGGTTGATGGCACAGTCGGCAAACACGGCCACGTGATCCTTGAAGCACATGAGGAAGGCGCCGGAAACGAGCTTCTGACCTGGCTTGGTCTTGATGACCTGCAGGGCCGGACGCACGGTGTTGGCCGTGGAATTGATGGAACCGGAGACCAGGCCGTCGGCGTAGCCGAGCACCACGAGCATTGTGCCGAAGTAGCTGGCGTCGGCCAGCTGCTTGCGGGCCTGCTCTTCGGTCATGCCCTTCTTGGCGCGCAGCTCGCACAGCTTGGCAACCATGGGCTTCAAGACGTTCTCGTCATCCATGGCCTGGAAACGGGCGCGGTCCAGGAACTTGAGGCCGAGCTCCTCGCCGCGGGCCAGGATGGCATTCTTATCGCCCACGATGATGAGATTCACAATCTCACGCTCGAGCAGGTAGTCAGCCGCCTTGATAATGCGGTCTTCCTCGCCTTCAGGCAGCACAATAGTCTTCTTGTTGCTCTTGGCCTTGCCGAGCAGGTCGAACTGGAAGGCATACGGGGTGATGGGTGCGGTGTTCTCCACATCGAGCGCTGCGAGCACTTCATCGGTGGGGGCGTTCTTGCGGAAGGTCGCCAGCGCCAGATCCTTGGTGGATTCGTCGGTGAACGGAATCTGGGGCAGCGTCCAGACGGGCAGACCGTACTTGGCGAGGGTTTCCTTGACGGAGAAGGCGTGGCGCGGTTCGCAGCCGGTCACGAAAATGCCGAGCACCTTGTTGCCGGCGGCTTCCATGCCCTCGATGGACAGATGCACGGTCTCGTCCAGCTCGTGCGGCCAGCGGTCGATGGTGCACACGGCCAGGAACACGCCGGCCTTCAGGTCGGCGGCCACATTCGCATTGAATTCGTAGCTGGTCGGATCATTGACATGCGACTTGTCGGTGCCGACGATCAGTGCGGCATCCGCACGGGACACATCCATGGCGTCGTTGAATGCACCGACGATGTCACCACGGGCGGTGTCCTTGTCGGTGCGCACCTTGTGCATGTCAAGTCCGGTAGACAGAGCCACGCCAAGGCCAGCATTGGACGCGGCGAGCAGAATGGGGGTGAAGTCGTCGTGGTTGGACACGGCCGGACGGAACACCATGGTCTTGTACTTGGAAGTCAATGCATTGAGCACGCCGTACGCAACGACGTTGCGGCCATTAGCGCCTTCGGGGCTGGCGATATATACACGGGTCACGGTCACTGTGTCTGTCTCCTTTGATGTGCAACATATGTGGGACCATATCTCATTGTAGTGGTCGTTGTTATCGTTCACGGTGTTGTGTCGCGGCGGGATGCCCGAAGACAAGGCTCAGCATTGCCATCGAATCCAGCAAACCATACGAAATCGGCAATAACGCAGTGAACAGAGAAAACAAGAAGCGCGAGCCTTGATACGACTCGCGCTTCTTGATTTGCGGCAATTCCTCATACAAGGAACCACCATTGGGTTCCCCCACCTGGACTCGAACCAAGACAAAGGGTTCCAAAGACCCGTGTGCTGCCATTACACCATGGGGGAGCAGTGGGCTTGCGCCCACAAGTGTTCATTTATACCACACGGCTGGAATTACTGAAAGCCCATGCCATGTCGTTCGCGTCGCTTCATGAGAAGCAACAGGACTCACGCAAAGAGGAATCCTTGACCGTGATGTTCGGGGTAAGTGTCGAACAGTTCAGCCACCGAACCATCCTCGAATACCGCGCGAATGGCGCTGGCAAGCAAGGGGGCAATGGACAGTACGGTCAGACCGTCCCAGCGCTTCTCGTCCGGAATCGGCACGGTGTCGGTGAGCACGACCTCGCGTGCGCCGCTTTCCTTCAGCCGATCGATTGCCGGGCCGGACAGCACGCCATGGGTGGCGACCACGGTCACGGACTTCGCACCGGCTTCCTGTAGCACGTGGCATGCGCCCGCGATAGTGCCGGCGGTGTCAATCAAATCATCGACCAGCACGCAGTCCTTGCCAGCCACGTCGCCGACCACACGGTTGGCCACGGCCCGGTTCGGACGGGTGATGTCACGTGTCTTATGCACGAAGGCAAGAGGACCGCCGCCGAGTCGCTGGGCCCACTGCTCGGCCACACGGATACGTCCGGCATCGGGGGAGACGACAGCGACGTTGTCAAGATGCCCCTGGAAACGATCGCGGATGTAATCGACCAGTACCGGCATGGCGATGAGGTGGTCGACCGGACCATCAAAGAAGCCTTGGGACTGGGCAGCATGCAGATCGACCGACATGATGCGGTCGGCGCCGGCGGTTTTGAGCAAATCGAAGACCAGACGGCAGGAGATGGGTTCGCGGCCGCGGTGCTTTTTGTCTTGCCTGGAATAACCGAGCAGCGGGCACACGGCGGTAATGGAGCGGGCGGAGGCGCGCTTCAAGGCGTCGATCATGATGAGCTGTTCCATAATCGCCTTGTTAATCGGCTTGTAATGGCTCTGCAGCACGAACACGTCGGCGCCACGCACCGATTCGGTGTAGCGCACATACATCTCGCCGTTGGCAAAATCGTATGTGGTGGTTTCCAAGACATCGATACCGAGCTGATCGGCGACATCCTGCGCTAACTTCGGATGAACCCTTCCCGTGACGAGAATGAGGTTCTTATCGGGCTTTCCTTCAAGGATTGCGCTCACCATTACTCCCAACATGTGGTCTCGCTGATGCACCCACCAGCATAGCTGTTCTTAACGACCGTAAAGACACCCTTGCGTTGCTTGGCGTTCACCTAACGGCCTTGCAGGGCGGGTCGGATTTGCTTTGTCTGCATCGCGGCTGTTTAGTGGCCGGCCCGCACCCATTGCTCTATGGCTTGTTTCACCGTTTGCGCGTACAGGTCGGTTCCTGCGGAAGGATGAATACCATCGGAGGCCAGCAGCTGCGTATTCGCCTGTGCGGCGGAGTCCCAGTCTGCTAGCACGACGTTGTCTTGATGGGCGTTCGCATAGTCGGACAACGCTTGATTGGCCACGGGAATCCAGCTGCGGTCGCCATGGCCGTTGACGAGCACCAGCACACGGTCATGGCCAATCTGATTGTGCAGCTGATCGAGTTGACCGGTGCTTATTGCGGAATTGGTGGCAAGCCCGAGAATGACCCAACTGCGCAGCGTTCCGGCATTCAAGTCATTGTTCACCATGCCAGGGGCCACCATAATAGAGCGTGACACGGCGGCGTCAATCTGAATTCCCGGGAACACAGCGGATAATCCCTGCGAGGAAGCCAGCATCACGGAGTCGCCGATTGCGGTGATCTGGTCACCGGTCGGCATGCCATGTCGTGGCTTGGCTGGCGGGGGTGTGAGGGATCGCATAAGATCGCTGGCTGTCTGCTGCGCCTGACTCGCCTGTTGCGACTGCTTCTGCTGCTGCAGGGTCTGAGCTTGCTGTTCCAACTGAATCTGCACAGAGGTTTTCTCCGGGGCATGCACAAGGCCCTGCACACATCCAACCAGAGCAACGGCCCAAACGATATCCACTACCACCGCGCAGACTATCTGCTTTGCAACAGGGTTACGGTACGGCACCAGAACCTCTAGTGCCGATTGAGCAGCGGCCGTATTTTCAACCATCAGCCAGGAGAACGCCACAGCCAGGGCGGTTAGTATGGCGGTGATAGCCAGAATGATGCTGTACGACGGACCTTGAATCATGCGAGGTAACGTGGACCGGACGATAATCCACACCGGCCAGTGCCACAGGTAGATGCCGTATGAGTAGCGCCCCAATGCCGCTAGCGGCTTGAACTTCATCAGGTCCTGCATCCACGAGTCATCGCTGATGGTGCCTGCAATCAGTGACACAGACAGCACGCTGGCAATAATGATGCCGCCGCGGAATGCAAAGTCATCTTGCTGCCCGTTCACCGTCATGATAATGAGTGCCACCAGCGCTGTCAGCGACATCGCTGGTGCAATCGTTTCCCAGAGACGTTGCCGTGTGGTTTTCGCTGCGACTTCGGCAACGTTGTTGGGAATATTGTTGGGTATTGCGGGAATATTGACATGCACGGAACCTGAGTCCGCTGCCGCTCCGGCGACTCGGGGAGCTTGCGGCGTTGCCTGATTGTGGCGAGTCAGCCACCAAGCCAGGGCCACGCCGAGCATGAGACCCACGCTATGGGTATCGGTGCCGAAATAAACGCGGGTCGGATCTGCGCCCGGCTTGTACATCAGCCACATGGAAGCGCCGCTGAGGGCAGCAAGACCCAGAGGAATAAGCGAGGCAAAACGGGTATCGCGAATCCTCCACATCGCCCATGCGATGAACGGCACGATGATATAGAACTGCGTCAGCACACCGATGAACCACAAGTGCCGTAGAATTTGTGGATTCATCTGCTCGAAGTAGCTTTGCCTGCCGGCAATGGCATACCAGTTGTAACAGCCGAACAGCACGGTGATGACCTGATTGCGGATGGCAACTAGCAAATCCCGTTCGGTCAGCCAGCAGACGGAGACGATAACGGGAATCAGCAAAAGCAAAGCCGGATACAGTCGAACCAAGCGTCGAGGAATATACCGCCTAAGATTCAACGAGCCAGTGGTGGACAGCGAACGGAAAAGGCTGATGGCAATAAGGAAGCCGGATACCGTGAAGAATACGTCAACGCCGTAGAATCCGCCTGGCATCTTCTGCTGCACGCAGTGATATAGCACGATGGCGATAAGTGCCAGACCTTTGATACCGTCAAGTCCGACAAAACGCTTCACAGTTTTTCATCCCTTTGCTGTTGCGATTTCACGATTCTCTTCTCTTCGAACCTCACAAAAGAATCAGGGTCAAGCATGGTAGAGGGGAACGACATCGAATGACATCGTTCCCCTCTAAGCAATCTGTCTATATTGCTATCGCTTTATTCCCACTCGATGGTTCTGGTTCTGCTGTCCCGTCACTCCAGTTGCACCCAGTTTTCGGCATCGGCACGGAACGCGTGCCGCCGAATGACGCGATGTCGCGTTTCGTCGGCTTCGGGGACAAAAGTTGGGACAACCTCAAAAACTTTTTTCAAACTCAGGGCTTTGAGTTTTTGTTTTTGTCCCAAAGTGCGCGGCGGGTCGCCTTTGGAGGCTCGATGGCGCCGAAAACGCCCGTTTTGAAACTCAACCGCCCTTTTGCCTGCAAGCCGCCAGCTGCAATCGCAAGTGAATTAACGCGGGTGGCTTGCGCGCCATTTGCAAAACCCCAGGTCGCAGGTCTTCGCCATTCGTGAACAAAGTGAGTAGTCTCAGGTGGCTTGCTTATGAGTTGGCGAACGGGCCTTCAGGATTCAGGGCAAACATGCTGGTAGAATAGAATTCTCAAATCAATGACAGGGGACCGAACATGGCCGAACCCCACGATAGGAAGCCGATCCTCGCGATCGAGCAGCAGATAGAGCACCTCAAGCAGAAGGGCGTAGCCTTCGAGCTGTGTTCCGAGGAAGAGGCCGCGGACTACCTGCGCGACAAGTGCAACTTCTTCAAGCTCGCATCCTACCGCAAACTCTTCTCGAAATACGAGGGAGGCCCGCGCGACGGCCGCTACGTAGACCTCGACTTCGGCCAGCTGCGCCTGCTCGCGGCGCTCGACCAGGAGCTGCGCCACGCCCTGCTCGGCATGACGCTCGACATCGAGCATTTCCAGAAGGTGACACTGCTTCGCGAGATGGAGGACCGTGGAGAGGACGGCTACGCCATCGTGGCCGACTACATGGCATCGCTTACCACTGCAAACAGGGAGTACCGCCTGCGCGAGCTCAAGATGAGCGGCCGCAGCCCCTACAGCTCGAGCCTCTACGCGAAGTACTCCGGCGACATGCCTGCCTGGGCCTTCCTTGAGCTCACCTCGTTCGGCACCCTCATCGACTTCGTGCGCTTCTGCGCCAGGCGATGGGGCGACAGGCGCCTCGAGGCCTCCCACTACGACCTCAAGCGCGTGAAGTCCGTCCGCAACTGCGCCGCGCACGGCTCGTGCCTGATCAACTGCTTCGCCGAGAGGGGCGCCGCCCGGGGCTCGGCGTCCAGCGGCGTCTCCCGAAGGGTCGCCGCCGTGGGAATTCCCAAGGCGACCAGGAGGAAGTGGATGGGGAACACGGCCATGCAGGAGGTCGCGACCGTGCTCGTGGCGCACTTCGGCTTGGTACCCGAGGGCTCCTCGCGCTCGCGCGCCGCATCCGAGCTCGCCGAGATGTTCGCCAGGGCCGACGGCGGAACCGAGGCGCTGCCCGACAAGGGGCCCGACGCCGCAGCTCGCTCCGCGCTCGAGTTCCTTCACAGGTTGACAGAATCGCTCGGGTTGGTAGAATAGCCTGCAGATAGCAAAACCTTCACGGTTTTAGGGGCGGACTTGCGCAAGCGACTCTGCCCTATTTTTATATTCACTCGCTATAGGAGACGGGTGATACCTGGGTCAATGACAGACCTGAGAAGCCCGGAATAATGGAGCCAGTTAGAAACCCTCGGGTTTGCGGGGCGGGATCGTGAGAGCGATTCTGCCCTATTTTTTTTTCCTCCGTCTGCCCCAAACCAAGTAGTTCGAAGATAGCCTGTAGGTGTCCTCGTGGGCGCCTTTTATTTTCAGGGAATCGGCCGCTTCATGAACGAGCGACCGGCTTGACCTAGATCGGACCGCCTTCATCTCCGTCTAGGCGCCGGCGATCAACATCGTAAATCCGCGCGTGCTACAATGCGGGCACCAGAGATGAAAACACAGTCCTCGTCGGGTAGTCGTGGGCGTGCGGGAGTCCGCATCAGTAACCTGCCTCCTTGGTTGTCCCTTCTCTGCATGGTCATCTACATAAAGGAGGAACCAGCCATGCAGATCAGCGTGTCGTCCACCCTGACCGTATATCACGACGGCCAATTCTGGGTCGGGCTGGCGGAGCATGTCGAGGACGGCAGATACGGCGCCGCCCGCATCGTCTTCGGCGCAGAACCGTCCAATGAGGAGATCCTGCGATTCGTTGTCAGCAAATGGGCGAAGCTCTCGTTCTTCGGTCACGATTCGACCGAGGCGAGCAAGCCCGCGAAGAACCCCAAGCGACGCGCCCGCGAGGCGGCGAAAGCCCTCAAGCAGCCGGCGATGAGCACCAAGGCGCAGCAGGCGCTCGCGAATCAGCGGGAGACGATGAAGCGGGAATCGGCTCAAGCAAGAAGCCAGCGTCGCGCGGATGAGGCGGAGGCGCGCTTCGAGCAGCGAAAACTGAAGCGCAAACAGAAGCATCGCGGTCATTGATACCGCTATCGACCAGTATATATAGCAGCAGGCGTAGCTTCGATTGAAACTACGCCTGCCACCTGGTGCTATAACGTTATACAGAACGTATGTTCTATTCCAACTCTTTCAAGTCCATTTGCCGTGGCGACATTCCAATTGGGTCTAGTTTGGTTGTCGATTTGTCCACCTTGCCGCCGAATCCCTCCGCGTGTCCTCGCGCACGCGTTTGGGACAAACCCTGGGACAAATTCGCAAACTATTTCGAAACCGCAAGCTCGCAGTTTCATTTTTGTCCCGGGGACAAAAACGACAAGGCTTTGAGGCCCGGAACCGCTCGAAAGGGGTGCCAAAACGGCTGTTTTCCCTCTTTGACGCCTGTTTAGCAAAGTGAATCGTAGCCAGCGGCTTTGCCGCCTTACATTTCCGCAGGTCAGATGAGATGCACAAGAGCGATGACCGAAAGAATCGTCGCGGGCGGCTTATTCACCCAAGAGTTCAACGGCTCCACTTTCAAATGCATGGGGAAATGCGAATGACCTCAATGCGCTCCCGAACTCGGCGCTAACGTAAACGCCGACTCCGTCGAGCGAAGACTGGCCGATATGAGTCACAGCATCGTCTCCAAGGCTGATATGCCTAAGATGGCTTCCAACTGGGGGCGGGGTTTGCCAATAGGAACCACATGAAGAAATGCAGTGCCCTCGGGGTCCTGCTCAGTAATTCCGTCAGCGTTCTTCTCAAGCCAATCCAGAAGAGCAATCGGATCGTCCATCACGTCAGGTGGCGGAGTTGGCATGGAAGGCAGGTTCTTGTTGGTTTCCACCTATTGTACGCCCGTCGTCGTGCACGACCAATCGGACAGCATCCCGGATTCGATAGCTACGTGCGAAGCCTTGACGCTGTATTTTCACTTGCTGTTCGCGGACAGCAAGTCCACAAGGGATAGACGTACAAGCGTCGCAAGGGAGTGTAGCTCCCTTGACGGAACGAAGTGACGAAACAATCTCGGTCGTGCAGTTTTCTTCTGCTGACCGGGAATGAAGCTCCGCAGGACGCACATACTCCCGATAAGAGAGTATAGAAGTGCGCCCTTTAGTTCCTAAAGGGATTTTATCAGTTCGACAAACTTGAATTATCAAATTAGTCTTTGCAAATAACCTTTGAACCTTCACCATCAATTACAATTCCCTGACGGTTGTTAATTGGGCATAGATTCAAATCCGAAAACTCAGTCATTATTTTCTCGGTAACTTTCTTAAATGGTGCTGTAAGATAATGCGGAAGAACATAGAAATCAATCAAATCAAGCCCCGCATCATCTTCTTGTGAGTAGTCCTCCGGCTTTTCATCCATTTGTTCAATATATTGGATGGTAGGAGCGCATATAATCGCACCTGCCGATTCACCGATCATCAGTTTTCCCTTTGCCAATTCTTTCTTCAACAGCTTATCCGTTCCCGTTTTACGGAGCTGGTCCATAAGAAAGAAAGAATTTCCACCAGTAAAATATATCACGTCCGCATCTTCAAAAACAGATTGTATCGTTGAATAAGCCTCCGTTGAAATATCAATTTCAGTTACGGCTGCTCCCAGTTTATTAAATAGCTTTCGAGCCGAGCCGACATAACCGGTGTAGCCTTCACGCAGCGATGCTGTTGGAATAAATGCGACTATTTTGTTATCAATTTCTTCTTTTATCAAACTTCCTACACTTGAAAAGTGCGAACATAAAAACAGCTTCATCCATATTCTCCTTTATATATTTGTTGCTCAATTTCGTGTTCAAATTACATCCTTGATTATCAACTTTATCCGAACACCTCCCACACGAAGGACCTCAATGGCTCGTGTTATTAGGGCCTCTATCAGGATTGTTGTAGCTGAACATGTCGGGAGGCTGCTCATCTGATTGCTCGGGATGATCCTGCAAGAACTTCCTGAGCACACGAGAAGGATCGAATCCCCAGTAAAATTTACTATCCTTCTGAAGCGATTCATTGCTCGCAAGCCGATAAAGCTCCCTTAGACACATGGCAATCTTGTCATCATCATCGTCGGGGAGGAGCTCTCTTCGTGCCTTTGGATCACCTCCTAGGATTTGCGAGGCAACATTAGAGATACGCTTTTCGGAATAGAAGCAACAGGCGGGATATGCGAGACCAGTGCCCACCCCTGCAACAAATACGCATAAGCAGTAAAGGAAGTCAAAGGAGCATAGGAGATCGAGGTATCTCTCATGCGCCGAAGCGTCACTGCCCATATTTAGTCCGCAATCCGGTGCCACAATCGGGTGATTCGTGGCGTTGTCTAAGGCAACTGTAATCATCATCCCCGAGCCGGCTTCGTTGAAAAGCCCGGCGTTCACGGCCCTAACCTGGCAGTCTCGTATCCAGGATGCATATATGAAGTGCGAAGGAGATGGAGATTGACGGTTGACGAAGGGGGCAATTAGGTCCCATCTTTTCATGCGAACCAGCTGTGCGCCCAATTCGTAACAAGCAACCGCCACAGCTAGGCTTTTTGAGGCAGAATCCGCCTTACTATCATCAATTGCGGCGTAGCAGTCGTAGAGAGCACCTGCCGCCTTCTCAAATATCGAGTCGTTGCAATAGCTAAGGGCATAGGCTCCGATGCCGGCAAGGCTGTTGATCGCATCTGCATCATCTTGAAACTCTGCGGCGACCTGAAAAATGAAGCGAGAAAGCTTCTCATTCTCCTTTTGCTCGAAGCAAGCTTCGAGCGAATGCACAAGCGCTTCTTCATCCATGCCGTAAACGAGAGGCGGCGTTTTACCCTTCTCTCCAAGAACGGCGATTATATTGTCCACGAGAGTATCCATTCGTTTGCTCTCGTCTTTCCTCACGCAAGCATCGTGCTGCTTCAATATTTCTGCCCACTGTGAATACTCAATGGGCCGATTCTGAGCTCCGTCGCGCCTAACTATTTCGCCCTCGCGAAATACGACAATTTGACGGCCTTTGCCATCTACTGTTTGTCCGAGCTTCGAAAAAGGAACGAGAAGCCCGTCTTCGAGGCTTAACAGGCAAACCAAACAGTGTGTGTGTCCATCAACCTCATGTAATTGGGAGATGGCGGTCAAAGGCGCCTGAACATATTTTCTTATTTTGTCTGTTAAGACCGCTCCGTCAAACTGCACCCAGTTGGTATCCTCGCTTCTAGCCGATGGATTTCCGTCATCGTCCACTCCAATGACGATGTAACCACCGGGATAACGGTTGCACATCGAAACAGCGTCTTTTACAAAATCGAGCTCATCGATCTTCTTGGAAAAATCTAGCGTCTCCTTAAAATCGAGCTCGCTGCATTCACCGCCAGATTTCAATAGCTCGAAAAGTTTTTCTCTATCGGTTCGTCCGTCTACTACGATCATCTATGCGCCAACCTATCGATTTCCTATGCCCGTCAAACAATCTCTTCATTTCGTTCATGCGGGTGGCACCAATCGTCTGATACGTAGAGAGCGCTTTCATCAACGCATCAGCCAAAAGACGTCCTCCCATCTAAGTTAATACTGGACATTATCCCATCGTTTTGGCTACTTAGAGAACCATCGCTATGCTATCCGGTCAAATCAAGTATTGATCATTACCACTTTCATGTGGTTGCCACGGTGAGCGCAAGCAAACCATCAGCTCAAACAACGAAAACCAGTTGTAGCATTGCGAAAGAACGCACTGACCGGCGAACCGATGCCCGCTCGTCCGTTCCAGTTTGCCCAGACGCCCCTCCCACGATGCCCATGTCCCAATCGATGGGTAACATTTATCCGGGTGCACCTGGGGCAACGGGCCGGCAGACCCGCGCAAGGTCGCTCGCATAACACGCAACATCAAACACGACAGAAGAGGCGAACGACAGATGCCGGACCCCGGACGACAGCACCGCGGAAGACAAGCACTCCGACCACAACCGAACAACTCCAGCTACTAGGCAGGCGCCCACATGGGCGCCTTTTACTTTTCAGGGACTTAGCCGAGAGCTAATGCACGCGGCTCATGGCTGTTTCGTGAAGGCTCGACCAGCTCGACCCACCTCGACCCGTCTCCGCTCCCGCCGTGCGCGCCAACCGCCATCAGCGGTTCAATCGTCGCGAAGACGAAAACGCACGCGGAACCGCGCAGACGCATCGCGCGGAAGATTGGAAGCAGCCATGGCGCACGCGACGAAATGCGCCGCGCCCGAGGGCAACCGGGGCCGCGACGAGTGGATGACGGTGATCGAGATGCAGGAGTACATGGGGGCGAGCCGAAGCAAGGCGTACGACCTCATCTGGTCGGGAGAGATCGACTCGTACAGGCTCGGCAGGAAGCTCCTGGTTTCGAGGTCGTCCGTGGACGCCTACATCGAGTCGAGGAGCGGCAGAAAATGACGGCGGCGACCGCCCTGGGAGCCGCTCGCGGCCGGGCACGCGAGGGAGCCTCGAGACGAAAGGAGCTCGAGAACGACCATGACCAAGAGCATTAGCAGGAGACAGGTGAGGCCCATCGTATCCTCCAACGCGATATTCGGCGCCGACGAGGCGTGCGCGATGCTGCGCATCAGGCGCGACGCCATGTACCGACTCGCCAAGGACCCCGACGCCCCTTTCCCATCCACTAATATGAGGATTGGAAAGCCTCGTTGTAGCGGCTTTCCGCATTTCGCAACCAATGAAAACCGAGTCAGGACGCCTGGCTAGATGGTGAGCGCCGCTCGCACCTGCGTATGCTGAGTTTTTACTCCCCATTGCATATGCCAATGCATTTCCGGTATGTACGGGGAGTAAACGACGCGGTGGCTTACATGGCGGCACACGACAGTACGCCGTGGCTTTTCCCTGATTGCCCCCGTTTTCATTAAGACGGCAAGATTCTTTACTCCCCATTAACCACCTGGGGAAACGCCGTACGGAGACCACTAAAATGCCCATTGAGTTTGATTTGAGCTTCACGGGCCCCGAAACGGCACCGTTTGGCCCTCGGGGACAAAAACCGCGAGTCTACTCACTTGGGATAAATCCTTACTCCCGTTCCCCCGAATACCGCCCCGTGCCTTGCTGTCTTGAAGCGCAGGGAGTAAATGGCGAAATCGCAGGTGAGAGGGAGTAAAAGTGCAAAGAAAAAGCCTCCGTCCCAACACGGGAACGGAGGCTCGATTACCGTATTTACTCACCGCCGTCGCTGGTGGCTTTGCCATGATTCTCGTACGAAACGAAACTCAGCGGCACAGTGCGGCACTCAAAAGTGCAGGTCAAAGCCCTATCGGCTTACTCCCACTCAATAGTGGCGGGCGGCTTGGAGGTGCAATCCAGCACGACGCGATTGATCTGGCGGCACTCGTTGGTGATGCGCGTGGAAATCGTGGCCAGCACGTCATAAGGCACGCGAGACCAGTCAGCGGTCATGGCGTCTTCGGAAGACACCGGACGCAGCACGATGGGGGAACCATATGTACGCTCGTCTCCCTGCACGCCGACGGAATGGACATCGGCCAGCAGCACGACCGGGCACTGCCAGATGTCACGGTCAAGGCCGGCCTTGGAAAGCTCCTCACGGGCGATGGCATCGGCTTCACGCAGCAGATCAAGACGTTCCTTGGTGATTTCGCCGATGATACGGATACCCAAGCCGGGGCCTGGGAAGGGCTGACGCCATACGATTTCGTCGGGCAGACCAAGTTCGGTGCCGATGGCACGCACCTCATCCTTGAACAGGGTGCGTAGCGGCTCGATGAGCTGGAACTTGATGTCCTTGGGCAGGCCGCCGACATTGTGGTGAGACTTGATGTTGGCCGCGCCGTCGCCACCGCCGGATTCAACGACATCCGGGTAGAGCGTGCCCTGCACGAGGAACTTGACTTCCTTGCCGCGGGCGCCGGCCTCTTCGAGTACCTGACGCTGGGCCTTTTCAAACGTGCGAATGAACTTCTCGCCGATGATCTTGCGCTTACGTTCCGGCTCGGAGACGCCCTTCAGCGCCTTGAGGAAGTCATCGGCCGCGTCCACGGTGATGAGCTTGATGCCGGTGGCGGCCACGAAGTCATGCTTGACCTGCTCGACCTCGCCCTTGCGCAGCAGACCGTGATCCACGAACACGCAGGTGAGTTGGTCTCCAATGGCCTTGTGTACCAGAGCGGCAGCCACGGCAGAATCCACACCACCAGACAGACCGCAGATTACTTCGGCATCGCCGACCTTCTCGCGGATTTTCTTGACCTGGTCCTCAATAATGGAGGAGGCATCCCAATCGTTGGGCAACGCGGCGCAGCGGTGCAGGAAGTTCTCGATGAGCTTCTGGCCGAGCGGCGAATGCTTGACTTCCGGATGCCACTGCACGCCATACAGCTTGCGGGACTCATCGGCCATGGCGGCAACAGGTGCGCCTTCAGTATGCGCGAGCACCGTGAAGCCTGCCGGAGCCTGCTCAACGGCCACGCCATGGCTCATCCACGTGGTCTGCTCGGTGGGGGAGTCGGCAAGAATGCCCTCGGCATCATCAATCGCGGCCTCGGTCTTGCCATATTCGCCCAGGGCGGCCTTATCCACCTTGCCGCCGAGCTCGTAGGCCATGACCTGGAAGCCGTAGCAGATGCCGAGCACCGGAACACCGGACTCGAATACCTTAGTATCTATGGTCGGAGCACCGGGCTCGAATACGGAGGCCGGGCCACCGGACAGAATAATCGCTTTCGGATCCTTGGCCAGGATCTCGTCAACGGGCATGGAATGAGGGACCAGTTCAGAGTAGACGCCGGCCTCGCGTACGCGGCGGGCGATGAGCTGGGCGTACTGGGCGCCGAAGTCGACGACAAGCACAGGACCGTTTGCCATTGATTTTCCCCTAACGTTTAATGGGATTCACCGTGGGTTGAACATCAACGATTATCACCGGTCAATACGACAAGCCCGACACGCGATGGCTCTGTGCGGAAAACGAACAAATTTCTGGTCTTCACAGGAACAACACGCCGGTTTCGAACATGGCGAATCGAACGTACGACAATGGCATGAACAAAGGGTTTTCCGCTTATTCTCGCCCATTTGCGCATTTCTGACATATAAACCGAATGCTCACAAACCAATGGTTGAATCGCACAAATATTGAAATTTCCAGCACAATTTCGAACACACCCGCAAGAAATCGTTCAAAAGTCGTGTTGTCCTCGTACCATGACGATTGATTGGGAACGGGAATCCTTGGCGCCGCAAGGAACCAAGGCCCGTGACCTAACGGAAATAATCAATCGCACGATCACGTGCAGGAGTACAGGAGTACACATGACGAGTCCTGTTATTGGCACCCCTTGGAAGAAGCTCAACGCTCCGGTTTCCGAGGAGTCCCTCGAAGGCGTTGACAAGTACTGGCGCGTTGCCAACTACCTTTCCATCGGCCAGATTTATCTGCGTTCCAACCCGCTGATGAAGGCTCCCTTCACCCGCGAAGATGTGAAGCACCGTCTGGTCGGCCACTGGGGCACTACCCCTGGCCTGAACTTCCTCATCGGCCACATCAACCGCTTCATCGCTGACCACGGCCAGAACACCGTGATCATCATGGGCCCGGGCCACGGTGGCCCGGCTGGTACCTCCCAGTCCTACCTGGACGGCACCTATACCGAGACCTTCCCGAAGATCACCAAGGATGAGGCTGGTCTGCAGAAGTTCTTCCGTCAGTTCTCCTACCCGGGCGGTATCCCGTCCCACTTCGCTCCGGAGACCCCGGGCTCCATCCACGAGGGTGGTGAGCTGGGCTACGCTCTGTCTCACGCTTACGGCGCCATCATGGACAACCCGAGCCTGTTCGTCCCGGCCATCGTCGGCGACGGCGAAGCTGAGACCGGCCCGCTGGCTACCGGCTGGCAGTCCAACAAGCTCGTGAACCCGCGCACCGACGGTATCGTGCTGCCGATCCTGCACCTCAACGGCTACAAGATCGCCAACCCGACCATCCTGTCCCGCATCTCCGACGAAGAGCTCCACGAGTTCTTCCACGGCATGGGTTATGAGCCCTACGAGTTCGTCGCTGGCTTCGACGATGAAGATCACATGTCCATCCACCGCCGCTTCGCCGAGCTGTGGGAGACCATCTGGGACGAGATCTGCGACATCAAGGCCGCCGCTCAGACCGATAACGTGCACCGTCCGTTCTACCCGATGCTGATTTTCCGCACCCCGAAGGGTTGGACCTGCCCGAAGTACATCGACGGCAAGAAGACCGAGGGCTCCTGGCGCGCTCACCAGGTGCCGCTGGCTTCCGCTCGCGACACCGAGGCCCACTTCGAGGTCCTCAAGAACTGGCTCGAGTCCTACAAGCCGGAAGAGCTGTTCGACGCCAACGGCGCTGTCAAGGACGACGTCCTTGCCTTCATGCCGAAGGGTGAGCTGCGTATCGGTGCCAACCCGAACGCCAACGGTGGCGTGATCCGCGACGACCTGAAGCTGCCGAACCTCGAGGACTACGAGGTCAAGGAAGTGGCTGAGTACGGCCACGGCTGGGGCCAGCTCGAGGCCACCCGTCGTCTGGGTGTCTACACTCGCGACATCATCAAGAACAACCCGCGCGACTTCCGTATCTTCGGACCGGATGAGACCGCTTCCAACCGTCTGCAGGCTTCCTACGAGGTCACCAACAAGCAGTGGGATGCCGGCTACATCTCCGATGAGGTCGACGAGCACATGCACGTCTCCGGCCAGGTCGTCGAGCAGCTGTCCGAGCACCAGATGGAAGGCTTCCTCGAGGCCTACCTGCTGACCGGTCGTCACGGTATCTGGAGCTCCTACGAGTCCTTCGTCCACGTGATCGACTCCATGCTCAACCAGCACGCCAAGTGGCTTGAGGCTACCGTCCGCGAGATTCCGTGGCGCAAGCCGATCGCCTCCATGAACCTGCTGGTCTCCTCCCACGTTTGGCGTCAGGACCACAACGGCTTCTCCCACCAGGACCCGGGTGTCACCTCCGTCCTGCTGAACAAGTGCTTCCACAACGATCACGTCATCGGCATCTACTTCGCCACCGATGCGAACATGCTGCTGGCCATCGCCGAGAAGTGCTACAAGTCCACCAACAAGATCAACGCCATCATCGCCGGCAAGCAGCCCGCTGCCACCTGGCTGACCCTGGACGAGGCTCGTGCCGAGCTCGCCAAGGGTGCCGCCGCTTGGGATTGGGCTTCCACCGCCAAGAACAACGATGAGGCCGAGGTCGTGCTCGCCGCCGCTGGCGACGTCCCGACCCAGGAGATCATGGCTGCTTCTGACAAGCTGAAGGAACTGGGCGTCAAGTTCAAGGTTGTGAACGTTGCCGACCTGCTCTCCCTGCAGTCCGCCAAGGAGAACGACGAGGCTCTGAGCGACGAGGAGTTCGCTGACATCTTCACCGCCGACAAGCCGGTGCTGTTCGCATACCACTCCTACGCTCACGACGTGCGCGGTCTGATCTACGATCGTCCGAACCACGACAACTTCAACGTCCACGGCTACGAGGAGGAGGGCTCCACCACCACCCCGTACGACATGGTTCGCGTCAACCGCATCGACCGCTACGAGCTGACCGCTGAGGCTCTGCGCATGATCGACGCCGACAAGTACGCCGACAAGATCGACGAGCTCGAGAAGTTCCGTGACGAGGCCTTCCAGTTCGCCGTCGACAAGGGCTACGACCACCCGGACTACACCGACTGGGTGTACTCCGGCGTGAACACCGACAAGAAGGGCGCCGTCACCGCCACTGCCGCCACCGCTGGCGACAACGAGTGATGACACCACTTCGGTGTTGTTAGTTCGCTAACACGAAGGGCTCGGGATTCGTCCCGGGCCCTTTTCGTTTCCCCGATTACCGGGGCTTCCCACCCGACATCCGGGCAACCGTCTATTGTGTTGAAGTGTTCTGAACACTGAAGATTACTTCAAGACATTCCAAGCGAAGGGAATACGTCAGTTATGGCATTATCCGCAGCCATCGTTCTCGCTGCCGGTGAAGGCACCCGTATGCGTTCCAACAAGCCCAAGGTCCTGCACACCTTTGCGGGCAAGACCTTCCTCAACAGGGTTATGAATTCGGTCTCCGCGCTGAACCCCGGCACCCTTGCAGTAGTGGTCCACTTCCAAGCCGAGCGTGTCAGCGAAGCGGCCCGATCCTACGACGAGCACGTCACCATCGTGAACCAGGACGATATCCCCGGAACCGGCCGTGCCGTGCAGTGCGCGATGGCCCAGCTCGCCGCCCAGTCCGAACTTGACGGCCCGGTGCTAATCGCCGCCTCGGACATGCCGCTGCTGGATAGTGAGACGCTGCGCAAACTGGTCGAATTCCACACCGTATCCGGAAACGGCGCCACCGTGCTCACCACCATACTTGATGATCCGACCGGCTACGGCCGCATCATCCGTGACCGTGAGGGCAACGTGCTGCGCATCGTCGAGCAGAAAGACGCCAACCGCAGCGAACTGGCCGTGCAGGAAGTGAACACCTCCGTCTATGTGTTCGAGGCCTCCGTGCTGGTCGAGGCCATCGCCGGCCTCAAATCCAATAACGCCCAAGGCGAGTTCTATCTGACCGACGCGTTGGAGACCGCCAAGTCCGCAGGCAAGGTCGGCGCATTCGCCGCGCCAGATCCGCTCACCGTGGAAGGTGTGAATGACCGCGTGCAGCTTGCCGCGCTGTCCAAAGCCTATAACCGCCGCATCTGTGAACGCTGGATGCGCGATGGCGTGACCATTCTCGACCCGGAGACCACGTGGATTGAAGACGACGTGGAAATCGGCCGTGACGCCACCATCCTCCCTGGCTCCTTCCTGCAAGGTCACACGGTCATCGGACAGGAAGCTACAGTCGGCCCGTACACCACATTGATCGATGCGACGGTCGATGACGGTGCCGTGGTCGAGCGTTCCCGCGTGCAGGAATCCCACATCGGCGCGCGCACGAACATCGGACCGTGGACCTACCTGCGTCCGGGCAACGAATTCGGCGAGGACGCCAAGGCCGGTGCATTCGTCGAGATGAAGAAGGCTCACATCGGTAACGGCACCAAGGTGCCGCACCTGAGCTATGTGGGAGACGCCCAGCTTGGCGACCACACGAACGTCGGCGGCGGCACCATCACCGCCAACTATGATGGCGTGCACAAGAACCGTACCAAGATCGGCTCCGATTGCCACATCGGTGCAGGCAACCTGCTGGTGGCCCCGGTCGAAGTCGGCAATAATGTGACCTCCGGCGCCGGTTCCGTGATCCGTCACGCTGTTCCCGACGATACGATGGTCTACTCCGAAAACACGCAGCATAACGTCGAGGGCTGGAAGCCCGCTTGGGAGCGCTGAATCATGCCCGCAGTACAGGATTCCATCAACGCCATCCGCGTGGCCGCCGAGGCGGCAGACCGTATCAAAGCCACTGATATCGTGGCTTTCGACGTTGCCGACCTGCTTGGCATCACCGACATCATGATGATTGCCGGTGCCTCGAACGAGCGTCAGGTGCTGGCCGTGGCCGAGGAAATCGAGAAGGATCTCTTCCTCAAGTGCGATGGCCGTCAGCCGCGTTCGCGCGAAGGTCTGACCGAGGGGCAGTGGGTATTGCTGGACTATGGCGACTTCGTGATTCACGTCATGCATGATGAAGCCCGTGAATTCTACGGTCTTGAGCGTTTGTGGAAGGATTGCGAGAGCATCGATCTTCAGCTCGAACATCCTGAAAGCGTGGCGGCATGACGGCTCAGCATGTTCGTTCCATATTCTTGGTTCGGCACGGACGTACGTCGTATAACGCGGCCCATAAGTTGCAAGGGCAGGTCGACATTCCGCTGGATGCCGTAGGCCAATGGCAGGTGCGTCAGACTGCTGCAGCGCTGAAGGACCTATACGTCGATCGCAGGCCGGAAACCGACGAACGCATCATCGTGTGTTCCGATCTGAGCCGTGCGCATGCCACCGCACAGGCTTTTGCAGATGTACTGGATGGCGCCGAAGTGCACGATGATCCTCGTGTACGCGAACGCAGTTTTGGCGATTGGGACGGTCACGCCGTATCCGAACTGGCTGAGCGATATCCTGAGGACTTCCGTTCCTGGATGGAGCATCGCGGCGGCGAGATGAAGTATGGCGCCGAGGCCAAAGAACATGTGGGGGAGCGTGGCGTCGAAGCCCTGCGTGACTGGTCCACGCGTGCCGGCACGGACACCGATCTCTTTGTGTTCTCCCATGGTGCGTGGATTGCGCAGACGCTTCAGACGCTGCTGGGCATCACCGCAGTCGATCCCACTTTTTCGACGGTGATATCCATGCGCAATGCACACTGGGTGCGTTTGGTTCCCATGGATGAGCCTGATGACACGATTCGTTGGCGGCTCATGGACTATAACCACGGTCCAGCCGTCGCCGATACCGACGAGTGGGAACGGGAACGTTGATCTGAACAGCCGGTGATTGTGGTGTCGCCAAATCACGCCAATGTCATTTGGCGACACGCCGATTTGCGGGATGCAGGAACCCGTCGTAATGTAGACAAGGTTCGAAAACGGACTGACAATTGAAAACGGGGCTATAGCGCAGCTGGTAGCGCATCTCCATGGCATGGAGAGGGTCGGGGGTTCGAATCCCCCTAGCTCCACAAACAAGGCCGGTGCAATATGCACCGGCCTTCTGTATTTGGCGTGCACCTTAGTCGTGCAGCACTCCGAAGTGCAGCAAGGCGTGTAATACGCCGTCATGATCCACATCATCCGTGACATAGTCGGCAGCGGCCTTGGGCTCGTCCGTGGCGTTGCCCATGGCGACCCCGATTCCGGCATAGGCCAGCATGTCCGTGTCGTTGCCGCCGTCGCCAAAGGCCATGGTCTGTTCGCGGGTGATGCCGTAATGCTTCATAAAACGCTGAATGCCCCGTGGTTTGCCACCATCGGCGGGAATCAGATCGGTGAAGTCCGGGTGCCAGCGCACGCCGCGTATGTTGCTGCACAGTCCCACCAGTTCGTCTTCCAGTTCGGGGTCGATGAACGGGCTGATCTGGAAGGTCTCGTGCGTCAACGCCCGCAAACGAGGATTCTCGAAATATTGGACGGGGGCGGTTTTGCCAAGACCGCTCCAGGTCTGCTGCAATGCCTCGTTGGTATGGTTGAAGTAGACGTAATCCTTTTCACCAAAATCACACACCACATCGGGATGCTGGTCGAGCCAATCCAAAATCACGCGGATATCAGACTGATCCAAGGCCTGTGATTCAAGATATCCCTGTTCGTCAAAACAATATTGACCATTGAACGCCACAATGCCGTCGAATGAGATCGGCATGGTGTCCAGCACCACCTTCATCTGAGAAGGAGCGCGGCCGGTGCAGATAAGCACCTTGATGCCTGCTGATTGAAGCCGCTGAATAGCCTCAACGGTGGAATCGGGAACCTTGTGCGTGACGAAACTCGTGAGCGTGCCGTCGATGTCGAAAAACGCAGCTTTAATGTCGGTGGTAGTCATGCTTCTATTTTCGAGGCTCCTCTCGACGCGCCAGACATGCTTATAGCGTGCTATCAACATTAGGCAACGCAATGTGTTGCATGCGCGCCATAAAAGACACCTATACGGCAATCCGTCATTTTTGACCATTTCTGGGATTTTGGGTGCTACGGTGAAACCTGTCATCAACGTGATGGGTTCGCTTGGGGAAGCGAATCACCGTAAGAAGATGCAACAGCAATTTCCATGAGAGAGAGGAATCATTCATCGTGACGGCAGCAACCCAGCCGGCAACTCCGGCCGCTCCCAACAGCAACGAACCGGTGCGCGTGAACCACACCGCCCGTAACATCATCATTACCATCGTGGTCGTGGCGATCATCGCCGTGGCCGCGTTCTTCGGCTACCGCGCGGTGACCGGCGCTAACGAATCCAGCGCCAAGGGCAGCAAAGACAACCCGGTCAAGATCGGTGTGGTCGGTGCCACCAACCCGGAATGGGTCAAGTTCAAGCAGAATGCCGAAAAGGCCGGCATCTATGTCGATATCGTGGACTTCCAGGACTACACTTCCGAGAACCCGGCCCTTGATTCCGGCGAGCTGGACCTCAACGAGTTCCAGCACCTGCTCTACCTCGCCAACTACAACGTGAGCAACAACAAGGATCTGCAGCCCATCGGCGGCACCGCCATCTACCCGCTCGGCGTGTACTCTACCAAGGTCAAGGACATCAAGGACATCAAGCAGGGCGACACCGTCACCATTCCGAACGATGAGACCAACCAGGCCCGCGCCATCGGCGTGCTCAAGGCAGCAGGTCTCGTCACGCTCAAGGGCGACTGGACCGCCTTCTCCACCCCGGCCGACATCGATGAAGCCAAGAGCAAGGTCAAGGTCACCCCGCTGAAGGCCGAACAGGTGGCCACCACCCTCAAGGATCCGACCATCGCCGCCGGTGTGATCAACAACGATTACGTGGCCGACGCGGGCCTCAACCCGAAAGACGCCATCTATCAGGATGACGCCGAATCCGAGGAAGCCCGCCCATACATCAACGTGTGGGTGGCCCGCAAGACGGACGTGAACAACGAGACCTACAAGAAGCTCGTCTCCATCTTCCAGCAGAAGGACGTGCTCGACGCCCTCCAGGAGAACTCTGGCGGCACCGCGGTGTTTGCCGACAAGTTCAGCGCCAAGCAGCTGCAGGGCTTCCTGTCCGACATCGAGAAGGACGCCAAGGCCCAGAAGTAAGAGAACCATCGGCTGGTTTCCGCACCGAGCTGTAGTAGCGAGTATTCGATGCGCGTAGCCTGCTGAACCGTAACGGAGCGAGCCGCCTGCATAGGGCCCGCTCCGTTACGGCATAACTAGACCGGACGCAATCGCCGGTATTCCAGCCATACAACATTGGAGCAACAGTGAGCGATCCCATCATCACTTTTGATCACGTGGTCAAAGAGTTCAAGATACGAGGACGAAAGGCCGAGACCGCGCGAGCCGTGAATGATGTCAGCCTGAGCATTGACCGTGGCGACATTTTCGGCATCATCGGCTATTCCGGTGCCGGCAAATCCACTCTGGTGAGGCTGATCAACGCACTGGAGCGGCCCACTTCCGGCACGGTGACCGTGCTCGGTACCGACATCACGGCACTGAACGAGAGCAAGTTGCGCCCTATCAGGCAGAAAATCGGCATGATTTTCCAGCAGTTCAACCTGTTCTCCACCAAAACGGTGTCGCAAAACATCGCTTATCCGCTTCAGCTTGATCATTGGCGCAAGGACTATCAGGATCGGCGCGTCAAAGAGCTCCTGGAATTCGTGGGATTGGCCGAGCATGCGGATAAGTACCCCTCACAGCTGTCCGGTGGTCAGAAACAACGTGTCGGCATTGCTCGCGCGCTAGCCACCAATCCAGAAATCCTGCTCGCGGATGAGGCTACCAGCGCGCTCGACCCTGAAACCACCACCGAGGTACTAGCGTTGCTCAAGCGAGTGAATGAGGAATTCGGCATCACCATCGTGCTGATCACTCACCAGATGAACGTGGTCCAGCAGATTGCCAACCGTGTGGCGGTTATGAGTTCCGGACGCGTGGTCGAATCCGGTGACGTGTACGACGTATTCGCCGCGCCTCGCCAGCCAGTCACCAAACGGTTCATTGCCACCGCTTTGTCGGGGCTTCCTGAGGAAAGCCGTGTCGAACGTCTGCATGGCGAGTGGTCGGGACGCATTGTCACCGTACTCATCCGGCAAAAGGATGTCTCTGATGACCATGGGCGCACATTGCATGCCTCAGGGCAGAACATTTCAGAGCTGATCGCCAAATATGGTGTGGAATCCAGTCTGCTGTATGGCGGCATCGATACGGTCAAGGGATCGGCTATCGGCGCAATCACCTATGAATTCAACGGCCCCGGATGGCATGTGGACGAGTTTTTGCGTGAACTCGCGCAACACAGCGATGTCATTGATTTCGGCACCGCCGAGAAACCAGTGGCATACGCTGATGCGGTCGCCAATCATATTGCCGGTGCCGAAGCGGCCATAGCCAACCAGCAATCCGTGAGCCAGGATGAGTCGGCGGAAATCTCCGCCAGCCATGAAGGAGCCAACGCATGATTACCCTTGCCAACCCCCGTAGCGATTGGACTGTGCTGCGCCCGCTCCTGTTTGAATCTATCGGTCAGACGCTGACGATGGTGCTTATCACTCTTGTCGTAGGAGGACTTCTTGGATTGATTCTTGGTGTGGTGCTCTATGGCACGCGTCCAGGCAATTTGTTTGAGAACGCCATCGTCTACCGGATTCTCGACGTGATCGTCAATATCGTCCGCCCGATCCCGTTCATCATCTTCCTGGCCGCCATGCAGCCGTTGACCATTGTGGTGGTCGGCACCTCCATCGGTACCGTGGCCGCCATCTTCCCGATGGTGGTGATGTGCACTTTTGCCACATCTCGTCTGGTTGAGCAGAATCTTGTTCCGGTCGATCCCGGCGTCATTGAGGCGGCGCGTTCGATGGGCGCCAGCAAATTCACCATCATCCGTACCGTGCTGATTCCCGAGGCCTTGGCCCCGTTGATTCTGGCCTATGCGTTCCTGTTCATCGGCGTGCTCGACATGTCTGCCATGGCCGGATACATCGGTGGCGGCGGACTTGGTAACTTCGCCATCGCTTACGGTTATCAGAAGTTCGACCAGACCGTCACATGGACGGCAGTGATCATCATGATCGTGCTGGTGCAGGTGGTGCAGGGCATCGCCAACGCCATTGCCAAGCGTCTGCTCAAGCGGCAGCAATGATCAATGATGTCTGCCGAGCCCTCGCCAATATGAAGCGGAGGCTTCGTCATATTGCCCGTCCTACTACAATCGAGAACCATGAGTGAACATATCGATATCGACCACGAACTCATTACCATCCGTCACTATCTGCATGCCCACCCCGAGCGCAGTTTTCAGGAATTCGACACCAGTATCTACCTGACCGACCAGCTCAAGGCGCACGGCATCGAAATCCTGCCCAACTCCATGGAAACTGGTGTGGTGGGTCTTATCCAAGGGGAAGCCGGGCCCGGACCACGCATCGGATTGCGCGCGGACATCGACGGCTTGCCCATTGTGGAGGATTCCGGGTTGGAATTCGGCTCCGTCAACAAAGGCGTGATGCACGGCTGCGGCCATGACCTGCACATGACCGGTCTGCTCGGAGCCGCCTTCTGGCTTGCCAATCACCGCGACAAATTCGCCGGCTCCATCAAGATCCTGTTCCAGCCCAGTGAGGAGACGGGGCAGGGTGCCCGTGCGATGATTGACGCCGGCTTGGTGGATGACGTCGATGCCATCATCGGTACCCACAACAACCCGAACTATGCCCCTGGTCAGCTTGCCATCGGTGCTGAACCGATGATGGCTGGCTGTGTGAAATTCCATGTGACGCTCCACGCTCAGGGGACGCATGCCGCCTACCCGTACAAAGGCACCGGCCCGCTTGAGGCGCTTGCCAGCATGATTTTGAGCCTACAGACCATCGTGAGCCGCAATGTGACGCCCTTCCATCCGCTGGTGCTGTCCGTCACGGAAGTGCATGGCGGCGACGTGTGGAACGTGGTGCCCGCCGAAGCCGGTTTCCAAGGCACGGTGCGTTACTTCCATAAGGAAGATGGCAATCTGGTGGGTCGTCGATTCAAGGAGGTCGTTGAACATACGGCTGAGACGTACGGTATTACGGCCGATGTGGACTGGAACGATTTTCAGGATCCGTTGGTCTCCAATCCGTCCCTCGCCAAGGCCGTGGCCGCCGACGTCAACGATTATGCGCAGCTCGAGCCGATTCGTCCGTCAATGGCGGGGGAGGACTTCTGCGAGTTTGCAAAAGTCACGTTGCCGGTGTTTGCGTTCGTGGGCTCAAACGGCCAAGAGGGTTGCGCCGACTGGCACAGCCCGCACTTCGTGGGTCTGGATGAATCCATCCCCACGTTCGTCAACTTCTATGTCAACGCCGCCCTGCGCGTACTCAACGAATTGAGGTAAATTCTTCTCTGGCTCCCCTCTCTGAGGGGAGCTGTCGCCGCAGGCGATTGAGGGGAGTCAGGTGGAGGTCAACGGTGAGTACACTAAGAAGCTATGACACAGCTTCGCTTCGCACTCGCCCAGATTGACACTTGCGTCGGTGCACTCGACGCCAACGCCGCCAAAGTGCTCGACTATTCCCGCAAGGCCGCTGCTGGGGACGCTCAAGTAGCGGTATTCCCGGAAATGACGCTCACCGGATATCCCATTGAGGATTTGGCTTTGCGCCGCACCTTCCGCCAGGCCGCGTGGGACAAGGCCAATGAACTGGCCGGTCAGCTTCAGGACGAAGGTCTTGGCCATTTGTTCGTGGTGGTCGGCACTGTGGGTACCGATCGGGAGACCAGCAAGCCGCGTAACCGTCTGGTGATGCTGCATGAGGGCGTGGTCTGGACCGGCTATGACAAGCACTTCCTGCCCAACTATGGCGTATTCGATGAGTTCCGCATCTTCTCCGCAGGAAACCGTTCCGTGACCCTCGAGGTGAATGGCACCACTATCGGCGTGGCCATTTGCGAGGATATCTGGCAGGACGGCGGCCCGGTGGCTGAACTCGCCACCAAAAACATCGACTTGCTGTTGACCATTAATGGCTCTCCGTATGAGGAAGGCAAGACCAACACTCGTTTTGAACTGGCGCAACGCCGTGCTGCCGAGGTCAACGCTCCGCTTATTTATCTGAATCAGGTGGGCGGTCAGGATGATTTGGTGTTCGACGGCGGTAGCTTCGTGGTAGATGCGGACGGTACGTTGCTCGAGCGCAGCCCGATGTTTATGGAAGACCTCACGTTCTGGGATTTCGACGCCGCTGCCGACCATCAGACCAAATCCACCATCGTGGCCGAACTTGACCCGGACGAAGAGGTGTACACCGCTTGCGTGCTTGGCCTCAAGGATTACATGGCCAAGAACCATTTCAACGGTGTGACGCTGGGACTTTCCGGCGGCATCGATTCCGCGTTGGTGGCCGCTATGGCCGCCGATGCCTGCGGCGGCGAGAACGTCTGGGGCATCTCCATGCCGTCCATGTACTCCTCTGATGGCTCCAAAGACGATGCTGCAGATCTGGCCGCCAACATCGGTGCGCACTATGAGGTTCAGCCCATTGAGCCGCTGTTCGTCGCATACCAGCAGCAGCTTGATCTCGATGGCGTGGCCGCAGAAAACCTGCAGGCTCGCATTCGCGGCGTCATCGTGATGGCAAGCTCCAATTCACGTGGTCTGCTTGCCGTGGCCACCGGCAACAAATCCGAACTGGCGTGCGGCTATTCGACCATCTATGGCGATGCGGTCGGTGGCTATGCGCCAATAAAGGATTTGCTGAAGACCCGTGTCTGGGAGATCAGCCGTTGGCGCAACAAGGCCGCAGCTGCGGGCGTTGGCATCGGCGGGCTCAAGATTGTAGGCAATGAGGAAGGCAATGCGGGCATTCCTTTGAAGAATGGCGTGATGATTCCGGTCTCGTCCATCGAAAAGGCGCCCTCGGCCGAATTGCGCCCAGGCCAGAAGGATTCCGATTCGTTGCCTGAATATGCATTGCTTGACAAGGTGCTGGCCGCCTATATCGAACATGCCCACGGCCGTGCAGACCTGTTGGCCGACGGATTCGATGAGGCCACGGTGGACACCGTGATGCGTTTGGTCGATCGCGCAGAGTGGAAGCGCCGACAATACCCGCTGGGTCCCAAGGTCACAGCTCTTGCCTTCGGGCGCGATCGTCGCCTGCCCATCACCAACGCATTCCGTGAATAGTTGCAAAAGAAGGTACCAATGGCAGATGATGAAAAGAATCAGTGGTATTACAACACCGTCAAGCAGCGGGCTGAATATGGCAAGATCTCGCCGATAGAACAGCGTATGGGTCCGTACAAGAGCAAAGAAGACGCTGAACATGCGTGGGATATCGTGGTAGACCGTAACGCCAAATGGGATGAGGAAAACCGCCGCTGGGATAACTACGGCGTCAAACCGTCCGCCGGCAAATCGTCGGATACCGACTGACCATATGTGTTTTCACCGCGATCGGCGAACATGCCGATGGCGGATGACAGATAGCTACACCGCTCAACTTCGCATCGAGAGTTGAGCGGTTTTGTCTAATATCGGCCGTGACAATCGGACGGCGGATGCCTGGAAACCGCTGGATTGGTAGCGCTCGCAGAAGAATGTGAGATAGCTCACTCCCAATTTCAGCTTTTCTCAAGACTGTGCAAACTACACTAGTGAAGCAAGGGTTCCGTGAAGATGCGAAACCTACAACCCCATTAAGGAGTGACATGACCGCAGTAGAAAATGCAGCTGTCTCCCAAGAGGAGCTCGACGCCAAGGCGTGGGCCGGCTTCACCGAGGGCAACTGGCAGAAGGATATCGACGTCCGCGACTTCATCCAGAAGAACTACACCCCGTACGAGGGTGATGAGAGCTTCCTGGCTCCTGCCACTGAGAAGACGAAGCACCTGTGGAAGTACCTCGACGACAACTACCTGGCTGTAGAGCGCAAGCAGCGCGTCTACGACGTGGACACCCACACCCCGGCTGGCATCGACGCCTTCCCGGCTGGCTACATCGACTCCCCGGAAGTCGACAATGTGATCGTTGGTCTGCAGACCGACGTGCCCTGCAAGCGCGCTATGATGCCGAACGGCGGCTGGCGTATGGTCGAGCAGGCCATCAAGGAAGCCGGCAAGGAGCCGGATCCGGAGATCAAGAAGATCTTCACCAAGTACCGCAAGACCCACAATGACGGCGTGTTCGGTGTGTACACCAAGAACATCAAGATCGCCCGCCACAACAAGATTCTGACCGGTCTGCCGGATGCTTACGGCCGTGGCCGCATCATCGGCGACTACCGTCGTGTGGCTCTGTACGGTGTTAACAAGCTGATTGCCTTCAAGAAGCGCGACAAGGACTCCATCCCGTACCGCAACGACTTCACCGAGCCGGAGATCGAGCACTGGATCCGCTTCCGTGAAGAGCACGACGAGCAGATCAAGGCCCTCAAGCAGCTGATCAACCTCGGCAACGAGTATGGCCTGGATCTGACCCGCCCGGCTCAGACCGCTCAGGAAGCCGTGCAGTGGACCTACATGGGCTACCTGGCCTCCATCAAGTCCCAGGACGGCGCCGCAATGTCCTTCGGCCGTAACTCTGCGTTCCTCGATGTCTTCATCGAGCGCGACCTCAAGGCCGGCAAGATCACCGAGACCGATGCTCAGGAGCTCATCGACAACATCGTCATGAAGCTGCGCATCGTCCGCTTCCTGCGCACCAAGGATTACGACAACATCTTCTCTGGTGACCCGTACTGGGCGACCTGGTCTGATGCCGGCTTCGGCGACGACGGCCGTCCGATGGTCACCAAGACCTCTTTCCGTCTGCTCAACACCCTGACCCTTGAGCACCTCGGACCTGGCCCTGAGCCGAACATCACCATCTTCTGGGATCCGAAGCTGCCGGAAGGCTACAAGCGCTTCTGCGCCAAGATCTCCATCGACACCTCGGCTATTCAGTACGAGTCCGACAAGGAAATCCGCTCCCACTGGGGCGACGACGCCGCCATCGCTTGCTGCGTCTCCCCGATGCGCGTGGGCAAGCAGATGCAGTTCTTCGCTGCTCGTGTGAACTCCGCCAAGGCTCTGCTGTACGCCATCAACGGCGGCCGCGATGAGATGACCGGCATGCAGGTCATCGACAAGGGCATCATCGACCCGATCACCCCGGAAGCCGATGGCACTCTGGACTACGCGAAGGTCAAGGACAACTATGAGAAGGCTCTCGAGTGGCTGTCCGAGACTTACGTCGAGGCTCTGAACATCATCCATTACATGCACGATAAGTACGCCTACGAGTCCATCGAGATGGCCCTGCACGACAAGGAAGTGTACCGTACCCTTGGTTGCGGTATGTCCGGTCTGTCCATCGCCGCCGACTCCCTGGCTGCCATCAAGTATGCCAAGGTCTACCCGATCTACAACAAGGATGCCAAGAACCTCGAAGGCCACGAGTACGAGTACGTCGAGGGCGCTGACGACGATTTGGTCGTCGGCTACCGCACTGAGGGCGACTTCCCGGTCTACGGCAACGATGACGATCGCGCCGATGACATCGCCAAGTGGGTTGTCTCCACTGTGATGGGCCAGGTCAAGCGCCTGCCCGTCTACCGTGGCGCCGTCCCGACCCAGTCCATCCTGACCATCACCTCCAACGTGGAGTACGGCAAGAACACCGGTTCCTTCCCGTCCCGCCACAAGAAGGGCACTCCGTACGCTCCGGGCGCCAACCCGGAGAACGGCATGGACTCCCACGGCATGCTGCCGTCCATGTTCTCCGTCGGCAAGATCGACTACAACGACGCTCTTGACGGCATCTCGCTGACCAACACCATCACCCCTGATGGCCTGGGCCGCGATGAGGACGAGCGTATCGGCAACCTGGTCGGCATCCTGGATGCCGGCAACGGCCACGGCCTCTACCACGCGAACATCAACGTTCTGCGCAAGGAGACCATGGAGGACGCCGTCGAGCACCCCGAAAAGTACCCGCACCTGACCGTGCGCGTCTCCGGCTACGCGGTGAACTTCGTCAAGCTCACCAAGGAGCAGCAGCTCGACGTCATCTCCCGTACCTTCCACCAGGGCGCCGTCGTCGACTGATGACCAACCCCGCGATACGCGGCAATGACTAATCGAAGGGGTGGGGCTCAGCTCCACCCCTTCGTTATTTCCCCCACACAGACTTTCGCATCATTTGGGACAGGAGGACGACGATGCCCGCAACACCCACGTTCCGCACCACTACCAGGCATATGCTCAAGGAATCGAAGACCTATGCCTCACAGACTTTGATGGGCGGCCTTTCCGGCTTTGAATCCCCAATCGGACTCGACCGACGTGACCGCCTCTCCGCCCTCAAATCCGGCGATATCGGCTTCGTGCACTCCTGGGATATCAACACTTCCGTGGACGGTCCGGGCACCCGCATGACCGTGTTCATGTCCGGCTGCCCGCTGCGCTGCCAGTACTGCCAGAACCCTGACACCTGGAAGATGCGTGACGGCAAGCCCGTCTATCTCGATGCCATGATCAAGAAGGTCGACCGCTACAAGGACCTGTTCAAGGCCACGCATGGCGGCATCACATTCTCCGGTGGCGAATCCATGATGCAGCCCGCCTTCGTCTCGCGTGTGTTCCACGCGGCCAAGGAGATGGGCGTACATACCTGCCTCGATACATCCGGTTTCCTCAACACCAACTACACTGACGAGATGCTCGAGGACATCGACCTGTGTCTACTCGATGTCAAGTCCGGCGACGAGGAGACTTATCATAAGGTGACCGGCGGCACGTTGCAGCCCACCATGGATTTCGGCCAGAGGCTCGCCAAGGCCGGCAAGAAGATTTGGGTGCGATTCGTGCTGGTGCCGGGACTGACCGACTCCGAGGAAAACGTGGAGAACGTAGCCAAGATCTGCGAGACCTTCGGTGATTCCGTCGAACATATCGACGTGTTGGGCTTCCATCAGCTCGGTCGCCCGAAGTGGCATGAGCTGCGCATCCCATATCCGTTGGAGAACCAGAAGGGGCCCAACGCCGCTACTCGCGAACGTGTGACCAAGCAATTCAAAGATCATGGCTTCACTGTGTACTAAATCTCGATGAAGCTCTCCTCAGAGAGGGGAGCCAAGTTATATCTCTCTGGCTCCCCTCTCTGAGGAGAGCTGTCGAACGGAGCCGACTTAGGGGACATAAAATTCCCCTTAAAAGTGGCTAAAACTCGCGCCACGCCGCGCGTTATACCGCGATTGCGCCAAATCGCCCATACCCTAGAGATATGGCCGATATTTACGCATTCCCTACGGGTGCGCCCAATGAGGGGCACCCCGAACGCCCGCAGGGCGTACCGGATGATGTATGGGCGGCCGTTGAATCCGTGAGCGCCATGAAGCGCCTGTATGACGTGCGCTATCGGGAGATTCCCGTTCCCTCCACCCTTGCCGACTATGGCATCGGCGTGGAACTTGAAGCAGGCAAGCGGATGGATAGCCATCCCTTTGCCGTCGACAGTGTTTCCGAGCCGCATGTTGCCACCGGATGGGTAATGACGTTGTATTCGTACGAGCTGCGCCCTGATTGGAATTCCAATTGGCGATGCGTGGCGTTCGCGCGCCTGCCGCTGGAACCTTCCGAAAACGACTCCCTCGCCCCGGGCATGTATTGGGAAGATATGTGCGATTATCTTGGCGAAGTCGAACCGGACTCGATTTCCGGAACGGTCACCGTCACCCAGAACACCACATTCGGCCTGATGGCCGGCAGCACCAGCGCCGGTTGCGAGATACGTGTCTCATGGACGCCACTTGACGGGACCGGGCCAGACGGTACTATGGACGCCGGCGCACAAGTGAACTCGTGGGCCGCATTCATCAGATCAACTACCCGTCGTGAGGAGGATGATGCCAGTTGAGTGACATCCATGACACCGAACCACGGTTACTGAAAGAGCCGCGCGGGGGAGTGCCGGATGTTACCTCGACGATTGAAGGCTATCATCACGTCTGCGAAGCGTTGGCTGATGCTTCTGGCTCCTTGGCCGCCGATGCCGAACGCGCATCTGGATTCCGTTATGGCCACGAGGATTGGCTGATTCAATGCAAACGAGAAGGTGCGGGCATCGCATTACTCGACCCCATCGCCTTGACCCAATCTGGTGCCGACTGGAACGAATTCAATGATGCCGTGGGCGATGCCACTTGGATTTTGCATGATTCCCTGATGGATTTGCCGGGATTCGCTGATCTGGGACTTCAGCCGAAGGCGCTGTTCGACACGGAGATCGCCGCGCGTCTGCTCGGTTTGCATCGATTCGGATTAGCCGCCGTCACCGAACATTATCTTGGCATCACTTTGGCCAAGGAACATTCTGCGGCTGACTGGTCCTACCGCCCGCTGCCACGAGACTGGCGCAACTATGCGGCGCTTGACGTGGAAGTGCTGATCGAGCTCGAAAACCTGATGCGCCGTGATCTGAGAGCCGCCGGCAAGGACGAGTGGGCTGAAGAGGAATTTACCCATGCACTGTCCGAAGGACTCGCCCCTCGCAAACCCCATCCGGTTCCGTGGCTGCGCATTTCCCGCATCACCCAGCTGAGCCGTGATCCGCAGGGATTGGCCATCGCCAAGTCTCTGTGGCAGGAGCGGGACAAACTGGCCCGGCAGCATGACATTGCCCCCAGCCTGCTGTTGTCTGATTCCTCGATTATCGAGGCTGCGACGCGCAAGCCGCATAATGCCGCCCAGTTTCGGGCTCTGCGCTCGCTCAATGAGCGTGTGCGCATTCGCACCGGCACCGAGCAAGACAAGATGTTTGAACGTTATGCCCCAATCCAGCGTGCCGTCAAACCCAAGGTTTGGAAAGAGGCCATTGATCGGGCCATGGCGCTGCACCCCTCCCAATGGCCGAGTATGCCGGCACCCGCGCCGGACGAGAACGGCATAGTGAATGCACCGCGTTCGATGCGACTCTGGCAGCAAAGGCACCTCGACCGATATGACCGACTGCAAAGGGTCCGTCGCGTGATCACTTCGATAGCCGAAGATACGCGTACGCCGGCCGAGATGATTATCAAGCCGCAGATTCTGCGCAACCTATGCTGGGTGGAGAATCCGGCCGAAGTGGACGTCGAGGAGTTCCTGATCGCGCAGGGCGCAAGAAACTGGCAGGTGAAACTCATTGCACCGTCCGTAAGTGGCGTTATTATGTAGAGGTTGCCTTACGGCAGAACTGTAAGAAAATACGACTTTTGAGGAGTCATTAGCGTGAAGATCAGCGTTCGTAACCTCGAGCCCACCAAGGTGAAGCTCACCGTCACTGTTGAACCGGAAGAGCTCAACCCGTATCTGGATGCGGCCCGCAAGGAAATCGCCAAGCAGGTGAACGTCCCCGGCTTCCGTAAGGGCCACGTTCCCGGCAAGATCATCGATCAGCGTATCGGTTTCGCTGCCGTCGCCGGCGAGGCCGTGAACGACGCCGTGCCGGAGCTGTACTCCAAGGCTCTGGACGAGAAGAAGATTCGCCCGATGGCTCAGCCGGAGTTCGACGTGCAGGACGTGCCGCAGGCCGCCAACGACGACACCAAGCTGAAGTTCACCGCGACCGTCGAGCGTCGCCCCGACATCGAGCTGCCGGAAATCGATGGCCTCGAGATCGCCATCGCCAAGCCGGAAGTCAAGGATGAGGACGTCGACAAGCGACTTGAGGCGCTGCGCCAGCGCTTCGGCACTCTGGTCGGCGTGGATCGCCCGGCCACCAAGGGTGACTTTGCCAACATCGACCTGACTGCCGAGATCGACGGCGAGACCGTTGACTCCCAGGAAGGCGTGAGCTACGAGCTCGGCTCCAACACCATGCTCGACGGTCTGGATGAGGCTCTTGATGGCCTGTCCGCCGGCGAGGAGACCACCTTCGAAGGCACGTTGGAAGCTGGCGACCACGAAGGTCAGAAGGCCACTGTGAAGGTCAAGGTCAACTCCGTTAAGGCTGAGGAGCTGCCGGAGCTGGACGACGAGTTCGCTTCCGAAGCTTCCGAGTTCGACACCCTGGACGAGCTCAAGGCCGACATCCGCAAGGCCGCCGCTCAGGACGCCGAAGGCCGTCAGGCCACTGAGGCTCGCGATGCCTTCATCGCCAAGCTGCAGGAAGGCCTCGAGATTCCGGTGCCGAAGGGCGTCAAGGCCAACATGGTTGAGGAGCAGCTCAAGGGCATGACCCCGGATCCGGAGAAGGCCACCAAGGAGCAGAAGGCTCAGGCTGAGGAAACCGTCGAGAAGGAACTGCGCGACCAGATGGTGCTCGACGCTCTGGCTGAGAAGCTGGACGTCCAGGTCTCCCAGTCCGACGTGTTCAACTTCCTCGCTTCCATCGCCCAGCAGTACGGCATGGATCCGAACAACTTCATTCAGGCCATCATCAAGAACGGCCAGCTCGGCTCCGCCGTGCAGGAAGTCGGACGTTCCAAGGGCCTGCTCGCCGGCATGCGCGCCGTCAAGTTCACCGCCGATGGCGAGGCTGTCGACCTCTCCAACTTCCTCGGTGAAGCCGCTGAGGAAGAGGAGTCCGAGTCCGTCGAGGCCGCTTCCGCCGCCGCTGCCGTGGCTGACGAGCTGTCCTCCAAGGACAAGGACGCTGAGTGAGCCTAGCTTGCTTGCGTTAGCGTAACTGTTAAGCCCGGAACCGTGTTTCATGGTTCCGGGCTCTTTCTATTCTTAAAGAAGTATTGTTCCATTGGCTCCCCTCCTTGAGGGGAGCTGTCGAGCGTAGCGAGACTGAGGGGGAGTTCCCAGGGCATACTCGTTGCATAAAGTGCGGAGGTCGACATGCAACCAGTAGTTACCGCCAAACGTCTTGGCTGGCTTGCAGCGGCAACCATCATCTTTGGCGTGATCATCGGCGCGGGCGCAGGTCTGCTGACGCTGCTGCTCTACGGCGTCGAGCACGTGATGCTCGGCTATGTCGAGGGTTCGGAATTGCCCGGCCCATTCGGTGTGCCCGCTGTACGCCGTGCGATTTCGGTGACCATCGGTCTCGCCGTAGCCGGCGTTATCTGGTATTTCCTGCGTAACAAGACCACCAAGGTGCCATCGGTCAAAAAAGCCGTGGCGGGGAAGCGGATGCCTGTATGGCAGACCTTGGTGCATGTGGTGCTGCAGATCGGTATCGTCGGTTCGGGCGCGTCCATTGGACGAGAAGTCGCTCCTCGTGAACTCGGCGCCATGTTGGCGCAACGTTTCTGCGACCTGTTCCATATCGAAGGGGCCGACGGCATTGACCGCCGTATGGTGGTAGCAGTGGCGGCAGGTGCCGGCTTGGGCGGCGTCTACAATGCCCCTCTTGCCGGCATGTTCTTCGCCGTGGAGATTCTGCTGGTGGACGTGACCCTTGAGAAGGTCGCTTTCGGTTTGGGCATGTCCGCGATTGCCGCGTTCGTGGCGGCGTCGATTAAGGGCCATCACACGTTCTATGACATCACCGCCATGCAACCGCAATCCACGCCTACCCTGATGCTGTTCGCGGTGCTGTGCGGCGCAGCGTGCGGTGTGGCTGGCGCATGGTTTCGCAAAGGCTCGCAATGGGCGGAATCCCATCAATCGCATGACAAGCATATTTTGTGGCAGATGCCATTGGCTGGTCTGGTGACTGGATTGGCGGCGATTGTTGTTCCGCAGGTGATGGGCAACGGGCGCGCTGCGGCGCAGCTTGGTTTCAGTACATTCGTGCCGGAGGGCTCTGCCGCTGCCGGCGCATCGCAATCGGCTTCTTCGGCGGCGGCCTCGCCTTGGAATCTGTTGGCGGGCGGCGGCAACGTTTCCGGTTCGGCTTCTACGGCGGTTAATGCCGGTTTCCAGTTGTCTCAATCGAATATCGCCATGCTGCTGGGTGTGCTTGCGCTGACGTTTGTTGCCAAGGCGTTGGTCACGCTAATGACCATTCGTTCGGGTGCCTCAGGCGGCGTATTGCAGCCGGGCATCGCGTTGGGATCCACGCTGGGTGCAATGCTGGGGCTCATTTGGATACTGTTGTTCCCGGCTGACTCGGTGACTGCTTGTGCGCTGATTGGTGCCGCCGCATTGCTTTCGGCATCGCAGCAAGCGCCGTTGATGGCCATGTGTTTGGTGATGGAACTGACCGAAGCGCCCAGTGCGTTCTTCGTGCCGGTCGGGTTGGCCGTGGCCGCATCGTCACTGGTGTCGAAGTGGATGTTGAGCCGTCGTAAGTAGGAAGTTGTTTTGGCTCTCGCCAGCGGGAGCGGAAAGAATAAGCTATGTCTGAAAACACTGAGATTCGTGCGGCGCTGGAATCGCTTGCTGCCGAGCCATTGTCTGAGCAGATCGACTATTACCGCAAGCCGTTTATGGTGTTGTGGGCCGCCATCCAGGAGGCCGCCAGTGGTGTGGCCGAAGACTATAATTTGCCTACGGACATGGCGCAGTTGTGGGTGGCCGAACAGATGAGACAAGTCGCGGACTCACTGGTTGACAGACTCGCGGAAAAGGCCGTCTCGCGCGGTGCCAGCAAGTCGAATGTGGCCCGTGCCGCCGGAGCCAGTCCAGCCAATGCAATGCGCCGGTTTCCCCGCCTCAAAGACGATTCGGCCCAGACTCGCCTGCTCATCGACGACGTCCTCGATACTCTCGAATAACCTCCCTCTGACGAGGGAGGTGGCTCGACGAAGTCGAGACGGAGGCAGAGATATCCTACGCTGGCCGCCAAAAAGCGCGTGAAAAGCCGTCTTCAGTCGCTTCAAGGCGGTAGTCTGAACAATGTTCGAGTAATTTAGAAGGAGAATCAAGGTGAGCAATGCCTTTGCGACCTTGCCGGTCATGGCGGGCGATGACGTCCCGGCCGGCCCCGTCGACCCGATTTTCAACCGTCTGCTCAAAGACCGCATCATCTGGATGGGTGAAGAGGTCAAGGACGATATGGCCAACCGCATCTGCGCCCAGCTGCTGATGCTGGCCGCCGAAGACCCGAAGAAGGATATCTGGCTGTACATCAATTCGCCGGGTGGCTCCATCACCGCTGGTATGGCCATCTACGACACCATGCAGCTCATCGAGCCCGACGTGGCGACCGTGGGTCTGGGCATGTGCGCCTCCATGGGCCAGTTCCTGCTGAGTTCCGGCACCAAGGGCAAGCGTTACCTGACCTCGCACGCCCGTGTGCTCATGCACCAGCCCTCCGGCGGCATTGGCGGCACCGCCACCGACGTGCGCATCAACGCCGAGCTCATCATGGACATGAAGAAGACCATGAGTGAGCTGACCGCCGAACAGACCGGCCATACCGTCGAGGAAATCTACCGCGACAACGAATACGATCACTGGTTCACCGCTCAGGAAGCCCTCGATTATGGCTTCGTGGATAAGCTCGTGACCACGCCGGACACCATCGGCAACAACCAGCAGGGGGAGTGAGACTTATGGCAAGTGAAGAAGCAAAGTTTGCCGCCCGCGCCGACCGACTGGCCGGCCGCCAGGGTGTAGCCGGCTTCATGCCGGCCGCGGCCCCAACCAACCGCTACATCATGCCGCAGTTTGTGGAGAAGACCCCGTACGGCATGAAGACCCAGGACGCCTACTCCCGCCTGTTCGAGGATCGCATCATCTTCCTCGGCGTGCAGGTGGATGACGCCTCCGCCGACGATGTGATGGCCCAGCTGCTGGTCTTGGAATCCCAGGATCCAAACCGCGATGTGATGATGTACATCAACTCGCCCGGCGGTTCGATGACGGCCATGACCGCCATCTACGACACCATGCAGTACATCAAGCCCGATGTGCAGACCGTATGCCTCGGTCAGGCCGCCTCCGCAGCGGCGATTCTGCTGGCTTCCGGCACCAAGGGCAAGCGTCTGATGCTGCCGAACGCCCGTGTGCTCATCCATCAGCCGGCCATCGACCAGGGCTTCGGCAAGGCCACGGAGATTGAAATCCAGGCCAAGGAAATGCTCCGCATGCGCGAATGGCTGGAGGAAACCCTCGCCAAGCACACCGGTCAGGACGTGGAGAAGATTCGCCGCGACATCGAGGTGGACACCTTCCTGACCGCCGACGAAGCCAAGGATTACGGCATCGTGGACGAAGTGTTGGCTCACCGCCAGTAACGGTCTCAAACATGTGGACGAATAGTGATATTCGTCCAGACACTAGGCATTGCAATACCCTCGGTCGGTCTGACCGGGGGTATTGTGTTGAAAGGCGACGGCGATGTGTGCGTCGTGTAAGCATACAGACAAGCACAGCAGGCAGTGCGGTATTCATCGGCAAAGGAGATCTCATGGGGCGTGTGGTGAGCTACAACGAGGACATTCCCCGCTGCACGTTCTGCGGCAAAACCGAGCGTCAGGTTCGCAAACTGGTGGCCGGTCCCAATGCCTCCATCTGCGACGAATGCATTGCCCTATGCGTGGATATCATCTCCGAGGAGCGTGGCAAAGACGCCGAAGTCAACTCGCTGAGCCTGCCCAAACCAACGCAGATTTTCGATTATCTCAATCGATATGTCATCGGCCAGGAAGAAGCCAAACGGGCGCTTTCCGTGGCCGTGTACAACCATTACAAGCGCGTCAATATGGAGTTGCAGGAATCCGCCGAACAACTTGACGGCGCGAACGGCAATGCCGCGCTCCAATCAGCCGGGCGAGCCCGCAAGTCTCAGCGGGCTAATGATCCGCTATCGGATGTGGAAGTCGCCAAGTCGAACATTCTGTTGCTGGGGCCCACCGGTGTGGGCAAAACCTATCTTGCCCAGTCACTGGCCCGTGTGATGAACGTGCCGTTCGTCATCACCGATGCCACCACGCTCACCGAAGCCGGCTACGTGGGCGATGACGTGGAGACCGTGCTCCAGCGTCTGCTGCAGGCCGCGGACGGCGATGTCAGCCGAGCCCAGCATGGCATTATCTATATTGACGAAATCGATAAAATCGCCCGCAAATCCGGCGAGAACACCTCGATTACCCGTGACGTATCCGGTGAGGGAGTGCAGCAGGCACTATTGAAAATCCTTGAAGGCACTATTGCTTCCGTGCCACTGGAAGGCACTCGCAAGCACAAAGAGCAGGACACAGTGCAGATGGATACGCGTGGCATCCTGTTCATCTGTGGCGGCGCATTCGTAGGATTGACGGACATCGTGCGCAAGCGTCTGGGCCGCCGGGAAACCGGTTTTGGAGCCAATTGGCATGACGCCGACCTGAAAGATGAGGAGCTGCTTAAGCAGGTCAATGCCGATGATTTAGCCGAATTCGGTCTGCTGCCTGAATTCATCGGTCGACTGCCGGTCACCAGCGTGCTCAAGGAGCTGACGGTGGATGATTTGACGGAGATTCTTACGCAGCCGGCCAATGCGCTGATTAAGCAGTACCGCAAACTGTTTGCCGTCGACGGCGTTGATCTGGAGTTCACCGACCAGGCCGTCCAAGCGATTGCCGATACGGCTATCAATCAGGGGATTGGCGCGCGAGGTCTGCGTTCGATTATCGAACGCACCCTGCAAGACACGATGTTCCAGCTGCCCAGTCTTGAGGATGTCAAGCAGGTGGTTGTCGACAAGGCATCCGTGGAAGGCACCAGTGCGCCGAAACTGCTGCGTGAAACGGTCATCCAGGAATCCGCGGAGCGTCGTCGTACGGCATGATTGTCGGATACTGTGACTCGCTGTTCCTGTGACACGCCGAGTAGCCAATGAGTTGCACAAACACGAACCTTGAGTAATATGTATCGAGTTGTCTGAAAGACAATATGCGCCAGTAGCCCAGCGGATTAGAGCAGCTGACTACGGATCAGCAGGTCGCAGGTTCGAATCCTGTCTGGCGCACTCCCGAACCACGGGGACAACGGTGGTATGCGCCAGTAGCCCAGCGGATTAGAGCAGCTGACTACGGATCAGCAGGTCGCAGGTTCGAATCCTGTCTGGCGCACGATAAAGCCTCGGAAGCGAAATGCTTTCGAGGCTTTTCCAATTCTCGTTACATACCTCCTTTACGATGGGTCAGGTTTGTTTTCGTCGGTAGTCAAGAAGGAGAAACAGTGGTTCTGGCACAGCATGCCCCTTACGATTTCGATACGATTCTTGAGCGTCATGGCTCTTCGTCCGCCAAATGGCATGAGGTCGTGGAACAGATGGGCGAGGACGGCAAAGATGTGGTGCCCTTGTCCGTGGCAGACATGGAATTCAAACCGGCTCCTGAAATAGTCGAGGCTCTCGTCCAATCTGCCACCCATGACGTATTCGGTTACGATTACGCCACTGAGGACTACTTTGCAGCTTTTCTCAATTGGATGGAGCATCGTCATAATTTCCATATCGACCCTTCGTGGGTGAGCCTGTCCGACGGCGTGATGCCTGCCATCAACACGGCCCTGCGATCCGTCACCCGACCGGGAGACAAGGTCATTATCCAGCGGCCTGTTTATTACCCGTTCACCTTTGCCGCCGAGCACAATGGTTTGACCATTCTCGACAACGAGCTGGTGCTGGACGAGAACGGCCACTATGGCATTGATTTTGATGATCTCGAATCCAAGGCCGCCGATTCTCGCTGCACGGCCATGATTCTGTGCAATCCGCACAACCCGGTGGGCCGTGTCTGGACGCCTGAAGAACTGCGGCGCATTGGCGATATCTGTATCAAACGCCGTGTGCGTCTGCTGTGCGACGAGATTCACGCCGACTTTTCCTATCCTGGACATAAGGTCACCATGTTCTCCACGTTGGGGGCTGAGTACGCGAATATCGTCTTTGAATTCACCGCGCCTACCAAAACCTTCAATCTGGCTGGTCTGTTGTGCTCCAACACCATCATCCCGAACCCGCATCTCAAGCGTCGTTACGATGTGGCGGCGGATAATATCGGCGGCCTGACCGTCAGCCATTTCGGTATGGTCGCATGCCAAGCCGCCTACAACCATGCCGAACCGTGGCTGGACGAACTGATGGAAGTGCTGGAACGCAATCTCGGGCTCATCCGCGACTTCACTGCACGTGTAAGCGGCATTCGTCTGATTGAACCGGAAGGCACTTACTTGGCTTGGCTCGATTGCCGAGGCCTGGGCTTCGATACTCCTGAAGAACTTTGCGATTTTATGCGCAATGAGGCCCGTGTGTGGTTTGATGAAGGCTCGATGTTCGGCGAATCCGGAAACTTCTTCGAGCGTGTCAACCTTGCCTGTCCGACCAGGCTGCTTGAACAGGTGCTTGCCAACATCGAGACCGCTTTGGCTGACCGCCAGTAGGGGGTACGCCCCGGGCTGAACGTCCTGAGATATTCCGTACCATAGCAGCAGATCATTCATCATCGAGCGAGGAGACGCGATGGCCACAACCACCGGCGCAAAACGAGGCATTTGGCCCATGATCAGGCGGATAGCCGCCTCTGATCGCATATCTGGACTGATTATGCTCGGTTTTGCCCTTGCCGGTCTGGTTCTGGCGAATCTTCCCCTCACCGCGCATGCATTTGAGGCCGTAGCGGAAACGCATGTGTTCATTCCGCATACCAATCTTGATCTGCCGATCGGCCATTGGGCTCAGGACGGTTTGCTCACTATCTTCTTCCTGACTGTTGGCCTCGAACTGAAGCAGGAGCTCACCACCGGCTCGCTCGCTAATCCCAAGGCGGCCGCCGTGCCGATGCTGTGTGCCGTTGGGGGCATGATCACCCCGCCCATCCTGTTTCTGGCCACCACTGCACTGTTTTCGCAGTTCGGCCCGGGGGAGCCTGGCTCATTGATCCTGACCACCACTGGCAGCAGCATCCCGTTCGCCGAGATGTCCCACGGCTGGGCGGTGCCCACAGCCACGGATATCGCGTTCTCGTTGGCGGTGCTCGCACTGTTTGCCAAGGCGCTGCCCGGTTCGATCCGCGCATTCCTGATGACTTTGGCCACGGTCGACGATTTGCTGGCCATCATCCTGATAGCGGTGTTCTTTTCCTCGGTCAATGCCTGGTACTGGTTCATTGGCATCGCCGTGTGTGCCGCGGTATGGGCACATTTGGTTCGTCTTAAGAAAGTGCCATGGATCGCGGTGGGCGTGGTCGGCATCCTTGCCTGGATCATGATGTTTGAAGCCGGCATCCATCCCACGTTGGCCGGTGTATTGGTTGGTTTGCTGACCCCGGCACGTGTGATGCACGGTGAACACTCGCCGCGCGCCGAACGATATGCGGACAAGCTCAAGCCGTTTTCCGCTCTGCTGGCTTTGCCGATTTTCGCCTTGTTCGCCACCGGCGTGCATTTTGAATCCATAAGTCCGCTGTTGCTGCTCTCGCCACTGGTCATCGCCCTGATTGTGGCGCTGGTGGTCGGCAAGCCGTTGGGCATCATCGTCACCGCTTGGCTGGCCACACATGTCGGAGGGCTCAAGATGGCCAAGGGACTACGCGTTCGCGATATGATTCCCGCTGCCGTCGCCTGTGGAATCGGTTTTACGGTGTCGTTCCTCATCGCCTCTCTGGCCTATACGAACCAGGAGCTGTCCGCCGAAGCCCGATTCGGTGTGCTGGTGGCCTCGCTGATCGCCGCCGCGATTTCCGGCGTATTGTTGAGCCGCCAATCCAAGCGATTTGAACAGGCTGCGGCCGTTGCAGCTGCTGAGGCTGGCGCCGAGTCCGACGCCAATACGCATTCCGACGAGCTGGCGGAGCATCCCATCACCCTTGCGGACGGCACGGAAAGCGTTGAAATCGACTTCCGTCGTTAATCTGCCTAGGATACTGCTAGAGCCTATGGAGGTACCAAATGGCGAAGAAGCGGAAAAAATCCCAAAAGGCCGATGGCAAAAAAGCATCCGGTATAAAGCAGCCGACAAACACCGGTGTTGACGGGAACCCGAACGTCGGAACAATTGCCGAAGAACAAGCCAACATTCAAGTCGCACAGATTCCGGTGAATCCGGTTGATTCGGAGGACGCCTCGCCGCTGGGGGGCACCTATCATCGAGGCCCGGTGATTCTGCGCGGTCAGATGATTCCTTCGGACAACACCACCGCGAACCTGCTCAAGCCGGATCAGGATACCGATTGGCTGCATATGGATCCGTGGCGTGTGCTGCGCATCCAATCCGAATTCGTGGATGGCTTCGGTGCGCTTGCCGAGCTGGGACCTGCGGTATCGATTTTCGGCTCCGCGCGCACACAACGCACCGAATCGGACTACAAGGCGGCTCGTCGCATGGGCAGCCAGATCGCCAAGCGCAATATCGCCGTCATCACTGGTGGCGGGCCGGGCATTATGGAAGCCGCGAACAGGGGAGCGGCATTGGCGGGCGGCAAGTCGGTGGGGCTTGGCATCGAACTTCCGTTTGAACAGGGGCTGAACCAGTGGGTGAACCTTGGCATGAGCTTCCGGTACTTCTTTGTCAGGAAGACGATGTTCGTCAAGTATTCCTCCGGTGTGATCGTCTGCCCAGGCGGCTTCGGCACGTTGGACGAGATGTTCGAGCTGTTGACCCTGGTTCAGACCCACAAGGTGGCGAACGTTCCGGTGGTGTTGTACGGCAAAGATTATTGGCAGGGGCTATTCGACTGGTTGGATGGGCCGGTCGCCGAGCGTGGCATGATTTCGAAGATAGATCCCAAGCTGGTTACCGTGACTGACGATGCCGACGAAGCCGTGGACGTGGCCACGAGTATGGTTGCCTGAGAGCATTTGGCTCCCCTCCGTCGAGGAAAGCCAAGAAATATTACTTCTTGTACGCGATGAGCAGTCCGGTACCATCCGGAGTAAGTGTGGATTCAAATTCCTCATCCTGCTCGACGGTAGTGATGAGCTCGCGCATGGCCGTGGCCTTGCCGTTGCGGTCGGCCGGGTTGATCACACCGCCCTGCTCCGTATTCAAAGCCAATGCGTCCGTGAATACGATGGCACCATGATCACGTAGCAGGCGGGACGCCTGGGCGAATGTGGCGGCATAATTCTCCGCATCGCCGGCCACCACAATCAAATCGTAATCATTGGCATTGAGCCTGGGCAGAAACACACTGGCCGGAGCATTCACCGCACGAAGCGTGGTAGCGGTCTCGTCCTGCAGTTCGGCAAACGCCTTGCGAATCAGTGTGATGCCCTGTGCGGTGGAATCGACGGCGGTCAACTGTCCCTTGTTGTCCAAGGCATAGGCGAGTTGCAGAGTCTCCACCAAGGAGCCGGTGCCCACGGCGATTACCGAGGAGGCTCCGGTCAAACGGACCAGCAGGCCCAGGAGTCGGGCTTGTGCGGCTGGACCTTGCAGTTGTCCGGATTCGTCGGCGGCGGTACGGGCATCAGCCAGTGTGAACGGTTCAAGTTCGCGAGCATGTTCTTCGGTGAATTCCCATGCCTTGGCGAGATTCGTGTACTGTGTTCTGTCCATAACCGTTCCTTCGATATTCGTTCTCTCAGACTATGACTTTCCGGTATCTACCCGGCAATGATTCAGCGCTCGCGGACTTTGGCCACGATCTGCCACATTTCCTCGCCCACATCGATACCGCGCGGGCAGTGGCGGGAGCAGGCACGCACCGATTGGCATCCGGCCACACCGTCAGCGGTATCAATGGCATCCATGCGATCCATGGCCTTGGTATCACGTGAATCGTTGATGAAGCGGGAAGCCCAGATCAATGCGGCCGGGCCAACGAATGCATCGCCGCCGGCGTATACCGGGCAGGCACCCTCGCACACACCGCAGGCGATGCAATTGCTCAGCGTCTCATACTTGGCGAGCTGCTCGGGGTTCTGCAGGTATTCGAAAACGTCCATTTTGCCTTCGGCGGTGGTGGCAAGCACGCCATCAGCCTGAAGATACGGGGTGAGTTTACGAATCTGGTTGAGCATCGGGTCGATGTCGGCGATGAGATCACGTTGCGGCGGGAATCCAGGCAAGGAAGCCAGTTCGATAACACCCAGAGAACCTTCAGTGATGTTGTTTTCGACGTTTTCGGCGGGAACGTCGGGTTCGTTAGCGGTTTCGTCGCCGGTGCGTCGGAATCCCTCATCATCGACTTCCGGAGCTGTACTAGGCTGCTTGGCCCAGTCGCGGACGGTGGCCGTACACAGCAGAGTGGGTGTGCCGTTGATGGCTGCGGCATCAGAGCCGCACATGCCGTGACCGCATGAATAGCGGAAGGCCAGCGTCGGGTCGATGGTGCGTTTAATGGTCAGCAGACAGTCGAGCACGGTGTCCGATGGACGCGCGGGAATGGTGTATTCCTGTACCCACTGCTTGCCGCGCGGGCGGCGGCGTGCCGCTGAATCCGAGCCGCCACCGAACGGGGAGCTTTTCTTGGCGAACGGGCTGCCGCCGCGTGCACGTTCGGCGCGCTCGGGGCGCGGCGTGAAACGATGCACCTGCAGGGTAACCGTCGTGTTGTTCGCCTCAACCATGTTCTGCCTCCAGAAACCGTGGATATCAGTCCGATTATTCGACAATCTATTGTGTCACAAGCCCTGGGCGGCTTAGTATTCACGCTTCTTGGGCGGGTAGTCGGTGATATGCACCGGCTTGAAGCTCACCGGGCCGGCATCGGCGACCAACGAGTGAGCGAGGAAATGCTCATCATCGCGTTCGGGGAAATCAAGACGCTGCAGGGACCCACGAGATTCCTGACGAGACTCGGAAGCGTGCAACATGGCCTCGGCCAGCTCAATCAAATGCCGGACCTCCCAGATGGCGGTGACCTCTTGGTTGAAGGCGGCGGTTTTGTCATGTGCCCGTAAGATATCGGAAACCGGCTTGATGTCGCTGTTGAGCTGGGCCAGAGCCGTATCGATGGTCTGAGCGGTGCAGCGTACAGCCAGAGCCTGTTCCATCACTGATCCAAGTTGGGCCATGAGCTGATAAGGATTGGCCGTGGAACCCTCATCGACATCATCGGCTTGGCCGGCGAGCAGCTCGTCAAGTTCGGACTTACGGGATTCGGCGGCATGATCGGCGGCCGTCGTCAACATGTCATCGGCCGAATCATCGGCCATGGGGGAGTCGACCGGATTCTCGGCGATACGCGTGGCCATGGTTTTGCCGGCGCGCGTGCCGAACAGACATGCGTCAAGCAGCGAATTGCCGCCCAAGCGATTCGCGCCGTGTACGGAAACGCAGGAGCATTCGCCAGCGGCGAACAAGCCATCGACGATTTGCGCGGCATCGTCCGTCCAACGGTACACCTCGCCATTGGTGGTGATGGGGATGCCGCCCATCGTGTAGTGCGCGGTGGGCTTGATGGGCACCAGGTCTTTGGCCGGATCGAGGTTCGCGTACTGTTCGATGGTTTCGACCACCTGCGGCAGCACTTCCTTCATACGTTCAGGGTCGATGCCGGTCATATCCAGCCAGACGCAGTCCTTCGGACCATCCGGATCCTTCGGGTCGGCAACGCCGCGGCCGGCGTCGATCTCCGCCATGATGGAGCGGGAGACCACGTCGCGCGCGGCCAGATCCTTATGCTCTGGAGCATAACGTTCCATGAACGGCTCGCCGTCGGCATTGCGCAGGATGCCGCCCTCGGCGCGTGCCGCTTCGGAAAGCAGGATGCCGGTGTGTGCGAGACCGGTGGGGTGGAACTGCACGAATTCGATGTCTTCAAGCTGCAGGCCGGCAGCTAGGGTCAGCGCCATGCCGTCGCCGGTCAAGTCCCAAGAGTTCGACGTGGTGTGAAACAGTCGGCCCGCGCCTCCGGTGGCCAGCAGCACATTGCGCGCGTGAATGGCCTGAATCTTGCCCGTATGCGTATCAAAAGCCACAATACCGGCCGCCTGCTTGCCATCATCGGCGAGCACCAGATCGGTCACATACCATTCCTCGGCAAACTCAACGCTGGCGGCCACACACTGCTGCCACAAGGCGTGCAGAATCTGGTGGCCGATACGGTCGGCCGCATAGGCGGCGCGCTTGACCGGGGCTCCACCGAACTCGCGCGTATGGCCGCCGAATCGGCGCTGTGCGATATGCCCGTCCTCGGTACGGGAGAAGGCCACGCCCTGACGCTCCAGATTGATTACGGTCTGCGGCGCATACTCGGCGAGCAGCTTGGCCGCGTCCTGATCAACAAGCCAGTCGCCGCCCTTGATGGTGTCGTAGTAATGCCAATGCCAGTCATCGGACTCCACATTGCCCAGGCTTGCGGCAATGCCTCCTTCAGCCGAACCGGTGTGCGAACGCAGCGGCTGTAGTTTGGAGACCACAAGGATCTTCGGGGCCACGCCTTGTTCCTTGAGTTCGGCGATTTCGGGGGATCGCAGCAGTCCCAATGCCGCCGACAAACCAGCCGCACCGGCACCGACAATCACTGCATCATACATATCTTCCAAACGTTTCGGACTCATGGATTCGATTCTTGCACACCCGCCGAACAGCGCCGTCATCGTGTCATGAGGGTGCTGACAATTCTTGTTCTAGCGGTGTGTAAGACTGGCGTCTCCATCATTCAGATGAGGCGACAACTGAGCGTGACCGTTCCGGTCTCCCGGTGAATCGCTCCTCGCAGTTCCAGCGCTCCGAGCAGTTCCAGTACGGTGGCGATATCCGGTATTTCCTCGAGGTCGTTATTTCTGGCCGAGAGCAGCAGGGTGTCCGGTGTGATGGCGAGGCGATGCGTACGGCATTCGCGGATAAGGCCGACCATCAAGCGTTCCGCTTCCGGCAATGTGCTGACCTGTATCGTCTGTTGCGCTTCCGCATCGGGCTGCAACGATGCCTGGGCGCGCAAATCTGGCATGTGGTGGGATGAGGAGAAATCCTTGGAGTCTGTGCGAGACGGCAAGGGAGTCGTGATGACAGCCTGGGATAGCGTGGGCTGCTCGGATTTCTTGTGGACCGCCTTGGTCGTACACGAAGGCGCTGGATCACTGGCATCGCGCTGTGCGTTGTCCGCCATGCCTGGGCATCGTTCCATAATCGGCTGATGGCGCTTGTGACAGATGTCTTTCGTGGAGGTGGCGGCGCATAGAATCGTGGCCTGATGGTCGCCAATCATTTTGTTGCAGCCGGCATTGCATGGCTGATTGATGTCTCCTGGCACTGCATACACCTCGCGCATCAGCTCGCAGGCCCAGCCCGCAGTATTCAGTGCGCCTGAGCGCAATCTCGCCTGTGCCACAACCAGTGTGGAAGACAATGCCGCGATAATACGGTTGCGCAGCAGGAATCTGCGCGCCTCGGGAATGGTGCCGGGACAAAGTTCGCTGATGAGTGCGCCTCCCTGCGATTCGATGCGTTCAAACAGTGTGCGATTGCGAGCTGGCCCCATATGGTTCAGTCCGCCGGCGAATACGGCGACGGTTCTGCCCACGCATCCTGGTTTGCGGCCGTGCAGAGCGTTCAGAGCACCCCAATGAGCGGCCGCGTCCGTGCCCATCGCGCCTCCTGAAACTACCAGATGACCATCCACCGCGGCTTGCTCGGCAACCGTATGGGCCACATACCGTCCGTACTCGTTGACGTCTCGGGAGCCGACAATACCCACCGGTTTTGCGCAGCTGGTCAGGGCCCGCGGATCGCCTTTGACCCAAAGGCATAAGGGAGGTGCCCAGTCGGAGCGGATGGATAGGTCGGTCAATTGCGCAGGCCAGCATGGGTGTCCCGGGCCGATAATCCATTGTGTGCCATCCATAGTGAACCAGTCGGCCAAGGAAACGATGTCTTGCGAGGGCAGGGCGTCCATCCGCTGATGCCAGCCGGACAGGGCATTGCGAAAAGCGTTCATCACGCTGGGTGTGGGTTTGCGACCCCAGCGGGTCAGACCATTGATGAACATGCGATCAATGCAGATCAGTGCTTTTTGGCGAACATCGGAAGGCCGGTCAGGGTGACATTGTGACAAGACCTGCCATAATGCCTCAGCATGTTCGGCTCCTTTGAGTGTGGCGTACATCATCGCATCCGCGCCATCGATGCAGAACGTGAGCGCGGCACGGTATAGGGCATCTAGTGAAGGAGCGGCGATAATACGTGAGCGCACGGTCTGTGCGGCCGTTTCGGCTTTTCCGATTGTGTGAGGGGAGCCGTGAACTGAAGCGGGCTCGGCAATCATATTGGTGGTACTCATGACACTCTCGTTCTCATTTCGATACCTTGATGGACATCCTGTTCGGTAGGGGAAATCCGACCGGCCAGATCGGCGAGGGTCCAGGCCAATCGCATGGCGCGATCAGCTCCACGCAACGTCAGCTGCTGCGAGGACAAGGCACGATTGACCAGTTCCATCGCCTTGAGCGAGGTGTTCGCATGCAGCCACGTGCCGGATGCCTGAGCATTACATGTCCACCCGAATTGCTGGAACCTATCTTTGGCGGCGTTTCTTGCACGAATCACGCGTGCACGAATTGTGGCGCTGGATTCGCCGAGCGGTTCATGCTGTACGGTGATGCGGGGGACGGGCGGCACTGTCATCTGAATATCTACTCGGTCAAGTACCGGGCCCGATAAACGGGAGAAATACCTCATGCGATCTTTTTCCCGACACCTGCAGCGCTCGCCAGTGCCGTAATAATATCCGCATGGGCAAGGATTTGCCGCCATGACCAGCTGGAATGCAGCTGGGTAATACGTGCTTCCTTTGGAGCGGGAGAGAGCCACATAGCCGGATTCCAATGGTTCGCGCAACGTTTGCAAGGCCCGGGCGCTGAACTCCGGTGCTTCGTCCAAAAACAGAATGCCACGGTGAGCGCGGGTTATCGCGCCCGGTGCTGCGATGCCACTGCCGCCGCCGACCAGTGATGCTGTGGAAGCGGTATGATGCGGCGCTTCAAACGGAGGCACATCGGTGATGCCATATTGCGATAAGGTGCCGCACAGCGAGCGAATCGAAGCGACTTCCAGCTGTTCGGTATCTTCCAATGGGCACATGATGCCGGGTAATCGTGAAGCCAACATGGTTTTTCCCGTGCCGGGAGGTCCGGTCATGATGAGGTTATGGCCTCCGGCGGCCGCTACCTGCAGCGCCCATTTGGCATGTTCCTGGCCCAACACCTCATTCATGTCTGCGTATCCGTTTTCACTGACTTCGGCTTGCTCGGAGGCACTTGCATCCTCCGCGAGCTGCAGATCGGGGATTGTATATGAGGCATTGCCTCCCATGAGCTCGATGAGCTCGCCCACATGTCTTACGCCGATTGCATCCATGTCTTCCACCATCGAAGCCTCGTCAAGATTGCGATAGGGAATGATTACTTTTCGGATGCCGCGTTCCTGCGCATGCAACATGATTGGCAGTAATCCATGGATAGGCAGTACCGAACCGTCAAGATTCACTTCGCCAAGCACAATAGTGTCTTCCAGACAATCGTGGCCAATGGCTCCAGCTGCGCAGAGAACGCTGGCGGCAATGGCCAGATCATGTGATGAGCCGCGTTTGGGTAGGGAAGCGGGGCTCATATTCACGGTCACACGGGTTTGTGGCCATGAGAAGCCACTGGCTTGACATGCCGATTTCACTCGCTCGCGCGCTTCGGACAGTGAGGTATCTGGCAGTCCAATGATGCTGAAATATGGCAGGCCGGGACTGATGAAAGCCTGTACCTGGACAATGAAGGCCTTGAGTCCGATCAGACCGACCGAAAGGGCGCTGCCAATGGCCATGCTTGATCCTTTCGCTAAAACGCATTTTCGATGTGATGCACCAGTGGTCTACCCACGCGCAACACGATGGTGATGACATCGAATCTGACGGCTTTGTGCGAGATACGGTTGCGGCAATCAAGCAGCCAATCGCAAGCAGCTTTCCTGAGATTCTGTTGCTTGGACGGCGTCACGGCCTCCTGCGGGCAGCCGTACTGGATGGTGCGGCGCGATTTCACCTCGACGAACACCACAGTGTGCTCGTCGTTGAGCATCACAAGATCCAGTTCGCCGTATCGAGTACGCCAGTTATGGCTCAGTGTGGTCCATCCTTTCTTCTCCAACCAAACAGCCGCATATCGTTCGCCAAGAGCGCCGAACTGCTTGGGTGACAAATTGCGGTCGCCCATTGCGGCTGCGATGTGTTCCGTGGAAGTTGCTGCATCATTCATGATTCCACTGTGCGGGTTGGTGATATCGGGACGCAAGGGCGACCGGCAAATGTGGATACCATGACGCGGCTTGGCGTGTTGTGGACAGCGTGTGGATGAAAGTGCGGTTATCCACCATTAGTTCAGAAAGTATGTGCTTCGCTATGTCATCCAGCGGATGACATTCGCGACCCGTTATCTATTTGTAAGTGCAACGTTTGTCTGTGGGTGGCTTGTCTTCGACATTAGCTTGCCGAGTTTGCGGTACCAAACCTCGTTGGGTGTTTCCCAGTCCGGGACCTTCATGGGGGTGTCGTTGATCTCCCGGACGATGGCCTGCCGGCCCGCGTCCGTGAGGTTGTCGAGACTGGTCCTCTTGGGCAGGTAGCGGCGGATACGTCCGTTGCGGTTCTCGTTCGACCCTCGCTGGTATGAGGAGTAGGGGTCCGCGAGATAGGCGAGCATGCCCGGCGCTTCGTCCACGAGCAGGTGGCAGGAGGATTCCGTTCCGTTGTCCCGGGTCCGGTCGATGTGCGCGGGCGCGGGGATGTCCTTGTGGATGTCGTATTCGGCACGGGCGGACCCCGAGCCCCTCGCGGTTCCTCAACTCGTCGATCCGGATGCGTTCCTCTGCCGACAGGTGGGAATAAGCTTTCATATCGAGCGCGACACTTTCTCTCTGGTTATGAACTTGAACACTTCCAACCCTAGAGCGGGTGTTGCGCTTCTATTTAGAACTCAGGGTGTGGGCACTTGCCGGCATACTGATATCAAGCCTGTTACTGGCATGGGCATGGCTGGAGAACGGGAATGCAGAGGCAATGGCGCTTACCGACACGCTGCTTCGGGTGCCGATAAGCGCAGTGGTTGGTGTGCTGGTTGGGGCGTTAGTTGCCGTACTCAGCACGCGGGAAAGCCACCTGCTCAAGTACTTCAAGAATCGGTAGATTGGGATGCTCCCGCTAGACTGAGGGTGGTGCGTGCAGATAGTAGACCACCCTCAGTCAACTTCGTTGACAGCTCCCGCCAGCGGGAGCCAAAGTGGGTCACTTCACCAAATTGGTGAGTTCTCCGAGATTGAGCTCGAAGCTGACGCCGCGATCCTCGAAGTGAGGTTGGTTGCGCGTGCTTTCCATTGCATGACGCACGAACTCGCCGGCAATTTCAGCAGACTCGGCCAGTCCGCGACCGGCCATCACCGCACCGCACAGGGCGGAAGCGAATGCATCGCCCGTGCCGTGAATCATGTACGGCAGCTTGTCATGTGCCAGTTCGATCTTGCCGGTAACACCAGTGGAGGCGCTGGCCACATAGTTGATGATCTTGCCGTCGCCATGGTCGATGCCCTTCAACACCACGTTCTTCGCGCCAAGCTCCAGCAGCGCGCCCAACAGCTCGTCAACCGTGGCTTCATCGATATCCTGACCGGGGTAGTCGCGCTTGGTCAGAATGCTCGCTTCAGTCAGGTTCGGCATCAGCACATCGGCGCCGTCGGCCAGCGCACCCATCGCCTCGCACAGTTCCGGCGTATACGTGGGATACATTTCACCGGCGTCGCCCATCACCGGGTCGACCAAACGTAGCGCATTCGGATATTCGCGGTAGAGACGCTGAATAATCGCCACCTGATCGGGGGAGCCCAGGAATCCCGAGTACACGCCGTCAAGCTCAACGTCTTCCTTCTGCCAGGCATCCAGATAGCCGGAGAGGATATCCGTGGTGTCATGGAAGGTGAACACCGCGTACTTCGTGTGTGCGGAGAACAGGGCGGTCGGCACCGGGCAGACATCGCAGCCGGCTGCCGAAAGAATCGGAATCGCGGCGGTCAGCGAGCACTTGCCATAACCACACATGTCATGCACGGCGGCCACGCGCGGGATGTACTTCGGATCGCGGCCGTACAACGTAACGTCGGACACTAGAAAACTCCAATCAATCAGACGGATGTCACATAATCACAGTTGACACTAGTCTGTAGGGATACGGACACGCTAACCGGTATTCATCTGGTGAGGTTCCGTCGCCGAATTCAACAGATCGCTCAAACTCCTAGCGACAGAAATCTTGGAAATAAAACCATCCACCCCAAAATTTCGTTGCTGGTTCCATCTGAGCGACAGAAATTTCGGAAATCATCCCTGATCCCCTGAATTGCTGTCGTTGAATCCGTCTCAGTGACAGAAATTTCGGGAATAAACCCATTCGTCCTGAAATTCTGTCGCTGACGTCACCTCAGTGACGGGATTTCAGGAAATTGAGGATGATTTCCTGGATTTCTGTCGCGAAGAGACGTGGAAGTGTCTCGGCGTGTCGTGAGATTTTTGATGACTATTTTGCCCGACGTAACCGCCTCATATCCCAATGATTCCAAGGGTTTATAAGGGTCTATAGGCAACCCCGATAACGCTCAGCTTGCGACATGCACCTTGAGCGTCGTAACTTCATAACCAACACCTCGCCAACCGCCCGAACACGGCAGGCGGGTGGCAAGGAAAATATCCTCGCGACCTAGCACAACCAAGGAGAATACCATGGCCGAGAACAACAAGAAGTACCGTTTTGAGACCCTGCAGCTGCATGTGGGTCAGGAGCAGGCCGACCCGGCCACCGACTCCCGCGCGGTCCCGATCTACGCCACCACCAGCTACGTCTTCCACAACTTCGACCACGCCGAGGCCCGCTTCGGCCTCGCTGACCCGGGCAACATCTACGGCCGTCTGACCAACACCACCCAGGGCGTCTTCGAGGACCGCATCGCCGCCCTTGAAGGTGGCACCGCCGGTCTGGCCGTCGCTTCCGGCGCCGCCGCCGTCGAATACGCCGTGCGCAACATCACCCAGTCCGGTGACCACATCGTCGCCGCCAAGAACATCTACGGCGGTACCTTCAACCTGCTACGCCACACCCTGCCGCGCGACGGCATCACCACCACCTTCGTCTCCGCCGAGAACCCGCAGGAGTTCGAGGACGCCATCCAGGAGAACACCAAGCTCGTCTACTTCGAGACCTTCGGCAATCCGAACGCCGACCTGCCGGACTTCGAAGCCATCTCCGAAATCGCCCACAAGCACAACCTGCCGGTGATTGTGGACAACACCTTTGCCACCCCGTACCTGTTCCGCCCGCTGGAGCATGGCGCTGACGTCGTGGTCGAGTCCGCCACCAAGTTCATCGGCGGCCACGGCACCACCCTCGGCGGTGTGATCGTCGAAGGCGGCAAGTTCGACTGGAACGCCGTTCCGGGCAAGTTCCCGACTCTGACCGAGCCGGATCCCTCCTACCACGGCCTGAACTTCTACGAGGCCCTCGGCGGAGCCGCCTTTGTGACCCGCGTCCGCGCCATTCTGCTGCGCGACACCGGCGCCACCCTGTCTCCGTTCGCTGCCTTCCTGCTGCTGCAGGGCACCGAGACCCTGTCCCTGCGCGTCGAGCGCCACGTTCAGAACGCGCTGAAGGTCGTCGAGTACCTGCAGACCGTGCCGGAAGTCGAGTCCGTCTCCCACCCGTCCATCGAGGGCCGTCCGGACCACGCCCTGTACGAGAAGTACTTCCCGAACGGAGCCGGCTCCATCTTCACCTTCGACATCAAGGGTGGCAAGGACGCGGCTCGCGTGTTCATCGACAACCTGCACCTGTTCTCCCTGCTGGCCAACGTGGCCGACGCCAAGTCGCTGGTCATCCACCCGGCTTCCACCACCCACTCCCAGGAGACCCTGGAAGAGCTGGAGGACCAGGGCATCCACCAGGGCACCATCCGCCTGTCCATCGGCACCGAGAACATCGAGGACATCCTCGACGATCTGAAGGGCGGCTTCGAAGCCCTTCGCGCTTCCGGCTTGGCCAAGTGAGACGGCAGGAAGGCGCGCTGAGGCAGGAAGGGGAGCGGCGCTTATGGGGTGCGCCGCACAATGCAAAAGCACATGGGGGACCTTCCGTCCGATAACTTGACTCAAGGAGTAGAAAGCTCGCACTGACGTCATGCAGTGCGGGCTTTCTTGCGTCTGCATGCCTCACACAACATGACCGCCGCCATAAAGTATGTGAGGCAAACGCACATTATCACCCAATTGCACATGTTGACAATCCGCGATATTTCGCCGATTGTCGGATGCCGTTGTCCGTTTTATATTCGGTCGGCCTCACACTGTTTGCGCAGAGGCACGAATAGTGTGAGGCCTGAGATGACATAATCCTCAAGGATGAGGGCCGGCACACGGCCACTAGCCCAATTCAGTCTGGCGCACGATGGGGCGCGCCGTTATTTCTTCATAAGTTGGAATCATCATCCGGGCATAAGGCCCGGCCCAATATGGAGAGACATTATGAACGTGCAGAACCCGTCCGCATCGCGCGGCATCGCTATTCAGGCCGTCGACTTGGTCAAGAACTACGGCACCGGCAGCAATATGGTTCACGCCCTGCGCGGCGTGAACGTGAGTTTCGAACGTGGCAAATTCACCGCCATCATGGGCCCATCCGGTTCCGGCAAATCCACGCTGATGCACACGCTCGCCGGTCTCGACTCCGCCACTTCCGGCCATATCTTGTTCGGCGGCGCCGACCTGACCCGCATGGACGACAAGCAGCTCACCTTGCTACGTCGCCACAAGATCGGCTTCATCTTCCAAAGCTTCAACCTGTTGCCCATGTTCACCGCAGAGCAGAACATCCTCATGCCGCTGACTTTGGCCGGTGATAAGCCCGACCGTGCCTGGTTCGATCTGCTCGTAGAAACCTTGGGACTCAAGCAACGGCTCAACCATCGTCCGAACGAGCTGTCCGGTGGCCAGCAGCAGCGCGTGGCCATCGCCCGCGCGCTGATTACCAAGCCGAAGCTGGTGTTCGCCGACGAGCCGACCGGCAACCTCGACTCCGTCTCCAGCGCCGAAGTGCTCGGCTTCCTGAAGCGTTCGGTCAACGAACTCGGACAGACCATCGTCATGGTCACGCATGATGCGGTGGCAGCCTCCTACGCGGACCGTGCCATCGTGTTCTCCGACGGACGGATCGTGGCCGACGAACAGCATCCCAACGCCGAAGTCATGAACGAACTGCTTATGGCCGAGCGAGAGCGCACCACCCGCACCACTCTTACCGATACTCCTGCTGACCAGATGGCACAGATGGCAGGCGTGCGCAACGTGCCGGATCTGCCCATCACCGATGCGCCGCTGCCGCCGGCCGTTCCCACCTCTGGGTGTGAGGGAACGCTGCGCCACGCCCGTGCCGCCGCACGCCACGCCCGCTGACCCACGGAAAGCAAGAGAGTAGGACGAACCCATGTTTTCCATCACAGTGAAACTCATGAAGAAAAGCGCCAGAATGCTGATTCCGGCCGGCATCGCCATCCTGATCGGCACCGCGTTCATTGCGGCCACATTCCTGTTCGGTAACGCCATGAACGATTCCCTGGCCCGTCAGACCACCGCGCAGCTTGGCGGCGCGAACTATGTGATCAGCGTGGACTCCAGCGAGGGCCTGAACGAGCAGGAGCGGAATGGCATCTACACTCGCACGGTGAACGACTTCCAACTCGACCGTATCCGCGCCATAGAAGGTGTCAAGGATGTGCGCGTCGAATCCTCGAGTTCCGTAACCGTGGCCAATGGCGATAAGCACGCCAGCAGCTATGCCATCACCACCGCCGCACAGCGTGATCTGCTGCCGGTCAGCATCATTCAAGGCGACCAGCCGGTCGATGGCAACGAAATAGCATTGACTAAGTCCGTGGCCGATCAGCTTGGTGTCAAGGTGGGGGATAGCGTGACCGTGAACTCCCGTACCGCGCAGGCCGTAGCTTCGACGGGCTACGGTTCCGCCGGCAACGACACTGCCGCTGATTCCGGTATGACCGTTCGCGTAGTGGGTATCACTGAAGATCCGAACGGCGCCTATGCGTACTACGGCGGAGCCTCAGTGCTTTCCGATAACGTGATCACCGCGATGAACGGTATCGACGATTTCGGCAAACTCAATGTCTATCTTGTCTACCTCGATATCGACGATGCCGATCAGCCGTCCGCCGACGCCACCGTGAAACAAATCGACAAGCTGCTGCCAAAACATTTCACCGTGCAATCCCGCGCAGCGATGGAAGAGAAATCCATCAAATCCGTGAGCAAGGGCGATACGAGTATCACCACCATCTTCCTGCTGAGCTTCGGCATCCTCGCCATGCTGGTCGCGGCGCTCGTCATCGCCAACACTTTCCAAGTGCTCGTCGCCCAACGCCGTCGCACGCTTGCCTTGCTGCGCACCATCGGCGCGAACAAAGGCCAGCTGTATGTCTCCGTACTGTTCGAGGCTGGTCTGCTGGGACTCATCGCCTCCATGCTGGGCGTGGGCCTCGGCATCGGACTGATGGCGGCGCTGTGCCAATCCGGCCTGATGAAAGCCACCGGCATGACCATGAGATTGGTGCTGTCCTGGCCGGCATTCGTGGTGCCGATTGCGTTCGGCGTCGCTATGACCGTGATCGCCTCGCTTGGCTCCGCACGTTCCGCCACCGCCGTGACTCCACTGGAAGCGCTGCGGCCCATCGAACTGAACGATACCCGTCGGGCCGGTAAGATCCGTGCCATACTTGCGGGTCTGTTGGTGCTCGTCGGCATCGGTCTGGCCGCATTCTCCGCCTGGCAGATGAACGAAAAGATCGCCGGACATGATTCGCTGGCCGACAAGCAGTATCCGATGGTACTGCTCGCCGCCATCGCCGGCTGCGCGCTGATCTTCCTCGGACTGGTGCTTTCCGCCACATTCTGGCTGCCGGTATTGATGCGCGGCGTGGGGGCGTTGGTGTCGCTTGCCGGGCCGTCCGCCAAGGTGGCGCACGCGAATATTCAGAAGAATCCGCGCCGCGTGGCTGCCACCGGTGCCGCACTGCTTATCGGCGTGACGTTGGTCTCCACCATCGCCACCGGTGCCGCCAGCGCCAAGCAAACCATGAACGAGGCGCTGACCACCCGCTACAGCGTTGACATGATTGCTGTCGGTGCTGATATGACCAGCAAACAGGCTGATGAGGTCGCCAAGATTAAGGGCATTAAGGATAGTATCTACGCGCCGACTCGCATGATGAGCATGAAGGATGCCAATGGCAAGGATCTGAACGTACTCATCGTTGGCGTGGATGGTGTTGACGCGCTGCGCAAAGTGGTGCGTGCCGACCTGTCCGGCGTGACCATCAGCGGTGACTCCGTACTTATGCCCAAGTATTCCGCTGCCACGGGCAAGGACATTCCGCTAGGTAAGAGCGTCACCTTCACCAGTGATGTATCCGGCTCGCAGACTGGCACAGCTGATGCTGCCGCGAGTGATACTGAGAACGATGGCGGACAATCCGATGGTGTGCAGACACTGACCCTCGCGCCGCAGAAGGTGGATTATCGTCGCATCTCAGCCAACTATGCCGCAGTCGCCTTCGTGGATGCCGGTCACTTCACCAACGGCGATGTAAAAGCGAACGGACATATCATGCTTATGCGTATCGACGCCGAAAGCGCGGGCACCACGCTGAACGACGTATTCACCAACGTGCAGAATGCATTCTCCGCCAGTGCAGACATTGACGTGTCTGGTCCGGTGGCCGGACGCACGCAGTGGGAGACCATGATCAACGGCATGATGGCGTTGCTTGTCGGCTTGATTGCGGTGGCTGTGCTTATCGCACTGGTCGGTGTGGCGAACACGCTGAGTCTATCGGTGATCGAACGCACCCGCGAATCCGCCACCCTGCGTGCCATCGGTATGACGCGCGGCCAGCTGCGGTGTTCGCTGGCAGTGGAGGCTTTACTGCTGTCGCTCGTCTCCGGCGTGGTGGGTGTGGTGCTGGGCACCCTGTTCGGCTGGCTTGGGTCCTATATGGTGTTCAGCCTGTATGGTGACACTGTATTCCCGTTCGAGTGGACTACCAACGGTGCCGTGCTTGGCGTGGCGGCGCTTGCCGCGCTGCTCGCCAGTGTTGCCCCCGCCCGCAGAGCCGTCAAGACGCCGCCCGTCGAGGCTTTGGCTGAGGCCTAGTGGCCCGGTCATAGTCTAAGAGCGAAGAGATAGGTCTATTCGTGTGCTGCGAATAGACCTATCTGCCTTGAAAGAGGTACATTCGTTCCTTTACAGAAAGCTATCTGCTTTCAAAGGGGTACCGGATATACGAAAACGCGAGTACAACCGTTGGAATTGCAATGATCGTACTCGTGTTATCAGGTCTCGGATATCTCTCTGAAAGCAGATAGCTTTCTGCAGAAAGGCGAATGTACCTCTTTCGAGGCGGATACCACTTGTTCTGCCGTATCGTGCGTATTGGGGAAGTCACACCAACCCGTTATCGTACGCAAAGACCACAGCCTGGACGCGGTCTCGGGCGTTGATTTTGGCCAGAATATGCGCCACATGGGTTTTGACCGTGGGCAAGGAGATGAAGAGCTTGTCCGCGATCTCCTGATTGCTCAGGCCATGGGCGATTTCCACCAGCACCTCACGTTCGCGATCTGTGAGCAGTTCCAGCTCGGGATCGGTATATGTGGGGCGTGCGGTGCCAATGCCGTTCGTCGAATCGGCACCCGTAGCTCCGACCGTTCCAGTAGTGTCGGCGACGCTGCCAGCATTGCCATTGAAACTTGCGTTCGAAACGCCGCCACTCAACGACCCATGCTGCGCATAGCCGTCCTGCATCATTTTCTCGATCAGACGCTTGGTGGCCGAAGGCGCGATGATCGCATTGCCCTGGAACACGGTGCGAATCGAATTGAGCAGCGTCTCCGGTTCGGTGTCTTTGAGCAGAAAACCCGAAGCGCCGGCATTGATGGCGGCCATCACATATTCATCCAAATCGAATGTGGTCAGGATGATCACACGGGTCGGCTGCGTGCCATCCGTGCCGGCGGTCAGCGAAGTAATACGGCGGGTGGCTTCGATGCCATCCATGCCCGGCATGCGCACGTCCATCAACACCACATCGGGGTGCAGGGTCTCCGCCATCGTCACGGCCTCGGCGCCATCGGACGCCTGAGCGACCACTTCCATATCTTGCTGCGAGCCGATTACCATGGCGAAGCCGGCCCTCACCAGCTCCTGGTCGTCCGCAACGATCACGCGAATGCTTCTGCTCTCGTTCATGCTCTCCACTGTATCCGATTCCTATTCGAGTGCCGCTCCATGGACACCCTGATTGTTCCCTGAGTTCATGTTCGTGGACGAATCCGTCTGAGATGTGGATTCCGCCTGCCTCATCTGGCTGGACAGAGGAGCAGCCGGTCGCAGTTGCATGTCGGGTTGTGCGCCTTCATGCATCTCGTCGCTGAATCCGGTTTCACGCAACACCGTCAGCAATTGCCGCATGTGCGCCAGAGCCGCACGCCCGCGTTCCCCGATGACCGTGAACGCGGCGATGATCTGCTCGCCATCGGGAGCCGGTTCGGAGTTCAGCATGGCCAGCCCATCATCGGCTTGCGTGATCACCGATTCCAACGTATTCAATACCTCGGCCTGCATGGCCGTACCGATGCGATTGCGCTCCAGATTGGCGGCCAGCACCTTCTGCCGCTCCTGCTCGGCCTTGAGCGCCTCCTCGCGTTGCATGAGCACCAGCGCGTTCGAGCCGCGTGAACGGCTCCACCGGGCCATCGCAATGCACGCAAAGCCAAACAGCATCACCACGCCACCCGGTATCAGGCCGGAAAGCACCAGTAGCCAGCGGGACATCGCCGATTCGCCGTTGAGGGGCAGCAGCATCTGAATCAGCATGTCATATCCGTTCCAGCCGGACATTACCTTGATGCCGGCCAGCCACGAATCCGCGACCAGCGCCACACTGACCCATCTCCATGCCTGTTCCCGTCCATACAGTGCGGCGGCGTGTACGGACACCAATGCAAACACGTTGACGGTCAGGATGGATGGCAGAAACAGCAGCTGCACGGCGGACAGAATCGCCATGACCAGTGCGCTGCCCTCCGGGAACCGACGTCGGAAAGCCAGAGGGGCAAGCATGATGATGGTCAGTGCCATGGTCAGCACAGTGTTGGGTTGAACTGGGTCATTGCTGGCCGTCATCATCTGCAGCTCGTTGCGTGTCGCGGAACTGAACATCGCGATCAGCGCCACGGTGATGAGAATATCCGCCAGCAGATAATGCCGTTCGGTCCATTGTGCGAAGCGGGCCACCCAATTCGACTCACCGATATCTCCCTGGTCGAGCGGTTTGGAGCGTATCGAATCCAGGAGTTTCCGTAGTCGTGTGATGGTGACGGGCAAAGCGTCAGACGGCTCGGCGTCGGTTTGCGCGATTTCGGGGGAGAGGGGAATCGTAGCCGCCACGATGAACCCGCCGTTCGGTCCAGGGCCGGCATGGACGCTGCCGCCCAACGATTCGATGCGCTCGTGCATGCCCATCAGACCATAGCCGGGTGCGTGCCCGTCGGCGGCGGATGCCGCTCCCTGGCCGTTGTCGGACACGGTAATCGCAAGCCCGTCATCCGACCACACCTCATCGATGGTGGCCTTCGCGCCCTCGCCCGCATGCTTGCGCGTATTGGTCAGCGCCTCCTGTACCAAGCGGAACACGGCGGCATCCGCATCGGAGGTCAAACGATCCGGCCGTGACTTGCCTGTCACACGCCGGGATACGACCAGATGACCGTCGAACAGAGAATCGATGTCCGCATACCCGGCATCATCATCCGTGCCGAACACGCCGAACAGTCGCTGCATATCACGCTGCGCGCGTTCCGCTTCATGGCGAATCGTGCTCATCGTATGCTTGGCGACGGCCAGATCATGCGCGCCCGCATATCGGCCGCCATCCGACTGCACGATAATCGTCGACAGCGTATGGGCCACCACATCATGCATATCACGGGCAATGCGCGCGCGTTCGGCCAGCGCCGCGATATGTGTCTCCTCCGCTTCGCGGGCCACTATGGAAGCATTGCGCTCGCGCATGGCCGTGAGCGTGGCCTTGCGCGCACGCTGCCATAACGCCATGATGATAATGCTCAGCACGCTGATCTCCATGCACAGCGCCAGCACGCCCGTATCCCGTAGCATTTTGATTCCGCAGTTGGATACGCTCGGCTCGCTGATGAGACCGGGAGAGGCCGGGCATATGGGCATGGTCGCAGCGGTGGGCAGCCAGCTGATCCAGGCGGTCCAAGCATTGGAGGAACCGCTTTTGAACAGCGGGCCGACGTTCATTGACACCGCCCAGACCGCAGCCGCAGCCAATCCCATGGCAAAGGCGGTGATAATGAATCGCAAGGAATGCTTGGGATTGCCGTACACGAGCACTGAATACAGGATGATAAGCGTGTAGAAGTCGCCGTAGGCCATCGACGGGCCGAAGACGAGATGGGCGGCGGTCAGAGCCACGAACAACCAAGCGGCGATCTCCGGCTGGTATCGTCGCAGCATCAGCGGAACGAACGTCGGTAGCGACCAGAACAACAATGAATAATTGTTCGACACGAACAATAGTCCAGGAGTCGAAGAGGAACTGGTGGAACCGATGAGCGGGATGAGTCCGAATGTCAGTACTGCGGCGAGCAGGGTGTCCCATAGCAGGGTGTGACTCGGCTTCCGAGCGAACCATGCCCTCACGTGCGCGACCATTTCCATACGTCCCAAGGCTAGCGTGTCCGTTAACAAGCCGACATCACCCTCCAGACGGATTTGTGGGCTAGAGTTTGAGCCATGACATTGCTGAGCAAATACTATGTACCGGGCCTCGCCATCGAGGACCATTCCATTGACGTTCCTCTCGATTGGTCCGGCCATGAGCCAGGCCAAGCATTCGACGGCGAAACCATCAAACTGTTCTACCGTGTGGTCACCGCGCCCGAACACGTGCACGATGACCTGCCGCTGCTGATCTTCCTGCAGGGAGGTCCCGGCGGTGAGGGGCCGCGTCTCAACAGTCCCACCTCCGATGGCTGGATTGAAGAGGCCACCAAGCATTTTCGTGTGATTCTGCCCGACCAGCGTGGTACTGGTCGTTCTTCGCGCGTGGACACGCACACCATGGCCCGTATTGCCGCAGCCCATGAAGGTGATGCCGCAGCCGGCGCTCGCGCCCAGGCCGATTACCTGAAGAAGTTCCTCGCCGATTCCATCGTGCGAGACTTCGAACATCTGCGTCTGACCGAGTTTGGCGGGCGCAAATGGGTGACAATGGGCCAAAGCTACGGCGGCTTCCTGACCCTGACCACATTATCCCTGTTCCCGGCCGGTGTGATCGCCAGCTTCACCACCGGCGGCATTCCGCACGTGCCCGCCTGCGCCACCGAGGTCTATGAGCACACCTTCCCGCGCATGATGCGCAAGACCGCCCAGTTCTACGAGCGTTATCCGCAGGACAAGGAGCGTGTGACGGCCATTGTGGAGAAGCTGCCGACCGCCGCGGAAGTCTCTGAATTCGTGGGCAAGCTGACCGATTCCGTACTGAACCCGATGGCGGACACCGAAGTCGAACATCGTCTCGGCGTGATCGCCGGCATGGCGGCCCACGGTTTCCCGATCATGCCCAACGGCGACCCGCTCACCGTGGAACGTCTGCAGTGCCTTGGCTCCGACTTCGGTATGAAGCCGAGTTTCGAGCGAGTGCATTGGATTCTCGACAGCGCCTTCCTCGATGGCGACGGCTCCGCTTCCGCTGCATCGCCGTTGGCCGACGAATTCCTGACCAGGGTGATGAACGCCACCTCATCGCGTCCGCTGTACTGGCCGTTGCAGGAATTCATCTACGCCAACGGCGAGATGGACCAGCCGATTCGCTGGGCCGCCCAGCGTGTGCGCGACGGCAAGTCCGAGTTCGGTGCCGATGTGCGCCCGCTCAACTTCACCGGCGAGGCCATGTTCCCGTGGATGTTCGAGCAGGAGGCCGCGCTGCGCCCGTTCAAGCCCGCCATGGACCTGCTGATGGAAGACACGAGCTTCGGCGTGATCTATGACGAGGACCAGCTGGCACGCAACGAAGTGCCGCTGCAGGCCGGTGTCTACTTCGACGACATGTACGTCGACTCAGGCATGCAACTCGACACATTGAGCCGCGTGGGCAACAGCCATTATTGGACCACCAACGAGTTCGAGCACGACGGACTGCACGGTTCGGTGGTGTTCAAGCACCTCTACGACGAAGCCCTCAACCGAGGCGACCTCGAAGAACTGTTCTAACCTCTTTGGCTCCCCTCTTGGAGGGGAGCTGGCTCGCGGAGCGAGACTGAGGGGAGTATGTCAAGTGCGGAAAACTTCCCTCAGTCAGCTCCGCTGACAGCCCCCCTTAGAGAGGGGAGCCCAAGTACGGACGAAAGGAAATCTTATGACCAGGAATCTCACCATTGGATTCATCGGATACGGCAACATGGCTCAGGCCATCGCCCGAGGCCTTGTCGACGCGGGCGTGGTCACCGGCGGCCAGATGGTCGCTTGCGCCGCCCGCTATGACAAACTCGAGAAGACCACTGCCGAGCTCGGCGTGCGCCCGTTGCACAATCCGCTGGAAGTGGTGGTGGCCGCCGACGTGGTCATCATCGCCATCAAGCCTTATCAGATTGACGCCGTCGTTAAACCGCTCGCCAGCGAACTCGCCAAGCCTGGCAAAATCGTCGTCTCCATTGCGGCCGGCTGGAATCTCAAGAAATATCAGGATCTGTTCACCACCGAAGACGGCGAATCCGTCGACTCTCTGGACATCCACATTCAATGCACGATTCCGAATACGCCGATGGCTGTGGGCGAGGGCGTGCTCGTCACCGAATCCGTCAACACCCTGACCGATGAGGAGACCGAGACCTTCGAGCAGGTGTTCGCGCCCATCAGCCTCATTGAGCGCGTGGATACCGCACACATGAACATCTCCATGGTGGTGGCCGGCTGCGCGCCCGCATTCACCGACATGTACATTGAGGCACTGGGCGATGCCGGTGTGCAGTACGGTCTGCAACGCGCCACCGCCTACCGCTTGGCGGCCAAGATGGTCGAGGGTGTCGGAGCGCTGTACATGGCCACCGAAACCCACCCTGGTGCCATGAAGGATGCTGTCTGCTCGCCTGGCGGCACCACTATCAAGGGTGTCGCCCAGCTCGAAAAAGACGGCTTCCGTGGCGCGGTTATTGACGCCGTCGACGCCATCGTCGGCTGACTGTACTCGGCAAAAAAATTGCCCCCGCCGTCGGGGGCTGTCGGCGGAAGCCGACTGGGGGTCTCCCGAATCACAGGACCACCCCCAGTCATGCTTCGCATGACAGCCCCCGCCAGCGGGAGCAGTATGAAGCAGACGAAACTACTCGATAATCACGTCTTCCGGCTTGATGTCGGAGGTGAAGCTCGGGGCGAGCTCGCTCTGGTAGGCGTCCTTGAAGAAGCCGTTGGAGGTCAGGGTCTTGATCTCCTTGTTGGTCCATTCGAGCAGGCTCTTGTTGCCCTTCTTCACGGCCGGGGCGATGGTGGACTCGTCACCGATGGTCTTGATACCCACGGTGTAGCCCGGGTTGTCCTTGGCCCACGCGTACAGGTAGGTGTTGTCGTCGGCGAGGGCGGCCACACGGCCATCCTTGAAGGCCTGGAACTGCTGGGTCTTGGAATCGAACTTCTGCAGTTGAACATCCGGGTACTTCTCAGTGAAGAAGGCCTCGGCGGTCGTGCCCTTGGTCACGGCCAGCTGCTTGCCCTTGAGCTGATCGGCGCTGGTGATCTTGGCGCTGTCGGGGGAGACCACGCCGACGGACACCTTCATGTACGGATCGGCGAAGTCGACCACCTGCTTGCGCTCGTCGGTCACGGTGAAGTTGGCCAGCACCAGGTCGACCTTGTCGGACTTCAGCGAGTCCACACGGCCATCGGCGTTCACCTGCACCCAGTCGACTTTGACGCCAAGGTCTTTACCGATCTGGTTGCCGAGCGCCACGTCATAGCCGGCGCGGGTGCCGTCGTTCTTCACATAGCCGTAGGGCGGCAGGTCGCCGAAGGTGGCGATACGAATCTTGCCGGTCTTCTTGATCTGCTCGACGGTCTGGCCCTGCTGAGAGGAGGAGCCGCCGGCAGCCGGATCCGGGCCATTGCCGCAAGCCGCGACGGAAATTAGCGTGACGCCGGCGAGCACACCGGCCAAAGCTTTCTTGACATTGAACATAATTCTTTCCCCTTTATCCTTTTCTTGTTGGTTATTGCAAATCTTGATGATTCGGCATGAACGGAGTACTCATGCCTCATCGCCGACCGGAGCCATGCTCTCTAGGAAGTTCCTGGCACGGTCGGTTTCGGGATTCGTGAAGAACTCGTCGCCGGGCTGACGTTCCAGGATCACGCCGTTCTCCAGGAACATCACCGTGTCGGCCACGCGCCGGGCGAACTCCATCTCATGGGTCACCACGATCATCGTCATATGGCGCTTGGCGAGACGAAGCATAAGCTCCAGCACCTCACGCACCATTTCCGGATCGAGTGATGCGGTGACTTCGTCGAACAGCATGAGCTCGGGGTTCATCGCAAGCGCACGCACAACGGCGATGCGCTGTTTCTGGCCTCCTGACAGTTCGCGCGGGTACGAGTTCTTGTATTCGGTGAGCTGCACGTCGGCCAGCAGCTGATCCATCTGCTTGGCGACCTCGGCCTTCGGGCGCTTCTGCACCTTGGTGGGGCCCAGTTCGATGTTCTTGGCCACGGTCAGATTCGGAAACAGGTCGTAGCTCTGGAACACCATGCCGATTTCGGCACGCAGCTTGCGCCAGGTCTTCTCGCTGTTATTCGCAATCTTCTGGCCCTTGAACCAGATTTCACCGCCCTGAATGGTCTCCAAACCGTTCAGGCAACGAATCAGGGTGGACTTGCCGGAACCTGAGGGACCGAGCAGCACCAGCACCTGGCCGCGCTTGACGTCGAAACTGACATCCTTGAGCACTTCGTGATCGCCATAGGATTTGCGCAGATGACGGACGGACAGCAGCGGTTCGGAGTCGTTGGACACGGACACTTCTTCTGAATCAGCCATTGTTGCGCTCCTTGGCTCGCTTCTCCAGGGCCTTGGCGATCATCGCCAGCGGCCAGCAAATGATGAAATACAGCAGGAAAATGAATCCGTACACCCAGAATGCGGCGTCCGGGTGGGTCATACGGTTGGCCTCCATGATCTGCTGGCCCACCGTGATCACGTCGATCACGCTGATGAGCAGCAGCAGGGACGTGGTCATGATGACGCGCGCCGCCAGATTGATGGTGGCCGGAACCATCAGGTTGATGGACTGGGGGATACGCACGTACCACAGCACCTGCAGTCCGTTCATGCCCAGCGCCTTGCCGGCATCGACCTGATGATCGGATACGGAAATCAACGAGCCTCGTACGATATCGCTGATTTCGGCCGCGACCCATAGGCCGAACGTCACGACTGCCACGGTCACGCCGTCGACCTGCACGCCAAGTTCGCGCGGCAGGATGTAATAGGTGAGGAACAGCAGTACCAGCGTGGGCACGATGCGGAAGAACTCGAGGTACAGCCTCAGCACCGCGCGCAGTACCGGATTGCGCAGGATACGCAGTGCGCCGAGGATGATGCCCAGGGGAATGCCCACCAGCAGGGCCAGTCCGGCCACCGTGATGGAGGTGCCGAGTCCGCCCAGCAGACGGGTGAAGTTGTCGCCGGTGAACAGCACGCTGGCGCCGGAGGCCTCAGTTATCGCCGAAAGTACCACGACGGACCCTCCTTTCCAGCAGTGTGAGGATGACGGACAACGGGATAAGAATGATTGCGTAGGCGATGACCAGCTCCAGCAGGTATTCGTCGCTGCGGTAGTACATGCCGATCAGGTCGCGTGCGGTGTTGGTCAGTTCCGGTACCGCGATAACGGTGAACACGGAGGTCTCCTTGACCATGAAAATCACGTTCGCGGCGACGGCCGGCACGCTGCGCGTGAGTCCCTGCGGCAGGGTCACGTGACGAATCATCTGCAAAGGTGAGAGTCCCAGCGCGCGTGCAGACTCGTTCTGCACCTGCGGAATACCGCTGAAGCCGCCTTGGAATGCGCCGGACATGTATGCGGAGCCCAGAATGGACATACCGACGACAGCGCAGATCTCGGCGCTCCATTTGATGCCGATGGACGGGAATCCGTAATACAGGAAGAACAATTGAATCAGCAAAGGGGTGTTGCGGAACAGCTCCTCGAATACGGTACTGATTTGGGCGAGCACAGGCACGCGGTATTCGCGCAGCAATGCCAGCACCAATCCCAGAAGGGTAGCCAGCACCACGTTGATTGCGGAAAGACGTAACGTCAAGACGAACGCCTTCCCGAACAGTGGAAGACTTGCTTGGATGACTTCCCAGCTCACAGCCGGCCCTCCTTCCGTATACGTAGTAATGCTTGTTGCATGGTCTCTCTCAATGGTTGCGGGCCGCATGTATGGGGTAAAACGTAGCGGCTCCGTGTGCTACCCCATAAGGATAACGGGTGGCGGGGGTGTATTTCGCCAAGAAAAGAACGTTCGACGAGTGCGGATAAAGGTATTGACTTGGAGGTCGGGGTGGTGTATTGCAAGAGCCGTTGCTCGAACTCGCAGCCGGCTGATGCGCAAAACCCAGTAGTCGCAACCGATGGCATGTGATTGATGAGCTTCGCAATATGCATTGATGATGTGCCGGCCAGGTTTTGCGTTATGAACGCCGTTTATACCCTGCTATCGGATACTCCGAAATGGGATGTTCATATTGTGCGAGTCGAGCATTTCGCGGTTCCCGTGCGCTTGTCGCTTGGCTCTTTAGACTTAAAGGCATGTCTCTTACTATCGGAATCGTCGGACTGCCCAATGTCGGCAAGTCCACCATGTTCAATGCCCTGACCCGCAACAACGTGCTGGCCGAAAACTATCCGTTCGCCACCATCGAGCCGAACACCGGTATCGTGCCGCTGCCGGACGATCGTCTGCCGGTGCTGGCCAAGCTGGTTCACACCGAGAAGGTCGTGCCTGCTACGGTGACCTTCGTGGACATCGCCGGCATCGTCAAGGGTGCCTCCGAGGGCGAAGGCCTGGGCAACAAGTTCCTGGCCAACATCCGCGAGGCCGACGCGATCTGCGAAGTGGTGCGCGCCTTCGAGGACGACGACATCGTCCACGTCAACGGCAAGGTGGATCCGGCCGACGACATCGACACCATCAACACCGAGCTGATTCTCGCCGATCTGCAGACCATCGAAAACGCGCTGCCCAAGCTGGAGAAAGATCTGCGCGGCAAGAAGATCGAGCCGGCTTACATGGACGCCGTCAAGCAGGCCAAGACCATTCTTGAGGCTGGCGAGACGCTCGACAAGGCCGCGCGTGAAGGTCGTTTCGACAAGGATTCCGTCTACGACCTGCACCTGATGACCGCCAAGCCGTTCATCTACGTGTTCAATGTGGACGATAACGAGCTGGCCAACAAGGAGCTGCAGACCAAACTCGCCGCCTCCGTGGCCCCGGCCCCGGCCGTGTTTCTCAACGCCCAGTTTGAAGCCGACCTGACCGAGCTCGACGAGGCGGATGCCCGTGAAATGCTCGCCGACGCCGGCTTGAGCGAATCCGGTCTTGACCAGCTGGCTCGTGTGGGCTTCGACATCCTCGGCCTGCAGACCTTCCTGACCGCAGGCGTCAAGGAAGTACGCGCCTGGCAGATTCACAAGGGATGGACCGCCCCGCAGGCCGCCGGTGTGATTCACACCGACTTCGAAAAGGGCTTCATCAAGGCCGACATCGTCTCCTATGACGATTTCGTGGCCGCCGATGGTTCCATGGCTAAGATCAAGGAAGAAGGCAAGCTCCGTCAGGAGGGTCGCGACTACGTCATGGCCGACGGAGATATTGTGGAGTTCAAGTTCAACGTGTCCAAGTAGTGATTGCCGATTAGTGCCGAGGGCCTTGGAAGCGTTGCGTTCCAAGGCCCTTGCCTATACTGTAGACAGTTGTTCTTCATATGTGAATCGTCCGATATGACTTTGGAGCGGGCTTGATTGGAGGGCCGGATATGACGAGTTACGTGCTGCGGCTCTATGATGATCCGCTGCTCCGGTTCGATGCGTCGTATGGCGAGGGCCTGCTGGCGGGCAAGATCGAGGCGCATGTCCGCTGGTTCGATGAGTCGAAGCGTGCGTTGCTGCCGTTTCCGTTGGCTCCGGAGCCGGATAATGCGAAGCTGACGACGTGGCTGGAGCGGCGCACGATTCCGAAGAATCGTGAGTTCGCCACGCAGGTTCTCGCGCAGGCGGGGTTGAACATTGCGGATACGCTGGGCATCATCGACCTGTGCAAGGGGCTGTCGGTCAACGATTCATTCTGGGCGGAACGCGACGGTGAGAACCTCAAGTTCGCGGACATCAACCTGTATGACAATCCGTTGGACGAGACGCTCGCCATCGTGGCCTACACGGGGTATACGTCGAGCGAGAAGCATGCGATCGGCCTGTCGAGCGAGTGGACGACGGACGGCCAGTTCCCGAAGGCGTGGCGGCATACGGAACGTGGGCTGGAACTGTGGAAGGCGGGTTCCGAAGGGTATGCGAACGCCGGTTTGGAACCGTATTCCGAGTATCTCGCCTCGCAGCTGGCGCGCAGGCTCGGTGTGAACGCGGTCGACTACCGCATCGCCCGTTGGAAGGGCAAGCTCGCGTCGGTGTGCGGTTCGATGAACTCGAAGGACGTGTCGTTCGTGCCGTTCTATGTGGCGACGCAGCTGGCGTCGTTCCCGGAGATCCTCGCCGCCGCACGCGCCGTGTCCGAGGAATCGTTCGAGGCGATGCGCACGATGCTAGTGTTCGACGCGCTCATCGTCAATCAGGACCGTCACGCCAACAACCACGGGTTCCTGCGCGACAACCGTACCGGCCGGATTCTGGGTCCGGCGCCGTTGTTCGACCATAACATGTCGCTGTTCAAGAACGATATGCGCGCCGACTGGGAGGGCGGCGCGTGGATTCCGCAGGTACTGTCCGAACGTCAGCCGGCAAATTCTCGTATGACGTTCCGCGACCAGTGCGCGGCCATCATGGGCAGCGCGCAGCATGAGATGTTGCGCAAAACGTTGGACGTCACCTTGGAGAACGACCCGGCTTACCCGCTGGAGCCGGGCCGCATCGAGGCGTTGAACGACTACCTGCACGCGGCCGCACGATCCCTGCTCGAACTGCTGGTGGTCGACGAATCGAAGCTGTCCGACCAGCTCGATGCGTTGCAGCCGTCAATCGAACACGCTCCTGTCATCCTCAACGAACGACTGTTGCGATAGACCAAACCGGTCGAGTTCGCCAATAAAAAGGACCTTCCGGGTTGCGCACTGTGAGGAGGCGTGGAACGAGGCCGTATCCGGTCGCCCGTTCGACCGTATCAAGCCGCTTTCATGAGGAAAGGAGCCTGTCATGTTTGAGGTGAACGGCATCCTGTACGCGGATGAGCCCGTTCGGGAGTTGGAAGTCCGGTCGGCCCGCGTCACCGGCGACCACATCATGCTGGTGACGTTCTCCACCGGCGAGACACGTTTATGCGACTTCACTGAAATGTACGACGACGTCCCTGCTTTTGCTCCGCTACGCGATGAGAAGACCTTCGACCCCAGCACCTTGGACGACATCCGCCCGCTCGTGGAAGCCTGACGCCGGGGCGCTTGATCCAATGACCACCATCGTCGTATGTGCGATTACAGTGGTCATTTCCATATCTACGGTACGGGGATGACGTGAACGGCCAACATCACCATGATTGATGGCGGCCGTTTGCATATCCACACATGGCTTTGATGTCTCAGCTGTCCAGAGCGAAGGTGATGGAATCCCGTCCTAGAACCGCCTCGTTACGTGCGCGACTGGCGGCAGCATCGCGGTGGCCAGGGCGAACGTCACCGCCAGGACCGCGCCCGCCGGGTAGACGCTGTACGCCCAGCCGTATGCGATCTGTCCGAGGGGCTGGGCGCACATGCTCGCGGAGAGCGCGAGCGACATCACCTTGCCGGTCATGTTCTCGGGGCAGCCCATCTGGATCGCCGGCACGGCGATGAGGTTCGCGAGGGTGATGGCGATCATGGTTCCGCAGGTGCTCGCCGTGAGCACCGCGAGTCGCATCACTCCACCTGCGGGAATCGTCATGGCGAGCGCTTGGGGCAGGATGGTGAGCGAGAAGGCGGCGATCACCATCGGGAATCGCCGCATGGACAGCGACCTCGCGACCCGCCCACCGACGAGCGCGCCGAGCAGTCCGGATGCTCCCACGAGACCATATGCAAGGCCGTACGCCGTGGAGCCGAACCCCAGTACGGTCCGCACCATGTAAGGGAAGCCGACCTCCGCATACCCCGTCACCAGGAAGTTGAGCGCGGCGCAGATCAACGCCAGATGCAGAACATGAGGATGTTCGCGGGTGAGGAAATGTCCGGCCGCGCGCAGGTCGTCGACCGCGGTGACGCGGCCGGCGTCGCCGCGGTCGGGAGCGCCGAGCCGGATGAAACACTCCACGACGGCGGCCGCACCGAACCCCACGATCGTGATTCCCATCATGGGCATCGCACCAACCGCCGCGTACAGCACGCCGCCGAGCACGGCGGGAACGAGCGTGCTCGTCTGGTTCACTACGTTCACCACGGCCATCGCGCGACGCATCACATCCTCGCCATGGGAGCGGAACATCTGCGGCAGCGCCGCCTGCACCGTAGGCGTCTCCATCGCGTCAAGCACGGCGAGCACCACCTGCATCACGGCTATCGCCGCCAGATTGAAACCGGCGGCCGAAAAGATCGCCGCACAGACGAGCACCGTCACGGCGGAAAGCGCGTCAAGCGCCACCATGACGGTCCGACGGTTCGTACGATCCGCCATCACGCCGCCAAGGGGCGAGAGCAGAATCGTGGGCAGGATGCTTGCAGTAAGAATGGAGGCGAACGCCGCCGCCGAGCCGGTCTCGTCAAGCACCCACATGGACATGGCAAACCGCAGCATAAGGTTGGCGAAGAGCGATATGCCGAGACCCGTGACGAGCAGGCGGAAGTCGCGTGTGCGAAGAGGATCAGCGGCTTGGCTTCTTTGTGGTTGGGTCGTGCATTCGTATGCGTTCGTCATCGTGGATTCCTTTCTTGTGATTGGCCACGGCCATTTATACAAACCGACCGTCGGTCTGTTATTGTGATAACAATACGCCTAAGGGAAAAGGCGCGGAAGCGCTTCGGCATCTGTGACGTCAGGATGTGCAAGATGCGGCGCACCCGGGCGCGCCTCCTATGCGGACGCTGTATCCTCTTCCGGCGTCAGGGCCGTGAGCCCTTCGGTCGTCCGCAGGATGAGCGTCTCGTCGAACACTGGCACGCCGATGGCGTCGAGCATCGTGGCGAGGCAGCGGATGCGGTGTTCCATGCCGGCATGATCGGCGGGGTAGAAGCAGGGCATGAGCCAGTAGTTGCCGAGGAGCGAGAGCAGTTGCGCCGCCTCCTCGGGGTATGCCGTGGGAATGGAGCCGTCCTGCACGCCCATATCGATGAGCGAGCGGAAGGACTCCGGCAGTCTCGTCGACCAGAAGCGCATGTTCGCCGTAAAGAACGCAGGATCCTTGAGCAGCGCCAGCTGGGAACGGACTAGGTCCAGATGATCGGGGGCGTCCACGGCGGAAACGATGAGCGCGCGCAGCTTCTCAAGCGCACTCATGTCCTTGCGCTCGATGAGTTTGTCGAGAAGACGCGCGGTGACGGCCCACTCGTCGGCGTTCAGCCGGTCGAGAATCGCCTCCTTCGATTTGAAGTGGTGATAGAGCCCGCCCTTGGACAGTCCCAGGTCGTTCAGGATGTCCTGGATGGACGTCTTCTCGTAGCCCTTTTCAGCGAAGAGCCTGCGGGCGGAATCGAGGATTCGTCGTTCGGTGTCTCCGGAATGCATATCGTGCGCCATGCGGATGGCCTGCCTTTCGTTCATGTCCCCGTCAAGCATACAGACCGTCGGTCGGTCTGTCAAATGATCGAGGAAGTCACCCCTGCGATGCGATTGAATATCCGCGGCAAGGCAGGACGAAGAAGACCGGTAAGACGCCGAGTTCAAGTTCAACATCTCGAAGTAAGTGGTTCTCTGGCTCCCCTCTTTGAGGGGAGCTGTCGCTACAAGCGACTGAGGAGCGGCACGGATAAGGCCTGAGAAGTCGTCTTCTCAGGCCTTTGTCATGACATTGTTCTGCAAGGACTGGCTGCTGCAGCAGCATAATGTGTGTTTTATTATTCGGCCTTGGCGGCTTGCTGGTCAATCCAATTGTTGACGTCAGTGACCGCCTCGTCAAGGGTTGCTTTGGCGGCTTTGTAGTATTTGGAATCTACAGGTTGACGATTTCCGCGCCGAACGGCCAGAGCGCGAGCTTGGCCATCTTGAACGATTGCAGTCCGAACGGAATGCCGATAACGGTGATGCAGTTGAGTACGCCGGCTCCCAGATAGCCGAGCGCCATCCACCAGCCGACCAGCACCACCCACAGGATGTTGGCCAAGGCAGAGCCGACTCCGCCGCCGTATTGCACGGTTTTGCCAAACGGCGTCAGGGTGAGTCCCGCCATCTTAAACGCTTGAATGCCGAGCGGGACGCCGATGATGGAGATGCACAGAATCAGTCCCACCAATGCCCATCCGATTGCGATGGCCAATCCACCAAGAATGATCCACAGGATATTGCCGAGAACTCGCATGATTAGCCCCTTTCCGATTCCGGTCGATTCCGCGCATGTTCAGCTTCACTATTTTGCCAGACATCATGACGGAAACACGAGACGCAACCCTTAGCTCGCCCCTGATTCATCCCCGGACCGTTATTCAGGCGGAGCGTATGCGTAAGCCAATCCTCTTGTGAAGATTTTGTGTATTGTCGAGCATGCGTGGGTTTCACCGTCGATTTGAATGATGATAGGCTTCTCGATGCCTGCCGTACGAAGACTCATCAAGGAGATGCCATGAACCTGTATCGCTACGCGATGTTCATCGCACGCGCCTGCCGTGGGTCGTTCGTCGGCAATGTTCTGTTTGCCAATCCACAAATGGCCCTATTCTCGATGCTGGTGTAGCGGGGACACGCCTTATGCCGGGATGTACCGATGGCCCATCCGCAGTCGACGTCGCATGAATCGCTCACCATAGCCATCAACTTACGCAAAGCCGCGAATCGTTTGCCGTATATGAATGCGGAACGGATGGCGGCTTTTCCTTTACGTCCGGACTCATCGGTGTCCTCGCGTCTTGACACAAGCATGGGGCCGGATCGCCACACATGACGTTACCAACAGAAGGAAATGCTGTGACCTCACAGAAAAACGCGGAACTCGGGTCCGCCACCAGTTCCGTAAAGCCTATTGATCCGCACACCCGATTCATCGTTGTGGGTGTGATCGTCGTCGGCTCGTTCATCGCGCTGCTCAACCAGACCGTCATGTCACCGGCCTTGCCGGCACTGATGCGTGATTTCAATATCACCACCGGCACCGTGCAGTGGGTGACCAGCGTCTACATGCTGGTCTCGGGCATCATGGTGCCGATTTCAGGCTATCTGATTGATAAATTCTCCACCCGAAAGCTCTTCGCCGGAGCTCTTGCCACTTTCATGGTCGGCACACTGCTGTGTGCCGTCGCGCCGAATTTCATGCTGTTGCTCGTCGGACGCATACTGCAATCCGCCGGCTCCGGCGTGCTGTTGCCATTGGTCGCCGTAGTGCCGATGCTCGTCTATCCGCCGGATAAGCGCGGCACCGCCATGGGCATGGCCGGTATCGTCATGGCCGCCGGCCCGGCTATCGGCCCGGTTGTCGGTGGTCTGGTGATTGACAGTTTCGGATGGCGCCCGATGTTCATTGGCATCGCAGTCGTGGCACTGGTCATCCTTGTCGGAGGCACGATGATGCTCAAGAACGTCAGCGAGTTGAAGAACCCAAAGCTCAACATCCTGTCCGTGATCCTTTCGACCATCGCGTTCGGTGGCCTGCTCTATGGCTTCTCGTCCGCTTCCACGATGGGATGGACCAGTCCGGTCGTCATTATCTCAATCGTCGTTGGTCTTGTGGCCTTCGTCGCATTCGTATACAAGCAAGTCAAGCTCGATGAGCCATTGTTGCGCGTTGATACCCTTGCCACCCGCAACTTCCGCAACTCCGTGATTCTGGTCACTCTGATCAACGCCGCAGTCGCCGCAACCAACGTGACGTTGCCTATCTTCATCCAGAATGTGCTCGGCCAATCCGCCACCGTCACCGGCATGGTCATGCTGCCCGCCGCGGCGGTCGGCATCATCCTGAGTCCGGTCGCCGGCGCCGCATTCGACAAATTCGGCCCTCGCGGCGTGGGCATCGGCGGCCTTGCGCTCATGACCATCTCTCTTGGTCTTCTCGGCACCATCAACACCAGGACATCAGTGCTGTTTGTCGCCGTGTTCTGCGCATTGCAGGCATCCGGTCAGGCTATCGCCAACATGCCGATCAACACTTGGGGCGTCAACGCTTTGCCGAACGACATGATCGCCCATGGAAACGCCATCGCCAACACAGGCCGCCAGATCGCGGCAGCCATTGCGACCTCGCTTCTGGTCACCGCAGAAACATCCATGACCGCCTCGCACATGTCCCAGGGTGTGAAGTCCGCCACGGCCAGCGGCATCGCGTTCTCCTACCTGCTGTGCGCCGCCATCTCGCTGGTCGCCCTGATCATCTGCATCTTCACCGTCACCAGCCGTGCCAAGGAGAAGGCCGCACGCAACGCCAAGGCCTCCGAGGCGCAAGCCTCCGCCGAAGTCGCGGCCGAAACCACTGAAGGCCAGCCCGCCGAGCATCACTACGCCGGCGCATACGTGGCCCCCGCCGCCTCCCTGTTCAAGCAGGCCCAGGAACAGTCCATCGGCGGAATCATGGACGATCAGCCCTACAGCTGCCTGGACAGCGATGACATCACGCATGTGGTGCGCGAGTTCATCCGCCTCAACGTCTCCAGCCTTCCCGTGGTGAACGGCGATGGCAGGCTCGTCGGCTTCGTCAGCGACGGCGATGTCATGAAATCGATTGCCACCTATGAATCCCGTACGGTTTCCACCGGCACCGGTTCGACGATGGTGGTGTTCGACGACGAGACCGTGGCCTCCAAGGTGCAGGCGCTCTCCGGCAAGAAGGTGATGGACATCGCCACGCGCAAGGTCGTTGCCGCCACGCCCGACCAGCATGTCGGAGAGGTGGCCCGAATCCTCGCCAAGAAGCAGTTCAAGAAACTGCCGGTGGTGGATGGTGATGGCAGACTCGTCGGTGTGATCCGCCGTAAGTCCGTGATGGAACATGCCTTCGATGCGCTGTTCCCAAAGGATGATCGGTGATTAGGCGCCATCATCGCTGAATAGAATGAATGGAATATGAGGCTTCCCTTCTCGCGGGGGAAGCCTCATTGCTTTGTCCGCGGAGTCTTACGACACCTGCGCAAGGGCAACGTCACGTCTTCATGATATACTATCGAATAGTGGGTTCCTATCGTTGCATGGTGACGCTAACGCATGGCGTCACGATACTGAAGCCTGCCATCTAACGGCGGGTACGGCTCGTTGCTGGAGTCGTGCACGCATACGCGCGTCGGCGTGCGTATGCCGTGATGTGACCTTTGTAGTGGAATTGAAGAATTGAGAACACTCGTATGTCTTCTAGTAGTACAACAACTGAACCAACTGTGCGCGAAACACCCGAGGTTTCCGGCGATGACAATGCGAATGCGCGCGCAGCGGTCCATAGCGCGAACAAACCCGGTGCCGCCTATGCCGCAGCAGTGGCCAACGGGGAATCCGAGCGTGCGTGGATCCGCCGTGTAGTGCTTCTACTCACCGGCCAGGCGTTCTCGCTGCTGGGCTCCAATATTGTGCAATATGCCATCTGGTGGTGGATCGTATTGCAGACTAAAACCGGTTCGGCCATGCTGCTGGCCACGTTGTTTGGCGTGGTGCCGCAGGCCATCGTCTCGATTTTCGGCGGCTCCTGGGCCGACCGTCACAGTCGCAAGTTGCTGATTATGCTGCCGGATATGGTGATTGCTGTGGTCACCGTCGTGCTGTCGCTGAGCTTCGCCATGGGATGGGCGAGTCTGACCATGATTTTCGTGGTGCTGTTCATTCGTTCGGCGGGCGGCGGTGTGCAGACGCCCGCTGTGCAGTCGTTCATACCGGATGTTGTTCCCTCGGGCAAACTATTGCGCGTCAACTCAATATACGGCGTGATTAATTCGGTGAATGTGATTGTGGCACCTGCGGTGGCTGCTGTGCTTATCAACACAGTGCCGCTGTGGTCGATTCTGTTAGTCGATGTGACCACGGCCATTATCGGCGTCGGCTTTGTGGCGTTGATCAAAGTGCCGAAGAAGAGCGCGGAACATGTTGCGAGGCGTATGGCTGAAGCGGAGAATAGCGGGCAACCCGCACTCGAACCGATGTCGGATGCCAATGCTGATCGTTCGCTGATTGTCAGCGTCCGTCGTGTGTTTGCTGACTTGAAAGATGGCTTCAGCTACACATGGCGCCGGGCGAACCTGCGCAACGTGGTGCTCGGTGGCGCCTTGGTGTGCTTCGTGGCCGTGGCGCCGATGAACCTTACGCTGTTGCTCATGACCCGCGAATATGAGGGCATCGATTTGAATCTCGGATTCATCAACCTGACCACCGCCTCCGATAAACTCGCCGCCAACGAGCTGGGATGGAGCATCGGTATGCTGCTCGGCGGCGCGCTGATGTCTACCATCGGTGCCAAGCTCATCCGCAACAACATGCGCGTGGTCGCCTTCGGCATCGCTCTGGTGGGCGTCTCCGTCGTTGGTCTTGGCGTGGTTCACAATCTGCTGGCGTATTTGCTGATTGATGTGGTGAACGGTTTGGCTTCGGCCATCTGCACGGGCCCGATGCGCACCATCATCCAGACCGAGGCCGATGAGAAGATGGTGGGCCGTGTATTCGGCCTTGACACCACCCTGAGCACGCTCGGAATGCCGCTCGGCATGTTGATCTTCGCGCCACTGGCCGACGTGATCCCGATTTCGCTGGTGTTCATCATCGGCGGTGTTCTGACCCTGCCCATCGGCATCTATCTGTTCGGCCAGGCGCGCCGTAACGTCAGTGCGCAGGTGACGCGAACAGCGGCCTGACAGGCACCTGACGGCCACCTGCCAGACGTAAAGTCAACTACCAGATTTGCGCATACAGATCGTAAGACACATACTTCGGCAGATCGTAGACGGTAATCGAGAATGGCGTGGATCGGCCATTGCCCGGCCAATCCACGAATGCGATATCTCCATAGATGATTGCGTTCTGTGCGTTACGCAGTACTAGGGAAATCTTGATTTGCTGTCCATCAGATGGCTTGAATCCATCTGCCACGGCGCGGACCTCGCCATTGAACGTCGTGCCGCCGTCCCTGTTGTCTATTTTGGATATTCCACTGATGGGGAAGGCGGCGGTTCCCTGAGCCTTGGCGACGTTGTATGTATCCGGATTGAGCACAGTAAAATCAACCGTTTCTGGGGCGGTGCCTTCGCCTGCTTGACCGGCGTCATATACAGTCTGATTCGGGAATGCCATATTCAGTGCTTGCGTCTGCGAGAACACGATGGAACCGTCTTTGGCCCGCCCCGTAATGGTAATCTGCGGATACTGCACCTGCTGGGTCTTACTGGTGTTGTGCAGGGCGAAAGCGTAGTGGACATACCCTTGCTGGTCCGCCGACCAGCCGGATTCCACTATTTTCAGAGGATTGTCGGTGACGGTGTCTTGATTGTCTCCATCAGCGCCGTCAGTGCCGCCTACTCCGCCCGTGCCATTGGCATTGTCGGTTCCTGACCCGTTCGAGGAGTGCCCGCCATCGGCCTTATCGGTTGATTGGCTGCTGGATTGTGTCGAGGAATCGGGTGATGTTGCCGACCCGATAATGCCAAGTTGGCCTGCCAACACAATGCCTCCCGCAATGGCGGCGATTATCAGTGCCGCTCCGGCAATGGACCACAGCACGATGGCGCGTTTGCTCAAGTGCAGACGCCGGAATAGTCGAGACGCCGACGCGCTGCCGTTCGTTGTTCTCGTTGATGGCGGATTTGCCGATGATGCGTTCGGTATGGGCGGATTGGACTGGGAGAACAGCGCCTGGCGAAACTCTTGGACGCTCTGTGGCCGTTTGCTGGGCTCGAATGCGCACGCATAGCCGATGACGGCGCGTAGTCGAGCCGGTACTGCGGCATCATCGGCAAGTCGCTGCTCGTAGTCGCTGGCATCGGGATATACGCCGGTCAGCATGAATCCGAGTAGCCGGCCCAGCGAGAATACGTCGGAACGCGCGTCGGTTTTGGCAAAGCCATATTGCTCAGGCGAGGCGAATCCGTAGGTGCCAAGCGCCGTGGTATCCCGTGAACGGTTGCTTGCCTCTGACCGGATGCGCGCGATGCCGAAATCGATGAGATGCGCGCCATCCTGGGCCACGATGATGTTGGCCGGCGTGATGTCGCGGTGGATAACGCCGTGCTGGTGAAGCTCCTGCACGGCTTCGCAAATTTGGTCGATAAGCTGTACGGCCGCATTCGGTGCAAGCCGCCCGTTTTCCTCCACGATTTGCGCAAGCGTGCTGCCCGGCACGTAATCGTAGACGATGACGAACCGGTCGGGCAGCTCGTACGTCGCTTCCACACGCGGCAGACGATTACTCTGGCAGGCGCTGAGCGCCGCCCACACATTGCGTTGCGCTAGAGGAGAGGGAATCTTCTTGCGTACGAACGGGCCGTTGCCGTCAATGCTCACCAGTTCGGTGACGCCGGAAGGTCCGCGAGCGAGCGTACGCTCGACATGGTACGCATCGTCGATGCTCATCGCATGCATCGCCTGCTTATCGTCCATGTCTCTCCTTGATGCCCTCTTACTTGCGTCTCACTGGTGAGTGTTGTTGGGCCGAATGTCGTCAATCGGCCGGCAGCAACGTCGCCTCTCCCATACGATACAACTCGTCGTCCGTGGCAATGCGGTCGAATCCATTGCGGATACACCAGATGATAATCGCGTCACGTCGCTGTTTGCACCACAGTTCGGAAACACCTGCAAGACGAAGCAGCCGTTGGGTTTCACGTAATGTGCACTTGAGACCAAAAGCCAGCATAATGGCGTGATCTCGGCCGGGGCGGCTTTTGCCGGAGAAAATGTCATAAACCACTGTGGCGTTGAGGCCGGATGCCCGCACCACGTCGGCTCGTTTCAGGCCATGGGCTTCCATACGGTCGAACAGATAGTCGGTCAGCGTGCGTGCGCTGACAAGTCCCTCATCGAGATACTGCTCAATGCTGGCGCTGGCGAGCAGCCGGTCCAACAGTTCCTCGGTCAAATGTTCTTCGGGGATGTCTGCCATTGCCCATGCTCCTTGTCGCTGTGTTGCGGGTGCTGTGCTGCGCCATCGTACGCGGTTGCTCGATTCCCAGCGTACAGGACGCCGACTTTTCGGAAACACGCCGAAAAATTCAGTTGTCAGCTGATGTATGGCCCGTGCGTGTCGCCGACAATGATCGATGCCATCCGTGTAGGTGCGGTGGCGGAAAGGATGTTCATGCGCGGTATCAAGCATCGATAATAAAGCTAACATGCATACAAAGTGCTAATTTGCGTACATAATAACAACGCCATACACTGGTTTCGATGTATCGCAGAGCAACGCGAGCAATAAGAAGGGACGCAATGATGAGCGAACGATACCGGCTTGCCATGGCAGTCGGATTGACCGTAACGGTTGCCGGGCTTGCCTCTTCTGTGCTGGTAATGCTGCTGCTCAAGGAAAGAAGGAATCATGACAACGCCGTTTGATTAACAACCTCAGCCGGTTCCACCGTCCGAAGGCACGAATGACGCACCGGAAGATCGCGCGAATGCGCCTACCGTGCCGAATACTGTACCGGTTGGCCAACCGAACGTAGCGTCTGATGGTGCCACCACTACTCCGATGACTCCGGCTACGGCATCGCAGCGGCCCGCCGGCGCGCCATTTGATCGTGTATATGCGGTCAGTCCGCAACAGCTGTTCCAAGTTATTCACGACCAGCTGACTACTGGTGCCACGTTTACCTTGGATAACGAAAACACCCAGACCGGAGCGTTTTCCTTCCACTCCTATGATGGGGTGAACTGCACGCTAACCGTAGTCCCGCAGGGTGCGGCAGGGGCCGCCATTCGTCTGGAGGCGACCGGGAATGAAAGCGCCAAGCGCGTTGATGAGTTCCTCGCCGCTCTGGACAAGCGTATTGGTGTGGCTCCTGCACCCGCCACACACGGTGCCGGTGCTGCCGCTGGTTTTGCTGGTGCCGCTGCGCCTGCCGTGCTTGCTCCGAATGCACAAGGGGTGAAGAAGACTTCCAAGCTGGCTGTGTTCGCCATTATTTGGGGAGTGTTGTTCGTACTCGCCCAATTTGTGGATGTTTCTGGCCGATCCTGGGGCGGACTGCTGTTCGCCACGGTGATTCCGGCACTGCTCTCAGGCTTCTCGGTCTACGTGACCCGCCCGAGTGGCAAGGTGCAAGGCCGAGTGCTGGCCTGGGTGGCAGTCGGTATCACTGTTGTGGGTCTGGTAATCGGTGGCGTGTTTGTAATTCGTGACGGTGCGAAGGCCAAGGCTGATCGGGCGGAATTGGAAGCATCGCTCGCCACCAAGTGCGAAGCATATTCATGGCCGGAGTCGGATATCGCGGCGCTGCTGCCGCAGCCGAAATCCACAAAGGGTGAAATTAAAAGCGAGTCTTCGGACTATTTCTCCATCGAGGTGTGCGGTACCGACGCCAAGCAGTATGCCGACTACGTCAAGTCCGTGCAAGACAACGGTTTCACCGTGGACTATAGCAAGTCCGCTGACAGTTTCAATGCCAAGAACGCCGATGGATACAGTGTGAGCGTTTCTCGTGACACTGACGACGAGACCATCATGTCCATCACTATCCAGGTTCCGGAGAAGAAGGAAGATACGTCTACGGACGGCGACGCCGCGAAGCGGGATGATAAGAGCACTGATACGGGCACTGATTCCAGCGATGCCAACAAGCAGAGCGACCAGTCTTCGGATCAGAAGGCGCAGCAGAACACCAATGACAGTGCTGACTTCAAGGCCACGATGGACAGCTACGAGGCCTTTATCGATGAGTATGTTGCCTTCATGAACAAATATCAGAAATCCGACAACGTGGTCAGCATGGCTACCGACTATGCCAGCATGATGAAGCGTTACTCTGAGTTCTCCCAGAAGGTAGACGCCATTGACGAAAACTCCCTCAGCAGTGAGGATTCGGCCTACTACACCGAGGTCATGACTCGATGCACGCAGAAGCTCGCATCGGTGGGCCAGTGATCAGACTGGCGTATCGAGGTAACGGTTTTCCAAGAAAGGAACGATGACGGTACATGGGTATACGCGGCAGACAGTACACGCCAATGGATGAGCCGGCCTTCAACAAGGCCATCCCCGGAACGGAGGCTCTGGCCGGGACCCTGAAGGACACTTTTGGCGCATTCCGTAGTGGGCTTGGGATTACCGAACCCGTGGTTTCGGTGAATTGCGAAGGTTGTGGCGCTCCGCTTTCCGGTCATCGCAAAGAAGTCGTTCGATGCGAATACTGCGATCGCGAAACGCAGCTATAACCAACATGCCAGCATAACGGCCGGTCTTGCGATTGCATAGTCGCAAGACCGGCCATGTGCATTGAGATATCGAGGAAAACAGATGGCAGTTATTAAGGCGTTCGCCGGCGCGCTCGGCGGTACATTCGCGGACCTGTGGCGTGATATCATCACCGCTGGTCCGTTCACGGAACACACCGTCGTTGTGCCGGGCATTCCCCGCGGAAGCAACAACGATCGCGGTTCGAATGAATACGGTTCCGAGGGAATAATCACCAATGGTTCGCGTATCTATGTGCCAGAGAATACTGCGGCGTTCATTTTCTCTGAAACAGGTATCGAAAACGTCATCACCGAGTCGGGCGGTTATGAATATCGCAACGGGGAACAGAGCGTGCTCGCCGGAGACGGCATCGGATCGTTCTTCAACCAGGTCGCCGATCGATTCACCTTCGGAGGTCAGCCTGGCCGCACCAAATATGTGGCCTTCGTCAACCTGCGTGAGATTCGTGGCATCAAATTCGGCACTTCTGCGCCGCTGGTGTATAACGACCGGTTCTATGGCGTCGATTTGGAAATTCGCGCACGCGGAGCCATGTCGCTAAAGGTCACTGATCCAGTTCGATTCGTTCGTAACTTTGTGCCTGCCACTACCGTGTCGTATTCATTCGATGATGAAGGGCCACGTAGGCAGATTCTGTCCGAATTCGTACAGTCGTTTATTGTGGCCATCAATTCGTTGTCCAATGAATATCGTATTTCGCAATTGCCCGGCAAGGCGAATGACATCGCAGCATGCGTGCGTGGCGATCGAGCCAATGCCGGTACATGGAATGATCGTTTTGGCTTTGAAGTGTCCAGCGTGGGTATCGAAAGCATCGAGTTCACCGAGCAATCACGTCAACTCGTGCAGCAGTTCGCCTCGAATAAGATGAATGTTGCCGCATACGAGGGCGTTTCCCAACAAGCTGGCAATATGGCTGCCCAGCAGCGCATTGCGCAAGGTATTCAAGACAACGGCTTTGGCGATGGTGGCATGTTGCTTGGTATGAATATGGCGCAAGCCATCAGTCCTATGACCGCCGCCCCGGTTCAAGCGCCGGCACCGGAAGCCGCTGCTCCCGCCTCTCACACGGCATCCATGTCTGTGGAAGAACAAGTCGAGGCGATGAAGAAATTGAAGGAATTGGTTGATATCGGCATTCTCTCCCAAGAAGAATTTGATGCAAAAAAGCACGAAATTCTCGGCCTGTAAACGGTGCATTCATGCAACTCGAAACAGCTGATAATGAGGGAAACGCTGGTGCGACACGGACAAAATGGTGCTCAGGGCTTCGAACTGGGTTGTCCAATCCGTTTCGATATTTCGGCGACTCAGCGCTTGTTCGGGCCGCCGTCCGGGAACATCAAGTAAGTGATGATGCCGGCGGCGGTTCCACTGGCCAGTGCTCCGGTGATGACGGCAAGAGCCTGCATCGCCGTGCTGAGCGTAGGCTTGCCCGTTGCGGCAGTCTTTGAAGCCTTCAATGTTGCGGCACTGGGCTTGCGTTTCTCGGTGGCGGCGTTGTCGGCAACGTTGCCACCGTCCGTATTGACTGGGGCATTGTCGGCAACGGCCTCGCCGTCCTGCTCTTGGGCGCGCCGTTCGCGAATGCGTTGCTCAATGGGATCGTCGACCAAAGTCTTGATGATGCGTGCCAGATCGCGGTCTTCACGACGCGCGATTTCGGCGCTGAACACCGTACGTAAAGCGAGATACTGCAGTTTGGTCATCGGGCTTTTGCCGGTCTCCAAGTTAGACACCGTCTGTCGCGCGACTCCCAGCTCGTCGGCCAGTTGCTGAGTCGTCCATCCGGCTACCTTGCGAATCGGACCCAGGTTCTCCTGAAACTTATCAATCCACCATTGTTCGATTTCAGACGCCGCCATTACGCACCTCCTTCCAGGCTGTCACCAGTGTACGTTACCTGTACCGAAATCAATCCAAAAAACAGTGTTCATGTGAAATTCACTGCGTATTTGCGCTTTCGCCGGCTTACCGAGATTAGCCTTAAACAAGGAATAACAGAGTAGAAGCAGAAGGTATGCGCGTATTCGATTTCGACGGAACCATCTATGATGGCGAAAGCCTGTTCGACTTGTACCTGTATTCCGCCCGACACGACCCGAAAGTGTTCCGCTATATTGCCCCCGTGCTGCGGTACGCAGTCAAATACAAGCTTGGCCGGGCCACGCTTGAACAAATGGAATACGGCGTGGGTAAGATGACCGAAGGCTATCTCACGGAACTGAGCCGATCCAAACGGGTGGCGAGCGTCGAACAGCTCGTGGACGACTTCTGGGATAGGAACTATTCACGCATCAAGCCCTGGTACCAGCCTGAGTCGGACGACGTGATCCTCACCGCATCCTTCAGTCTGACGGTGGGGGAGGCCTGCCGCAGACTCGGCGTGAGGAATCTCGTGGCCAGCGAGGTGGATGTGGAGACGATGAAGGTCACGTACCTCAACTTCAGCACCAACAAGGCCAAACGGTTCCGCGAACTGTACGGTCCGGACGCCGTCATCGACGAGTTCTACACCGACTCCAAATTCGATCAGCCGATGATCGACATGGCCCGGCACGCGTTCATGGTCAAGGGGAACACCATCACGCAAATCAAGTAGGAAACAACAGAAAACAACACAACGTAACCAATAACGAAAGGGGAACATATATGAGCATGCCGCTCGATCTATACGTAATCCGGCATGGCGAATCCGAAGCGAACGTCATCGTCCAGGCGGGCGAGCAGGGCGACAATTCCCTGTACACGCAGGACAACGTCACCGTACCCGACCGCTCCTGGAGACTCACCGCCACCGGGCGCAAGCAGGCCGACTGCATCGGTCGCTGGCTGGTCAGCCAGCAGCAGCTGTTCGACCGCTACATGGTCTCGCCATACGTGCGCACCCGCGAAACCGCAGCCACCATGGCTCTGCCCAAGGCCAAATGGGAGGAGAACCGTGTGCTGCGCGAACGTTCTTGGGGAGAGATCAACACCATCACCAAGGACGAATTCAAAAACAACTACGCACGCAACTGGAACTTCAAGAACACTGATCCGCTGTACTGGCGTCCGCCGGCAGGCGAGTCGATTGCCGATGTGGCCGAGGACCGTGTGCACAACATCCTGACCTCGCTGAGCCGCAAATCCGATTCGGAATCCGTGGTCATGGTCACCCACGGCGACTTCATGCTCGCCCTGATGCTCACCATCGAGGATCTGGCCGACGAGGAATTCCTGCATCGCGCCGACTCGGACGACTGGAAGATCACCAACTGCACCTGCCTGCACTATACACGCCGCGACCCGGAAACCGGCCGCACCTCCAAGCGTGTGCGCTGGGAGCAGACCGCCCGGCCCGTGCTCGACGAGACGACCGGCCGCTGGGAGGTCAAGGTGGAGCCGTGGCGCGAATTCAAGCGCCCGTATCTCTCCAATGGCGATTTGGTGGATGTGGTGCAGGCCGTCGATCCACACCTGCTGGAGTATTACGGCAAATAGCCTTTCCCGGAAGAGAGACTTCACAAAATCTTCGTGAGCTAGAATGGTGCGTGGTGCGGCTGGTTGTGAATGCCGTGCCCCAAGCGAGAGCGAGGAGAGTAGTAATGTCCAATATCTTCCAATGGCAATTGCATGGCGACGGCAAGACGCTGGCGCCCGGCGAGGTCGTCGAGCCCGATGAACGTCTGACTTGGGTGCGCACCGCCGGTATCGGCGCACAGCACGTCATCGCCATGTTCGGTGCCACCTTTCTGGTGCCGATTCTGACGGGCTTCGACCCGTCCACCACCCTGTTTTTCACGGCTATGTCCACCGCACTGTTCCTGCTGATCAACAGGAACGTGCTGCCGAGCTATTTGGGCTCGTCCTTCGGCTTCATCGCACCGATCACCGCGGTCACCACCGCCAACAAGGGCATTGCGGTCGCCAGCTTCGGCATCATGGTCACCGGTATTCTGCTGGCCCTGATTGGCGTGCTCGTGCACTATGCCGGCGCCAAATGGATCGACATCATCATGCCGCCCGTGGTCAACGGCGCGATTGTGGCCATCATCGGTTTCAATCTGGCACCTTCCGTGTGGACTAACTTCCAAGCCGCGCCGGACACCGCACTGGTTACCCTGCTGGCCGTGCTGCTCGTGGCCGTGCTGTTCAAGGGCTTGCTGGGTCGCCTCAACATTTTGGTCGGCGTAATTATCGGCTATGTATATGCCTGCATCCGTGGCCAGGTCGACTTCTCCGCCATCGGTGACGCCGCATGGATCGGCTTCCCGAAGTTCCACCTGCCACAGGCCGATTTTTCCATCCTTCCCATGTTCATCCCTGTTGTGCTCGTGCTTGTGGCTGAGAACGTCGGCCATGTCAAGTCCGTGGCCCAGATGACCGGCCGCGACTACGACAACCAGATCGGCACCGCCCTCATGGCCGACGGCCTGGGCACCACGCTCGCCGGCTTCGGCGGCGGCTCCGGCACCACCACCTACGGCGAGAACATCGGCGTGATGGCTGCCACCAAGGTGTACTCCACCGCCGCCTACTGGTGTGCAGCCGCCTTCGCCCTGATCCTGAGCCTGTGCCCGAAGTTCGGCGCCGTGATCAACACGATCCCCGCCGGCGTGCTCGGCGGCGTGACCACGCTGCTGTACGGCATGATCGGCATGATCGGCATCCGCATCTGGGTTGAGAACAAGGTCAACTTCGACAAGCCGCTGAACATCATGGTGGCAGCCATCACCATGATTATTGCCATCGGCCAATTCGCGTTCACTGTTGGTGGCATTTCCTTCAACGGCATTGCCATCGGCACGATGGTGATTCTTGTGGCCTACCACGGCCTGAAGGCCATTGGCAAGGCAACCGGCACTATTGCCAAAGACGATCCGGATATTTTGTAGTGTGTTTTAGGGCTACTGGGCTGTATCTTGGCTCAGCCCTTTGGCACAATGGCCCCTACCTTCACGGGTAGGGGCCATTTGCGTGTTCCATGGAGCGGTGCTCGCCTTACGTGGTGGTAAAACCCATGGGGCGGCAAACATCCCATGGGGTGGTAAAACCCTCATGGGGCGGTAGGTGAAAATGGCTTTATTCTGCGGTTTCACAATTTCTTCAAACCGCCTCATGGGCAAGTTACCGCCCCATGGGCGAGTTCCCGCCCCATGGGGTCATAAGTAAAGAGTGGGATGACAGCGTGGCGAGCACCAAGTAAAGTAGGGGGCTTACGCTAAGCTCGGAAAGCTTGCGTAATTTGCATAACCTTTGACATGAAAGGCCACTGTGCCCCGTAATAATTTCGATGATCGTGACGATTCCGCTGATTTCCAGATGAACGACAGCGCGGAATCCCGCCCCCTTACCTTTGGCGAACTTGGCGTACCCGGACCGCTGGTGCGCGTGCTTGCGGCAGATGACAAGAAGACCGCATTCCCCATTCAGGCCGACACCCTGCCCGATTCACTGGCCGGCCGCGACATTCTCGGCCGAGGTCGCACCGGCTCCGGCAAAACCCTCGCATTCTCCATTCCGCTGGTCACCCGCCTCGGTTCCTACGATTCGTTCGGCGAAATCGCGATGGAGGAGTTCCGCAAGGAAATCAAGCGCCGCAAGAAGGCCAGCCTGGAAGAGCGCCGCGCCGACGACTTCCTACCGCACCCGCGCGGCCTGGTGCTGGCCCCCACCCGCGAGCTCGCGAACCAGATCAACGACGTGCTGATGCCGCTGGCCCACACGTTCGGCATGAACACCACCACGGTGTACGGCGGCGTCAAGTACATCCACCAGATCCGCGATCTGAAGGCCGGCGCCGATATCGTGGTCGCCTGCCCGGGCCGCCTTGAGGACCTGCTGCGCCAGCAGGCGCTCACGCTCTCGTCCGTCGAAGTCGTGGTCATCGATGAGGCCGATGAAATGGCCGATATGGGCTTCCTGCCACCGGTCAAGCGACTGCTTGAGCAGATTTCGCCCGACGCCCAGCACATGCTGTTCTCCGCCACGCTCGATCACGGCGTGGATGAAGTGGTGAACACCTTCCTGCACGATCCCAAGGTGCACGAGGTCGATTCGGCCACCGCCGAACCTGACTTGATGACCCACCATGTGTTTGAAACCACGCGCGGTGACAAGCATGAGCTTGTACGTACGTTGGCCTCCGGTACTGGCCGTCGTATCCTGTTTACCCGCACCAAGTTCCAGGCCAAGAAGCTCGCCAAGAACCTGACTCAGAACGGCATTCCGGCCGCCGAACTGCACGGCAATTTGAGCCAGAACCAGCGCGACCGCAATCTCGCTGCCTTCGACTCCGGTGATGTGCGCGTCATGGTGGCCACCGACGTGGCCGCCCGTGGTATCGACGTCGGCGGCGTGGAGCTTGTGGTGCAGGTCGAGCCGCCGTCCGACCCGAAGTCGTTCGTGCACCGCTCCGGTCGTACCGCCCGCGCCGGCAAGGCCGGCGACGTGGTCACCCTGGTGCTGCCAGAACAGCGTCGTGAAACGCGCCGACTGCTGAATCAGGCCGGTATCAAAACCAAGATGATTGAGGTCACTCACGATTCGCCCGAAGTGCTTGAGCTTGTGGGCAACCGAGCCGAGCGCGTGGACGGCTGGAGTCTCGACAAGTCGCAGCCCGTCGGCAACCCGCGCAAGGGCAAGAATAAGGGTGCCAAGAACGCGGCGAGCAGCGAGTCCGGCCGTGGCGGCAAGCGCAAGCGTAACCGCAATCGCAACCGTGACGAGCAGAACGTCATCGAGACCGAGTCCCGGTACGAGACCGCCGGCGATGAGTTCGCTGCCGATGACAAGTCGCAGCGCAAGCACGGCGGCAAGGCCAACAAGAAGAACCGCAACCGTGCGGAACGCCGCGCCGGCATGAGCAACCCCGAGGCCGAGCGTCGCGATTATCTGTTCGAGCATGGCGATGAGCGTCGTGGCAATCGACGCGAGGATCGTGCCGACACTCGATATGAGGATCGCCGTGATCGCCGTCGCGGTAAGAAATCTGATGACCGTTATGATGACCGTCGCGGCGATAAGTACTCCAAGAACGGCAAGTCCGATCGGCGAGACAGATTCGATTACGATCGAAGCGATGAGTTCGGCTCGCGTAAGCATGAAGGCAGCAAGCGTATCCACCGCAAGAACGAGAACCGCATCGTGCGTGATGAGCGTTCCGAGGGAGCCAAGCGTCACGAGCGCCGTATGATCGCCAAATACGGCAATACACAAGGTCCGAAGCGTCACCATTCCAAGAAGAACAGCTCGCCATTCCGCTCGTCCGGTACCCGCAACGGACGTCGATGACGTTCCTTGGCTCCCTTCAGGGAGGGGGCCAAACGCTGGTTAATATTGGTACGCTACGGAGCCGTCGGCGTTGCGGATGGTGAAGGTGGGAGTGTGCTCGATGTTGAGGTCCACGGTCAGGGAGTGTTGCGCGTCGGCGCTCACGGAACGATAGATGAAATGCTTGTTTTCCAGCTTCACGGCCTCGGTTCGTGCGTCAATCAGCCATGGGTTGCGGCGGCGCAGCGCGATCAGTGCCTGATGCAGCCGGTAGGTTGGCTCGCCCAATGTGGAGAGCTCGGCAGGGGAGTCGGGGAACTTCGGACGGATATCATCATCGCCGCCGAATCGCTCCTGCTTGACGCCCACATAGCCCTGTTCGTCACCGTAATAGATGCTCGGCACGCCGCCAACCGTCAGCAACACCGCCACCGCCAACGCCGCTTTGGCCGAGCCTATCTGCGAGGCGATGCGCGTCACATCATGATTGCCGATGAACGTCTGTGGCACGAAGGAATCCAGGAACGAATTATGCCGCTTGAGATTCCAATCCAGTTCGAAGAAGTTCTCCGTCTCCAGCGCATGCTGAATCGACTTCCACAGCTCATACTGCGTGACTGAATCCATCGTGGATTCCTCGACGATGCGCGGGTAATCGCCATGGATCACCTCGCCGAAAACCCACGAATCCGGATGCGTGGCCTTGACCTGTGGCAACACTCGCGCCCAGAACACGCTCGGCACCGCATACGCGGCGTCAAGTCGCCAACCGGCAGCCCCACGATCCAGCCAGTAGTTCATCACACGGGCCACATAGTCAACGGTCTTATCGGACGAATGGTCCAGCGCTACCAGATCGTCGTGCCCCTCGAACACATCCAAAGTGGGTTCGCCATTATCGCCGACATGCGTGCGGACCAGACCGTGCCACGGGTTATCGGCCGGATCCAAGCGGCCGGCGGCTTCGTCAAGCGACGCCTGAACGGCAGGATGATTGCGGCTTACATGGTTGAACACGCCATCCAATATCACTTGCAAACCCATATCCCGGCAGGCAGTGATCAGCCGATCGAATGCAGCATCTCCTCCCAGCCGCACATCGATGTGCATATGGTCAAGCGTGTCATACCCGTGCGTCGCCGATTCGAATATCGGACCGAGCAGCAGACCGGAAGCGCCCAAGTCACGGGCATATTCCAGCCAAGGAATCAGCGCGTCAAGGCCACGGCCATGGAATTCGCGCGGGCCGGCGGGACGGATATCGGCGCCGCAGAATCCCAACGGGTACACGTGCCAGAACATCCCGTACTTCACCCATTCGTATAGCTCGTGAGCCGAATCTGCGCTTACCGCCACCGTGCACCTCCTGATTGACGCCGCGTCCATTTTCGCACACGCATGACCGAATCCTCGGTAGATGACGAGAGTTGTCGATGCAGGCGCCGAATCGAAGCATACGACTGTCCCGCTCTGTTTTCACGAAAGGATGCGCGGCGCGCAACATAACAACACCATAAAATCCGCGCGCCACGGAAACTACGTAGCCATTCTTCCGCTACAATCAGTGTGACGGCTTCCGCCCCCGAAGAAGAAGGTGTTGATTTCCTTGGACGTCTCCCTGGCGAATTTCATTCAGCAGGTGTTCTCGAACCCGGCTCTGTTCGTGACGACATTGCTGACACTGGGGGTTATCTTCGTCAACGGCTGGACCGACGCGCCCAACGCCATCGCCACCTGCGTGACCACGCGATGCATGCGCGTACGTTCCGCCGTGATCATGGCGGCCATCTTCAACTTCCTCGGCGTCTTCATCATGACGCAGCTCAATGCCTCCGTGGCCTCCACCATCAGCAATATGGTCGATTTCGGAGGTGATACGAATGCGGCATTGATTGCCCTATGCGCGGCACTGTTCTCCATCGTCGTATACAGCGTGGGAGCCTCGTTGCTAGGTATTCCGACTTCGGAAAGCCACAGTCTGATCGCCGGCCTGTCCGGTGCGGCCATCGCCATCCAAGGCGGTATCGACGGCATCAACATGGGCGAATGGGTCAAAGTGCTGTACGGTCTGGTGGCCAGCCTCCTGTTCGGATTCGCCATCGGCTGGCTGGTGTGCAAGGTCGTGACGCTGATCTGCGCTGGCATGGACCGCCGCCGCACCAACGGATTCTTTACGTACGCGCAGATTGTGGGCGCGGCCGCCATGAGCTTCATGCACGGCGCGCAGGACGGCCAGAAATTCATCGGCGTGCTGTTTCTTGGCATGGCGTTCTGCAACGGTCAGCCCAGTGTGGTGGGCGTGATGATCCCGGTCTGGCTGATGATTCTGTGCAGCACCATTATGGGCGTGGGTACGTCCGTGGGCGGCGAGCGCATCATCAAATCCGTGGGCCAGGACATGGTCAAACTCGAGAAATACCAGGGCTTCTCCGCCGACCTGTCGAGCGCACTGTGTCTGCTCGTTATGACCGTGCTCGGCATTCCCGTCTCCACCACGCACACCAAGACCAGCGCCATTATGGGCGTGGGTGCGGTACGCCGCATTTCCGCCATCAACTTCGGCGTGGTGCGCGACATGATGCTCACCTGGGTGTTCACGTTCCCCGGCTGCGGTCTTATCAGCTTCGTAATGGCCAAACTGTTCATGGTCGTGTTCTAGAAAGGAATCCCCTCATCATGGCGAGACAAAAAGATGCGTTCTACTTTGACGGATTCCGTCGCGGTGCGGACTACGCATGTCAGGCCGCGAAACTGTTGTCCGAAGTGATGCACGATTTCAATCCCGATCAGCTGCGCGAGCGCATGGACAGCATGCATGCGCTCGAAAAGGCCGCAGACGGGGTTCGTCATGACATGATGGACGAGCTGGTGACCGCCTTCATCACGCCGTTCGACCGTGAAGACATCGATGAGCTCGGCCGTGTGCTCGATGACGTGACCGACAGCATTGAAGGCGTGCTCAACCGCATGTATTACGACAATGTGACCGATATGCGTGATGACGCCGTGCAGATGTCGGACATGGTAGTGCGTGCCACGGAAAGCATCCGCGAACTGGTAGACGAGCTGCCGCGATTCAGGCGTTCCAAGACGCTGCGCGAACTGGTGTTTGCCATCAACAACATCGAGACGGAGGCAGATCACCTGTTCATTGAATCAATGCGCACGCTGCACACCACCTGCACCGATCCGCTGCAGGTGTTCGCCTGGCATGACGTGTACCGTCACCTTGAACAGTGCTCCGACGACTGCGAGCGCGTGGCCAACACCATCGACAGCATCGTCATGAAGAACAGCTGACCGAATTACCGGCACTGCACGTAGATTTATTGGTGCGCGTTCAGCCATATGATGGCGAGCTGCGTGCGGTTGGTCAGTCCAAGCTTGTCCAATATCACGCTGATTCGATTGCGGACGGTGCCTTCGCTCAAAAACAGTTTGGCGGCGATGTCGCGGTTATCAAGCCCCTTGGCAACGAGCATGGCGATTTCACGTTCGCGGTCGTTCAGAAGTTTGGTGGCGGAATCGTTGGCATTTCCGGAATTGCTGGAATCTGCAGGATTCGTAGTCCGTTCGGTGAGTTTGCCGAGGATTTCCGCACCGAGCACCACCTGACCGGCCATGACCGCCTGCAATGCAGGGCCCACGGCGGCCACATCCTGTTTGATGAGGTAGCCTTTGGCGCCAAGCGCCATCGCCTGCGCAATGTAATCCTTATCCGCAAACGTGGTCAAAAACAGGATGCGCGCCGCCGGATCCTTGGGCAGAATCTCACGCGCGGCATCCAGCCCATCCTTGCCGGGCATCTGAATGTCGATGAGCAGAATATCCGGGTGATTGGCCGGTGAGGCAAAATACTGTTGCACGGCGGCACCGCCATCATTCGCCGTCCACAGCACGTCGGCCGTACCGGTGGCGGTCAGAATCGTCTCCAATGACTGGCAGACAATCGGATCATCATCCACGATTGCGATTCTCATTGTTCCCTCGATTCCATGGTCCAACGCTGCTTCGGCACGGATATGAACACGCGCCAGCCGCCCTCATATGGCCCGCAAACCGCAGTGCCGCCAAGGGCACGCACGCGTGATTCGATATCCGCCAAACCCATGCCGCGCATCAGTTCATCGGCCGAACCACGCATGTCGGCAGCGCCATCGGCGGCGAGTCGTGAGCCGACACGCGTGGCGCGCATCGTACGTGGCTGGGTTGCGGTCGTCTGGGACTCATCAGACTTGGGCATAGACGGTCCCGGATCCCGAATGACCAACTGCCAGAACGCGGGGAAGTCACGTAACGTCACACTCGCCTCATGCGCCGCACTATGGTGCACCACGTTCGACAATGCCTCTCGAATCACGGTCGCGAAGCAGCGTGAGACCGGCGCTGGTGCCTTGGCGATATCGTTGGCCAGCGTCACGGCGAAACCGGGGGAGATGCCATCAAATGAGGTAACGGCATCATTGATTTGCGCGGCGAAATCAGTGCCGTCATCCTCAAGGTCGTGCACTGACCGGCGTACCATCGTCATCGCATCATCCAAGGTCGTGCCCAATGTGGCGAAACCCTGTGCGGCGACCGTATCATTTGTCGCCTCGGCCACTGTTTTGCCGGCCTGCGCCTGCATGATTGCGCGGGTCAACAGATGGCCCACATTGTCGTGGATTTCCCGGGCGATACGTGTGCGTTCACCGAGTATTGCCATACGAACGGATTGGGCGCGTTCCTCATCGATATCGGCAATGCGCAAACGATTCGAACGAGTGGACTCTCGAGCCATATCCTGCGCTCGCAGCAGCGCGCACCGCGCCACATCCGACGAGACTCGGGCCCGTCCCAGGACGAATCCGAGCAGTGCAACCAGCGCCATCGCCAGCGTTTGGAGGTAGTCGGAGCCACGAGTGAACCAAAGCGTGAGTAGCGGCAACACCCATATCCAGCGTACGGCGGCAGAGAGCCATGGGACTGTGCGCACAGCGTCGGCAAACGAACGACGAGAGGCCGGGGATTGTGAGGCACTGGGGAAGCGGTCGCTTGCCGCGGCTCGGGTTTCGGGTGAGGCAACGGCTGGCAAACGTGCCATATCGTAGGCGATGAGCGGCATGAACGCACACCATGACGGCACCGTCACAGCGATGGCGAGAAACGCCGCGCACAATACCCAAGACCATTGCGCAGCGGGGCGCAGCCATTCCACCAATCCGGCGATGGACACAGCCAGCAACAGGCCGGCGATGAAGAAGCCATCGAACTGCGTTCCAACGAGCAAAGCCAGTGTCGGGCCTAACACGAGCAGCGAGACCTTTTCGGCCAACACACGCATGGCACCTCCCTGGCTTGATGCTCTTCCACCCACCAGTCTAGCGGTGTGTGGAACACAACGAACTTGCCGGGCATGCGGGATTATTCACGTACCGGTTCCGCGGTATAGGCTTGCAGGCCGCCGAAATCCCCAATCTGGTGTTCGCCGGCACCTCAGTGGCACAAGGCAACGGCCGGGCGGTGGTAATTCACACAGGCAGGATCACCAAATTCGATAAAATCGCGCGTCTGACACAGAATGTGGAAGACAATGTCAGTCCATTGCAGCGCGAATTCAACCATCTGACCCGGCAAATCACCATCTTCGCCCTATGCATCGGTGTCGTGTTCTTCATTCTGGACGTGCTATTCGTGCATAATCCATTGGCTGAAACATTCATCTTCTCCCTCGGCATGGTGGTGGCTTTCATCCTCGAAGGGCTGCTGCCCACCGTGACCCGGGCGCTCGCCGTGGCCGTGCAGCGCATGAGCAAACGCAATGCACTGGTCAAGAAGCTTTCCAGCGTGGAATCCTTGGGTTCCACCTCAGTGATCTGCACCGACAAAACCGGCACGCTGACCCGTAACGAGATGACTGTCGAATACTTGTGGACCCTGAACCACGAGTATCAGGTAAGCGGCACCGGATACGCGCTGAAAGGCGAGATCACGATCGACGGGGCTGTGCACCATGCCGCCGACGATGCGGTATTGCGCGAGCTGGTTACTGGGGGAGCGCTCTGCTCCAACGCGCACCTGCACGAATCCGAACCGGACCATGACGTGCGCGACGATCACATGCCCTCCGCCAACGGCCGTTGGCAAGTGTATGGCGATCCGACCGAAATCGTGCTGCTGGTGCTCATCACCGAAGTACCGATTCTGCAGACCGTGTTCCACACCGCACCACTGAGTTGGGACGAATACCTCTACCTCTGCTGCATCCCGTTCGTGATTCTCGCCATCGAAGAGCTCCGCAAATTCATCTGGCGGCATCGTTTCCCGACTGAGTTGGTATAGCGATATAGCGAAATTGGCCCCCGCCAGAGGGGGCAGTATTGACGGAATAATGACAAATGTCACGCCCGCACGGCCGAGTCGTGACTTTTGTCTGTGGCGGCGGCCGACCCTTTCTCGGGATGATGGAATCACCAAGGAAGGGAGTGGCTATGGCAACCGACAACAAAACCTTCTCGCATGATGCTGCCGTCCCGGACCCGGCCGTGCACATCAGCCAATTGGTCAAAAGATACGGCGACATGGTGGCGCTCGACTACTTCGACCTCGACGTGGCGCAAGGCGAGATCTTTGGTCTGCTTGGACCGAATGGCTCCGGCAAAACCACCGCAATCAACTGTATTTTGGCGCTGCTCACTTACGATTCGGGCACGATTCGCGTATTCGGCCAGCCGATGACGCCGACCTCATACGCGCTGAAGCGCCGTATCGGCATCGTGCCGCAGAACGTGGCCGTATTCAACGAACTGACCGTCACCGAAAACATCGACTACTTCTGCTCGCTGTACGTGCCGAAGAAAACTGACCGCGCGCCGCTGGTCGAGGAGTCCATCGAATTCGTCGGACTCCAGGACTTCCGCAAGTTCCGGCCCGGCAAACTGTCCGGCGGTCTGCTGCGACGCCTGAACATCGCCTGCGGCATCGCGCACAAGCCTGACCTGATCTTCTTCGACGAACCCACGGTCGCCGTCGACCCGCAAAGCCGCAATTCGATTCTGGAAGGCATCCAGCGGCTCAACCAGGCCGGCGCCACGGTGATTTACACCAGCCACTACATGGAGGAGGTCGAGCAGATCTGCGACCGCATCCTCATCATGGACCACGGCCGGCACCTGGCGCTCGGAACCGCCGACGAGCTCAAGAACATGATCGACACGGGCGAGCGCATCACCATCGAAACGCTCGATCTGGCGGATTCGGCGATGGCCGAGGTCCGTGCGCTGCCGTGCGTGATCGAAGCCACCTACGACGGCAAGGAACTCGACGTGCGATGCCGTCGCGGCGAACACAACCTGACCGACGTGCTCGACGCGGTGAAACGCTCCGGCGCCAACATCGGCCACCTGACCAGTCGCCCGCCCACCCTCAATGACGTATTCCTGGAACTCACCGGCAAGGCGCTAAGGGACTAACAATCTTGCCCCCGCTAGCGGGGCTCCCGCGAAGCGAGTGGGGGTGGCCTTGCAACAACCACCCTCAGTCGGCTTCGCCGACAGCTCCCGTCAGCGGGAGCAGGTAAGGAGACATCATGTGGACCACATTTCTGGTCGCATTGAAAGCGAACTTGCGCAACCGGTCGGCGTTGTTCTGGATGACCGTGTTCCCGATCGTGCTGGCGACCATGTTCAACGGACTGTTCGGCGGGCTGGCCGAAGCATATGAACTCAAGCCGGTGCCGATGGCCGTCATCGAAGACACCCGTTGGCAGCAGGCGGACGGTGCCCGCACCTTCGTAGACGCGCTGGCCGGGGAAACGGAATCGGCCTCAGACGACACGACCTACGCCGGAATCGACCAAAAGCTGCTGACCATCACCACAGTCGGCACCGTGAAGGAGGCCGAACAACGGCTCGCCGACGGCACTGCCAACGGCTATCTGACCGCCGACAATAACGGCCGATTGGCGATGACCGTGAGCCGGGAAACCGCCGTCACAGCCAAAGACTCCACGCAAAACAGCGGACTGGACATTAGCCTCGCGGCCCTGCGCGGCGTCATCGACCTGTACAACCGCACCGACGCCGTCACCCGGCAGACCATCGCCGACAATCCACAGGCCGCGCTCAGCCGGAACTTCTGGAACAGCGTCGGGCAGAACGTCGACATGACCCATGAGACGACGCTCACGCATTTCCAGCCTGACGCGATCGCCCGATACTATTACGCGCTGCTGGCCATGTCCTGCATGATGGCCATGGGATACTCCATCAGCACAGTCGCCGCCGCACAGGCGAACCTGTCCGCGCTGGGCATACGGCGGACCGTAGCGCCGCTGAGCCGGGCCAAACAGCTCGTCGCGGGCTTCCTCTCCTGCTGGCTGTGCTCGTCGGTCGCCCTGTCCATCGCATTGGCCTATATCCGGCTCGCCTGCAACGTCTCGCTCGGCGGACGCGAACCGGCAGCGATTTTCGCGGTCATCATCGCCTCGTTCATGACCAGCTCAGCAGGCACCCTGCTCGGCGCGGTACCGAAGCTTTCCTACGACACGAAATACGGTTTGTCGAGCGGAATCGCCTGCATATTGTCGCTGTTCACCGGACTGTACGGCGGCTTCGCCATGCAGATCAGTGACTGGATAGCACGCAACGCGCCCATCCTCGGCACCATCAACCCCGCGCAACAGGTGACGAACCTGTTTTACGACATTTTGTACTACGACAGCTACCAGCCGTTCATCACCACTTGTGCCATTTTGCTGGCGATGAGCGCGGTATTCCTCTTGGCTGGCATCGCAATGCTGAGGAGGCAACGCTATGAACACCTGTAAAGCCACATTGCGTGTACTGTTCTCGCACAGGGCCTACCTGTTGATTTACCTCGTGTTCGTGGGCATCATGATGCTGTCTATCAGCTGGTCGATGCTGTCTGGCACATCCGATTCCGCAGCCGCGGCATTCGAGCCGGCCAAAATGCGTGTCGCCGTCATCGATCGAGACTCGGACAGGGGCGGCATCGCGTCATCGATGCGCACATACCTGTCGGATTCCAGCGAACTGGTGAACGTTGACGATGCTAGTGAAACTCTGCAACAAGCCGTCGCCTCGAACTGGGTGGATCTGATCGTCATCATCCCCGATGGTTTCGCCGACGATTTCATTGATGCCGCGGCGACAGGCGAGAATCCACCAAGCGTGGACACGGTCACCAGCTATACGTCCGGCGCAGGCTCGATGGCCCGGATGAACGTCATCGGGTTCCTTTCACTCACGCGTACGGCACTGATTGGCTCGCATACGACGGTCGATAGTGCGGCGCTCGCAGCTATGGCCGGCATCGACATTGGAGACACTGCGGGTGATTCGTCTGAAGATGGCATGGGCGGGTTTGGTGAATTCTCGAATCAGGACATGCTTGATATGCTGCCGGCCGGTCAGATTGAGAAACCCAGCGTCGGCGATCTGTTCGAGGCATCGAAAGCGGCTGCCGCATCGGCGAGTGACATGGACGCGAACCATAAGGTCGCTGTGATCGACACGGCGAGCGCGGACGCGGAAAGTGCTTCGGACACGGCGGCCAGCGGATTCGGCAACACCATGAAAACCGCGCTGCATCCGCTGTTTTTGGCGATGACCGTCTGCGGATCAATGATTCTGGGCACATTCACCACCGGGGAGGTTCGCCGTCGTCTCACCGCATCCCCGCAACGTATGTCGTCGATGGGACTCCAGCGGTTGCTGACGCTCAGCGGATTCGCGCTCGTCGTATGCGTCGGCTATCTGGTGCTGGCGGTCGGTCTGATGGTCGCGGCAGGACTTGATCCGTTGACATTGAGCGCCGAAGGAGTGCTGATGACGTTCTGCGCAACCTGCGTATATGCGCTGATGACCGTCGCCTGTGGATTCATGCTCAGCGAATTCGGGTTTTCGGAGGTGGCTGCCAACGGATTCGCCAATATCTTCGGCCTGCTCATCATGTTCACGTCGGGCGTCGCATTGCCGGTTGACATGATGCCCGGCGTGATGGTGACCATAGCCAAGTTCCTGCCCGGCTGGTGGTATTGCACCGCGATCGACAACGCGCTCGGCTCCGGCACGGCGGAGGAAACCGGCATAAGCGTCGCCGGCTGGGCCGGCTCGCTGGGATTGGTCGCACTGTTCGGCGTGATGTTCATCTGCATCGGCCTGGCCGCCGGACGGTTCCGCCGCTCCCGCCCCGCCCTGGCCGCGCCCGCCACCACGCAGCTGGCCGAGTGAGAAATCAGCCTTTCAACCGATACCGCTGTACCGAGTCGTCGGCGAACTTGACTCGGGCGACCCGCCCTTCCTTCATCAGCTCGCGCATACCGGATGTGGCGGCCAGCGGCGTCAACTGCAGTTCGCGCATGATCTCCTTGACGCTCATCGCCGAATGCCGCTCCAGTACGGTCATAATCGCCTTGACCACGTCGCCCGGCGAACTGTTCGCCATCGTGCGTTGCTTGGTGATGGTCATCGTGAACGTGTTGATGTCGTTGCGCGTGGTCGCCGGCTCGATGCCGGCCTCGCGCAACGCGGCGGCGATACGCTGGTAGCCGTCGCCGCCTTCTGGGTTCACAAACCCGCCGCCCGGATACGGCGTGGACTCCAGCAGCGTGAACAGGAACTGGTTTCGGGTGGAGACGAACGGTGCACCCGTCACCGGATGCGGACTCGCCAGCACATCATGTGTCACCATGCCATACAGACCACCCGGATTGGTGATCTCGATGCGATCAGTGAACACGCTGATATGCACCTGCGTGCCGCGCGCATCGGGCGAATAATCACGGTGGGTGAGCGCGTTCGCAATCGCCTCGCGCAACACGAGCGGCGGATAATCGGGCTTCTTCGCGCCAATCCAACGCATCAACGAGTCGACCGCATCGTCGATCATCACCGGAATCGAACCGACCACCGACTTCGAGGCGACCAATCGCTCGTCGCCCCGGAACACATCGTCCCGGCTCGTCCCCGGAAACACGGCTATCGAAATGCCGAGCCGCGGATAGAACTTCTGCGGATAGCGGCCCAACGCCAGCAGTCCGGCCAAGGTGGGACGCAGTATTCCGCCGACCTCCGACTCGTCGGAATCATCATGGCGCAACACCTGCAGATCCAGCAGCACATCGATGCCGTCCCGGTCGGCGAACACGCGCGGATGCTGTTCGCGCACGCGCGCCAACAATCCGGAAACGAGCTGCGGGTCGAGGTCATCGGTCGTGGCGCCGGGCACGATATCCAAATCGTACGTGGGCTGCAGATGCTCCTCGATGAGCCGGTCGACCTCATAGGAGGTCATGCGCCGGTCGCCGTCACCGGTGCGGATGAACGAGCCGCCGTGCGGTCCGAGCGCGGTGGTGAAGCAGGGCTTGTCGCGCGGCAGCATCTCGTCGATGCGCGCGAACACCAGATTCGCGCCTTCGAACGGGCAGGTGACGATCACGGGCCGCACCACCGGCGTCATCTTCTCGCACGCCTGGCTCAGTGCCTCCTGCATGGCGCGCGCGTCGAATCCCTCGACCGGCGTGAACCCGTTCTTTTCGGACAGGCCAAGGATGATCCAGCCGCCGGAGCCATTGGAGAACGCGGACAGCGTATCGGTGATGGTCGAGGAGATCTTGCGCTTGCATTCCTTGACCTCGCACTGCTGCGTATCGTTGCCGATCAGGCGCATGAGTTCGATCAGCTCAGTCATTTTGGCAGTATAGTCATCGACCATGGCGGCCTCCTTGACACCATTGTGCCCCATAATCCGCCGCCCGCTCGCCTCCAGCCCCGCCGGTTCACCCCAATTCATCCAGAATTCATGGGCCAAACTAGACGAAACGAATGTCGATGTAGGGTTCGATTCCGCGTGTTCGCTGATGATCGGCCGGTCGAGGCGGGCGGACTATGTTGGGTGGCGTGGACGGCCAGTCGAAAGGCATTATGCCGCTGCTTGCCGCGCGCGTCGCAAGCGTACCGGTCGGCCGGTGGCCTGGCGTACGGTCGGCAAGCTCGGCGCGACCGCTCGACGTGTGCGCTACCGGATGATCGGCGATATCAATGACCGGCCGGACGTGCTGATTGTGTGCGTGGGTAGCAACGACATGCTCGCCGGCCGTTCGGTGCGTGAAAATGGGCCGCTGACATCACCCCGGTGCTGGACGCGGCCAAGAACAAGGCCGGCAGGGTGGTGCACACTTTTGCTGGTCACTCCATCCACCACTGCCGCGAAACCATCGGTGATGATCAGCCCGTCCTCATTGAGCGACTGGTCAGACCTCTTGCCTTGGCAGTGCTGTTCTATGATGTGCATAGCGATTTTCGATTCCATGGCTGTCAGAACGCTTAAAGGCGTCTACTGGCTCATTATGATGGCAGCAGTGACATGCGGATATGGGGGGCGCTGTCTAAATGAAAGTGCAACACCCTTTAGATTGGAGATTGTCCAGATAACCAGTGAAAGGGTGTTGCACTTTCATTTAGACAGCGGGGGGACGATTGAGAAGTCATAATTCCGTTACACTGGCAAGGACAAGGAACTAAGGTATGCGAGGATTATCGGTATTGAGCAGGGCGTTGCGATGGGCGTTGGTGGGTATGACGTTTTCGATGCTGTCCAACGCGATTTTCGAGGGGTCGGTGATTCCTTCGATTCTGATCGTCGGGCTGCCGGCATGGGTGATCGCGTTCCGCAAGACGTTCAATCTGGTCATCGACTTCGCTTCTCCGATATCCGCATGGATCGTGCAGCGGTTCGGCTCGTTCCGTTCGCTTGCGACCACGGAGGGCGTGGAAGGCGTACTGTGCCTGGCGGTCGCGCTGGTGCCCAACGATTGGACGTATTGGAAGTGGCTGCTGCTGGCCCTGTCATGCCTGCTGCTGATGACCGGGCAGGTCATCGACGTGGCCTCCGAAGTGTTCGAGGTGGATGCGGCCGGCGACGACGATGACATGCTCGTCAAGTACAGCGGCTACGTCGCCGTGATTGCCAGCGTGGCCGGTACGTTGCTGGGCCAGGTTGCCGGATCGGCCTTGGCCAACGCCTCCATCATGGCCATGCTGCTCACCTCGTCGGCACTGTCATTTGCCTGCGCGCTGACGCGATTCCGCACCCGCGAGTTCATGCCGGGATTCGGCAACGATGGTGAGGGCGGCGATGACGGCGACGGCTCCGCCGACGAATCCACGGCGGCCGACACGTCACACGCGCCGCAGCGCACTCCGGTCACCCGCTTGACCCGGGTCAGACTGCTGATCGCATCGCTGCTGCTTGCGCTGATTCCGTCGCTGTGGGCAAGCTATGCGTTGCTGGGCATCGGCTCCCGGTACGGCAGCGATATGCTGACCGTGGTCTACGCATTCGGCGGCGTGGGCAGCATCATCGGATCGTTTGTCTACATGCGGCTCTCCGCAAAACTCGGCATGCGCGCCGTGTCCGCCATCGGGGCAATCGCCACGGCGATTTCCCTTGCCGCCGTACTGGTTCCCGAGTTTGCCGCGGTGTGCGTCGGATGGCTCATCAACAACCTCGGCTATGGCCTGCTGGCGCATGGCGTGATCGTATCGCGACAACTGCTGCTGAGCGGTGGTGACCTGGCCAAATTCAGCGGCCGTGCCAGGTTCGCGTATGCAATCGGCGGTGCCGTCGGCACGTGGGGCGGCTGGCTCGGCTCCGCCCACTGGCAGATACTCGCCGTCGTTGCCCTGGTACTGTGCGCCGGATTCATCCCGTTGCTCAAGGCCATGCCTGGCCCGGTACGGCACTGAGGTGACGGATGGGGCCGGCTGGCATCTCGTGCGCCGGGCGTTTTTCGGCAGATTTTGCCGTGCTGATGTACGCAGGTGTTGACGTTCGGCGAGGTTCCCAACCACATTGCTGTGTGATTGATGCCGCTCGATAGGCATGTCAGCCCGGACACACCACGGCGATGCCGAATGGGCGACGGGCCGACGGCCCGCATCATCGCAGCAACCGGGTTTTGCCATCCTTGACGAGCAGGGCCTGCCGGTTGGTGAGGGGCTTGAGACTGAGATCGGCGCCATGCCGGTCGAGAATGCGTTGTGCGGCGTGACCCATGGCCGCTGCATGATGGTGGGGGACCACGTGGAAATCGGCCAGGCCCAATCCTGTGTAATCGGTGAGATCGGGGGCTTTGTCCGTGCGATCCATGAGCTTGATGTAGCCGATGTTGGGCGCCGTGATGACCGAGCCTGCGGACTCGCCGATGTACGGCGTGCCGGCGCGCACCTGATTGATGATGGCCCGGTCGGCACCGGTGCGGCGCAACTCCTGCAAGAGAAAGAACGTGTTGCCGCCGCCCACATAGATGCAATCAGCCTCGGTGATTTTGTGGGTGATGTCCTCGGCGGAGTCGCTCGGCATGTTTTCCACATCCAGTTGTTCGACCTCGAAGCCGAGCCGTTGTAGCGCGTGTTTGCTCAATGCCGTATGAGCCGGTCCCCACGGTTCCACAGCGCTCGCCGTTGGAATGAAGACGACCCGTTTGCCCTGTGACCGCGGCTCGATTTCATGCACGGTGGGCGAGACGTTATGGAACATCGAAGTCAGCAGCATCGTAACCATAAGCGCCTTCCTTACACATCGACTATGCGGCAGTGTAAGTCCTGAATATGTGGAAACAGCTATGCGTTCGCTGCGGGTATATCCGAATCGATCAGCGCAATGCCGGCTGCCGCCATCTGTTTGCGGGCCGCAACGCCAAGCTCCTCGCTGACCGGCACGGTCAGGTCCTCGAACACGGTGACCTCGAAACTGAGCTTCCTGGCATCAAGCGCGGTGTCCTTGACGCAATGCGATTCGGCTATGCCCACCACATCCACGCGGCTCACGCCGGCGGTCTTCAGCGCATCGGCCAGCGTCTTTCCGGCGGACTGTGCGTAATCGACCTCCTCGCGGGTCTGGATACGGTCAGTATTGTCCTCTATGCCCTCAAAGCCGGAGTATGCCGCCGAATATTGGCCCTTCTTGAAATGATGCTCGATACCCAGCACCTTGATTGCCGGATGCAATTCGGCGTTCGGTGTACCGGCCGCGCCATGCTTCGGCCACGTGTCCACGAAATCCGGCTCTGCCGACCAGTGAGCGCCCGGCTCGATATGCCAGTCCTGTGTGGTCGCGATATACGCGTACTCGCCGCGGTGTGCGTTCACGTAATCGGCGATACGTTCGGCGACCGCATTGCCGCCCTCAACGCCCAGCTCGCCGCCCTCGCAGAATGTCGGCTGCACATCCACCACAATCAAAGCCTTGCTCATACATTCCCCATTTCTTTTGAATAGGCCTGTAATGTGCTTTTATCTTAGTGGTTTATTGCTGAATAGGGGGAGTGCCGGATTCGTCAAAAGTTAGACGTTTGATTGCCTGATTAGACCAACGTGACGATGATGGTCTGCTCGACGGTTTCGTTTCCTGTCCAAACACCATCTTTGCGATTCCATTCCATGCCGTTCGCATGCAATGCGTCGATGCCGTATTGGCGTGCGTGCGTGACCAGCCAGCCCGTAACTTGCCAGCACAGGCGATTGTGGTCGTCTGCGGACAGGCCGTCGGGCAGAGCCACGGTGATTGTCGTACCGTTTGATGAATTATTACCGTTTCCCTCGGCAGTTGCAGGCGCAGTAGCGGCGGTAACACTCGGATAGGCAACAGGAAGCGCAGCGATAAGCCCATCGGCATCCGACGATGTTGCCGGCTCCAGCGCGCATGAAATAGTCGCTCCGAATTCACCGGTCAGTCCCGCAGCCCAAGCGTGTGCCATGGCGTCCCATGTGGCGTACAGATCCGGGTATCCTGAACGCTGCACTTCCTGGGCCGCGTCCTCGATGGGAATCGTCTCCCAGTCCGGCACCTGCATCAGATGGTCGTAGAAGATGTTCGTGGCATACGTCATGTCGGACACCTGTTCCACGGTTCCCCAACCTTGGCTCGGCCGCTGTTGGAAGAGTCCGATGGAATCCAGATCACCATAGGAAAGGTTCGTGATTCGCGATTCCTGCATGGCCGTGGCGATGGCCACCGTCGCCGCATGATCCGGCAGTCCGCGATTGATGGCGATGTTGGCGATGAGCTCCGCGTTCTGGGCCTGTTCCGGCATGAGAGAATAGCTTGGGCCGTCGGCTAGTTTCGCCGAGCAATAGGCGTCGTCGGAGGCGCGGGAAGGGGTGCCGGAGGAAAAGAAAATGCGTGGCAGATAGATGAGCGCGGCCAGAATCGCGACGATGACGCAAGCGACGATAAACACCAGCACCCATCTGCCGCCCGAGCGGCGACGAGCCCGGTATCGCGTTCGCCGAACCATCTCGCCTCCTTCCGGGCCTTATCGGTCTTCGCCTGATTGCGCGTCTGTGTCATATCGTCACGTCAATCTGATCACCACCAGTCAGAGTGTCATATCTGCCTGATGAATGCTCATAGCACCGATGACTTTGCCATAATTCTTCACGCCTTTTGACTCTCGCACAAGCCGAACCGAGAAGGATGTTCCAATGTCCGTGTTTCAGCGTGGCCAAGATTGATAATCTGGGTTGCAATCGTCTATTTCCGCTTCGAGGGGCTGATGCGCCATTTCCAGAACATCTACTTCCGTTTCAAGGGGCGGATGGTTAAGTAGACAGATCATGAAAATGGCGGGATGGCGTTGTCGTTACGCCGTTTCTACTTTTGGTTTGAGCTTCGACCAGCCCCTCGAAGTGGAAGTAGATGTTCCCGGATAACAGAATCAGCCCCTTGAAACCGAGAATGCCGTTCGAAACTGTTTCGGCGGCGAAGGAACCGTAGACGCTATTGTGTGAAATACACCCAGTCCCGGTTTGAGAGAGGAACGTATGGCACAGCCGCAGCCGTATTACGCCATCGAGGGCAATGATAATGGATTGTCCGTCGTGTTTGTGCATGGCATGGGTGTGGACCATCGTTCGCTGATGATGCTCGATGAAGCATTCGACGGCAATGATTCGATTCGCCGCATATATCTGGACCTGTCCGGCTTTGGGCGTACGCCGGCACTGCCCGAGAATGCCTGTGGACTGCCGGAAATGGCTGATTGGCTGCAAACGGTCATTGACGGCCTTGTCGGCAAAGCAACCCCATTCGCCATGGTCGGCAACTCGATGGGCGGTGCGCTTGTCCGTGAAGTATTGGCGCGCGAACCTCGCCGAGTGGCCGGCATGGCGCTGATCGCGCCGGTTGTGGACCCGCAGCATGCCGGCCGGCATGTGGCCGAACACGTGGTTGCGAATCCCAATCCCAGACTGACGCACTCCCTGCCACAGGAACAGGTGTTCGACTTCATTACCATGGGCGTCAACCAGTCATTCGATGCATGGCGGCGCTACCAGCGGTTCATCTTGCCTGGTGTGGCGTTGTGTGACCGTGCGGCGTGCGAACGACTGGATCAACGCTATTGGCTGGATGACGACCCCGAGGAAACGCTCGGCACATATGCAGGTCCGGTGCTCATCGTCACCGGCAAACAAGACCAGATCGTCGGATACGAAGACCAGCAAGCCCTGTTGCCGCACTATCCCAACGCCACCTTCGTGACGTTAGACAATGCCGGTCACAACGCGCACATCGACCAACCCGAAGCCGTCGTAGCTCTCGTGCGCGAATGGGTGGTGCGCCTGCATGTCTGAGCAACTGCTCATCCGGGCATCTGAGCATAAAACTTGTATCTCCTTTGAAAGCAGATAGCATTCCGTAAATGAGCGAATGTACCTCTCTGAAAGCAGTTAGCTATGTAAAAATCATGCGGTGGTTATCGGTCGCTGTCCTCCCATTCGAGAATGTCGCCGGGCTGGCAGTCGAGGGCCTTGCAAAGCGCATCCAGCGTGGTAAAGCGAACGGCTTTGGCACGTCCGTTCTTCAGAATGGACACATTGGCGGGGGTGATGCCGATTTGCTCGGCGAGCTCGCCGAGCCCGATCTTGCGCTTGGTCATCATGACGTCGAGATTGATGCGAATCGTCATATCAGATCACCTGCTCGAGCTCGCTGGACTGGTCGGTGGCGGCGCGCAGCAGGCCTTTCATCACGACCATCAGCAGCATGAATCCGATTTCGGCGAGAACCGCCACACCAAGCACCAAGGCGATGGTGTAGTAATCCATGGCCGGCATGGTCGCATCATGCCAGCCGGAGATAAGGAAACACAGGGATACGAGAACGGTCAGCGCAGTGGCGATCGCCGCGCAGCCAAGCACCCAGTTCACGCAGGGCATGGCCTTGGCGGTGAACACCGTGCCGGAGCCGGATAGCGAAAGCAGCCGCCAGACGGCCGCAAACGCTATCTCGACGCATACCAGGAACAGTATGCCCATGATGAGGTATGGCCAGCGCATCGCCGCCTGGCTGGAGTACAGGCCGGCCATCGCCTCGCTCAGTATGGGCGCGGCGAACGTCCAGAGGCAGGCCAGCCAGACCAGCGCGATGATGACCTTCAATCCAAGCAGGACCCACTTGTTCATGTAGCGCTTCATGAGACGATCCTTTGCATCGAATATTTCGAATAACGATAATGATATATCGAAAAACGATATGATTGGCAACGTGGTTTTGTGAAGATTGCGATGGCGCAGCAATGCGATCAGAAAAGTCCGTATGCTTGTTCGTTCGCTGGATTCCCGCATAACACATGTGCCCGCAAACCGAAATGGTTGCGGGCACATGCGAAAAGATCCGGCGGTCGTCACTCGGCGTCGGCCGGTGCCTCCTTGGGCGCGGAGAGGAAATGCTCCTCACTGGGCAGCACGGCGTTCAGGATCACGGCCACCACGAACGCCACGGCGATGCAGTTCGAGGCGAAGATCTGCTGGAACAGGGCCGGGAACTGCGCGAAGATGTCGCTCACCTGGGTGAAGCCGATGCCGATGGTCAGCGAGAGCGCCGCAATCGTGATGTTGCGCTGCGTGAAGCCCGCTTCGGCGATCATCTGGAAGCCGGAAAGAATGATATTGCCGAACATCATGATGGTGCAGCCGCCGAGCACAGCCTGCGGCAGCGAGTTGAACACCTCGGCGATGGCCGGCACGAAGCTCGCCAAAATCAGGATTACGCCACCGGAAAGAATGACCTTACGATTGACGACCTTGGTCATGGCCACAAGTCCGATGTTCTGCGCGAAGGAGGTCAGCGGCAGGCAGCCGAACAGGCCGGAGACGGTGGAGATAAGGCCGTCACCGGCGATGGCGCCAGCAGTCTCGCGTTCGGTCGGCGTACGGTTCAGACCCACTTTGGTCAGCGCGGCGGTGTCGCCCAGCACCTCAACAGAGGAGACGACATAGAGCAGGCCGATGGAGATGATCGAACCCCAGTCGAACTCGGGCTTGAATGGCATGATCTGCGGCACAGACACAATGGCAAGGTTCTGGAAACCGGAGAAATCGACCTTGCCCATGCAGATGGCCACCACGTAACCGACCACCAGACCGAATAGCACGGACAGCTGCTTGGCCGTGCCCTTCATCAACAGCTGGAATGCCAAGCAGGCGACCAATGATATAAGCCCGAGCGTCAGATTTTGCCAGTTGCCGAAGTCCTTGGCGCCGCTGCCGCCGCCGAAGCTCGTGGCGCCCACGTTGAGCAGGGAGAAACCGATGGAGGTGACCACGATGGCGGAGACGATTGGCGGCACGAACCGACGCCAATATTTGGCCGTCAAGCCCAGCACGAGTTCCAGCAGGCCGCCGACCATCACCGCGCCGACCACGGCGCCATAGCCCTTGTCCGCGCAAATCGCCACGGCGGCCGCCACGTAGGTGAAGGAGATGCCGGTGACCATCGGTAGCCGGGAGCCGATGAGCCACGCGCCATACAGTTGCAGACAGGTACCGAGACCTGCCACCAGCAGACCGGACTGAATGATTGTGGCCGACTGGGCCGGCGTCATCTTCGCGGCGGATGCGACGATGAAGATCGGGGCAAGGTTGGCCACGAACATGGCCATCACATGCTGCAGGCCGAACGGAATGCCCTTCCAAAAGGATACGGGCGCGTCCAGCGAGGACAATGCCTCAAATGATATGGAATTCTTGGTTTTCTTCTCTGACATGATTCTCTGTTTCCTTTTTGTTTGCTCCCGCTGGCGGGAGCTGGCGGCGTAGCCGACTGAGGGTGGTCTGCGGTCAAGATGAACCACCCTCAGTCGCTGTCGTGACAGCTCCCGCCAGCGGGAGCGGGCAATAGTCCTCAGTGCCTAAAGGTGATCTCGCCGGTTCCAGGATCCATGGATTCGACAATGGCCAACGAATCTACGTCGTAACCATCGGCGCGCAGCGCGTCGCCGCCGCCCTGGAAGCCCTTCTCCACGGCGATACCAATGCCTTCGACCGTGGCGCCGGCCGCCTTGCACAGATCAATCAGGCCGCGCAGCGCCTTGCCGTTGGCCAGGAAATCGTCGATCAGCAGCACATGGTCGCCCGCATTCAGATACTTCTTGGCCACGATCACCGGAAATTCCTTCTGCTTGGTGAAGGAATACACGGTGGTGGTGTACTGGTCGCCGTCCAGATTGATGGACTGCGCTTTCTTGGCGAACACCACCGGCACATTGCCGAAATGCTGGGCGGCCACGCATGCGATGCCAATGCCGGACGCTTCGATGGTCAGAATTTTGGTGATGTGCTTGCCGGCGAAATGCTTGGCCCACGCGGCTCCCATACGGTCGAACAGACGTACGTCGCACTGGTGGTTCAGGAACGCGTCCACCTTGAGCACGTCACCTTCCTTTACCGTTCCCTCGCTCTGGATTCGTTCCTCAAGTTCCTGCATCGGACCTCCTGTCATCGTGTGCCACAACCGATATGGATGATATGGATATCTGCAAGTGTACGTTGTCCGATGCGAGGGGCGGTGCGGCGGCGGTTCTTCGCCACATGATGAGTCGGCTGCCGGAACACCAGGAGCCCGTGACAATTCGGGTGCCAGACTCCCACCCCCGAGCCGGTTCTTCAGCTGCCGCTGACCCGTGCATGTGGTAAACATGATTGTCGCGATTCAAAGGGAGGCAACAGTGTACGACGAGCCGGAAGTCATCGCCCGCAGCGCGCAGGAACTCGTAGGCGACCTGAACCCGCAGCAGGCCGAAGCCGTGCAATACCGCGGCCAGGCGCTACTGATCGGAGCCGGCGCCGGTTCCGGCAAAACCCGAGTCCTCACCCGACGCATCGCGTGGATCCTGAGCCAGTTCGGCGCATGGCCCAGCCAGATTCTGGCCATCACCTTCACCAACAAGGCCGCCGCCGAGATGCGCGAACGACTCGGCTCGCTGATTGGCCCGGTGGCCCAGCGTATGTGGGTCTCCACCTTCCACTCCGCCTGCGTGCGCATCCTGCGCCGCGACGGCAAATCCATCGGCCTCAAATCCGGCTTCTCCATTTATGATTCCGCCGACTCCGAGCGACTCGTCAAGATCATCGCCACCGAATTCAACCTCGATATCAAGCGCTACACTCCACGTTCGATCCTCGGCCACATCTCCGACCTGAAAAACAACCTGACCGGCTGGAAGGAAAACCTCGCCGTCCATGCGCCCGACTTCACGCCCGGACAGCGCGGCTACCAGTTCGGCACGGTGGGCGACCTTGAAGCCATCTACGCGGTGATATACGCCGAATACGAGCACCGGCTCGCCCTGGCCAACGCCGTCGACTTCGATGATCTGATTGGGCGCACGGTCGAACTGCTGCGCACCGACCCGGCCGTCGCCGAGTACTACCATCACCGTTTCCGCTACATTCTGGTCGACGAGTATCAGGACACCAACCACGCCCAGTATGTGCTCGTACGCGAGCTGGCCGGCGTGGACACAGGGGAGAAGGCCATTCCGGGCGCGCCGAACGCAGGCAAATCCGGCCCTGCTTGGATCACCGTCGTGGGCGATTCCGACCAGTCCATCTATGCCTTCCGCGGCGCCGACATCCGCAACATCCAGGATTTCGAACAGGACTTCCCGAACGCCAAGACCATCATGCTCGAACAGAACTATCGTTCGACGCAGACCATTTTGGACGCGGCCAACGCGGTGATCAGCAACAACGAGGGACGCAAGCCCAAGAAACTGTGGACAGCACTCGGCAAAGGCGAGCCAATCGTCGGCTACGCGGCGGATAACGCCCAGCAGGAGGCCCAGTGGGTGGCCACTGAAATCGCCCGACTGCACGCCGAAGAAGATATCGCCTACTCTGACATGGCGATTATGTATCGCGCCAACGCGCAGTCCCGCTCGCTCGAAGAGGCGTTAATCAACGCAGGGCTGCCGTACCAGCTCGTCGGCGGCACCAAGTTCTATGAGCGCCGTGAAATCAAGGACGCGCTGGCCTACCTGCAGGCGCTGGTCAACCCGGATGATGACGTGAACCTGCGTCGAATTTTGAACGTGCCCAAGCGCGGGCTCGGCGATCGTGCCGAGGGCATCCTGCTCGCCTATGCGCGCGAACGTGGCACCAGCTTCTTCTATGCACTCATGCATTTGGATGAAATTCAGGACGTGCCCACACGTACCGCCACGCAGCTCAAGGCCTTCCGTGATTTGATGGGTGAGCTCTCGCAATTCACGCGAGCACATGACGCCAAGCCCAGCGAGATTGTGGCCGAAGTGCTGGAGAAGTCCGGCTTGCGTGCAGAGCTGGAAAAGTCCGTGGACCCGCAGGACGCCTCCCGTTTGGAAAACCTCTCCCAGCTGCAGTCCACCGCAGCCGAGTTCGAGCAGAACACGCCCGACGCCACGCTATCCGCATTCCTGGAGACCACCGCGCTCGTGGCCGATTCCGACCAGCTGCCCGGCGAGGCGGAGGATTCCGGCAAAGTGACGCTGATGACCCTGCACACCGCCAAAGGCCTCGAATACCCGGTGGTGTTCCTGACCGGCATGGAACAGGGCACGTTCCCGCATTCGCGTTCGATGGAGGACACCACCGAACTGCAGGAGGAACGCCGACTTGCCTATGTGGGCATCACCCGCGCCAAGCAGCGGCTGTATGTCACGCGCGCGGCTGTACGCTCCCAGTGGGGGCAGGCCGCCGACATGATGCCCAGCCAGTTCCTCGACGAGATCCCCGATTCGCTCATCGATTGGAAGCGTCGTGAGGCCGGCGTGGAACGCATGCGCGCCAACTGGGAATCCGATGGATTCGCCGACGATTACGGCGGCTGGGATGATGACGATTTTGGCGGTACGACGTTCGGTGGGTCCTCGACATTCGGCTCTCGCGGTTCGGGTTCGTCGTATGGCTCGAGATCTCATTACGGCTCGTCAAGCTATGGATCTGGCTCGTCCTATGGCTCCCGTTCGGGCGGTTCATCGTATGGCTCACGTTCCAGCTCCTCCTACGGTTCCCGCTCGCGCTCGGGTTCGTCCTATGGTTCGGGTTCCGGCTCTTCATATGGTTCTCGTTCCCGTTCCAGTTCGGCGTCCGGCGGCACCCGAGACGGCAAGGTCACCACGCGCCACACCACGCCGAAGTCCGGTTCCGCCGTATCTTCCATGCCAAGTTCCAAGATCGCTAAAGATAATGGACTGAATATCTCTGACTTTGCTGTGGGCGACATGATCAGCCACGATCAGTACGGTCTCGGCAAGGTCACCGACGCGCAGGACAAGGGCCGCAATTCGGTCATCACCGTGGACTTCGGGTCAGCCGGCGTCAAACGCCTCATGCTCCGCGTGGCACCGATCGAAAAGCTGTGAGCTGAAAGCTCATACCAGATAATTTCATAAAAAACAAGACTTGTGTTCCTCATCACACTGTGGGCATAATGCGGAGGTTGTGCTCACGAACCCTTGGTAGCAGGGGAGAGGAAGGAAGTTATGAAGAACAAGCTGTTCGCATCCGTGCCCAATATTCTGTTCGGTGCGCTTATTGCCATCGCACCCCAGACCTTTGCTCACGCTTGCACCGGCCATGACATGCCGGGTGCCTGCCATTACTCGCAGCAGGCCGCCACCGGTATCGGCGTTGTGATTCTGGTGCTCGGCGTCGTGGCCCTGTTCGGCAACGTCCAGATTCGCATTGGCCTCAACATCGCCGCCATCGCTAACGCGTTGCTGCTGCTTGCTGTGCCCACCTTCCTGATCGGCATCTGCAAGGGCGCCATGATGCACTGCCGCATGGTCATGCTGCCCACGCTTATCGTGCTCGGCGTGCTCACTCTCGTGTTCGCCGCTGTCGCCATCTGGCTCGATTCCCGAGCGGCCAAGCACTGAACTTGACCTCGTGTGACCGGGGTCCGATTTCATTCCAGGAGTCGGGTTCCGGTCTCGCTTATTGCAACCGCACCATAATCAATAAGGACCCCCATCGTGCCATCGCATATCGCATTGCGCGGCCTGCCGCTTGAAAATCTCAAGCGCAAGCCATTCCGCACCGGCGCTCTGCTCGCCGTCGTCACCATTCTTGCGCTGACTTTCTTCGGCGGCACCATGCTGACCATGAACCTCAACACCGGTATGACCAGCATGGAGAAGCGCCTCGGCGCCGACCTGATGGTTGTGCCTCAGGACACCGCGCAGAAAGCCGAAGCGCTACTGACCAACGGCAACCCCAGCACGTTCTATTTCACCCGGGACATCGCCAGCGAAGTCAAACAGGCGGACGGCATCGAACAGACCAGCGAACAAACCTACATATCGTCACTGGCCGCTGCCTGCTGCGACGAAAAACTGCAGATCATCGGCTACGACCCGTCCACCGACTTCGTTATCGAGCCATGGGTTGCCTCCCAATTCAAAGGCACCCTCGAAGACGGCAAGATGATCGCCGGCGCGAACGTGAATGTGTCCACCGATGGCACCATTGAGCTATACGGCCGTAAATGGCCGGTGGTCGCTCAGCTGGCCAATACCGGCACCAGCCTCGACAATTCGGTGTTCATCAACCAGGCCACTGTGCCCGACATAGTCGCCGCATCGTCCAAGGTCTCCAAGCAGGTCATGCCCATGGAATATGCGGGCAAGGCCGTCTCCACCGTGATGATCAAGGTCAAGCAGGGGTATGAGGCGCAAACCGTGGCCGAGAACATCAAACGCATTGACTCCCGATTCGCCGATCTGGGCTACGTGTATCCCGGCGGCATCACCGCCAATACCAAGACCTCGCTGACCGCATTGGTCACCTACCTCAAGGTGTTCGTGGCCGTGATCTGGGTGATGGGTGTGATCGTGCTGCTCGCCGTATTCGCCTCTTCGGTGAACGAACGCAAGCGCGAGTTCGCGTCCCTGCGCATTATGGGAGCCACGCGTGGCATGTTGAACGTCATCATTCTCAAGGAATCGGCCATTATCGGACTGATTGGTGGCGTAATCGGCGTAGGCGTGGCGAGCCTCGTGATCTTCCCATTCAGCTCGCTGATCGGCAAACAATTGCAATTGCCATATTTGCAAGCCGGACCGACCGCCGTTATCGGATTCATTGCCATAACTATTGTGTGCTCAACCGCCATCGGCATTGTCGGCTCGTTGCTGACCATGTGGCGGCTTGGCCGCCCCGAAGCCTATCTGACCCTGCGAGAAGGGGAGTGACATGACCGAAACTGCATCTCATCTGCTGGAATTGGTGGATTTGACCCGCCAGTTCGTCCGTCGCGGCACGCCGTTTGACGCGGTCAGTCACGTCGATCTCACGATTGACGCCGGGGAATTCGTCGCCATCGTCGGTCGCTCAGGTAACGGTAAAAGCACCCTGATTAATATGGTCGCCGGATTGGTGCGCCCAAGTTCGGGAACCGTGCGTGTGGATGGGCGCGAAGTGACTGAGCTGAGCGATAAGGAACTGTCCCTACTGCGCAACCGAACCATCGGTTTCGTGACCCAAAGCCAGACCCTGCTCGGCAATCTCACGGTGCTCGACAATGTGATCCTGCCCGCGACGATGTTCCCGGATGCTCTGCCGTTCATAGAGGCTGAGAATAAGGACGATGCAGCCGCGCAAAAACAGAACAATATGGCCAAGACCGAGCCTTGCATCGAATCTGAGGCCGATAACGGTTCCACATCCGATGAAAACAGTACTGAGTCTTCCACCGAGCCGGATCCGTTTATGCCGGATGTCATCGCGCCGATTGCAGATGCTGACGGTAAACCGTCAAACTCAGCTGCAAGCCAGCCCGACTTATTTACCGAGCGCGCCAAGCATCTGCTCACCCAGCTCGGTGTCGCCGATTTGGCAGACAGCTATCCGCGCGAACTATCCGGCGGTGAGATGCGGCGTGTCTCCATCGCCCGCGCCCTGATGAATCAGCCCAAATTGCTTATCGCGGACGAACCGACCGGCGATCTCGACCAAGAGAGCACTGACATCGTGATGCAACTGCTGAGAAGCCAAGCCGATAACGGTACGGCGATTCTCATGGTCACGCATGATCCGGATGCGCTGGAGTATACGGACAAGGTATACCGCATGGATGCCGGAGTGCTGTCCATGGCTGCAGTGTAATATTGCTCGTTGGTGTCTGCCAACTGGTAGATACCGTCTGGAGTCATAGCCCGTCAACGGGTCGGCGGTAGGCGATCGCAAGAACGCCAACCCGCTCGTGAGCAATCACGACGAAGCGTTGGAGAGGCCCGACTCAGCGCTTGGAATCGCATGAAACCGAGCGTTCCGTTCAGATAACGACAGAAGGAATAATCCAATGACGAACGTTCAGCGTTCTCGCCGTCAGGTGCGCCTGTCCCGCGCCCTCGGCATCGCACTGACCCCTAAGGCTCAGCGCATTTTCGAAAAGCGTCCGTACGCTCCTGGCGAGCACGGCCGTGACCGTCGCCGCACCGAATCCGATTACGCGGTGCGTATGCGCGAGAAGCAGCGTCTGCGCGCTCAGTACGGCATCTCCGAGAAGCAGCTCCGCGCCGCTTACGAGAAGGCTACCCGTACCGCCGGCCAGACCGGTAACGCTATGCTGACCGACCTCGAGACCCGTCTTGACAACCTGGTTCTGCGTGCTGGCATCGCCCGCACCACCGCCCAGGCCCGTCAGTTCGTGGTGCACCGTCACATCCTCGTTGACGGCAACGTGGTGGACCGTCCGTCCTACCGCGTCAAGCCCGGCCAGACCATCCAGGTGAAGGCCAAGAGCCAGACCATGGTTCCGTTCCAGATCGCCGCCGAAGGCGTGCACCGTGATGTGCTGCCCGCGGTTCCCGGTTACCTCGACGTGAACCTTGCCTCCCTGAAGGCCACCCTGACCCGCAAGCCCGAGGTCGAAGAGATTCCGGTGCAGGTCAACATCCAGTACGTGGTCGAATTCTACGCCCGCTGATTCGGGCCCCCTTATCTGAAACATCAGAATCAAGGACATACCGCTTGGACCCCGCTCCCGCAAGGGACGCGGGGTTCTCGCGTTCCGGGGTGCGGGCGTTTTCCCGGAGACTGAATGAACGGAATCCGTCCACCCCGGGCATTGGGAGGAGCGTGCCCGTGACGAGGTGTTCGTCCCGATCGACGACTGTATCCGCTGGCACGACCACGGGTGCATCAAAACGGCGTGATTCCGACGGCTCCGATCGCCGGAGCGCTGGAATCACGCCGTTCTGCGCAGGAGGAATGGGGCGGACTTTGGGCTTGAGCTGCGGCGCCGGGCGCTCATCTCGGTCTTGTCACCTGCATTGTGGGTGATCTGGATGTTGTTGTTGCGATGAGTCCGTTCGGCACATTGATCGAATATCTTCTGGTCTACGGATGCGGGCAAGCCATTTCTTGGAAGGCGTTTCGTCGAGATTGGCGGGAGCTTGCGTCAGCAGGCGTCGATGAAGGCGCTGAGGATGCGGCGTTGGTTGCTATCGGCGCGGTGGGAGAACTCAGGATGCCATTGGACGGCCCAGACGAAACGCTTGGCCGGCATCCAGACCGCCTCCACGATGCCGTCCGGCGCGGTGGCCATCGGTTCCAGTCCCTGGCCCAGCGTGCGAATCGCCTGATGGTGATAGCTGTTGACGCCCAGCGTATAGGCGCGCGGATGATACGGCCTGCCGAAGGAATCGACCTCATCGGCCTCCGCCTCACTCGGGCCGTTGTCTCCCAGCGGCCACAACGCACGGGCCAACGGCGAATCGGGCGCGATCGACACTTCGTGGACCACCGGGTCATACGGCGGCTTGTCGCCATGATGCACGACCGGGCTGGGATGCTCGTCCGGCAGATCCTGCCACAGCGTGCCGCCCAAGGCGACGTTGAGGCTCTGGATGCCGCGGCAGATGCCCAGCAATGGCTTGTCCGCCGCGATGACGGAGGGGATCAGGCGCTCCTCCATCCGGTCGCGGGCCTTGCATAGTTTGACCGTCTTGGGGCCGGCCGCCTCGCCATACCGTTCCGGATCCACGTCGTGGCCGCCGGTGACCAGGAACCCATCGCATTGGCCGACCAGCTGTTCGATTGTAGTCTCGTCGTCGGTCAGCGGCAGCATCACCGGGATACCGCCGGCTTCGATGATGCCGTCGAAATAGCCGGGCAGCATCCACAGGCTATTCAGTGTGTCGTCCCACAACGGGACCACGCCGATAAGCGGACGATGGGCCATCGATACCTCCAAATACAGACTTACTGATAAAGCGACTCAACTTGCTACAGTCTCAAACCTGAAAATTGTATCACTGTGACTTGCGGGCGGAGCCTACTGCATAGCTTAGGGAGGTAGGGATTTCAATCGAGGGCGGCTTATCGCTCGTAGTGTTCCAATTCGGCGAGTGGATACACCTGAGTCCAATGGCGCGGCTGCAGGTCGCGCAGCGGCACGAACAACGGATGCTCTCCCTGATTGTTGTCTGAAACGGCGCACATCACGTCGTCGCCCCAATAGCGCAGCCGTTCCTGACAGATGCCGCATGGAGACAACACGGTGAACGGGGCGTGTTCGTCATCGCGTACGACGCAGATGGTGTGGGTGACACGGCGATCAAGCTTCATCGCCTCGCACATCGCTCCGACCTCGATGCATAGCGAAGCGGCGGCATTGGGTGTCTCAATCGCCACGCTCGTGACGATAAGTGCCTCCGAGCCGTTGCTTCCGTCATGTTTACCGTTGTCTTTGCCGGCGAGTCGCATCGCCGCCGCGCCTCCCCATCCTGTCGGATACCTTCGCTCGATCAGTTCCACGGCACTGCGATACAGCGCTTCCTCGATATGACGCTCCACTGGAGCCATATGGTCACCTCGCGTAATCGACCTGCCATCGGTGGGCAGGCGGGATTCAAACCATTACTAGTCTAGGTGGGGGGAGATATCCTTGACGCATGCTTATCGTCGAAGTAGTTGTGGCCGTGGTCGTCGGCGTGTTTTTGGTCGGGGTCTATCGTGATGCAAAGAACGGAACGTTGCCTTTGCAGAATTCGGTAGGCATCAAAACGCCGGCAACAATGTCATCCGAAGACACATGGAATCGGATTCACAAGCAGTACGCTCCGATATTCCTCGTTGATGCATGTGCCCTGTTCCTCATCGCCCTTGAAATCATCATTGGCGGGGCCATGGAGAAGAACTTCAATAACATGGCATTGGAGGCATTGATTGCGTTGGTGGCCACGCTTGTTGTCATGGTGCTGGCCAATCTGGTCGTCGTTGTTTTGGCAGATCGGTCTGCACGAAAATGAGATAGCTTGGTGAGAAGCCGCTATGTCGGACTTGCTGAAACAACCAACCTCGCAACGGGGTAAAAAGTAAGAGAGCGACGAATCGGGATTCTCGGAGGTGTTATATGTTGGATATTCAAGATGATATCAGTAGCTACCTTGCCTTTTCGCACTATATCGATTGGAATGACCGAGTGTGCAAAGAAAAAGCCAAGGAACTAAAAGACTCCGCTGAAGGCGAAATCGAACTGGCAAAAGCCGCCTACTATTTTGTTAGAGATGAAATCAAGCATTCATGGGATGTCCAAGACAAAAGAGTCACGGCAACAGCCTCAGACGCATTAAGGGAGGGCGTCGGTATTTGTTGGGCAAAATCTAATTTATTGGCCGCCCTATTAAGAGCAAATGGCATTCCTGCCGGAATATGCTATCAAAGGCTTACGTTAGGCAGTACGCCTGAAAGCGGATACTGCATCCATGCCTTGAATGCCATTTATCTGAGATCCATTGACCGATGGATTCGTGTAGATGCAAGAGGGAATAAAGAGGGTGTACAAGCAGACTTTTCTGTTGACGATGAACGTTTGGCTTTCCCCATTCGGAAAGAGTACGATGAGGTGGATTATAAAACTGTGTATGCCGAACCGTTGCCGCAGACAATGAGCATTCTTGAAAATAGTACAGATGCTCTATACATGTATCTGCATTCGCTGCCCGAAAGAATTTGACGAATTCATTTTTTATCGGGAGGCAGGAGGCAGCGGCTGGTTCGGACTGCCGGGTGACTACAGTCCCGCTTCAAGGTTCGTGCGGCTAGCCTTCGCGAAGGACTGCATGCCCGAGTCGGCCGACGAGGCCGACGCGGGCATCAAGATGCTCGACACCTTCGCCACGGTCGACGTGCCCATGGGCATCATGTACGATCCGGACGAAGCGGCCCCGCATTACGAGCAGACGCAATGCACCATCGTCATGTGCGCGGAAAGCAAACGCTACTACTTCACCTCGGCGACCAATTCGAGGGTATGCGTCGTCGATCTCGACGAAGAAACGTCGGAGGGAACGACCGAGCTCAAACTCATCAAGCTGCCCCTGCAACAGGACATCCTGCAACTGAAATAATCAAATTACTTTCCCTTTTTGAATGAGGCGGCAATGGGCAAAACATGCGGACTGGATTTACAGATTGACATTGACTGGCATTCTCTGAAGCCCTTCAAAGCCCCCGACCGATTGTTTGCGTCGCGGGCAGATGCGGTAATCAGGGTGGCGTTCCCCGATGCCGCCGCAATTTGGCGGGCCCGCGCCTCTTCCTCTCTGAATTGGAAGGATGGCGTGTGGGATGTGGCCTCCACCCTTGTGGAAGACCGGCTCGGCATGCTCATAGATGCCATCGATGGTCTGAGACTCGGAGGGTGGATTCCCCGGACCTATTATTTATTGGAACGCAATTCTGCCATGGAACTCGCCGTCGTCACCCGTGGCTCTGTGCGTCTATACGACGGGCTCGCCGGTCCCGACATCGCCGGGGAATACACTGATGGAAACAACGTCTATGCCAAGCTATATCGGGTTCGATAATCCGTCTATTTGTAAGCGCAACTCTTTTTTGTTCGGACTGCATTAGCGGTTAGCGGGGAACGATCCGCCCGCGACAACAGCCCATCACGCCAAACTTGACAAGAGTGACGTCGGTGACCCGTGCTGCGGCAAGCACCTCGACAGGGATGGTGACGGTATCGGTTGCTCTCAGGCTAGTAGGCCCGGATAGAGCTCGTTGATCGCCCAGGCGACGCGGCCGGCATCATATGCCGAAAGTCTTCCTGTCGGGCCGTCGTCGAGGAAAAGATTGCTTGGCAGCCGCAGCAGTTGCGAGCATCGCACGGCGCTGGGCTTGCTCAGTCCCGCGTCCTGCCAGTCACGCAGCACCACATAGCCCGGTTCGTCGCGCCAGGTGTTGCCGGTGACCTTGGTCACCAAGGCGATGCGGGTGCCGCCGTCCCATTGGGGGATCACGCTGGGACGGTTCTTCGCTTTGCCTGGCTTGTCGGGAAAAGCGAACGGCACCCACCATATCTCGAACTGGCGCGGATCAGTCTTCATCATCGTCCCAACCCTCCGGCAGGATCACGGCACCATCACGTATCTGGGGCGTCACGATGCGGGGATCATCCATGTTCGCTTTGAACAGGGGATATCCCTCGTTGTCTTTTTCGAATGAAGGGCGGACGCTTGGCGTGAATGGCAGACGCCCGTCGCGTACCAATTGTCTGAGGGACATTTCGGCAAACGTGCTCAGGTTCAACCCCATGGCGTCAAGTATGGCGATGCCGTCACGCTTGGTCTGCGCATCCAGACTGATCGTGGCCTTCTCCTTGATAGCCATCATTACTCCTTACAACAGTGGTATGACATACGTATATCATACCTCAAATCAGTCATGTCAGCTGGGGCCCCGTTATCTATTTGTGAGTGCAGCATCCTTGTTCGCGGCTGATTCTGGCGGTTCGTCGGCGAATGCCTCGGCGGGGGTGCGCTAGCCGAGCATTCGCATGGGCCTGTTGTCGGTTTGTCGACGGTCTCCTGCGGTTCGCGTGCCATGGAGGGGGGGGCGATGGGCGTGCGTTTGGGCGGGTGGCGGCGGATCATGCCGTTCCTGTTCTCGTTGCGGCCGCTCCGCCACGAGTTGTGCGGGTCGGCGGAATACGTGGCCATGCCCGGTTCGTCGCGCGGCTCGGCGTGCCGGGCGAGTTCGGTGCCGTTGTCATGCGTCACTCCGGTGCGGGCGGCGGCCGGCAGCCGGGAGAACATGGCCTTCTGCGCCGCCACGCTCGCGGCGGCGGTCTTGTCGGGAACGATCGCGGCCATGGGGAAACGGGTGCGCCGCCCGACCTCGGTGTGCAGGCTGCAGCCCGCGCCGATGACGCCGTCGGCCTCCCGCTCGCCGAAACGGTTCCTGTCGTCCCGCCCGTAGGGGCGTTCGCAGAT
>CXRL01000025.1_pt1 | contig 15523 bp, 6 predicted proteins | sample 591271 | NCBI WGS metagenome assembly CXRL01 (sample SAMEA3491322, study PRJEB9169) | human gut metagenome | biome: ENVO:mammalia-associated habitat; material: ENVO:feces | place: Bangladesh | collected 2010-04-07
CCGGCCGTGCCCGTGCCGCCGGCGTGGCGTCCCCTGCGTGCCGCGGCCATGCGCAGCCGGATCACGGGCATGAGCGCGCCCATGGCGAGGATCATGAACGCGAGGCCCGCGTACAGGCCGATGGTCGGCACCTGGGCGTGGCCGCCGGTGAACGGGAGCGTGGTCATGGCCGGCGCCCATTGCGCGTACACGGTGATGCCGCCCTGGTCGGGCATGCTGACCGTGCCCTTGCCGGGGCTGAGGATCGTGTCACCGGCGCCGGGCGTGGGTTTCATGGCCCAGCCGGTGAACCGGAAGCCGGGCCTTTGCACCTTGGGCTCCTTCGCGTCGGCCGGGATGGTGACCGTCGTGAACGCGTCGACGGTGATGTCCGGGTATCCGCCGGTTCCCCCGTTCGGATTGAACTTCAGAGTGACCCGGTTGATCCTCCACTGGGCGTACAGGATGCTCGTGTTGACCGGGTTGCTCTTCGGGTCGGCGACCAGTCTGAACCCGTTGCCCGCCGTGTACGCCCTGCCCCTGCCGTCGGCCTGCGTGTTCCAGCCGGTGAACGTGTAGCCGGGGCGGGTGAACGGGTTGGCGATGACGGTGAGCGTCTGGTCGACCACGCCGTCCGTCCTGCGGGTCTGGCTGGTGGAGCCGGTGTTCGCGTTGTAGATCAGATGCGCCGGGTCGGCCTTCCATTGGGCCCACAGTGTCGTGGTGCCGGGAGTGAGCGTGTACCGGCCTCCGGGCTGGAGGCTCGGATTCGTGCGCCTGTCCCTGGCCCAGCCGGTGAACGTGTAGCCGGGGCGGGTGAACCCGTTTCGGGCGATGGTCACGTCCTGGCCGGTGACGCCCGTGGTGTCGGGCGTCGAACCGGTGGCCCCCCAGTCGTCCCTGTATTGGATGTTGGCGGGGTTGGCCTGCCAGATCGCGTACAGGTCGTTGCCTGCGGGGAGCATGGTCCATTTGGCGACGCCGTTGCTGCCCTTGCCGTAGTGGTCGCCGGTGCCGTCGGCCCTGGTGTTCCATTCGACGAACTCGTATCCGTCGCGCGTGAACCCGTTGGCGCGCGTGTCGAGCACGTCGCCCGTCCTGCCGTCCTGGGATTCCGTGTTGCCGCCGGTGTTGCCGTTGCCGTGATAGTTCAGCCTCTGCTGGTTGCCGCGCCATCGCGCGTACAGGACGCCGGTCCCGTGCAAAGTCCAGACCGCATTCGGCGCCCACGCCTGGCCCCTGCCATCCGGCTGCGTGTTCCAGCCGGTGAACACGTACCCGTCGCGCGTGAACCCGTTCTGGCGTACGTTGACCCTCTGGTCGGTGACCCCGTTCTGCGGGTCGGTCTTGCCGCCGGTCGCCCCGTTGCCGTCGTAGGTGAGGCTGGCCTGGCCGGGCGTCCACTGCGCGTACAGGGTGAGCGTGCCGTTCGCCGTCCACCTGGCTCCCGGCGCGTACCTGGCGCCGCCCCCGTCCGGGCTGGTGGCCCAGCCGGCGAACGTGTACCCGTCGATCGTCCAGCCGTTCTGGCCGATGGTCGGCGTGTCTCCGGTGTGGCCATCCCAGTTGGGGGTGCCCTGGCCTCCCGTGGTCTTGCCCGCGGGCGGGTTCGGATTGTAGCGGATGTGGGCCTCGTTGGCCGACCATTGGGCGACCATGGTGACGATCCCGTTCGGCTGCGTGGTCAGGTTCGTGACCCACTGGCCGTCGCCGTACGCCTGCTGGTTGTCGGCGCGCTTCCACCCGGTGAACGTGTACCCGTCGCGGACGAACCCGTTCCGGCGCAGGTTCTGGCCGATGTTGTATTGGTACGCCTGATCCGGGGTGACGCCGCCGGTCGCCCCGTTGCCGGCGAATCTGACTGTGTACCCGTTGCCGACCCAGTGCGCGTACACGGTCACGTTGTTGGTGAGCGGCGTGTTGAAATCGTATTTGTTTCCGCCGTTCGGGGCCGTGTACCAGCCGTCGAACCGGTAGCCGGGAATCTTGCCCGTGTCGCCCGTCTGCCAGCCGCTCGTATCCGGTGCGGCCGTGTTGTAGGGCACGGTCCGGCTTGCGGGCGTGACGGGCGCATTGGATCCGGCGGGCGTGTTCACGTTGTACGACAGGGTGGGGTTGATGGCCCACAATGCGTATACGGTCTTCGCCCTGGCGGGCATGACGATCTCCGTCCTGACGTTCGCGTTCAGCGTGTTCCGGTCCATGGTGTCGCCGACGGGCACGTCCCTGTCGTTGGCGTCCGTGTTCGCGCTCCAACCGTAGAACGTGCGGCTGGTCTTGCCGATCTGGCTGGAATCCCAGCAGTCGGAGTCGGCCTTCGCGGTCGCCAATGTGATCCTGGTGCCGGCCGGATAGTAGACCTGGCAGCCGGATACGGCGCCCGTCGTGGCGATGGTCTCCACGCGCACGGAACCGTCGGATCGGGTGATCGTCCGCTGGCTGGTCCCGTCATCCTGTCTGGCGGTCGTGTCGGTCAGCACCCTGCGGTCGTCCGCGATGGTTCCGGATTCCGGTTCGGCGCTCTTGTCGGCCGCAAGCCTGACCGTGCCATCCGTCCCGGATGCGGCGGTTTCGGTCCTGCCCGTCTCGGTGCGCGAGGGCACTTGGCCGGTTCCGCCGTTCGCCTTGTAGGTGAGGATCTGGGTGCGGGTGACGGGCATGCCGAACGTCATGCGCACGCCGTCCGCACGTCCCGCCGGGTTCCGCAGATCGTACGAGTAGGTGAACGTGGGGCCGGTCCATGTGGCGGCCAGACGGTGTCTGACCTGCTGTGCGCCGTTCAGGTTCGACTCGTCGCCCGCATCATGCTTGATGCCCGCGTACCCGTTGGTCCCGTAGGGGGCGAGCTCCGCGTCCCGGGTCTTGTAGGCGCCGTCGAATCCGGAGAGCAGCTGAACGCCCTCGAACTTCAGGTCGGGCTGCGCGTCCCATCCGTCAAGGTCGTTGAAACCGGTGACGCCTTTGAACGTGAAGGGCACGGGCGTGCCGTCCACGTATGTGAAGCTGACGGTCCACTGGCAGCCGACGCGTTTCGACGTGTCGATGTTCCCCAGCGTCTTGCGGACGCTTGCTGGCGGCTGCTTGTTGTCGTAGACGACGTTGATCCAGAACAGGCCGTCTCCGACAATCTTCCCGTTCGCGTCGAACTTGTTCAGTTGGCCGATGTTGCCGCCGTTCCACTGTTTCAACGCGATGCGCGCGCTGATCCGGTGTTCCGTGCCGTTCGGATCCGTCCATGTGCCCACGTCCGACAGGGTGACGGATGCGCCGAGCCGGGTCGGCCAGTGGATGTTGCCGCCCGCCTCGTCCCTGGTGGTGGTCCAGTTCGCGTCGAACCGGGCGTCGGAGAGCCTGGTGTTCGTGGTGTCGAACGTGAAGTTCCGGTAGTTGGCGGGCACGTCCGTGGTCTCCAGGTCATGGGACGGGACGGAGGCCTTGGCGGCGGCGAGACGAACCTTGCCGTCCGCGTTCGCGCTGATTTTGCTCGCGCCGGTCTTGGCTCCGCCGTTCGAGTCGTAGCCGAGCTTGTACGCGATCTTGAACGTCAGGTTGTCGATCAGGTTGCCCATGTCGGGTTTCGCTTCATTCAGCGATTTGAACGTGAACGTGCTGACAGGCGTGTTCGCCGGGATCGTGACCTTGCCCTCGTAGGTCGCCCACTGACCGTCATGACGGTAATGATCCGTGTTGGTCGCGTGGGTGACGATGTCCGTACCCGTCCAACCGGTCTTGTCCCCGGCCTTGTTGCCGCCGATTCGGGTCATGGTCACGGGCTTGCCGTTGACCAGCGCCTGCATCCCGTCGGCATGCTCGGAACTCAGTGCCGCATGGTCGAAGCGCACCGTGTATACGGCGTCAGTGCTGTTCCGCGTGTCGATCTTCTGATAGATGCTTTTGCCGATTTCGCTGCCGACGATCTCCGCATACGTATTGTCCGTGTCATTGTCCCGCTGCAATTCGACGCTGTTTGCGTGGTCGGTGACGAAGCCTTGGGGTTTCCCGCCTTTCTGGTCGGAGATCCACCCGAATTTGGAGGCATCAAAACCGTCCCATTTCACCCATGCGACGTTTCCATCTGTGACATACGCATTGCGGATGTACTGCCCGTTGACCGGATCGACGCTTGTGAACTTGCCTCCTGAGGTGTTCAGCTTGGGACTGATGACGTTCCAGCCGCCCGCGGGCAGGTAGTCGAATCCGCCGTTGACGAGCTCCCTTGGATACGTCGTGGCGGCCGATGCCGTCAGGCTCGTGATGGTCTTGCCGATGTCGGGCATGCGGATCTCGTCCGCGTTCGCGGTGCCCGCCATCAGGAGCCCGCCGCCCAGGAGGGTGCCCGCGGACAACAGTCCCGCGACCGCCCGTTTCAATGCGTGCATGTGTTTTTTTTCCTTCCCCCGCCCCTTGACTGTCCGTGACGGATGGGCCAGGACCCGCACGAACCCCTTGCGGCGAGCCAAAAGAACCATGAATGAAAACGAAGGGGGAGGGGCGCGGGACACGGCATGATCCGGATTGCTCCGCGCCCCCGTATGTCAGACGGCCGGGGTGTCTCCGTCGTGCGTGAGCATCAGCGCGTCGCGGCGGTTGCGCGCGCCGCGCACGGCCATGGTGCCGCCGATCGCGAACAGGGGCATGGCGCAGGCCAACCAGAACGCGAACGCGAGCACGCCACCGGTCTGCGGCAGTTGGGTCAGGTTCGCGACGTTCTTGACCTGGACGGTGTTGTTGTCCAGCCTGCTGGTCAGGTTCGGCACGGTGCCGGTGCCCCTGTACTGGATGCTGGTGCCCGCGTCGTCGATGGTGACGGTGAACGTCGGTTTCGCGTAGCTGGCGTAGCCGGCCGGCTCCCGGGTTTCGGCGACCGTGTACGTGCCGTAGCCGAGGCCCTTGAACCGGATGAGGCCCCTCTGGCTCGCGTCGTCCCTGTTGTCGACCGTCCCGTCATGGTTCGAGTCGCCGGTCACGAACACGGTGGCGGAACCCTGGTTGGCCGCATCCGACCATTTGCCGGTGTTCCAGTCGAGATTCATCCACTTGCCGTCGCGCTGGATCTGGAACCGGGCGCCGTCGAGCAGCGTGTTCACGTTGCCCGCGTCCACCTTCCGCAGGGTGAAGTCGTAGGCCTTGATGTCGGCCTTGTCCTGGTCGGTGATGGTCGTGAAGCGGACGCCGTCGGTGAACGTGCCGTACGTGTGGACGGTGTTGTTCGCCGGGTCGGTGATGCTCGCCTTGTCGACGGTCATCTTGTAGGTGATGACGATCGTCCTGTTGGAGTATCGGTCGAGGATGTTCCTGCCGTCGATGCCCCAGCCGCCTGCGGGGATGGCGAGATCCGGGTCGGCGGGCTTGTTGTCCGCGGTCTTCAGGGACAGGTCGCCGGGGATGCTCTTCGCGTTGTTCTGCGTGGTCCCGTCGTAGACGATCGCGTCGGCCGTGATGTCGGTCCGCGGCGCGTTCTTCAAACGGACGCTCAGCGAGCCCTTCACGTACGTCTGGCCCTTCGGCTGGTCGATGAGCTTGAACTTGACCGCGGAGGCGGCCTGCTTGTTCGGCACGGTCACCTCGACCGTGTTGGTGACGGTGTCGCCGACGGTCACGCCGACCGGGTCGGAGGCGGTGCCGTCCTTGCCTACCGTGACGCCGTTGCGCTGCACCTGGACCTTCTTGTCGACCCTCACGCTCTTCGCCTTGACGACCGCGGTGCCGAGCGTCCGCCACTGCGGGTCCTTCGCGTCGTTCTTCATGATGTTCGCGTTGCCGGACTTCGTGCCGACCATGATCGGGTTGCCCGCGGAATCGGTGATGTAGTAGAGGCCCTCCGCCGGCACGTTGACGGTCAGCGTGGACTGCGTGGTCGTCAGGTTCGCGCCGCCCTGGATGGCCGCCGGCTTCCTCGAGGACTGGCCGAGGGCCTTGCTGATGTTGCGCAACTGCCTGGTCTGGGAGTCCATCTTGATATTGGCGATGTTGCCCGCGTCGTCGTAGCCGTACACCTTGGCGATGTCGTCGCCCGTGCTCGGATCGTACGCGTTGGCGATCGCGATCGCGTCGGCCGCCCACGCGTTCGACGCCGCGGTGCCGCGCACGCCGAGGCTGCTGATCTGCGTGCCGTTCAGGATCTGGTCCGTGTACGTGCCGATCTGGTACACGTTGAACGTGTGCCCGGCCAGCGAATTGCCGTCCGCCCCGTTCAGGGTGATGGTCGCGCCCGCCGCCATCGCGGCGGGGGACAACGCGAGCCCGGCCAGCATGGCCGCCGCCGCGGCCGTGATACCGGCCGCCATGCGGGTGTTCCGTTTCATGGTCATGGAATCTCTCCTTCGACGTCCCGCCAAAACGGCATCGGACGATGGGGCGGATCCTCCTCCGCGCCCGGGACGCGAGGCCCGCCTATGCGGGCGGATGATCCCATCAGCGGGACAGGAGGCGCGCCACGGCGATCGCGTCGTCCAGACGGGCGCCGATCCGGGAGGCCGTCTCGAGCGCATCCGGCGAACCATGGCGGATGATGCGCAGCAGCCTGCCGACGGTCAGCCGTCCGGCCTTGCCCGTGACGATCAGATCGTCGGCCGTATGCGCGTCGATCAGCGCGTCGAGCCTGCGCCCGTCGAGCACGGGACGTTCCGGGTGGAGGCGGTCGTGGACGAGCATGCGGCGGATGCCGTCGCGGGAGGCCGCGTACCGGTCGAGACGCAATGGCCCCGCATCATGGAACCACCGTTCGGCCGGACGCCGCATCCGCCGGTCGGCGCACGCGATCAGCCTGTCCGGATACCATGCGGCCAACGCCGCATACGGCCCGGATGCGGGCTCCGGGTCGGGGGTGTCGATGATCCGGTCGGCCAGCGCGTCCCCCATGGGGGTGAGCATCCAGCCGAACCCCTCCGTGAACTCGAACAGGCGCATGTAGTCATCGGACGCGTCCGGCATCATGTGGTCGATGAACGCGGTGTCCCGCTCGTCCCGGCCGTCGATGATCGGCGAACAGCTCGCGTCCGGTTTTCCGGCCGTCCAATCGCCTCGTCCCGTGGCCCTCGTGGCCACGAGCTCCACCCATTCCGAATCCGTCATCATCATGATTCCCGTCCTCCGTTCACCGCGCTGCGGATGCTTTTCACTATCCGCATGGCCTCCGATTCGTCCAGTCCGCTGATCCTGGCGCGGACGAGCACGTCATGCTCGATGCGCGCCGCATCCTCGGGATGATTCGCCATGCGGCCGTACCCCCAACGGTAGAGCGTGTCGTTGCGCCGTCCGGCCGGGATCGGGCTCATGTCGGGTTCCGGCTCCCCGTCCGCGTCCCGTCGCGTCGGGCCGAAGAACCCGTCGAACGGATCCGCCCCATGCCGCGCATGCGCGCGCGCGGGCGTCGCGGGCGGCATGCCGTCCGTCGGGGCGGCGGGCCTGTCGGCCGCCCCGACGCGTTCCGCCCAGTTCAGGAACGCGCGCGACAGGTCGGGGATCCTCCCGTCCGCGGGGCGGCCGATCGGCCTGTAGCGGCGTCCGTCGGGCAGGACGCTGCCGCCCATGACCACGTACCCGTCACGTCCGATCTTCAGGTCGATCTGGCCGCCGTTGTGGGTCCGGGATTTGAGCTTCGCGGTCTCCCCGTCGGGGATGTGGTAGAGGAGATGCACGCCGCCGGAGGGGGTGCGGACCGCGAACGTGGCGGGGAGGAACGGCGTCCCGTAGGAGCCGACGTCCGTCTGGATCTGCTCCCAGCCGGACGGCTTCGACTTGTCGTGGCAGTCCAGGTCGATCCACGCGTAGTCGTCGGCGACGGTCGTCCCGTATACGGGCGCGTCCGGGTCGATCCGGTGTCCCATGTCCACGTCCGGATCCTCGCATGCCTTCTTCCAGGAACGGTGGGGCACGTTCGTGCTGGGGCTCTTGTCCGCGTGGCAGGGGAATATCTGCGGGTCGGCCTGACGGATCATGTCCGCCCACTCATCCGGGTTCTCGACGCCCAGATCCTCATCCGGGATGGGGCGGATGACGGGTTCGTCGACGGGGATGCCGGCCACGGCGGCGGCGCACGCCTTCCATACCGCGTACAGGCCGTCGCCCGGCTGGGCGGGACGGTACGCGGTGCGCGGGCGCCCGTCCTCGGACCCGCGTTTCGTCGAGGTGCGGACCAGCCCGATGTTCTTCCAGTTGACGCGTATGCCCGGCTGCGGGTAGGCGAGCCCGTTCTCCAGGACCTCCCGGACGGCGGCCACCTCCATGTCGGTCATGCTGTCCGGGTCGATGAACGCGGCGGCGCGGCACTGCTTGTCGCCGAGGCGCATCCATCTCTGGCAGGAGGCGAGCATGAACGGCCAGAAACCGTGGTCGCGGGTGAAGTCCTTGTATTCGCGCAGGTTCGACCTGTCCGCGTCGTTCACGATCGTGGCGAACGCGAAGCGCCGCTGCTCGCTTTCGGCGCTGCTGATCGGCAGATGGTAGTTCGTGGTGATCAGGTGCACCGCCTGCGGCCGCCCGTCCACGGAATCCTCGCCGCGACGGCGTGCGCTGAACGGCAGCAGCCCGGTCAGGAGGGTCTTCAACGGCTGAAGGCTCTTCTCGAACCGGCCGTGCGTCGGATCGTAGTCGTCGGTCAGGGCGAGCAGGTGCGACATGAGGTTGCCCATCGCGTTCTCCGCGCTCATGGCCGTCGGCTGGGAGAGCAGGTCGAAGCTCAATGTCATGGCCTGATTGCCCAGATGGGCCATGAAATCCTTCGCGAGCGTGCTCTTGCCGGTGCCGCCCACGCCCTGCAGCACGTACGCGCATTCCGGGTGGCTGCGGATGAACGGGGCGGCGAACAGGCGCAGCATGTTGTTGAACGAGTCGGGGTCGCCGCCCGTCCAGTCGGCGATGATCTGGCGGGTCCCGGACGCGAGCTTCAGCGCCTCCACGCTCGTGCAGCCGGTCTCCACCATATACGTCATCGGCTCGTCGGCGCGCAAAGGCGCGATTTCCCGGCCGTCGCTCCCCTCGAACCCGGGGTTGCGGCATTCGTCGTTCGTGGCGCACAGCCAGGAGCGGGTCACGCCATCCCTCACGTCGGTGCGCGTCCAGGCGCGCAGATCCGGATCGTGCTCGAACCGGATCTCGCCGTCCGTGCACACGAAGCTGCATCCGCGCCGGATCGTCTGCCCGGCCAACAGGAGCGCGTCCTTCATCCAGGAGTCGTCGCCGTCGAGCTGGTCCTCCTTGGCCTTCGTGCCCCCGTACGCGATGCGCACCGGCCCGATGGGCGCCCATCGGCTTGGCGGCGCGGCGACCATGTGGTCGGGCATGACGCGCCGGTAGAGGATGCCGCCGTCGGGGGCGGTCGGGTCGGGCAGGACGCGCAGGTCCGGGTCGGGGCCGATCGCCTCGCTGATCATGCGGATCGCCCACATGGGCACGGCCGCGCTCGGATCCTCCCATGTCCACAGGCTCGCCCCGGGGCGCTGCACGATGCTGCGCAGGTGGGGGATCATGCTGTTGGAGTCCATGGGCGGCTGGTCCATGACGCGCATCGAATTGCATACGCCGCGGATGCCGCCCGGGTTGCGCAGCATCACGTGCTGGCCGGCGACGGCGGCGAGGAACGCGCCGTCCGCATGCCCCTCCACGAGGGGGGCGGGCAGTCCGGGGCGCCCTTGGATTCTGGTCTCGAAATCGGTCATGCGCACACGTATGCGTCAGCACGCCCCGAGGGGGAAGGCGGACGACCCCGATTCCGGGGGCGGAACGGGCCCGTTTTTTCTCATTATCGAGAACATCCGCCCGTGGTATGCATCGGTATGCGTGCGGTATGCATCACCTGATGCATACCTTCGACCCCTCGGAAACCCTTGGAATACAAGGGATTATAGAAGAAGAAATAGAAGGTATGCATTGTATGCATCTGTTTTCCGAGTTACTCCTTTTTATGGGGTTTTCCCTTATAGGGCACGCATACCACGCATACGGATGCATACCGGCCGCCGGAATCGGCGGAACCATGCGGGAAAGCGAGGCCGGAAAGGTATGCATCACGTGATGCATACCCCACGCATACCCGATCCGACGGATGCATACCGGGGTCCGTGGGGCCCGTCCGGGCCTTTTCCCCGACCGCGGGCGGCGGGCCATGGGTGGCCGTGCCTGCGGGGGGGGGCGCCGGAGGCGAGGATCGGCCGCGCCCGTGCCCCCCCATCCTCTCCGGCCCGCAGCCCGTGCCGGAAATCGTTTTTTCACAACATTGGTTTTTCGGCCCGTTTTTTACCAATACCGGAGAAAACCCCGAGGGTATGCATCGGTATGCGTGCGGTATGCATCACCTGATGCATACCTTCGACCCCATGAAAACCCTTGGAACACAAGGGATTGGAAGAAGGATAATGGAAGGTATGCATTGTATGCATCTGTTTTCCGAGTTACTCTCTTTTATCCCTTTTTCCCTTATGGGGCACGCATACCACGCATACCGGCGCAAGCCGCCCCCCGAAACCGGCGGAACCATGCGGAAAAGCGAGGCCGGAAAGGTATGCATCACCTGATGCATACCGCACGCATACCGATGCATACCACCGGGTTTTTCTCCAATACTGGTAAAAAAAACGGGCTTGTTTTCTCCGGTATTGGAGATTCTCGTCTCCGATGCCGGAAGAAACCGGGCCGAACGCATACGTGCCCGTATGAACGAAAACACTGATGACAGGCCCACCCGGCTGCTCTGGGTGGATACGGAGACCACCGGTCTGGATCCGCGCACGGACCCGATCCTCGAAATCGGCATGATCGCCACCGGCCCGGATCTGGAGCCCGTGGACGACGGGTTCCACACGGTCGTGCATTGGGACGGCGAACCCTCCGGGTTCATCCGGGCCATGCACGGGCCGAACGGGCTGCTCGCCGAATGCGCGCACCCGTCGGCGCCCGGCATGTTCGCCGCCGCCCTGTCCGCCCGCGACTACGTGGAGACCCAACTGGATGCGGGCGTACGCCTCCTGCCCGCCGGCAGCACCGTCCGCTTCGACCGGGACATGATCGACTCGTGGATGCCCGGCGTATTGGACGGCTGCTCGCACCGGTCCCTGGACGTGAGCGCGCTCTACGAGGCGGTCCGCATGTGGAACCCGACGGTCCTGCCCGACATGGCGAAGACCACCGACCACAGGGTCATGCACTGTCTCGCCGACACGCTGCGCTTCGCCCGCGAACACCGGAGGCTCATATGCTCGATCCGTTGAAGACGCTCCCCCGCCGTACCGTCGCATGGCTGGGACGGCTGCCCGGCCGCCTATGGGACGGGTTGAGGAACCTGCCGCGACGGGTCGGCGCATGGATCCTGTCCGACCGGGGCAGGGCCGTCTGGCCGCGCATCCTGCTCGCCGGGCTCCTCATCCCCATAAGCCCGTTCCTCGCCGTCCTCTGGCGGATCATGCTCTACGGGAGCGCCTCCGACCAGACGATCGTCATCTACGCCATACTGCTCATACTGCTCATCCGCGGCGGCCGGAACGCGCTGAAAAAGCATCCGAGGGACTGACCGGCACGCCCTTCTCCCGTCCGATGTCGCGGATGCGGACGGACAGGCGACATCGCAACCGGTGTGAATACGTCGACCGGCGCAACCGCATGCTTCCTTCCCTTTCCGCGCGCATAGGCGGCGCGCGGATATTCCGGTCCCGTCCGTCAGACGGCCAAGGCCAGTCGCGGGACCGTGGAGGAAGAGGTTGTCATGCGCAGACCGCCGAAACCGCTGATCGCCCTCGTGGCCGTCCTGGCCATGCTCGCCGTCGGCATCCCGTCCGCCCAGGCGGCGGAAGCGCCCTCGGGCGCCACCGTCACGATAGACGGCCGGGACACGGGCCTGAACCCGTCGGACGGGTACGATCCGAACCCGGACGATTCGGATATCAGCGGCATGAAGGTGATCGACACGGGCGCGGGCCGCACCGAGATCCACGACCTGCCCGCCGGCTGGCACGTGAACGCCGAACAATGGGATTGGAAAGGCCGTTCCGGCATCCGCTACCACATCTACAAAGGGTCCGCCAACTACAACTGGTTCTTCGCGGGCGCCACCTCGTTCAAGCACAGCGTGTACGAGCTGCGCAGCATCGACTACTACAAGACCATCGACGAAAGTCCCATCACCGGATACGACTGGAGCCGGAACCAGACCGTCCACGGCTTCGTCGACAGCTCCCAGATCGGCTACCATTTCGTCAACGGGTGGACGGGCGTCCTGAACGACGGGTTCTCCGACCGTTTCGAATACAAGTGGACAGCCGACGACGATCCGAACCTGACCATCACCCACGATTTCATGTACGACACCGAGGCGCCGGCCGACTGGTCGAAGCTCATGGCATACCTGCCCGACGGCAGCCCGGTCACCGGATTCGACCCGGACGGTGTTTCCAACAAGATCCCCACGGACACGAAGACCGTCACCTGGGACGGCATCCCCTCGGGCTGGACCATCAGCGACTCGTACGCCACCAAGGACAGGATCATCACCCACTTCTCCAAGACCGGCCAGCATGACAAAACGGTGATCCTCTACTGGACGGACGACTACGAGTACTCGTACACGGCCGACCAATTGAAGAAGCTGACCGCCACGACGGACACGGGCGAGCCGGTCACCGGCTTCGACCCGGCCAACGGGGGCTCGTTCGCCCTGCCCGCCGGCGCGACCGGGGTCACATTGGCCGGCGCGCCGGACGGGTGGACGCTCGACGGGCCCGACTACGACGGGACCAGCATCACCTGGCAGGTGTCCAGCCCGGATTCGAAGATCGTGCGCCGCTACACGTTCATCTTCCCCGACCACACGCCCACGCTCGACGACCTGAGGGACCTGACGCCCACCACCGACGGCGGCAAGCCCATCGACGGATTCGACCCGACCAGATCCGGCACCTGGCAGGTGCCCGAGGACGCGACGATCGGCTGGACCGGCATCCCCCGCAACGGCTGGACATGGAGCCACGCGGAGGGCACGCTCTCCTGGACCATCCGCAGCGTCGACGGCGCGTACTCGTTCACCTACACGTTCATCCCCACGCACGAACCCGCCAGGGACGATCTGGGTGGCGTGACCGCCGTCACGGACACGGGCGAGACGGTCGACGGGTTCGACCCGGTCAACGGCGGCACGTTCCCCGTGCCCGCCGGCACCACGCGCGTCGACCTCAAGGACATCCCCGACGGGTGGACGGCCACGCCCATGCCTGCCGGGCTCGGCTACACGCTGACCTCTTCGAACGGATTGACCGTCACCTACATCTTCGACGTGCAGCCGTACACGCAGATGACCGCGGACGAGCTCGCCGCGCTCGCCCGATACCGGTGGAAATCCAAGGACGGGACGCTCGTCCAGGCCACGCCCGACGACACGGACACGGTCGACGGGACGTCCGCCGACTGGACTCTCGAATGGACGGGCACCGGAACCAGCCCGCTGACCGAGGATCCGGACGCCGGCTGGCATGACGCGCAGGGCGGCAAGACGGACGCGACCAGCCCCGACGCGGTCGAATACCGGATGACGGTCACCGGGCCGGTCAGCGGCATCACCGCCACGCTCCGCCTCCACACCAGCCTGAAGAACCAGCCCGTCTACCGGAACGTCGGCTTCGACATGAAGGGCGGCAGGCCGATCCTGCGCACCGTACGCGTCATCGACGGCAAGCCCGTGACGAAACCCGGCGACCCGGTCAGGGACGGCTACCGGTTCGCCGGATGGCTTCTCGACGGGCGGCCATACGACTTCAGCCAGCCCGTCACCCGGAACATCACGCTCACCGCATCCTGGACGAGCATCGGCTCGCACGCGATCGTCTTCGACTCGGCGGGCGGCACCTTCATCCCCGCCCAGACCATCCCGGACGGCCAGACCGGCGCCGAACCGGACGCGCCGGCCAGGACGGGCTACACGTTCGACGGATGGCTGCTCGACGGGCGGCCCTACGATTGGGACACGCCCGTCACATCGGACATCACGCTGACCGCCTCATGGACGGCGAACATGATGTCCGTCACCTTCGACCCGGGCGACGACGGGACCGTCTCCGCCGTGTCCGTCGCCTACGGGAACCCGGTCGACAGGCCCGCGGACCCCGTGCGGGACGGCTACCGGTTCGACGGCTGGCTGCTCGACGGCAAAGCCTACGACTTCGCCAGGCCCGTCACGTCGGATATCACGCTGACCGCCTCCTGGACGAAAATCCCCGTCACCCACACGGTCGCGTTCGACGCGGGCAACGGGTCGAAGACCGACATCCGGACCGTCCGGGACGGGACCCCCGTCGCCCGGCCGAAGGATCCGACCCACAAGGGGTGGACGTTCATGGGCTGGACGCTCGACGGCAGGCCATACGACTTCGCGACCCCCGTCACCCGTGACATCACGCTCGTCGCCGACTGGGCGAAGGACGCGGCCCGGACCCACACCGTCACCTGGGATTACGCGCACGACGGGCTCACCGGCGTCACGACCATAACCGACGGGCAGCCCGTGCCCGAACCCGCGAAGCCCGCACGCCCCGGATACGAGTTCGCGGGATGGCGGCTCGACGGCAGGGCCTACGACTTCACCGCCCCCGTCACCCGGGATCTCACGCTCGTCGCCGCATGGCGCGACGCGACGCCCGCCACGCATACGGTCAGCTTCGACACGACCGGCGGCAGCCCGGTCGGACCGGTCACGGTGAGGGACGGGAACACGATCGCGAAACCCGCCGCCCCGACACGGGACGGCCACGAGTTCGCGGGCTGGCTGCTCGACGGACGGCCCTACGATTTCACCACCCCCGTCACCCGGGATCTGACGCTCACCGCCTCCTGGCGGAAATCCGGCACGGACAAGCCCATCTACGGGATCGCGGATCTGAGGGACCTCGGGTTCGACGTGGACGGGAAACCCTACCAGCCGTTCAAGCCCGGAACCCGCGAATACCGCCTGCCCGACGGGAAGCACACCGTCGGGTTCACGGCCGGCACCGTGCCCGCCGGCTGGAAGGCCATAGGCGGAGTCATCCGACGCCCCGACGGATACGAGAGGCGGGAGTACACGCTGACCAGCCCCGACGGGAAATACACGGCCGGCTACGCGTTCGAATGGAACACGAAGACCCCCGCATACACGAAGGACGATCTGAGGCACGTGACCGCCGGGACGGACGGGAAACGGGTCGACGGGTTCGACCCGACCCGCGACGGCACGTACAGGGTGCCCGATGGCTCCCGCGTGACGATCGAAAACCTGCCCGCCGGCTGGAAGGTGAAAGAGGCGCACTCCCCCGACGGCATGATCCTCACGTACACGGTATCCAGTCCGGACAGCCGGATCACGGTCATCTGGAGGTTCGAATCCGACAAGGCGGCCACGCCCGGCACGGGCCGGGGGGACGGGGATCCGGCCGACCCGGATACGGAAACTCCCAAGGGCATCACCGGGATTATGGAGGCGGGCCTGCCGGACACCGGCGTCGGGCTCCCCTCCCCATGGTTCATCCTCGCGCCCGCCCTCGCCGGCCTCGCGCTCATCCTCCTGCGCCGCCACGGCCGGCGCGCA
>CXRL01000030.1_pt1 | contig 11426 bp, 10 predicted proteins | sample 591271 | NCBI WGS metagenome assembly CXRL01 (sample SAMEA3491322, study PRJEB9169) | human gut metagenome | biome: ENVO:mammalia-associated habitat; material: ENVO:feces | place: Bangladesh | collected 2010-04-07
GGAACAACCACGCTCCGACCTCAACGACTATGTGCGGTGGCCCGACGACCAAAGACTCCACTCCACCCCCGGATACCGGAGCCCCAACGAACTCACACAACAAGGACTCGTCCTCTAAAGAATTGCCCAACACACCGTTGCCAATCCAGATGCCGAACGTCCCGACGGGACGGCGGCCTTGTCATCAAAGCGACCGCACGAACTCTCCGCCCGGAAGCGGACGGCGCTGATTTTGGAGGACCCATCGGCCGTGGCATTCCCGGGCCCGGAACATGCCATGGGGTTTGCGGACCCCGGGCGACGCCGCATGGCCTTCCCGTTCCCGCGCCACGGGCGGCGGCATGGTTCATGGCGCCGACGGTGGGTCCGTCCGCACGCGGAGCACTTCCATGCCTCGTTGACGGATGGTGGCGATCCCCCACAGAGAGGAGTATTGTTTCATTTGTAGATAACATTGTTACACAGTAGGAGAGCATTGATATGCAATCTGAACGTTCGTTGATTCCCACCCCCATGCCGGTCCGGAGACACGCACGGTCCGGGAACAGGGGGCTGGCCCTCACCGCCCTGTGTCTGGCGGTGCTGCTGGTCGTGATGGACAACACCATCGTCAACGTCGCGATTCCCACGATGAGCGACGCGTTGAACGCCTCGTCCACGGACCTGCAATGGGTGGTGGACGCCTACACGCTGTCCTTCGCGGCGCTGCTCCTGCCCGCCGGCAAACTCAGCGACCGATGGGGAAGAAGACGGATGCTGCTCGTCGGATTGGCGGGATTCGCCGTGGTCTCCGCAGCCACGGCCTTCTCCTGGGCCCTGCGGCAGCTGGTGACGCTGCGCGTGGTGTTGGGGGTCTGCGCCGCGCTGATCTATCCGGCGACGCTGTCGTCAATCATCGTCATCTTCGAAGGCTCCAGGTACCGTAGCCTGGCCGTTGGCCTGTGGGCGGCGACATCAGGGGTCGGCATCGCCCTGGGCCCGATCATCGGCGGCGTCCTGCTGGAGCACTATGCGTGGAATTCCATTTTCTGGGTGTGCTCCGTCATTGGCGTGGTGGCGCTGGCCTGCATCGCGGTGGCGGTGCCCGAGGTACGGGCGTACCGTTCCGAGAGGTTCGATTTCCCCGGCACCGTGTTATCGGTGGCCGGCGTGGGCCTGCTGGTGTGGGCGATCATCGAACGCCCGACTTACGGCTGGCTCTCCTGGCAGGTCATAGGCGGCATCTGCGCGGCCCTGATCATACTTGCGGTGTTCGCGGCGGTCGAGGGGCATACGCACGCCCCGCTCATCGATGTCGGCCTGTTCCGAAGGGCCACGTTCACGAGCAGCACCTGCGCGATCTGCGTCGCGTTCTTCTGCCTGTTCGGCTTCATCTTCATCACCACCCAATGGTTCCAGGCATTGCGTGGATACACCGCATTGCAGACGGCGGTCGCGACGCTGCCCTTCGCGGTGGTCATGGCGGCGGTCGCCCCGCTCGCCACGCAATTGGCGAAACGTTTCGGATACCGGTCGGTCGTCTCGACGGGACTGCTGTTCCTGTCGGCGAGCATGTTCGTGGTCACGCGTGTCGACGCCCATTGCAGCTACTGGTTCGTGGTCGTACCCACCATGGCCCTGATGGCGGCCGGCATCGCCCTGATCCAAGGGCCCGCCACGGACGCCCTGATGAGCACCGTTCCGGAAAGCTCGACCGGCGCCGCATCGGCCGTCAACGACACGATCCGTGAGATCGGCGGCACGCTGGGCGTCGCCGTCATGGGGTCCGCGATCTCCTCCGTCTACCCCGACGAGCTCTCGGACTCGTTGTCCGGACTGCAGATCCCGTCTTCCATCGCGAAAGCCGCGGAGGATTCGGTGATGGCCGCGAAATCGATCCTTCCGCACCTGCCGGCAGGCATCCGACAGACCGTGGAGCAGTCCGTCTCGACCAGTTTCATGAGCGCCACGCATGCGGCATGCTGGATCGCCTGCGCCCTCGCATTGGCGTTCGCGCTGCTCTGCTGGATCACACTTCCCAAACACGATTCAGGCAATCTCCCCCAATAGACCGGAACGGATGCGGGCCACGGGCCGTCCGATGGCGTCACGGTACATGACACTTGGATCGGCGTACGGGGCGCCACCATTCCCGACTGCTTGGACACGCTGCTCGACGGGACAGAGCCCGTCCAACCGGACGGGCAGGCCACGCCCATCCGCATCATCATCCCCTTCGACTCCCCTGCGGAGAAGGGGAATACGATGCGGGAGCTCCGCATTCTGAAGCATGCCCTGCGGCACCACCGGTAGCCGACGGGCATGCCTGACGTGCGTGCGGGACGATGCCACGGTGCCGCCGTCCCACACGCCGACGGCATCATATGCGCGATGCCCCGGCATGGCACGCGGCGGGAGGACGGCACGCCCGCGCCGGCCAGCGTTCCCCGACATGTCTTGGCTCGGTGGCAATCTCAATGCGGTGGGACCAGCCATCACACCCATCGAGGCGCGGTCCAAGAGCGTGGCTGGATCTTCGACCCCACCCATCATGGGACGGTGCAGGGACCTACGGGCCGGATGGCGTTTTTCATCCGTAACGGCGGGATGATGCGGAGAAGCATATGAGGACTATTCGGAAAACGACAAAAAGCCAGCGGACGCCCACCACCGAGATCAGGGGCCTCATACTCGACGCCTCGAAACGCATCATCGAAGAGGACGGCTATGACGCCTTCACCATCCGGCTTCTCTCGGAAAAGGCGGATGTGTCCCCCGCGAGCATCTACCGGCATATCGGCGACAAGCAGGCCGTCATCAACGCTCTCATCGACGACAGTTTCCAGACGTTACGGGAGAAGCTCCTGCGCGTCACCACCGAGGATCCCCTGCAAAGACTCTACGATGCGGGAGTCGTATACCGCGGGCACGCCAAGGCGTCGCCCGGCATCTACGCCCTGTTGTGGCGATGGCATGCGGGCGAGGCTTCGGAGGCATGCCTCGCCGCCATGACCGAGCTGGTGCGCTACGGGCAGGCCGCGGGAAAGATCCGGAGGGATGACCCGCACCTCATCGCATGGTCCATATGGTCCGCCGTGCACGGATTCGTCCAATTCGAGACACGACCCGAACATGATACGCCCGTCGACGATGACGATGCGGCCTATTCCTTTCTGCTCCGGCTGCTCATTCGAGGGGTCCGCGCCCCTCAGACGGTCTCCGAGGGAACGGCGACCATCGCGGATACCAGCCGATCGTAGAATCGCCATTGGCCGCGCAACGCCACATCCCGTCTCACAGCGGCGAACGTTCCATCCGCCTTCAGGCTCACGGATACCTTACGGAAGTCCCCCGTCCCGTCCAATGCGTACAACGCCTTCGAGGCGGCCTCCTTCGCGCAGAAGGCCGCCCTACGTTCCACCGAGGAGGCCATACGCAATGATGCGAGCTCTTCGGAAGAGAACATGAACCGCATGATCCCGCCGGACAATCCGTCCGAATCGTCCACGTCCACTCCCACGGCACGGATTCTTTCCGCCGACGCCACGGCGGCGACGCACAGCGACGGACAATGCGACAGCGATCCCACGATGCCGGATGGCCAGAGCGGTTCACCATCCGAACCTTTGAGTATGGGCCCGTCATGGCCGATACGTCGTAAGGCCTCGTGGGCCAAAAGACGCGTCTCCGTGAATTCCCTTCTTCGTTTGGCCGTGGCGTTCCCGACCAAGGCCCGCTCACCGTCGAACAATCGCACGCGGCGCGTCCCCTCCCCCGAGATCAGCACCTCTGGATTGGCAACGGTGTGTTGGGCAATTCTTTAGAGGACGAGTCCTTGTTGTGTGAATTCGTTGGGGCTCCGGTATCCGGGGGTGGAGTGGAGTCTTTGGTCGTCGGGCCACCGCACATAGTCGTTGAGGTCGGAGCGTGGTTGTTCCAGGCCGGTGTGGTGGTCCCGGTATATGAGCTCCTTCTTCAGGAGCCTGTTGGTGGATTCGACCACGGCATTGTCGTACGGGTCGCCCTTCCCTGACGGCGATCCTCCGATGTCGAACACGTCGAGCAGCCCGTCGATCCTCGTGTCGTCGAACCCGCCGCCCCGGTCCGTGTGGAACACCTCCACCTCGGTTGGGGGGGGGAAGCCGAGCGTGGCGAACGCGCCCAATACCAGGCTCGCGTCCCGGGCCCGCCCGGCGGAATGGCCGGCGATGCCCCTGTTCGCCGGGTCGATGAGCAGGCACACGTACGCCCACTCGCCGCCGACGCGCACGTACGTCAGGCCACCGGCCAGGTGGGTGCGCGGCTCGCAGCCGTCGAACTCGCGGCCGAGGATGTTCGCGAGCCCGGCCTCGTCGGCCCGCGTCCTGTGCGGTTCGGACCGTCTGCGCGCGTACGCGCCCGCATGCCCCGTTCGCGCATGATGTCGACGACGCGTCTCCCGGACGCGGTGACGACCCTCCGCTCCAGAGCGGCCTTGATCTTCCCGGCGCCGCAGCGCTCATGGCTGCCGCGCCGGACCGCGCGCACGTCGCCGGCGATCGGATCCACATGCTCCGTCTCGGGATGCCCGGTCATCCAGTAGCAGGCGGAGCGGGGAACGCCCGGCATCCCGCATCGCGCCGATATCGGGCAGCGGGAGGCGTTGGCCCGTATCACCGCTACTTTCGCGAATACCGGCGCCGCTCGTTCTGAAACGTCCACCTCCATCTCCAACTGCCTGTTGCGCCTCCCCGGCCCGACCGGCTCGTTCCGCCCGGGCGTGCGGTTGTCCGCGGCCCGGGTGGAGCCGCTGTCGCGGATGCCCTGGACCCAACGGCGCAGCGTGGAATGCGAGATGTCGTACTCGGCCCTGATCTCCCGGGAGGGCTTGCCGTTCTCATACAACTGCACGATCTGCCGTTTGAACGACTCCTCGTAGTGGCGGGGATGCCTCGGGCCGGCCATCGCCGGCCTCCAATCCCACGTCAATCGTCCCCCATCGGACTGTCTAATACATTGTAGCCAATCCATCTTGGACATGCCGGATTTCCTGGGCGATATGGATGAAACGCCTGTCTACTCGGCACCGTCGGCAGCTCCATCGCCGAAATCCGCCGGGCATGTGGATGATGCGGTGCTCTCCGATCTGGATGAACCTTTTAACATCATTCTTTTGAGGCTTATCTACGCCAAAGGATATTCCGACGTGGACGTATATAAACGAGCGAATATCAATCGTAAACTGTTCTCTAAAATTCGCTGTGGCGATGGCTATATGCCCAGCAAGAAAACGGTTCTGGCGCTGGCCATTGCCTTACGGCTGAATATTGACGAGACGCAAGATATATTGGCGTGCGCCGGGTATGCGCTGTCGCACAGCGTGAAATTCGATGTGATCGTGGAATTCTTCATCGTCCACGAGATGTTTGATGTATTCACTATTAACGAGATGTTGTTCCGATACGAGCAGCCGTTGCCTGGGCAATGATGCGGAGCGGTACGCTTGTCTCCTGACTTGCTGCCGATACGTGGTATATTGTCGCTTGTCAAGCGACCTAGGACTGGTCCCATGATGCGAAGCTCATTGATATCGCCGGCAATCCGGCTGGCGAATGAGCGAAAGGATTCATCATGGGCAAGAACGACAATGGCAATAACGGCCGTACGGAACTGGTGTTCGTCGTCGAATGAAGCGGTAAACGATGAACTGCAGTGCAGATATTGCCAGTCACCAGTCGGTTGCGTACGTTACCGGCTGGTGACTGCACACCTTGTACTGTAGGGAACCATGAAAGTCGTATTGCAACGAGTATCCGAAGCGTCCGTGGGCGTGGTCAATGAATTGGACACGCTGGATCCCGCGTTCGAGCCGCAGCAGATTGCCCCGGGATTCATGATTCTGGTGGGCATCACCGATGAGGACGGCGACAAGCAGATCGCCTGGTTGGCTCATAAGATTCTGAATCTCAGGGTGTTCGAGGATGAGCAGGGCAAAATGAACCGCTCGATTCAGGACATCGGCGGCGAGATTCTCTCCATCTCGCAGTTCACGCTGTTCTCCGACGTGCACAAGGGCAATCGCCCGAGCTTCATCAAGGCCGGCAAGCCCGAGCATGCCGATCTCATGTGGATCAAGTTCAACGAGGCGTTGCGCTCCGGGGGAGTGCCGGTGAAGGAAGGTCGTTTCGGCGCGCATATGCGGGTCGGACTGGTCAATGACGGGCCGGTGACCATCATCATCGACACCGAGCATGACATGCCTGATGGAACACGCTGAATTGCAATAATGATTTGACATTATATCCTGCTCTCTCCAATATGTTACTAAAGCGCTTTAGTCTTCTGCGGGCGAGGGCGCATGTCGATATGTTTCCCATGAACGGGCAGCACAATGATGTGGCCGCACAAGCGGCAGAGATAAGGGGAGTGAACAGCAGATGTTCCTGAAACCTGAACAGCAACTGGAGCGGTGCAAGCGCATAGTGCGCCAGCGCGTGGACCCTCATATCCACCCATCGATCGCACAGCTCGCGGTGGAGTCCTTTGACATTCCCGGAGAACCGATGCCCACTGACGAGTTCTTCGCAAAGCTCAATCGAGGTGACATCGATTTCAAGCCGTTTACGCTCGGCAACGAATGGGGCACCACATGGGGCACGGTCTGGTTCCGCCTGACCGGTACTGTGCCGGCCGGCTACCCGAAAGGCAAACCGCTGGAGCTCATCCTCGACCTTGGCTGGTACCCGCACTCCTGCGGCGGCCATATCGAGGGCCTCGTTTACCGTGCCGACGGCACCGCAATCAAAGCCGTACACCCGCTCAACTATTGGGTGCCGTTCATGGATGCTGAAGGCAACGCGCAAGTGTCGGTCGCCGAAGACGGCAGCTTCACCCTGTACCTTGAAGCCGCCAGCAACCCGCTCCTGCTCGGCGTACCTCCGTTCGTTGAGACTGAACTGGGCGACCATGCCACCGGCAAGCCGGACGAGCCGTACGTATTCAAGTCCGCCGATCTGACCGAATTCGATGAACGCTACGAGCACTACTCCGTGGACCTCGACGTGGTCAGCTCCCTGATGGAACTCGCCGACAAGCAGTCGCCGCGCTACTGGCAGCTCGCGAAGGCGTTGCAGCGTTCGCTCAACGCCTACGACGAGCGCAACCCCGAATCCGTGGAAGCCGCGCGCGCAGCACTCGCCGGCGTACTGGCCAAGCCGGCCAACGCCTCGGCCATGAACGTCAGCGCCATCGGCCACGCACATATCGACTCCGTATGGCTGTGGCCGGTGCGCGAGACACGCCGCAAGGTGGCCCGCACCGTATCCAACGCATTGGCTCTGATGGACGCCGACCCCGACTTCAAATACGCGATGAGCTCCGCCCAGCAGTACGCGTGGCTGGAAGAGGATCATCCGGACATCTTCAATCGCATGAAACAGCGCATCGAAGAAGGTCGGTTCATCCCGGTCGGCGGCATGTGGGTGGAAGCCGATGGCATGCTGCCCGCCGGCGAATCGCTGATTCGCCAGATTGCATATGGCCGCAAATATTTCAAGGAACATCTCGGTGTGGAGCCCAAGGGCGTATGGCTGCCGGACAGCTTCGGATACACCGGCGCATGGCCGCAGATCGCCCGCCGTGCCGGGTACGAATGGTTCCTCACGCAGAAGATCTCGTGGAACGATACCACCAAGTTCCCGCACCACTCGTTCATGTGGGAAGGCATCGACGGCTCGCGCATCTTCACCCACTTCCCGCCGGCGGATACTTATGCTGCTTGGTGCAAGGTTCAGGAACTCGACTACGCCGAGAAGAACTTCCAGGACAAGGATCTCGCCGACCGCTCGCTTCTGCTCTTCGGTTTCGGTGATGGCGGTGGCGGCCCCACGCGCAACATGATGGAGCACCTGCACCGCTACGAGAACCTCGAAGGCGTCTCCAAGGTGAGCATCGAAGAGCCGAACGACTTCTTCGACAAGGCGCATCAGCAGCTTGCAGAGAACGCCGGCCCGGAAATGCCCGTCTGGAAGGGCGAGCTGTACCTCGAACTGCACCGTGGCACCTTGACCTCGCAACAGGACATGAAACGCGGCTGCCGCCAAGAGGAATCGCTGTTGCGCACGGTCGAATACCTGGGCGCGGCCGCCACGTTGGCCGACCCGAACTATGACTATCCGCGCGAAGAACTGGACCGTATCTGGAAGACCCTGATGCTTAACCAGTTCCATGACGTGCTGCCGGGGTCGTCCATCGCATGGGTGCACCGCGAAGCCCGCGAGGACTATCGCCGTGACCTGAAGCGTCTCGCTGAAATCGCCCAAGACATGTGCGCCGTGCTGCGCAAGGCCAACCCGCAGGCCGACTTGCTCGCCGAAGCCCGCATCAGCCAGTTCCGCAATGACGGCGCGTCTTGGCGTGCCAACCGCATCCACGAACCGACCGACGCGCTTTCCGTGCTGACTCAGACGCTGGACAACGGCCGTGTACTTCTGGCCAACGGCGTACTGTCCGTCACCATCGAGGCCGACGGTACAATCTCGTCACTGCTTGACGAGGAGCATGGCCGTGAACTGGTCCCGGCCGGCACCCGATTGGGCCAATACGAACTGTTGAAGGACGAACCCGCCGTTTGGGATGCGTGGGAGATCGAACGCGAATCCCTGCTCATGGCGAATGCCATGACCGGATCAATCGAATCGGTCGATACCGAAAACGGTGCGGCACGAGTCCGCGTGCATACCGCCGACGATGACACCGTCATCACCACCACCATCACGCTACGCCCCGGCTCGCACACGCTCGACTTCCACGCCGACATTGACTGGCACGAACGTGAACGCTTCCTCAAAGTCGATCTGCCTCTGGGTATCGTGGCCGATCAGGCGACCTACGACTGCCAGTATGGTCTGATCCGCCGCCCAATTGTCAAAAACACCGCATCCGACGAAGCCAAGTATGAGAGCAGCACGAACCGTTTCGCCATTATCGGTGATGCCGGTTACGCCGCAGCCGTCATCAACGGATCGGTATACGGGTCCGATGCCTCACCGATCGCCGGGAACGCCGCCGAAGGTCGTGACTCGGGCACTATGTTCCGACTGTCATTGCTCTCCGCGCCGACCTTCCCCGACCCGCGCACCGATATCGGCTCGCACGAGTTCGACTGGTCCGTGGTGGCCGACGCCACGGTGGACCGTGCGCTTGACGCCGCCGGTGTGCTCAACGCACCGGTACTCCATGATGTGCCCGATATCACGCCGCTCGCCTCGATCGAGTCCGTCAATGGTACCGTGGTGCTGGACTGGATGAAGCTGGCCGATGATGGTTCCGGCGACCTGATCGTACGTGCCTATGAGGCGGCCGGCGGCCAGGCCGATGCCATGCTGCACGTCTGCCCGGCGCTCGCAGGCGCTTCGGTGCATGAGACCAATGTGCTGGAAGGCGACGATCTGGCCGCCGACCTTCCAGTCGCGCTGCAAGACGGTAGACAGAACGCCGAAGGTGCCACGCTGCACTTTGGCCCGTTCCAGCTCGCCACCCTGCGCATCACGCGCTGAATTCCCATCATTCCCACCAGACACAGCAAAGGAGAACTCTCCATGTTTCTTCTACCCAATCAGCAGTTGGAGCGCTGCGACCGCGTCATGCAGCAGCGCGTCAAACCGCATATCCACACCACACTCGCCGCATGCACCTTGCGTTCGTTCCACAATCCCGGCGAACCGGTGCCCTCCAGCGAATTTCTAGCCAAAGTGCGCAACGGCCAAGTGCCCTTCGAACCTTTCCGCGTTCCCGGCGTCTGGGGCACCACATGGGGCACCACATGGTTCGAGGTGAACGGCCACATCGACATGGCGGCGGTCAAAGGACGAAAAGTCGAACTCATGGTAGACCTCGGCTGGCTCGATCACCGCGGTCCCGGATTCCAATCCGAGGGACTTGTCTATCGTGCCGACGGCACCGCCATCAAATCCGCGAACCCACGCAACCACTGGATTCCACTCGTCTACGCGGACGGCAGCAGCACTGTAGAACTCGATGAACATGGCGACTTCACCGTCTATATCGAAGCCGCCGCCAACCCATTCGTCGAAGGCCCCACCCCGTTCTCACCCACCGAACTCGGCGAAGAGGCCACCGGCACCTGTGACTTCCCATACACACTGAGTCGCATGGATATCACCATCTTCAACGAAGACGTGTTCGCCTATGACATGGACTTGGAAACCGTATCTTCCCTGATTCGCGAACTCAAAGACGACGACCCGCGCTACTGGCAGCTCGCCAAAGCGCTGCAACGCTCCTTGAACATCTACGATGAACGCGACTTGGAAACCGTGCCGGCAGCCCGTGCGGCGCTCGCCGGCGTGCTCGCCGAACCGGCTGCATCCAGCGCAATCAACCACATTGCCATCGGCCACGCGCATATCGACTCCGCATGGCTATGGCCGGTGCGCGAGACACGCCGCAAAGTGGCCCGTACCGTATCCAACGTGCTGGCTTTGATGGACGAAGACCCGGACTTCACGTATGCGATGAGTTCCGCCCAACAGTACGCATGGCTGGAAGAAGAACATCCCGACCTGTTCGCACGAATGAAGCGGCGCATCGAAGAAGGCCGGTTCATCCCGGTCGGCGGCATGTGGGTGGAATCTGACAACATGATTCCTTCCGGCGAATCATTGGTGCGGCAGATCACGTTCGGCCGCCGATATTTCAAGGAGCATCTCGGCGTCACGCCGCGTGGCATCTGGCTACCGGACAGTTTCGGCTACACCGGCTCCTGGCCGCAGATCGCCCGCCGTGCAGGATTCGACTGGTTCCTCACGCAGAAGATCTCGTGGAACGACACCACCAAGTTCCCGCACCACTCCTTCATGTGGGAGGGCATCGATGGTACGCGTATCCTCACGCACTTCCCACCCTCTGACACCTACTGCTCGTCGATGAGCATGCACGAGCTCATGTATTCGCAGCGCAATTTCCTGGACAAGGATCTTTCCCGCAACGCAATCCTGCTCTACGGTTTCGGCGATGGCGGCGGCGGTCCCACGCGTGAGATGACCGCGCGCATCCGCCGCGACCATGATCTCGCCGGTGCGCCGAAAATCGATTTCGGTACTCCTGATCAGCTGTTCGACCGCGTGCGCAAGGATATCGTGGACGATGCCCGCGGCGAGACACCGGTCTTCCATGGCGAGCTGTATTTGGAACTGCATCGAGGCACACTCACCGCACAGCAGGATATGAAGCGTGGTTGCCGCCAAGAGGAGTCAATGCTGCGTGTCGTCGAATACCTGTGCGCCGTGGCCAGTATCAAGAACCCAGGTTACGTCTATCCTCGTGAGGAACTGGACCGTATCTGGAAGACCCTGCTGCTCAACCAGTTCCACGACATTCTGCCCGGTTCCGCCATCGCATGGGTGCACCGTCAGGCACGCCGAGNTTGAACTGGGCTCCGGTAGATC
>CXRL01000062.1_pt1 | contig 2568 bp, 4 predicted proteins | sample 591271 | NCBI WGS metagenome assembly CXRL01 (sample SAMEA3491322, study PRJEB9169) | human gut metagenome | biome: ENVO:mammalia-associated habitat; material: ENVO:feces | place: Bangladesh | collected 2010-04-07
AATACCGGAGAAAACCCCGAGGGTATGCATCGGTATGCGTGCGGTATGCATCACCTGATGCATACCTTCGACCCCATGAAAACCCTTGGAATACAAGGGATATAAAGATGATAAAGGGAAGGTATGCATTGTATGCATCTGTTTTCCGAGTTACTTCTTTTTATGGGGTTTTCCCTTATAGGGCACGCATACCACGCATACCGGCGCAAGCCGCCCCCCGGAATCGGCGGAACCAAGCGGAAAAGCGAGGCCGGAAAGGTATGCATCACCTGATGCATACCCCACGCATACCCGATCCGGCGGATGCATACCCGCCCGCGTCGGCCCGTGACGCATAGCGGCGCGCATGCTCGTCGCGTTTCTGCTGGCCGTCACCCTGTACTGCCTGTTCGCCCACGCCTGGGGCTGGGCCCTTCTGTGGACCGTCCTCCTGCTTGTGCGCATCACCCGTCCGCCGGAAAACCCGACCCGCCGGCCCGGCCGATGAATCCCACGGAATCCCCGATGCGGCCATGCGCCGGCGCCCCGCTCGTCCATGGCGTCGGTCAGGGGGCGCCCCGACTCCGGGCTCGTCGGCTCCGGGCTGGACGAATGGCGCGCGGCCGCGGGACGGCGCGGCGAGATCTCGATCCGCAAGACGCTCATGGCGGCCGGCATCCTCGATGATCCGGACGTGCGCGCCTGGTTCTCCTGCCGCAACCCGTCCGATCCGAGCAGGGAACGCGGACATCGACGTCATCCTCCTCAAAGGCCGCACCGTCTGGCTGCTGGACGCGAAACGGTATGCGCCCAGGAACGAGAACGAGTGAATCCCGCCCGGGGCATCCGGACGCCCCGGGCGGGATCCGGCTGGAGGGCACGATGGCCACGCCCTTCCATGCGAGCGCGAACATGCGGCTCGCCGTTGACGCGATCCGCCGCCTGTGCCCGACGGCCGACATCCGCGCCGTCAACCTCCTCGCCCGCATCCGGAAGGGCACGTACCGGGGGAGACGGAATGGCCGGGCCGGACCCGGTACGCAACTGGACCCGCCGGTCAGGGCGTGACGCATATACGCGCGCATGAGCGAAAACACGAACGCGGGCCGGGCTCACGATCCGGTCCGCGACAAGTACGTCCATGCCGTGTCCTGGGATTACACGTCCCGCGACCCGCAGGTCGCGCGCCTGCGCGAACGCCTCGCCGCCGAATACGACGGGCGGCCCGCGATCCCGGCGGGCATGGATGCGGGCCGGTTCATGGGCTCCTCCCGCCTGGCCGTGAGGACCCTGTTCGAACGGATGGCGTCCCATGGGCTGCTCGCCGACCCGGACGGGCTGTACGCGGCCATGTTCCCGTTCCCCGACATGCCGTGCATCGGCGACCTGATCGTCATGGACGCCCTGTCCGCCGGATTGCGGGGCGCGGAGTCCGCGGACGGCCGGCGGACCGCATAGGGTGCGGGCGTGATGTCCGTCATGGGGGAAAGGGGCCGATCATGGTTTCCGTAGGAAGGAAGGCGTCCTTGGAGGTGCCGCTGTTCTGGGTGTTCGCGCTTCTGGGCACGGCCGCCGTCTACCGGTGGCTGGGGCTCGGCGTGCAGGCCGTATTGGGGGTATTGGGGGTCGCATGGCCGTTCTGGGCATGCCTGCCGATAGGCATGCTCCTGGTCGTCGCGCCGGCCTGCGTCTGGCTCGCCCATGAGATGCGACACGCCGTAGGGGATGGCCCCCGCGACGGGGACGCATACCGTCGCATGCCGCCGCACGGGGACGAACCCCGGAAGCCGGCGGGGACGTTTGACAATCGAAGAGCGGAAAACACAATACGCCATTAGGACAGTGGCAGTCCGACGGTCTCCAAAACCGTCCACGGAGGTTCGATTCCTCCATGGCGTGCTTGGCGGCGACGGTCGGCCCGCATACGCGGGCCCCTTCTCGCCGCCGCCCGGGAACGGCCCCTTGCGGGCCGTCCGGAACACGCCCCTGCCGTGCGGCGTCCCCGGGAAAGCGCGGCCATGCGGGGTAGGGCAGTTCGGTAGCCCGCCAGGCCCATGACCTGGAGGTCGCGGGTTCGAATCCCACCCCTCGCAACGCGGATGTGGTGCAGTGGCAGCACGCCTGCTTCCCAAGCAGGAGACCGCGGGTTCGAACCCCGTCATCCGCTCTATCCGGAAAACCAGAACGATGGATCCGATCCAATACTGGGATTCGCGGCCGTCCTTTCCATGTGGACGCTTCCGGAGAAAACATGGACGAACAGCCTCGGCATGGGCGCACTGCGTCAAGGACGAAAGCATGCCACTGCCCCGGTAGCTCAGAGGAAGAGCAGGTGCCTTTTAAGCACTGGGTCCGGATATCGTAATTCCGTCGGGGCACGATGCCCGGTAAATCGCCGGGCGTAAGCGCACAACCGGTACACACATAGGCTGCGGCAATCCCCCTCCGGCCGGGCGCGTCAAAGGGAGGGGAACACACGCCCTTGTAGCTCAGCGGACAGAGCGACCGCCTCCGGAGCGGTAGGCCGCGGGTTCGAACCCCGCCAAGGGCACTGCGGGATGCCGGGCGAACCTCCGGCATCCCGCAGTG